>FWPV01007779.1_pt1 | contig 10853 bp, 9 predicted proteins | sample 2228371 | NCBI WGS metagenome assembly FWPV01 (sample SAMEA103939776, study PRJEB20133) | metagenome | reverse complement strand
CTCAATTTGGGGAGAGAGTTGTTCGGAAAATTCGTAGACTCGGTTAGCCTCTATGGCAACAATCCGAATGACCTCAGGGAGCTCAGCACCTAAGAGTTTTCCAGCTCGAATCGCATTTTGTAAGCTGGTATCGTGAGGGGAAGTGGTATGAGCTGCTGAGTAATTGGGGAGGTTTTCCAAATCCAATTTAATGACACTACCGACTGGTTGCGTTCCCGTCTGAATGGCATCGATAAGGATGACCGCATCGGTATCAATCATTTGCTCCATCAAGGATAACCCACCGAGGCTAAACTTTTCGATCTCGATTGATAGATGCGGTAGCAAAGGTTGTTTGGAATCGAGCTCTTTTTCGAGCTTTTCTGCCACTTTCCAGCCAACACCATCGTCTCCCAATATCGGATTGCCAAGCCCAATAATCCGTGTTCGAATAGTCTTCGACATATCAGGAAAAGTGGAGGATAAATCATATCCTCCACTCTCAAAAGTATCAAACATTCTGTTTCAAATGACGAATTGGTTCGCCATTCATATCTCGTATAATCACTTCAAGGGGCATTTGTCCAGGTAGAGTATGCGTCGCGCAACCGAAGCAAGGATCATAAGCGCGAAATGCCATTTCGACCATATTGAGTAGCGCTTCATTGACATTACCGCCTTTGATCAAGCTGCGAGCGGCTTTATTTGTAGACATCTGGATGGCTGCGTAATTATTAGTTGTGCCGACAATGAGGTTCACTCGTGTAGCGATGCCTCTTTCGTCCGTCCAGTAGTGATGGGTCAATGTTCCGCGTGGCGCTTCCACAATCCCCACCCCTTCGGTGGGTTTCTCGGTTGGAATGGTGCGGAAATTGTCACTGGTAATCTCAGGGTCGGTGGCAAGCTCTACCCATCGCTCGGCAGCATACAAAAGTTCAATCAAACGTGCCCAATGCGTGGCAAGTCGTTGGTGCACCGGTTTACCGCCTAAGGTTTTGTAGAACTTTTCGTATTCTTCTTGAGCACGCGAGGTTGCCATGCCATCCGATGCGTTGAGTCGGGAGAGCGGTGTGGCAATATACACACCGGAATCTTTTCCATCCGTAAACCCCTTCCAACCGACTTTCTTCAGGTAGGGGAATTTGAGATAGGTCCATGGCTCAACATGCTCGGCGATCCAATCGGTGTATTCATTGGGAGAATATTTCCCGATTCGGTTGCCATCAGGATCAACAACGCTTACCTTGCCATCGTAAAAGTTGACTTTGTTGTTCTCGTCAACCAAGCCAATGTAGTATGTACGATGGGTATAGATATCTCCTAAGATCAAATCTAGGTAGGTTGAGTTCTTTAGGACAATGTCCTCGAAGAGTTTCAAGGAAAAGAGAGCAAAATCTACTGCCCAACGCCCCATTTCTTCGATTTGTTGGCGTTGCTCCTCGGTGATTCCTTTCGTCAAGCCACCTGGGATCGAAGTGCAGGGGTGAACCTTTCTACCGCCAATCATTTCGACCACCGTGTGCCCGTATTTTCGAGCTTGGATGACCTTGCCGCCGATTTCTAAACCAACCTTATGAATCACACCGAGGATATTCCGTTCGGCGACCGGCGCATCCGGACCCATGACAAAGTCTGGACCTGCCAGGGCATAGAAGTGCGTGGTATGGTCGGTGACATAGAAAGCGCTATACAGCAGTTCTCTAAGCATCTTGGCTGTTCGAGGTGGATCAACATGATACACTGCATCTACCGCTTTCGCTCCCGCCATGTGATGCGCTTCCGGACACACACCGCAAATCCGATTGGTCAGAATCGGGATTTCTTCTACTTGCCGACCAACACAAAATCGTTCAAAACCGCGCAGCTCTGGGATTTGGAAGTACGAATTGGCAACATTTCCTTGTTCATCTAGAAAGATTTCGATCTTGCCATGTCCTTCCAAACGAGTAATTGGATCAATCGTGATTCGTTGCATCAGTACCTCCTTATTTTGCCCAGGCAGATTTACTTGCACGCAGCAGAGAGCCGCCTAGATTGAAACGATAGAACATACCCGCCGGGTCGGGAATACCATCGATAATCCGCTCGATTTCCTCCGGATCGTTGCTATCGATGACCGAAGCGACGGCGGTTAACAATCTTGCTCCGTAGTCGAGAACACCTTCAGCCGGACCGTAACAGCCGATACATGGTGAACCTGCTTGCGGACATAAAGCGCCGCAACCATTGCGGGTTGCTGGGCCGCTACAGATAACCCCTTGTTCTAAGATGCAAATTTCAGGATCGAGCATCACATCTTGGATACGCTTGAACTCACGAATTGTTTTTACATCCCGCTTTCGTGGACAATCATCGCATACGGTCGATCCCCCGGCGCCAATGACCGTCCCTTTTGGAGGCAAGGCGGCTTTTCCTTGGAGGACGTCGATGACCAAATCAATCACGGCAGCAATTTGGTGAGATTCAGGCGGACAGCCAGGCATGTAGTAGTCTACATCAACCACCTGATCCAGCGTGCGCACGATTGGGAATAATTTAGGGATTTGCAGCTCGCCTTCTGCCACTTGATAAGTAGGTTGGGGATGAACTCTTTCAGGGTTATCTGTTGAAACCGTTGAGTAAACTGTCTCAACAACTTCTTCGAGGGGCGTAAGATTTGCTAAAGCAGGCATACATCCTTCAGTAGCACACGATCCAAAGGCGACAAGAATTTGTGACTTCTGACGCAATAATTTGGCGATATGTTCGTTTTCGTCGTTTCGGATCGCACCGTTGAACAAAGTCAAGAGGATAGAGCCATCTTCCATCGCTTCAACGTCTTTGTATTTGGCATCCATTGCCACTGGCCAGAAGACCACATCAAAATTGGCATCTACATCTAAAATTTTCTCGTGAATGTTCAGCACGGCAATTTCACAGCCACCACATGAGGCTGCCCAATACATGGCAAATTTTGGTTTACCGTTCGAAGTCATGCTGCCACCTCCGCAGGTTGATGGATTTTTAGTTCAGCTTCAAGGGCGGCTGAGGGGTTCCAATGGAGAGGCCCTAGGGCGCGCACTTCTTCTGTAAATTTTGTCACTTCATCGGCAAATATTTGTCCCTCGGCTGCGCTTGCCCAGAGCAATTTCAGGCGTCCTGGTTCGATCCCCATCTGGGTGAGTAATTTTTTGAGTAAGTAGAATCGGCGCATTGCCTTGTAGTTTTGTTCAATATAGTGACAATCGCCAGGGTGGCAACCAGATACCAAGACACCATCTGCCCCGCCCGCGAAAGCTTTGATGATAAAGGTCGGGTCTAATCGACCAGAACACATCAGGCGTATCAGGCGTACATTTGGAGCATACTTGATGCGCCCCATGCCAGCCATATCGGCAGCACGATAACTGCACCAGTTGCAGGTAAAACCAATGATCACGGGTTCGAATTGTTCGGCCATTCCATTCCTCCTAAGGTTTATGCGGGTGTAAGGTCAATGGTTTTGACATTATTGAGCAGCAAACCGTCTAATTGAGCCAGAATAGCTTGATCGCTAAAGACGGTTCCGGAGATTGCACCCGCAGGACAAGCTGCCACACACGTTCCACACCCTTGACAGAGAGCAGGGTTGACTTCAGATACCATTCGATCTTCGATGAAGCTAATCGCATTGAAGGGACACAGGTTATTGCAGATGCGACAACCCGAGCATTTATCCTGATCAATCGAAGCTCGAATAGGCTCCATCGTGATCTCTTTCTGTTGGATTTTGCCAACCACGCGGGCAGCCGCAGCAGCGCCTTGAGCAACGCTAGCGGGAATGTCTTTCGGACCTTGCGCACAACCTGCAATGTAAATCCCTTCCGTCATTGTGGCAACCGGATCAAGCTTGGGATGACGTTCGATAAGCCAACCTTCTTCGCTACAAGAGATGCCGAAGAGTCGGGCGACTTCCTTGAAATCATGACGAGGTTCTAGGGCTGCCGAGAGGATAACCATATCTACAGGCACCCGCATTTGTTTGCCAAACAGGGTATTTTCTGCTTGTACGATGAGCTTTCCTTCTTCGCCTGGGTAACGAGCAGCGTCGGTAATTTCAGCAACCTTGCCACGGATGAAATGTGTCCCCTCCTCTAGTAGCCGCTGATAAAATTCCTCATAACCCTTTGCAGGAGTGCGCATGTCAATATAGAAATTATAGACTTCAGCACCCGTTCGTTCGTGAACCAAATGAGCAAATTTCAAACTCTGCATACAGCAAATCGCTGAACAGTAAGGGTTGTAATTTTTGTCCCGACTGCCAACGCAGTGGATGATTGCTACGGACTTTGGAACGGTTACACCATCGCGCAAGACAATCTTACCGCCAGTTGGGCCGGCTGCATTGGTCAGTCGTTCAAATTCAAGGCTGGTAAAGACGTTTGCCAATCTACCATAACCGTATTGAGGGATACGTCGCGCGTCAAAAAGATCCCAACCGGTAGCCAGAATGATTTGTCCTACATCAAATGTGAAGTATTCGTCTTCTTGTTCGAAATTGATAGCACCAGTGGGGCAGAACTTTTCGCAAGCTTTACAAGTCCCTTTAAGGAAATAGGTACAATTCTCACGGTCGATGACCGGATACTTTGGCACTGCCTGAGGGAAAGGTGTGTAAATCGCTTTTCGATAGCCTAACCCTGCCTCAAAGACCGGATCGATTACCTTCTTAGGACATTTTTCTTGGCAGATGCCGCATCCTGTGCATAGGTCTGTGGTTACCGAACGAGCTTTTTGCTTGATGGTTACTTGGAAGTTGCCTACATAACCGCTTACATTAGTTACTTCTGCATAACTGAAGAGCTTGATATTCGGATGGGAACCCACCTCTACCATTCTAGGAGTTAGGATACAGGCAGAGCAGTCCAAGGTTGGGAAGGTTTTGTCGAATTGTGCCATGTGACCGCCAATAGAGGGCTCTCGTTCGACCATAATCACCGGGTAACCGGAATTTGCAACCTCAAGAGCTGCCTGAATGCCCGCTATACCCCCTCCCACAACCAAGGTGACCGGATTGATTGGGACGCGTAGAGGTTCAAGCGGTTCATCCCAGATTACTTTTTCAACACCACCAGAGACAATTGCTTTGGCTTTTTCGGTGCCAATGGCTTTATCCGGGTGAATCCAAGAGCATTGTTCTCGAATTGAAACCAGTTCACAAAGGTAGGGGTTCAATCCTCCTTCTTTACAGGCATTTCGGAAGGTTTGCTCGTGGAGGTGAGGGGAACAAGCTGCTACGACCACTCGGGTGAGTCCGAGTTCTTTGATATCCTTTTGGATGAGTTCCTGCCCCAAGCTCGAACACATAAATTTGTAATCGCGGGAGACAATTACCCCACGATCTTTCAGGGCTTCACCTGCCCAACGAGAAACCTCCGCAACATCGACAGTACCGGCAATGTTGCTTCCGCAATGACAAATGTAGACTCCAATTTTCTCTTTAGACATGGCTTATTTCTCCTCCGGCATTGATGGCATGGGGAGTGCCTCTTTGGGTGGTTTCTTGACTACCAGCTCTGCTTCTGGTACTTCGACACCAATTTTCGAAAGCGCTGGACGGGCATCGACTAATTCTGTCCCGATGCCTAAACTTGCTGCGTCCATGCCAAAAGCTAAACCGATCATTTGCGTAAAGTAAAGCACAGGCATGTGATATTGGGTATTGAAATGGGAGTTCATTGCTCCTTGGAAGGCATCGAGATTGAGTTGACACATCGGACAAAGTGTTACGATCAAATCGGCTTTGTAATCGGATGCTCCTTTGATCAGCCGACGAATCAGTTCGAATCCCGTAGACTCGCTGATCTGGGTCATGTGTCCTCCGCAACAATGTGCTTTGAGCGGAAAGTCAATGACCGTCGCTCCGAGGACATTTAGGAGTTTATCGAGGGTTGTAGGGTATTCTGGATTGTCGAAAGTGCCGTTCTCACCCAGTTTGGGGCGGACAATCATACAACCGTAATAAGGAGCAACTCGCAAGCCTTTCAAGGGTTTGGTTACTTTTGAAGCTATTGCCTCGTATCCAATGTCGTTGACAATCACATCCAGTAAATGACGGACTTTCAACGTCCCCCCTTTATACGAGAGCCCACCCGCAGCCAAAGCAATATTGATCTTTTCCTCTAAGGAGGCGCTTTCTTGCATATAAGAATCGCACTTTTTGAGGTTCAAATAACATGCACTACAAGGCGCAACCAATTGCTTTGTGCTGGTTTCTTTTGCTGCTTGAGCTAGATTGCGAGCAATCAAGGCATAGGAAGCGGTGAGGTTTAATGAGACATATTCTGTTGCCCCACAGCAATTCCAATCGTCTACTTCGAGGAACTCCATACCTAACGGATCTGCAATCGCCATCGCTGAAGTATGATAAGCAGCAGCGTTGCGTTCCAATGAGCATCCGGGAAAGTAACTGTATTTCATGCTGTCGCCTCCAATTCTTTGGCTTTATTCAGAATGGCTTTCAAGCTGTCCATTCCCTTGATGCGTGTGGGGGTGAACGCCATACGTCCTTTGGAGATCATCCCCATCCCCATACCGGCCATTTTGAAAACGCCAAATGGATTGTGTTTGATCATGTGCATGGACATTAACCCTAGTTCAAAAGCTCTCCCATAATTCTCGACCCAATCGATAAAGGTTTTGGAGAAATCAGGAGCTTTTGAGTCGTCATACACTTTCTCTTTTATTGCGAGACGTTTGAGCGTGTACATTATGTCGGTAATATGGACTGACTGAGGACAGCGTACCGTGCAATAGTAACACGAGACGCAATACCAAGGGGTATTACTCTTAAGGACTTCCTTTTTGAGGCCGGCTGAGATCATTGCGAATATCGCCCGTGGTGTATGATCCATATCCTGACCCGAGGGACAGGAGCCTCCACAAGTGCCGCATTGGATACAGTTGAGTAGATGGCATTCACCTGGGGTGTTCTCGATGACCTCTTCTAAGAATGTCTTTTGCCGACTCCCTTCCTTAGTTGGAGAAACACTTACGGATGACAAAGAGCACCTCCTTCTGGATTGAGTAGTTTTGAGCAAGAATATATGCTTGCTAGATACGGGACGCGATCATCGCTTTGGCACTATATAAAGTTTCACTTTTAAGATAAAATACGACAATATCGCTCATTAAACACTAAGTAGTATAGAAAAGAAAACTGCAATTGCATAGTTACAAATAGCATAAAGCTATTTTGACATACATAATAAAATCACAGTGTGCTTTCTAACAACTCAAATATGGATAATTCGACAGCAATTGTAATTTTTGGCGTGACGGGGGATCTCACCTCGCGCAAGTTGATCCCTGCCCTCCAACATCTATCCTTAACCAACCGCTTACCTCGTCCTTTTTATCTTATCGGTTTTGCCCGACGAGATTGGAATGACGAGATGTTACGTGATTATTTACGCCAATCGCTAAGCACAGTCGAACCAGTTAGCCATGAAAAATACCATTCACTGCTCGAGCATTGCTTTTACATCCATTCCGAATTTGAAGAGAAAGAGGGGTATCAGCATCTAAATCAAGTATTGCGACAGATGCAGATAAAAAATGTGCTTTATTACTTTGCCGCACCACCGCATGCGTATTTGGAAATTCTTGAAGGCATCAAGAGCGCCGCATTGAACCGTAAATTTGAGGGGTGGGTTAGAGTAGTCATAGAAAAACCGTATGGCAGTGATCTAACTTCAGCAATGATCCTTGACGACAAAGTTCATGAAGTCTTTCAGGAAGAGCAAATCTTCCGCATCGATCACTATCTGGGCAAAGAAACGGTACAAAACATATTGGTTTTTCGCTTTGCTAATGGCATCTTCGAGCCACTGTGGAACCGACGCTACGTCGACCATGTTCAAATATTGATGGCAGAAACAGGTGGGGTGGGGAATCGAGCGGGATACTATGAAAAAGCCGGTGTAATCCGAGATATATTTCAAAACCATCTTTTACAATTGCTTACCCTGACAGCAATGGAAGCGCCGGTAGCCTTTACCGCAGATGCGGTAAGAGATGAAAAAATCAAGGTACTTCAAGCACTGCGCCCCTATAAAGGTGAAGAAGTGATTTTAAGTACTTTCCGAGGGCAATATGTCTCTGGTGTCATTGACGGGAAAAGAGTTATTGGCTATAAAGACGAAAAGGGAGTAGCTCTCAACTCAACCACAGAAACCTTCCTAGCAATGCGATTATTTATTGATAACTGGCGCTGGGCGGGTGTCCCCTTTTATATCAGATCCGGGAAAAGATTGCCAAAAAGCGTAACCGAAATTGCGATTCAGTACAAGCAGGTTCCCTTATCTTTATTTGGTTGGCGCAACATGGCTGGGGATGCACCAAATCAATTGATTTTACGTATCCAACCTGACGAAGGAATAACCTTAACATTTGGTGCCAAAGCGCCAGGGCCAATTAATCAAATTGCGCCAGTAAACATGTCCTTTGATTATGTTTCCACATTTGGTAGCGAGCCACCCGAGGCGTATGAGCGCTTGCTTTTGGATGTGATGATGGGAGATGCCACGCTTTTTACTCGTGCGGATGAAGTAAAAGCGGCTTGGAAATTTACCACCGATATCCTAGAGGCATGGGACAATGCAAAAGTGAAGAATTTACCGGTTTACGAAGCAGGAACGTGGGGTCCTAGCGGAGTAGATGAATTTATTCAAAGAGATGGTCGTTCTTGGCGAGTTGTTTAGGGATACGTTACACTGCTTAACGCCTGATTACAGTTAGGACAAATTTCTTCACTCGAAGTCACAACAAAACCACAATTTAGGCAAGTTCTTGGCTGGACATTGCCCAGCGGAGCGCCACACGCAATGCAATTCGATTCGCCGGTAGGATTTGCACTGCGACAGTAAGGGCATTGAATGCGTCGCAGTTTTTCACTCAGTTCAAACGATGCGTCTGCTTTTCTGATGGTGTCTTCGATCGTCTTCCAAATTTTATTGACCAATTGAATGTTCTCTAAATCTTGAGCGAGGTCATCCAGTCTGCCCAGTAATGAGAGAGGATTTTTCCAAGCAGATAAGGCTGTTTTTCCCAGACTAGCAGCAATCCCCAACCAATCTTGTTGCCCAATGCTTACCGACACACCGTCTTCGATGGCATCAATCTTGACGCCTATTGCTGTGTAGCCACCTGACGAAGGTTTGGGAGGAGTGGCGATTTGGACGACGAGATGGTCATCTCCTCCTACCCGTTGCGCGCGCAGAGTTCCCCGATTGAAGGTATTGACCAATGCTTGGGCAATCTGCTCGGGGGTGACTTTACCGTGATAATATTTTGTCTCCATCGCACACTCTTCCTACTCTACGCTGATCCCAAGAAAATGTTTCAGATTGATTATAATTTAGAAATGCCTTGAAGAGTTTTATTGGTCAGCATCGAACAATCATTATGCAAATAATCTGTCGTGGAGAATAAATCGTTTGAAGACCATACGTTATGTTATTACGCTCTTATGTTTAACTTTTCTTCTCAGTTTCGGCGGGCTATTATTGAAGGCTCACGCAGAGGAGAGCGCTCAAATTCCTACCGTTGCGATACCAACGGTGACCAGTTCTCCTAGCGTAGCTACCATTGTCGTGACTTTGGATCAGGAGCAAATTAATGTCCGCGCTGGGCCAAACACGGACTATCCCATTGTCGGCGTATTGATTGCCGGACAAAGGGTACCAGCTTTAGGACGAACCGTTGGGGGAGATTGGATCCAGATCGTTTATCCAGGCATTCCAGGTGGAAAGGCATGGGTCTATGCTCCTTTAGTGATCGTTGAGGGTTTCCTGCCATTGGTCGAACCGCCCCCTACGCCAACACCCCGTACGACGCCCACGGTCAACCCAACGCTCGCGGCTCAATATCTCATTGAAATTCCACCGACCCGATTGCCGACTTTCACACCGCCACCCCCGATCGTGTATCCGACTTTCTCCCCGTCGATAAATGTTGAAGCTACAGGCCGTTTTCCGATGGGATTAGCGATTGTCGGTTTCGGCATTATTGGATTATTTGGAGCTTTGATTAGCTTCCTTCGAGGACGTTAGTCTATATCTTCTACCAAGCACATTCGCCGCAAGTATTAATTCCCGCTGATTTTCCCACGTATTTATACATTGTTACGTTATTGAAGGGTTCCCCCAAGATACCATCATGAATTGCCCACGATCGAAGCCGAATGCTTTGAGCGGCTTCAGGTTTCCGGAAGGGAGTGGAGTTATCCAATTTTTTCAATAGATCTCCTCCCGGCGAAAAACCCTGTTGTATTCTCTCCATTAACTTGCGTCCTTTGGCATAACTAAATCCGTATCGCTCAAAAATCACAGCATTATGGTAGAACAAGGGCTCGGCAAAATAGATCTCTTGTCCCAAACTCTCTACAAAGATTTCAAAACCTTGGATGGCTGCGCCGAGGAGTCTTAAACCTTTGCGGATTTGACCAGGAGCTAAGCCGTATTCCATCGCAGCTTTTTCAGCCTCGATATTGCGGAATTTGATTCCAAAGACTGTTTTAGTGCCATCGGGTAGGCGATCGACATCAAAGCGCAGTGAAGAGGGATCGAGCAGGGTGTAAAGTAAAACATGAATCTGCCCGTTAGTTGTATCGGTGATATGACCATATAAAATTGGGTCCATAAAATCGACTTGATGGCGCACTTCCATCTCTGTCGTACTTGAACCTGATGGGCAAACTAGCTTTACCAAATCATTCCCTTGTGGATCGTACAAGTCTTCGGATAGGTTAAAACGTTGCAGAAGTTCTTTAGGGATTAGACGAGTATAAATTGCCCTTTTTTCGGCAAAGGGTAATTGGTTTACGGAAAAGATATTATAGGCTTGCAGTTTCATCT
>FWPV01005713.1_pt1 | contig 10853 bp, 7 predicted proteins | sample 2228371 | NCBI WGS metagenome assembly FWPV01 (sample SAMEA103939776, study PRJEB20133) | metagenome | reverse complement strand
ACACGACGAGCAGATCGGGTGTCAGTCTCGCCTTCAGCGCATGCGCGCCGAAGGCACCGGTCATCACCGCCACGGCGCCAGCCAGCGCGGCCAGCGTCAGCATGCGCCGTGCGGCGGGGTTCAAGTCGGTTTGCGTATACATATATGCAGAGAGGGTGGAAAACGCGCCTTGCGGACAGTGCGCCGTGGAAATTCTCAGCGCACCTTGCGGAACACCACCACATGCTGCCACGGCAGACCTGTTTCGGTACGCACCCATTCCAGCGCGTGGGCCGACGCCTCGAGCCGGATCTGCGCCTCGCTCATCTTGTGCAGCGGCTTGATCGGCACAGTCGGGGCTTCCGCCTTGTACTCGACGAACACCACTTCGCCGCCCGGTCTGAGTGCCTGCAGCACGCTGGCCAGCACCTCGTACGGGTAAGTCAGCTCGTGGTAGACATCGACCATCACCGCCAGATCGACCGACTGCGGCGGCAGATTGACGTCGGTTTCGCTGCCCAGACGCGGTTCGATGTTCTTCAGCCCGTTGCGCCTGACCAGCCGATCCAGCACCTCGATCATCTGCGGCTGCACGTCCACCGCCAGCACCTTGCCGCCGGGTGCGACGAGCCCGGCCATCCGCCGCGACAGGTAGCCGGTACCGGCCCCGATGTCCGCCACCACCATGCCCGGCTTCAGCGCCAGCGCCCTCAGCAGCAGATCGGTGCGCTCCTCCTGCGCCCGCTCGCTGCGCTCCAGCCAGCCCGCGCCCTGCCAGCCCATCACGGCCGAGATCTCGCGCCCCATGTACACCTTGCCGATGCCGTCACGGCTCGGCGAACGCTCGACATAGCGTTCCGACTGCGCCGCAACGGGCGCCACCGCGGCGCCGATCAGTACAGCACAGGTGATGAACAGGGCAGGAAGACGGATCATGGCACTCGCACCGATGAATGAAGGCGTTCTGCGGAGTGAAAACCATGGCAGAAGTTCGACGCCAGGGCGTGGCCATCGAGCCGGGTGCAGCACGACATGTTGCGCAGACGCGCCGCTGCAGCACGATGGCTGTGCTGTGTAGACTGTCGACGCCCTTTACACCGATCCGGCCTGCCGACCGGACTGTCCTGCGCATCGCCCGGAGCGACAAGGCATTGCCCGGCATGGCATTTATTGGCACGTTGAATGCTTGTGCTCGTCCAGTTGCCTCGACCCGGAGCCCACCCATGTCTGTCCGCCACCTGCTTGCCGCCAGCGCCGCCGCCTTCGCGCTGACCTCTGCCCCCGTTCAGGCCGAACTGCTGTCCGGCGATACCGGGCCGGTCGAGGAACCGACACTGATCTACATCGGCATGGACAGCTTCTTCTTCGAATTCGAATGGAGCGTAAATTCGTCCGACCGTGCCTATCTGTACGGTCGCGGAAACGACATTGCCGTAGCGCCCGGGGTGACCACGGTCGAGCAGATCGGCGACGCCTCGCTGCTCGACTTCACGACCACCTTCGTGGGCCCTCTGTGCGACGCGGCATGCGCCGCCAACGGGGTCGGCGACTTCATCGTGTTGCGGCGCGACGGCGCTTATGGCGCGTTCCGCATCGACGACATCATCTACAACGGCGGCGACCCCACCCTCGGAACGCTGAGCGGTACCTGGTGGATACAGCTCGACGGCACGTCGCAGTTCGCGCCGGCGGTTCCCGAGCCGGGAAGCTGGGCCATGCTGCTGGGCGGCATCGCCCTGATCGGTGCCGCCGTCCGCCGCCGGGCGTCCTGACGCAATACATCCCGACTGATCAACCGGCGCAACGAGACCTCGGCGAGCCCTCAAGCGCAGGGATGTAGGAGCGACGTCCCCGTCGCGATCCGTGCTGTGACCATCGCAGTGTGAAGTGCGTATCGCGGCGGGGGCGGAGCGGGGGTTTCGGCGAGCACTGCTCGCCGCCCGCGAAGCCGGTTGGCCATGCAGGGCCAACCGTGGATCGCCGCTCTCACAAGAGCGGCACCGCTCACACCATGCGTTCGGGCCTCACCCAGTCATCGAACTGTTCGGCGCTGACGTCGCCGAGCGCCAGTGCGGCCTCGCGCAGGCTCAGTCCGTTCGTGTGGGCGTGGTGTGCGACGGCGGCGGCGCGGTCGTAGCCGATGTGCGGGCTGAGCGCGGTCACCAGCATCAGCGAACGCGACAGCAGGTCGGCGATGCGGGCGCGGTCCGGCTCGATGCCGCGGGCGCAGTGCGCATCGAAGCCGGCCATTGCATCGGCCAGCAGGCGCACACTCTGCATGAAGTTGTGCGCGATCAGCGGCTTGAATACATTCAGTTCGAAGTTGCCCGACGCCGCGCCGATGCCCAGCGCGACGTCATTGCCCATGACCTGGCAGCACACCATGGTGAGCGCCTCGCACTGCGTGGGATTGACCTTGCCCGGCATGATGGAGCTGCCCGGCTCGTTCTCCGGCAGCACCAGCTCGCCCAGCCCGCAGCGCGGGCCGGAGGCGAGCCAGCGCACGTCGTTGGCGATCTTCATCAACGCACCCGCGAGTGTCTTCAGCGCACCGTGCGCGGCCATCAGCGCTTCGTGCCCGGCCAGCGCCGCATAAGGGTTGGCGGCGCGACGAAACGGCAGGCCGGTGTCGTTCGCGAGCCGGGTGACGACCCGCTGGCCGAACTCCGGATGGGTGTTGAGCCCGGTGCCGACTGCGGTGGCACCGACCGCCAGCTCGAGCAGGCCGGCCACGCTGGCCTGCACGCCCTGCCCGGCCAGCGCGAGCTGCGCCACCCAGCCCGACATTTCCTGCCCCAACGTCAGCGGCGTGGCGTCCTGCAGATGGGTGCGGCCGATCTTCACGATGTCGGCGAACGCCGATGACTTGCCATCCAGCGTGGCGCGCAGCGACGCCAGCGCCGGCAGCATTGTGTGCGTCACGGCCAGCGCGGCAGCGACATGCATCGCAGTGGGAAAGATGTCGTTCGACGACTGGCCCAGATTGACGTGGTCGTTCGGATGAACCCGGCGCGCCTCACCCCGGCCGCCCCCCAGTCGCTCCGACGCCAGATTGGCCAGCACCTCGTTCATGTTCATGTGGGTCTGCGTGCCGGAGCCGGTCTGCCACACCGACAGCGGAAAGGCATCGGCATGCGCGCCGGCCAGGATTTCGTCGGCCGCGCCGGCGATGGCCTGCGCACGCTCGGCGTCGAGCAGGCCCAGTTCGCCATTGACCAGCGCGGCGCTGCGTTTCACCCGGGCCAGCGCGTGCAGCAGCGCATCGGGCATGCGTTCGATGGAAATCTGGAAGTGCGCCAGCGAACGCTGTGTCTGTGCGCCCCACAGCGCGCCGGCCGGTACCTCGATGTCGCCGAACGCATCGCGTTCGGTCCGTGTGGCGGTGGTCATGGCAGATCCTCCCGAGCGATGACGGATCGAAAACCGATCCGGCTGCCTGCTCAGCCTAGCCCTTGGTGGGGAGATGCGCCGGAACACGCACGGCGAACGCTTGCCATCTATGCTGAAAGTGCGTGGATGCGGCAGTGATCTGTGATGCACACACGCGCCGCGTCCGACGCTGACAACGATGGATCAGAAGAGGAGAAGAACCATGCTTATCGTTCATCACCTGAACAACTCGCGTTCGCATCGTATCGTGTGGCTGTGCGAGGAACTGGGCATCGACTACGAACTGGTCAAGCACCTGCGCGATCCGGACAGCCAGCGCTCGCCGGATTCGCTGAAGACGGTGCACCCGCTGGGCAAGGCGCCGGTGATCCAGCACAACGGGCAGAAGATCGTCGAATCCGAAGCGGTCATCGAATACATCTGCAATGTATGCGCCGACGGCCGGCTCAGCGTGAAGCCGACCTCGCCCGAATACGGGCCGTACCAGCAGTGGCTGGCGTTTGCCGAAGGCACGCTGTTTCCGGGCCTGCTGGTCGACCTGGTCGATGCGTGGACCGGCCGCGGCAACCCCGACCTGATGGGTTTCTTCGACGTGGAAACCGCGAAGAACCACCAGTTCGCCGAAGACGCGCTGACCGGACGGGATTACCTGCTCGAATCCGGATTTTCAGCGGCTGACATCAATCTGGGATGGGCGCTCGAGTTCAGCGAGTGCCGCGGCTGGCTGCGCGACTACCCGGCACTGCAGGCCTATGTCGAACGTCTGCGCGCCCGCCCCGCCTACCGCAGGGCGATCTCGAACGGCGGTCCGCAGGACCTGTCGGTGTTTTCCGCCGGCGCGCGCTGACCCGAAGCACGCCAGCCGGGCGGTGTCCGGAGAGGCGTCCGGAGCGGCATCATTTCGTCGCGGCGAGCGACTGCCGGAAGGCGTCGAAGACGGCGCAGAACGCATCCGGCACCTCGAAGTACGGCATGGCGCCGGTCTGGAACACGGTGACCGTCCAGTTGCCGCCGCCGGTCACCATGTCCATCCCGGTGTAGTTGGTGAAGTCGCCGCGCACGCCGTGGCTCACCCACACCGGATGCGGAATCGCTTCATACACGGTGTGGATGTCGGCGCTGAACGGGCCGCCGGACAGGAAATACAGCGGCGCAAAGCGCGCGCCGGGCTGGCGCGTGGTCAGCACGTCGTACGCCCACATGGTTTCGTCGATGTTCTTGCCGCCCCAGGTGCGCTCCAGAAAGTAGCGGATCACGCCCGGTCGCGTCAGCTGGCGGAACAGCCAGTCGGCCCACAGCGGTGCGCTCAATGTGGCGTACAGCCCGGGCACCGCCCGCGTGCTGCACGGCTCGCCGCGCCGCGACGTGCGGCCATTCAGGCCGGTCGGGCTGACCAGCGCCACGGTGCGCCAGTCATCCGGCCGCTCGGCCGCTGCCCGGGCGAGGTACTCGCAGCCCAGCGAAACGGCGACCCCATCCACCCGGGCCTCGCCACTCAATGCGCGGATGTGCCGCACTGCCGTGTGCAGCGCATCGGTCATCAGCCGCGGCGAATACACCCGGTCTTCGCGCGGGCTGAAGCCGTAGCCCGGCAGATCGATGGCGTAGACGGTGTGCGTGGCGGCGTAACGCTCGTAAAGCGGCCGCACTTCCGCCGCCGACGCGGCTGCGTTGATGCTGTGAACGAGCAGCATCGGCGGGCCGTCACCGGCGCGGTAGTAGTTCAGTCCGTCGAAGGACAGTCGCTCGCCGAACAGTGCGGGCGGCAGGACAGGCTGGGCGTCCAATGGAATCCTTGTCGGGTCGGTCGGTGGGCGAACAGTAGCAGGATGACGCGTCACCCGATGAGGGTATCGACTGTGGGTATGGAAGTATCGGTTCCTACTGACTGGATCAGATCAGCCAGAAAGCGAGGCGCGCACAGGCCGGCTGACGCCATTCATACCTGGCGTCGTTCGGATTACAGGCTGGAGGGCGCATGAAACCTCCGTTGCCCTGATCGGACGATCGCGATACCGCAAAAATTATCATCACGCCCCTCAGGCTTGCCTTTTCAGCTTTTGGAACTCGTTGCGCAGCAGGGTAACCACCTCGACCAGGTCCAGGGCGTCCAGTCGATTCTTTTTCAGGAATGCGGCCCACTGCGCCCGCTTCACGGCATCCCGCGCAAAGCTGTCGCTCAAGCCAGAAGGGACAGCGTCTGGCACTGGCAATTGCCGCCGTGCGAACGTCGCTTCGACTGCTCGGCGCAGTTCTGTCGAATCGAGGGCACCCTCGGTGAGCAGCACCCACAGATCGAAGTAGTCTTTCATCCGGGTATTGGCCATGCCGAGCAGGCACACCGCATGGAATTTTTCTGCCACCACGGTGCATTTCGGGTACGAGCGCAATTGCGGTGCGGGCAGGTCATCGAGCAGCACCGGGTAGCTCACCGATTCTGGGGCTGGCGTGACCGCATCGCCAAACCCGATATCCACCTGCAGCGTTATGCGAGCGCCATCCAGCTTAGCCAGTAGGTCGATCCGCACACCGCCATAGCCCGCTTCCTTGCGTATCGCCGAGCCCTTGACCGATGCGGGGTCGAACGCGATGCCGTCTTCCACCTCAATCGCACAGATTTCACGGAATGCCGCAACGGTGGAGTCGATGTCATCCGGACCAGACCCCAGCAAGTCCGCATCGCGTGTAGGCCGATGCGGGTGGTCGTACCACAGCGAAAACAGCAGCGCACCTTTGAGCAGATAGTTGCCGGCATCGGGTGAGATCGACAGGCGATATAGCAAGCGCTCCAGCCCGAAGTGGGTGAGCGTCAAGTTGAAGTCCTGCGTCGTGGCATCGGCTCGTTGCTTCAGGCGGGCGCGGATGGAGGCAGCCAGGTTGCGGCTCATGCCGCGACGCTTTCCAGGTAGGGCCTCATCACATTGGCCACGCGGTTGACCGCGGCGTAGTGCCAGAGCGTATCCATGGTCAGCCTGCGCTGTGCCCAGCCGTCGCGCAGCGCCTCCAGTGCCACGTCCAGGCCAATCTTGTTGCGGTACTTGAAGCAGTCGGCCACGGTCTTGGCCGCGTTGAACACCGGGACTTGCACGCCATCGATTTCGATCGGCTCGATACCTTCGATCAGTGAAGGGCCCGACATGCGGACGACACGCAGCGCCGGTTGGTCCAGTCGGGGTGTGGGCGTATGTGGAGGGATCGCCAGCCAGACTTCGAACGGCGCCTGGGTGCCGATGCCATGAACACGCAGCGCCGACAGCAGGCACACGACACCACGCGGGACACGCAGTGCAACTTCGGCCAGGGACCGGTGTTCACTGAGCGCACGCCCCGGCAGGCTGTAGACGCCGCGGGCAACGCGTTCAAGCTTGCCCGCAGCGACCAACCGGCTGAGCACAACGGTCGGCAGCGCCTGCGCGGTCAGATCGCGTGCGCGCAGAAGAGGCTGGCGCTCTGCGAGTGCGAGTACGGCTTGTTCGAGCGTTGAGTCTTGGGCACGGAGCATTCATACAGTTTGTTGCTAAATATAGTTACTTGTCAATAAGTAACTAGGTATAGAAACAAACTCTGAAAATGACTCGCACGCGTTCGTTTAATGCTTATGTAGCAGCGTCCCGCTCGCTGTTGAGTATCTGAGCCAGCTATTTCTGGCGGCTAACTCTTCTGCGTTGAACTCTGTGTGTCAATTCTCAGTCGGCGGCTAGTGTCACATACATCCGGCACTGACAATCGCCGCCACGAGCCTCTCCCTGGTTGCTGCACGCAACTGCATTAGTCCGATTTCTCGCGCCATGGCGATTACCGCGCTCTCCCCGGTCCTCCCGGAGTCCACAACCCGACGCGCAAGCGACGCCAACTCCTGTATGCAGATTTCGCCTACTCCCCGCGTGCCATCGTCACCGGCTGGCCATCGGTAGGCGACATCGCTGCCGGCCATCAAACCGCGCGGCCAATAGAACGTGCCACCGGCTTCCTCTGTCGCATCAAACAAGCGTCGGGCTATCTGCTCCACCCGATCCTGAATCCGGCTTCCCGTTCGCTGGAACCCATGCGCTCGTGCAATGCGCCGCGCGAGTACCGCGTCCAGCACCGGTCCTTCATGCTGCACGACCCACTCCACCATTGGCTGCAACACCAGGTCATAGCTGCTCTCGTAGAACAGGTCAGCAGAAATGGAATCGAATGGCACCGCGTCGGTGGGCAGTGATGCCTGAAAGCGACGATCCCTTTGGGTATCGTCGCCCCCTAGGACAGGCGTTGAAGGCGTGGATGCCAACCGGGCGTAGGCGGCTCCGGCTTGCTCGTTCGCCACTTCATGGGCATTGCCGGCCAAAGGGCGCAGGCCTGCTGCCGCGCGCGTGATGGCTGCATCGGCCTCGTTGACCGCTTGGAGACCGGGCGTTGCTTCCTCGTCGCTCGACGCGGGCACCGGTTCATCGGACGGTGTCTCAACATCGGCCGCTTGGCGTTCCCGGTCCTTTTCTAGCAACTCGATCAGCGCGGCATGCACGCGCTCCAGCGTACCACCCGGGTTCACCCACCAGTCGGTTGACCAGATGCGCACGATCTCCCAGCCAAGTCCACGCAGCACCTGCTCGCGCAGTTTGTCCCGGTCACGCGCGGTAGCGGAGCGGTGGTAGGTTGCGCCGTCACATTCCACCCCCGCAAGGTAGCGACCCGCGAAGTCGGGGTGCACCACGCCCAGGTCCACGCGGAACGACGATGCACCGATCTGGGTGTGCACCTGCCAACCTTTGCGCCCCAGCGCAGTGGCCACGCTAGCTTCGAAAGGGCTCTCGACGTCGCCTTGGCTTCCGTGGTGCGCTTCGGCCAGTGCGCGCGGCCCGAATTCTGCAAACTCCAGGAAGTGTTTCAGGTCGCGCACGCCGGTCGCCTTGGTGCGCGACAGGTCCATCTGATCGCCACGCAGGCTGGAAAACACACGCAGTTCATGCCGGGCACGTGTCACTGCCACGTTCAGGCGTCGCTCGCCACCGTCGCGGTTCAGTGGGCCGAAGTTCATCGACACGGTACCTGCCGTGTCCGGCCCGTAGGTGATCGAAAAGTACATGATGTCTCGCTCGTCACCCTGCACGCTCTCCAGGTTCTTCACGAACACCGGCTCGAGCTCCATTTCGGAAAAGTAGGGTTCCAAGCCAGGGTCTTTGCGGCGTTCTTCATCAAGCAAGTCCTCTATCAGGCCTTGCTGCTCTGAGTTGAAAGTCACCACCCCTATGGTAAGGCCTGATTCCCGAAAGCCCGGGCGCTTGAGTCGGCTCACCAGATCTGCAACCAAGGCCTTGGCCTCTGGCTGGTTGATGCGGGCGCCGCCTTTTTCGTAGCGCCCATTCACCAGATGGAAGCTTACGGCTCGATCGTCGGTGACCGGCGACGGAAAGGTGACAAGGCCACCGCCGTAGTAACGATGGTTGCTGAAGGCGATCAGGCTTTCATGGCGCGAGCGGTAGTGCCACGACAGGTTGCGCGTGGGCAGGCTGGCACCCATGCACTCGTCGAGGATGCTCTCCAAGTCGCCTTCCACGACATCGTCGTCACCATCGATGCTGTCGCTGCGGCCGAAGAAGTTGGTGGGAGGCAGTTGTTTCGGGTCGCCGACCATCACCACCTGCTTGCCACGGGCCATGGCGCCAATGGCATCCCACACCGGGATTTGCGACGCCTCGTCAAACACCACTAGGTCGAAGTTGCTGGCTTCGGCGGAAAGGTACTGCGCGATCGACAGCGGGCTCATCAGCAGGCATGGGGTCAGTCGCAGCACCACCGACGGAATCTCTTGCAGTAGCTGGCGCAGCGGCTTGTGCTGCTTTTTCTTCGTGATCTCGTGGCGCAGGATGCCCCACTCGCTGTTGCGCTGGATGCTGTCGGTAGCCGGCAGGTCGGCGCAAAGCTTGGCGCGAATCCATTCGCGGGACACTTTGGTGAACTCGTCATCCAGGGCGCGGAACTCTTCGATGCGCAGTTCGTGCTCTGCTGACACGAACCGCTTGAGCACCTCGTCCTCGTCTACCGCTTCGGCCAGCCACCAGCGGGCGTAGTTCACTTCGAACGCGGTGGGCACCTGCGCTGGGGTCACGTCACCCGCCTCGATAGCGCCCACCAGCGCCGGGAGTCCTGCATTGCTTGCATCGACCTGAGCGTGGCGCCAAGCGCACCATGCATGCAGGCCGTGGTGGTGTGCTTCAAGCTGAGCAGACGCCTCAGCCAGATCAACAGGCGCAAGGTCTGCGAAGGCACGGCGAACGGGGTCTGGTTGTGCGGCGTGGATACAAAATTGGTCTGTCGCACTGTTGAGCTCTGTCAGCTTCGCCATGACCCCGAGGCAAGCTTGCCCGATCACGCCCGAGTCACCCAGTTCAGAGCGACGAGTTGCCAGCACCTGATGCAAGCTGCGACGCGCTGCGGCGGCGGCAGAGGTGTCCAGTCCAAGACCAGACAGGCACGCCTTCAACAAGGCATGGAACTTCAACGCTCGCGCAATACCGTCACTGTCGGTATCCAATGCGCTCCAGACACTAGGGCACTCGGTCGCGAGCTCTGTCATGGAAAGCAGCCGTGCTTCCACCATTCCGCGTCGCTGCAACCACTCATGCTGTTGTTGCAGGGCGGGGCCGCATCGCCCTTCGGCCACTTCCTGATGCGGTGCTTGCAACATACCCCTCTGGTGTAAGACCAAGCGTTCGCGCTCAAACGCGAGCGCTGAACGAAGAACTGCGGAATCGGTGTTGTGCCCTTGCCAAAGCCCATGGCTATTTTCTGAGAGCGATACGCACTCGGCCAAGCGATGGTCCAGGTCCAATAAGGTCACTAGGTGTTGAACCTCGCGCGTCCAACGCTCGCCGCAGTATCCCTCTGATGCAGCCTCCAGACCCTCCAGCGCAAAGGGTTTTCGCATGCGTGCCGCATGCAGCGCCATATTGGCCTTTAATGCGCTGCGGGCGTGATCAACCCGGGTCTTGACGCCCGCCCATATGCCTTCAGCCGCAGCACCCGGGTTCAGTTGCTGGACCTCTTCAAGTAGGCTCTTGATGCGCACGAGTGCAGACAGATCTTCGGCGACGCGTGGTTCACCGGCGCCTTCGATGACGCCCTCCAGCGCGCTGCGCACTTTTCGCTTACCCAGCCAAGACATCGGCCAGAACGCCTTGTTGGCTTTGATCCAATCGCGTTGCAGCTGCGACACGTTTAGCTGTCCCACACCTAATCCGTACTTCACGGAAAGACCCATGCGCAGTTGGCTCATTTCCTCGATCAACTGCACCCCACGTTCGATCTCATCGCTGACGGCAGGTGGCCAGGGCGTTCCGAGTTCCGTGTACAGGTTTCGGTGCTTGTCGAGCAGGTCGAGCGCCTGAGACATGCGAGTCTGCAGATCTGCCGGCCACGGTACGGACATCTTCGACGAAATTTCCCGGTGCTGTCCGAGCAGATCATTGCCGGCTTTCAAAGCGGCGCAGATGGTCTCACTA
>FWPV01015661.1_pt1 | contig 10854 bp, 7 predicted proteins | sample 2228371 | NCBI WGS metagenome assembly FWPV01 (sample SAMEA103939776, study PRJEB20133) | metagenome | reverse complement strand
AAGCCTTCCTATAATAAAAGAAAATAGGTAAATAAAAGACAATAAGATAACTAAATTTTCCATAAAATTTATAATTTAATTTTTTTTATTATTTTTTATCTTTAATAAACAAAATTTTAATTAACTCAAGAAACAACGTTGTAACAATACCAACCACCACTAAAAACAACCAACTCCTTGGTCCTAAAGAAACTGTATGAAAAATGTCTCTTAAAAAAGGGATATATAAAACCATCGCAAAACCCACGACACTTAAAATAGCAGCAAGATTTAAAAATTTGTTTGAAAATGGATTTATCTTCCAAATGTTTTTTTTCAGGTTCTTATAAGAAAAAATTACAAAACCAGTATTAACGCACAAAACCCCAAAAATCATTGTTCTTGAATACTCAATTCCCAATTTTAGATAATGATAAAAAAACCAAAAATAAAAAACGCAAAAAAAATTGAAAATAATATTCCCCAAAGTCAAAAAAAATGCCTCTCTTCCCAAGAGAGATTCTTGAAATTTATGAGGTTTTTTTTGCATTATTGCCTTTTCGGCTGGCTCAAAAGCAAATGCAATATTTGGAAAAGTATCTACCAAAACGTTGTTCCATAAAATTTGAACTGGCAAAATAGGAAGGGGCCAACCAAAAATTATAGTAGAAAAACTTACAATAATAGCAGAACTAAAAGAATCTGAAATTGTATAGGCAACCGCTTTTCTAATATTCTCTAAAATTACTCTTCCCTGTTCTATTGCTTTTACAATAACAGAAAAACTATCTGTTAAAAGAACGATGTCGGACGATTCTTTAGCGACCTCTGTACCAGACCCCATTGCAATGCCAACATCAGCACTTTTTAGGGCGGGTGCATCATTTACGCCATCGCCAGTCATAGCAACAACTTTCCTTTTTTCCTGCCAAGCATCAACAATTTTTATTTTATGACGAGGTTCGGCTCTTGCATAAATTTTTATTTTTGTAACTATTCTTTTAAATTCCTCATTCGATAATTTATCAAGCTCGCTTCCTTCTAAAATTTCATCATCTTTCACTTTCAACCCAAGCTCACTTGCTATATTTTTTGCGGTTTTTCTATGATCGCCCGTAATAATAACAGGATAAAGACCCGCCTTTCTACAAGATAAAATTGTTTTTTTAATCTCTTTTCTTAGAGGATCTTTCAAAACAACAGCCCCAACAAATGTTAACTCCCCAACTAATTTGTTAGATAATTTTTGTGGTGAATTAGGAATAATGTTTTTTGAAATTTCTTTTTCTGCTAAAGCAATTATCCGAAAACCCTTCTCTGTTGCTTCTTCAATTTTCTCTATCAGAATTTTTCTTTCTTTTCGTGAAAGAGTGATTTCTTTTTCTCTATCCTTAACTTTCGTTGAAAGAGATAAAATTTTTTCTGGTGCGCCAGAAACATATAAAAACTTTTGGTTATTTTCTTGAATCAAGACTGCCTGATATCGATTTTCAAAAGTAAAAGGAATTCTGGTTGTAAAAGTAACTCTCTTTTCAAGAGTTTCCTTTCTAAAGCCGTATAAAATTCCCGCCCTTAAAAGACCTTTATCTGTTTCTTCTCCTCGAAGATAATATTTACCTGAACTGTCTGATTTTTTTTCTTCAAAAGCCTCGTTACAAAGGGTGGCAATTTTAAATAAAGTATCGTGAAAATCGTTTTTTTGAAGAAATCTTATCTGAGATGAGGGAATATTTTTTTTTAAGGTAATGATTTCTTCGGGGACCATTTTCCCTTGGGTTAGGGTTTTGGTTTTGTCTGTACAAATAATAGAGGTTGAACCCAATGTTTCAACTGATTTTAAACTTCTTACAAGTCCTTTCTTTTTCAAAATCCTCCCCGCTCCAACTGCTAAAATTACAGTTAAAGTAATTGGTAATCCCTCTGGAATGGCGCCAACAGCAATAGCAATTGAGGTTTCTAACATTTCCAACGCCTTATGTTTTCTTAAAACACCCATAAAAAAAATTAAAAAACACAAAACAAGAACGAAAATAGCAACTTTTTTTGAAAAATCTTCAAGTCTTTTTTGAAGAGGGGTTTTGTCTTCTGGGGTTTCCTGAATCATTTTTGCAATTTTTCCAACTTCGGTTTTATCACCCGTCTCAACCACAATTGCAACCCCCCTTCCCTTTTCAATAGTACAACCACTATAGACCATATTATCTCTGTCGCAAAGAGGTGTATCTTTTGGTAAAATTGAAACTTTTTTTTCTGCGCTTATTGACTCTCCCGTTAACACCGCCTCATTAACTCGTAAATCATTTACCTCAATTAATCTTGCGTCGGCTGGAATTTTATCTCCTTCTTTTAAAAAAATAATATCTCCCGGCACCAACTCTTCTTGGAAAATTTCTTTTTTAGTACCGTTTCTTAATACAACCGCTTTTGTTTTCAAAACTTCTTTAATCCTAGAAAGAATATCTGAAGCTTTTTTTTCTTCTGCAAAGCCAAAAATTATACTAACCAAAATAGCAAAAAATATTACCAAGGAATCCTTTTGGGTTTCTTTAAAAAATAAAAGTAAAAAACCAGCAATAAGAAGAATATAAATTAAAGGGCTCTTAAGTTGGTCAATTAAAATTTTTGTCCAAGAAAGGGTATCTTTTTTTGAAATTTTATTCTCGCCAAATTTTTTTCTATATAAAAAAACCTTCTTTTCAGAAAGACCCGCAGAAGGGTTGGTTCCTAATTTTTTAATGACTTCTTCAATTGATAACGAATGCCAGTTTTGAAAATCCATATTCAAAAATATATTTAAAAATTTTATCATAATTTTTATACTCTCTCAACTTTTTTAAGAAAATAAAAAACAGCTCTTAGCCGTTATTTTGGGAGTGGGGGTGGTAATCCTTTTGATTTTTGCGTTTTTTACACATTAATCTTCACTCCCTCCTCTGGTTGGTTTTTTTGCTTTATAAGCCCCTCTATCTTTTGCTTGATAATTTCAAGGGCGTTCCGTTTCTTCCGGAAGAAAACATTGATTGCAATAATTTCCTCCTCAGAGAAATGAAATGTCCTCAAAATCTCTTCGCTAAATTGAAGGGCAGAGCTCGCCTTCTCAGAACCCAAAAGATACCAATCTATAAGCACAAGGCCGTGCTTTAAAATCGCTATTTCTTTCGGGTTCTCCACGGTTTCTTTATTAAGAATTTCATTTATTGTCTCTGAAACCCTTAAGAAGGTTGGTTTATTTAATCCCGGCGCCAGTCCTTTATCTTCTTCCACTTCTATCATCTCCTTTCATCACCACCCCCAGTTGTGAAGATCTACTTTTATTTTCAATTATTTTTAAAATTTGTCAATTAAATCTTCAAATTCCGCCCTCTATCCCCCTTTTTCTTGCTTAAAATTATACCAGTAATATAAAAGAGGAGGTGCAATACAAATAGAAGAATAACTTCCAAAAATTATCCCAATTGTTAAAGCCAAAACAAAAGGCAACAAGGTTTCTCCCCCCAAAAATATCATTGCAAATAGCGGCAAAAGAGTCGTAAATGCAGTAAATAAAGATCTGATCAGGGTTTCGTTTAAAGAAAAATCAATAATTTCCTCATATTCTTCTCCTCTCCTTTTTATTAAATTTTCCCTACACCTATCAAATATAATAATCGTATCACTGACAGAATAACCAAGTATTGTTAAAATTGCTGCAACAAAAGGAACATTAACTTCCATACCAAAAAACTTTCCTAAAAAAACAAAAAAACCAACAGTAATTAAAACGTCATGAAATAATGCTAAAATTGCTGCAATCCCATATTGCCAAGAAGGAATTGGCCGAGAAATTTGCCTAAAGGCTGCAGCAACATAAATTGTAATTAAAAGAAACGCCACAAAAACCGAAAATAAAGTGTTTTTTCTTAACTCTCGCCCCACCACAGAGCCAACCATTTCAAATCTTTTTTCTATTATTTTTTTCTCGCTGCCCAAGTTTTCTATTATTTTTTGATGTTGCTCTTCTGAAATGTCTTTTGCTCGCAAAATTACTCCCCTTTCTCCAATTTCCTGCAGAGAAAAATCAGTATTGGGTAAAAATTCTTTAATTTTATCTCTTAATTCATTGGTTGTTGGTTTTTCTCCAATAAACTCAATTTCCAGCAAACTACCGCCTGTAAAATCGCTGCCAAATTTAAGACCCCAAACAAAAAGAAAAATAATGCTTATAATAATCAAAACTCCAGAAAAGATAAAATAAAATTTTGAATATTTTAAAAAATGAATCATAATATTATTTATATTACCTTACCCAAATTTTCTTATGGTTATTTAACCTCGTGCTTCCAAGGGATTTTACAAAAATTTTAGTAATTACCATTGCAGAAAACATGCTACACAAATTTCCCAAAGCCAAAGCAACTGCAAAACCCTGAACAAAACCAGAAGCAAATAAAAACAAAATCCCACAAGCAATCAAAGTAGTTAAGTGTCCATCGCGTATTGCAGGCCACGCCCTTTTAAAAGCCTCATCAATTGCTAGCTCAAAACTTATTTCTTCTTTAAGCTCTTCCCTTAATCTTTCAAAAATTAAAACATTGGCATCAACGGCCATTCCTAAGGATAAAATAACTCCAGCAGCTCCCGCTAATGTTAAGGTAATTGGTATAAACTTAAATAATGCCAACAACAAAATTCCATAAAACAATAAAGAGACATCTGACAAAGCCCCCGAAAACTTATAAAAAATAATCATAAATATTGCAACCAACAAAAAACCCACGACTCCAGCGTTTATACTTTTTTCAATTGAAATCTTTCCCAAGGAGGGACCTATTGTTTCTTGGGAAATTAATTTTATTGGCGCTGGCAATGCGCCCGCGCTTAAATTCCTTGCAAGTTTCTTTGCTTCCTCTATGGTAAACTCGCCCGTAATTTGGGCCTTACCACCACTTATTTCTTCTTGAACTGTTGGCGATGAAATAAGTTGATTATCAATATATATTGCAATTCGCTTTCCAATATTCTTTTTTGTAAGTTCTTGAAATATCTTGGCGCCTTCAGAATTAAATTCTAAAGCTACCTGTGGTTTATAGGTTGTTGTATCAAAATCAAGCCGGGCGCTTTTTAGATATTTTCCTGTAAGCTCTGTTGGTTTATAAAGAGGCAAATATTGAGAAACCTCCTCTTTTTTAATTTCTTTACCCGTTTCTTCTTTTACTCTTTGAATTATTCCCCGAACCTCACTTTCTGGTAATCCTTCTAATAAATTTTGTTTTTCTTCTGGGGGCATTTCTTCTCTAAAATCAAGAGTGGGGGTTTGGCCAATCATCTCAATTGCTTTTTTAGGATCATCTATTCCGGCAAGCTCTACAATTAACCTATATTTTCCACCGCCGCTTTCTGACTGTACTATCGGTTCTTGTACTCCAAATAAGTTTACTCTTCTCTCAATTAAATCTCTTAATCCGTCCATTGTGCTTTGCCTATCCTCCGGTTTAATCTGTGACATATCTGCCTCATATAAAAGGTGCGTTCCCCCTTGAAGATCAAGTCCTAAACGAAATGGCTGTTGTATTTTTTTAAATTGGTTTTCAATTAAATTAAAAAAAAAACTTAATCCCTTGTTAATAAATCTTCCGGGCAAAGAAAAAACCGCTCCAACAATTGTTAAGATTAAAATTATTGCAGTAAAGATCCAATATTTATTAAAACTAATCATAAAAAATATTATACAAAAATTATTTCATTATTTCAATTAAATAAGTTAAGGATAAATTGCGTAAAGTGTTCCCTCTGATCCAATATAAATTGTGCCGTTCTCCGACATAGAAAATGGCTGAGTGCTATAAAATGGTAAATTAAAACGATCACCATTTGGTTTTATAACATAAAATCCACCGCCCATGCTAATATAAACATTGTTTTCGCCGTCTGCTAACAAACCGCTTGTATATCCGCTAATATCAAAAGAAAAATAATTTAGAATGTTTCCGTTTTTATCAAAAAGAAAACGGTAACAATGGGGTTTTGCGTCAAAAAATCCACTTTTTACCGGGAAATAAGAAATTATGTCATTTTTCCCAACGGTAAAGGGGGCCGGAAAATAAGCACCCTCTCTAACGGAACAATCAAACCATTTATCCTCCAATATGTCTGGAGAAACTCCATGCAAACAACCATACCAAGCTTCTGACCAACTCCCACAATAAAGATATCTTTCTATCTCGGTAGAAAAATAAACAGTTGAATCACTTCCAATTGAAATTTCATTAATGTAAAAATAGGGTGTGCTTTCTTCAAGATATCGAGATGGATTGCAAGTATAAAATTGAATTTTTCTTTGGGCCAATAAATCGCCCAATGGACTTATAGAGAAAAAAGTATGTTGTTTTGCAAAATAGATAATGCCATTCTTATTAACGGCAGGATAAGTATAGTGCGGGGGCAGAAACCAAGGAATTGTCTCCTCAAACGAAATCTCATTGGGTAAATATTTTCTATTTTCGTCAGGAGAAAAAAACCAATTAATATTTCCGTTTTTAGGATTTAAAGATAATAATCCTCCATTTACTGAGGGGGTATTGGTATTACAAACTTGTCCCTTAATACAAACCCCAGCAATTAAATACATTCTTCCATAATCATCAATAATGGGGGTAATACCAAAAAGAAAAGGAATATGTTTTTCCCAAACTTTTTGTCCACTATCAGTATTAATTGCTATTAATGAATTTCCCCCAACCACATAAACTAATTTTTCTGCTTCAAAAAGTGTTGGCATTCCATAAAAGCCCCCCTCAAAGAAAAACCTTTCTTCTCCGTTGGGAGTTACTGAATAAATTCCTTGTCTTCCTGATATTGTGCCATTAAAATAAAGTTTTCCATCTTTAGAAATCGTCGGCGTTTCTATATATTCTCCCACAATGAAAGAAGTAATTTTGGGAGACTCAAATGGTCCTAAAAAAGAAACGCTATTTGTTCCCTGCGGATCGTGTCTAAACATTGGAAAAGAAGAAATAGCAACAGCTGATGGAGATTCATAAGACACTACATTAGAAACCCTTGAATAATTGTTTCCCTCTTTTGCTCTTACCACAAAAAAGTAAGACGTCATCCACGAAAGGTTTTCTATTTCAATTTGAACTCTTCCGCTTTCATTTTTAAAGGGCCCCTTTTTAATATAAGGTTCTTGAAAATAACTTGATACCTTTTTAATGGCCCCCTGACTATAAAGATTTTCAAAATCTTTTTCTTGAAAATTTTGGTTCGCAAAATATACTTCGTATTCAAGATTTTCTCTTGGCGGAGAAAAAAGCAAAATTGTCTTGTTAAAAAAACCGACAATATCAAGATCGGTAATTTTTAAATCTTGAACGGGTATTTGGGGCGGCGCCGGAGGGTTTATTATGGATGAAGGAGCTGACGATGGGTGAAAGACTTGAGAAATTATTGATTGTCTACCACTCGAAGTTGCCTGATTTACGTTTGAAGCAGTAAAATCCAATCCAGAACTTTTCTTTTTTACCTCGGCAAGAAAAACCGCTTTATCTCCCGGAATAATAACCCATTTTTTATTATCTTTGTCATATCTTATTGGGATAAACTGGGGATAATATTTCCCAACCTGATTTGGAAAATTTATTTTTAGCTCAAAAGTAGCAACGTTTCCCGGGCCCACCCTACTCTCTTTTATTGTGCAAGGAACTGTTTTGTTAACCCAATTTTTATAATAAAACTTAGCAGCTGTTCCATCAGAACCACCAATAACCCCCAAATAAACTTCATTCTGTTTCCATGCCGTATTTCCTAAATTTTGAAATTGAAAAATAACTAAATCGGTTCTGTCTTCTCCTTCGTTTATTATAAAATTTTTAACTTCTTTTCCTAGAAATTTCTGATACCAAAAGGGCGGTATTAGGGGGTTTGTTCCTTTTTCTGTCCCATTTGTCCCGTTTATTGGATTAATGCCCAATAATTTTTCTGCTTTAGCCAAAAAATTTTTTATATAAAGTCCTGTTTTCTCAAATAAAGAAAGGGGATTTTCTGGAGTATTAACTCCTGGCGATGGAATAATTTCTTTAACAATATCTTTTGCTTTTTGGGTCGGAGACTTTGTCTCCTCTTGAATTATTAAGCTTTTATTATTTTCAATAAATTTTGATGGAATATAACGATTTGGGGCAAAACCATTAATGCCGGAATAACCAGTTCCAACTCCGGAAATTTCTCCTATTTCTGGTTCTCTATTTATACTGTTTTGGTCTTTAATTTCAAAATGCAAATGAGGAATATATGTCCCACCATCTTTTTTGCAAATCCTTCCTATGTCTCCTAATTTAGTACCTTTTTTAATTTCTTGTCCCTCAGAAGCTTGAATATTTTTCAAATGAGCATGCATTGAATATACTACTTTGGGGTTTGAAATAGCGGGTGAACCCTGTAAAACTGCATTAGTAGTATCAAAATATTTATCAATATTATCTGGAATTTGATGTTTTATTATAACTACTCCTCCCCAACCATAGCTTCTTGAATAAGGACATTCTGGCCAATTCGCAACTTTAAAAACAGTACCATCAGCCACTGCATAAACAGGTTCGTTTTCTGCTAATGCATAATCTTCTCCCAAATGACCCCTTGCAAAACTCCAACTTTCTCCTAGCCAAAGAGATGTTGAAAATGTTTTTTTGCCAGACGAAGATGTTGGGTAACCAAAATTAGAAAAAACAGCAAATGAATTAGAAGTAATTGCAAAGAAGAAGAGTATAAAACCCAAAAATAATAATTTATTCTTCATAGTTAAAATTTCCATTCAAAATCAAACATTCTATATCTTCTTGAGATTCGCCATACAATTCATAAAAACCACTATCAGTTTTAAAATAATAAAAAAACCTAATGCCTATTTTGGGCTCTGGATTTACATCTTTTACTATTATTACGTCTTTCCCCCTAATTTTTTTTATTCCTATTATTTCTGGAATCTCCGGAGATGTAAAAATATATCCATATCCAGGTTCTTGTCGAATCCATTCTTCCACGAAACTTTTAAAATCTTTTTTAATTTCGTTGTGATAAACGTTTATAAATATCCCCCTAACATTGTTTTTATTAATGTACACTGAGCCATCATAAACTCTTTTATAATCTGTTTTTTCTATTCCCCTCCATCCTTCTGGAATGTTAATAATATAATTATCTATCTTGTTTACTAATACTCTCTTCCCCTCTCTTTTCTCTACCTTAATTCCTTCGGGAAGGCTTTTGTTTAGGCTTCTTAGTTCTGGACCTCCCTGCCATAGAAAATAAAAAATAAAACCGATACCTATGACTAAAATTAAAAAAACAATTATTAAAATAACAAATCTTTTATTCATGCTTTTTGAGTAAAATATTAAAAATTTTATGCGCCAACTCCACGTTTTTTATTTTTTATTGGAGCTATTTTAAACCTTTATTCTATTAGAATTTTAAACGGGTTTAATGTTCATTTTAAACATAATTTTTATTATTTTTCAACCCTGAAATTATTTTTTTGATTAAGCCCTTTAAAATTTCTTTTTATATTGACTTATTTTTAATATAGTTGTATAAAAAAGAAATCTAGTTTTTCGCTTATTTTGTTTATATTTTTTAATTTTATGAAAAAAATAAAATTTTTCTTTTGGATATTGCCGCTAACAATATTATTGGGTGGATTTTTTTCACAAAAAGCTTTAGCGGAAGGAGTTTTTGTTCAGGGAACATGTTATGGTAATGTAGAAGGAGAGGGTCTTGGATATATCCAACTTTGGTCAGATAAAGGAATTATCACTGCCGATGGAAGGGATGTTCTAACTGTTTATGCTGCAGCTTTCATCACTCAAAAAGAAAAATGCCCAACTGTAGCTTGTGCGTTGAATAATAAATATTACCGAGTTAATGTTTCGGGCGAAGAAAATTATATTATTCCTCAATTTTTTTTAATGACAAATGAAAACTTTCCTTCCGAGTTTAAAATCACCTCAACGAAAGCTGAAGAAAAAATTATTACAATAGAAGAATTTAGCCCCAGTGGTGAATGGATACCCCAGGGATCTTTATACAGCTGCCAAAGAATAGCAATCAAAGTTAAATTTACTCCCAGAAGACCAGGAGTAATCAGCGCAATTTCAATAGTAGCAATCCCTTCGGGAATAGTTGAAAGCGCTCAAGAAAATCAACTACCAACCCCTCCCAATTCACCAACCATAGAGGGTTTTGCTTTGGGGGGCTCTAAATTTAATATAGAAAAAATAAATCAAGTAAAATTTAGCTCTTTTTCTAAAATTACTTTTTTTGGAAGCGGCCTTCCTAATTCAAAAATTACTTTTTATATAAATTCAGACAACATTATCGGCGAAACCAAAACAGATGAAAATGGAAAATGGTCATACGCTTTAGAAAAAAAACTAGAACCCGGAAACTATTCTCTTCAAATAGCAGTAACCGATCCCCAAACCGGGTTAGTAAGTGAAAAAACACCTCCAATTAATTTTAAAATTCACCAACCCACTTTAGATACTCCACTGCCCTTAACTAATTTTGAATATATATTAAGCTCAATAAATAATAAACAGCTAGTTTTTTATAACGTTCTTATTTCTACTTTAATAGTTCTTGTCGGACTTGCGCTTGGAGAAGGAGTAATTATGGTTTTTAATAAAAAAATAACTAAAAAAAGATTTCTTCCTACTACAATTAATCTTAATAAGCCAAAAATTTTCTCTAAAAAATAAAATAAATAACGCTCCAAGAAAAAAAATTTCTTATAACTATCTACTCTCTAATTTCTTTTTTAATTGCATCAACCAGGTCTTTTGTGGTTGCGCTTGTTTTTAAAATGTATCTTGTATTATATTCTTGAGCAATTTTTCTAAC
>FWPV01014733.1_pt1 | contig 10854 bp, 10 predicted proteins | sample 2228371 | NCBI WGS metagenome assembly FWPV01 (sample SAMEA103939776, study PRJEB20133) | metagenome | reverse complement strand
TAGTAATTGTCACAAATGTTGCTGCTTTGGTTTTTAAGTCTTTTGGGATTTTTTCCTCATCTATCTGCAATTCTTTATTTTCTTTAAATATTTGTGTAAGTGCGAGGCGTGATAGGCTAAGAAGAGTAGATTTTGATTTTTCTGTGAGTGCCATTTTAAAGACAAAACAAACTATCTTTTAATTATTAAATACTTAATATATTTTAGATTGTGCGAAAAGTCAATTTTTGATAAAATTAACTATAGGATTTTAATAGAGATAGTATGCAAGAAGCTACTGAAACAAGGTATGAATTAGGCGAAAGTGATGTAGCACTAAGAATAATTGATGTGCTTGAAAGAGAGGCGAGAAGACTTGAACCAAGTGGGAGAAGGGCAGAAGATGGGTTACGTAAAAAAATATTTGGGTTAAGAATTGCTCTTGGTGATACTTTTATACCCCCAGAAGCGGAAGTTCCCGAATCTATTTACGAATGGGTTTTAAGCGCTATATTAGAGCGACTTAAACCAGAAATATCTTATATATTAGAAAAAAGAGAAAGAGATATTGAAGATATTAAGAGAGCTGTTAGTGAAGCAAGAATGAGAGGTTTAACGTGGGAAGAGGTGGCCGAGGCAAGTCTTCGGCATATTCTAACTGCGGGTAATATCGGGTGGGTTGCTATAATTGCGTATATGAGGCTTATAGAAGAATTAGCAGGAAGACCGGGCGAAGGGCTGTTTACTAGATTAGCTGTACACTTTGAAAGACTTAGAGGAAATTGGGAGAATGAAAATTGGGATAGGTTAAACGAACTTGAGTTTTATGTGCGTAGTGTTAGAAGGGCTTGTCTCGAAGAGGCCTCTATAGCACTCGAATTAATAAGTGAGGCTAAGAGGGGGGTAATTGGGGGTGAAAATATAGCTGAGTTGATTCAGGAAATTTACGATTATAGTGAAAAAATTGAAAAAGCTTTAGATAGGCCTATTGTTGTCCTTAAATTACTTTTGTTGGGTAGAAAATTTACACTGCGCCCAAGTAAAGAATTTGCAAGGTGTTTAAAAGAGTTGAAAAAAGCATATCCTTTGCCGGGTGATGATGACGAGCAAGAGAATTTAGCGAAAAGAATAGTACAAGGTTTGAAGAAGGTTCAAAGAAGACTTGGGCTCATACAGCGTGAAGAAGATAGTATTCAAGAAGATCATGTTATGGGGCTTATTAGGTTTGCTTTGTTGATTGAGTCTCTTCAAAGACTTGTTGTATTTGCGGCTGCAGTTCCTGGGTCTGTTATTCCAGCATCTATTTCCGGGACAATGCTTGCAGGATCCTTAATAGCATCTGTATGCACAGCTGCAACCAAGTGGGTTTTTGACATTGAAAATATTTTATTTCCTAAAGTTAGTAGTGTAAGAATTCAAAGTGTTGAGAGAAAAGCACAGAACTATGTTTTAGCTATTCAATCTTTAGCTGCTCAGGCTACACTTAGAGTTATGCAATTACTAGAAGAAGCGTTAATTTGTGAAGAAGGATGGCAAATAGATGATAATAAGACAGTTAGTATTGAAATTTTTCAGGGCACTAGTATTGTGTTTTTATTGAGAAGACAAAGAGCAGATGCAGGAATTAACTATGAAATAAGAGCTACGATGAGTGGACGTAGCAGTAGTTTTGAGTGGCGGTTTACTCGTAATCGTGATGATGGAGATAGAGAAGTGGATAGACGGAACGTTGGTTTAGCCATATCGATCGATTCTGCCTACGGATTAGGCATGGCGTGTGCTCTTAGTGATGATCCTGTATTAAGAGCAGAATTGGAAAGAAGAAAAGGAGAGATATATGGACCTGGCGGGAGATTAAGGGCTACTCTAGGATATAGAGATGGATGTAAACTTAGAGGGCAGCTAAAAAGATTTGCAAATATGTTACCAGGTGTTAGAGATTTGCCATATCTAGATTCTGGTGAAATAGAAATGTTGAGGCAAATAATTAGTAATCCAGATCAACTTATTATTGCATTAATAAACTACTTAATTCTATCTGATCAACCAAGACAAATGGCAAGAGCAGCATTTCTTATGATGATACCTGAAAGCACTTTAAAAATGTTTTTTCCTAGGCCATTTCCTAATCTTGGAGGGCTTGATTTGAAAGGATTTAGTTCAGAAAAGAAGCGTAAACTTAGTGAAGCTATAAGGGGAATTCAATATTATCTAGATTGGGTTAATAGGAGTTATCTTGCAAGAGGTGCTAGGGCTGGATTTCTGGTGCAGTTGTTTAGAAATATAATGGTTTTGGAAGGGTTAAGAGGGGTTGTTTATACTGTACCGAAAAGTGATATATATTCATTAGATGGGCGTTATAGAGTGTCTTTTTCAATTAGTGAACTGCTAAAAGCGTTTAGGAATGATGTAAATGCTTTATGTGAAGCTTTTACTCAAGATCTGGCGGATATTAGATTCCAACGCATAGGCGATGATGGAAAGACATTTTCATATTTAGAACTCTTGCAAAGTATGTGAATAGATGAACTTAGCTGAACACTACCGAGGTGTATCCGACTACCTGACCCTTATACTCCATCTTTGTCAAGGATTTGTCGTATAAGCTAGTAGTGTCTCCAGAGTTTCTGTAGTCAAGTAATTCCGCTTTCCAGTTGTTCATTTTAGCTAGCTCGATTAATATCTGTATTCCTGAAGCGCCACAAGCTGATTCGGGATCAATATCAGCATCTAGATCGATAATTTTTTTTATTGTTTGTTTATCAATTTTGCAAGCATGTTTATATGGCAAGTAATGAGATAAATCAGAGCTAACCAGTATTAACTTCTCGCTAGTTAAATGTTTGTTTATCTCAGTAGCTATTTCCTTTGGGTTTTCTATTCTGCCAGTTGCTATTGGGGTTATTTTAAAATCTTTAAGAATAGTTTGTAGGAAGGGTAGTTGTACCTCAATGCTATGTTCAAATGTGTGAGCTTCGTTTAAAATATTGAAATTGCGGTTCTGTGATAGTTCTTTAAATAAATTTGATGTTTGAACATTTCCAAGAGGAGTCTGCCAAATTGAAAAACTGGACAGCGCCAAATTTTGAAACATTATCCTGTGTGAAGGTCCAATGATGATTATTTCGTTTGGTTTAAGCTTACTTTTATCAAGATAATTATATCCTGAAGCTGCTACTATTCCGGAATATTGATACCCAGCATGAGGTACGATTAACCCTCTTGGTGTAGAAGTTATGTTTTTAGTTTTTGCTTTTGAAATATACTCTTTTATTTCCTTTCTTAATTCATTTTCGCTGTCACTGTAAAATTGTCCAGCAAAAACGGCAGGGCGGATATTGTACATTTAGATAGAAATAAGATTTTAAATAATAAAACGGTTTTGAAAGATTGCAATAAAACATTTGCTATATTATATCTGTAATATAGCTATTTTTTTGTTATCCTACATTTTATTTGTCAAATTTATATAATATGTTACTTCCAAACTCCTGGAATAGTGTACCCACATTTTTGACATTTGCCATGCTTTAAGTTTTTTATTTCTGTATAACCCCAATCTCTTTCTATTAACATTTCATTACAATTTGGGCAGTAAGTACTTTGTAAATCTTTGTTGAAAATGTTACCTGCGTATACAAACTGTAGACCTATATTTTTTCCAATTTTATAGGCTTTAAATAATTTTTCTTCAGGAGTTGGCGTGGTAGAGGCCATTTTATATGCGGGTGTAAATTTAGTTATATGCCATGGTATTGACTTATCTATTGAATAAATAAATTGCGCAATTTGTTCTAATTCTTTGCTTGAGTCGTTTTCACCAGGTATTATTAAAGTGGTAATTTCGACCCATAGTTTCTTATAAAAGTAGTACATGATATTATTTCGGACAGGTTTAAGTTTTGCTTTGCATCGCTTGTTATAAAATTTTTCACTAAATGATTTAAGATCTATATTCACAGCATCAAGGTATGGTGAGATGAGGTCTATGGATTCTTTAGATTCATATCCATTTGTTACAAATACATTTTTTATGCCTTTAGTATGAGCAATTTTTGCTGTGTCAAAAACGTATTAAAAAAAAATTGCTGGCTCGTTATAAGTGTATGCGATCGTCGGGATGTTATATTTTAAACATTCAAGTACGATATTTTTTGGTTCTAATTTTCTCATTGGAGGTAAAATTATATTTACGTCTTTTCCTGCTTGTGAAATTTCAGCATTTTGGCAAAAGTCACAGGAAAAATTACATCCAATAGTTCCAAAGGAGAAAACTTGTGATCCTGGCAAAAAGTGGAATAATGGCTTTTTTTCAATTGGGTCAAGACCAATTGAAGAGGCTTTACCATAAACTAAAAGAAAGAGATCTCCACGAATATTCTTTCTTACTCCACAAATTCCAGTTTTGCCTGGAACAATTTTACAAAAGTGGGAGCATGCTTCACATTGTACAGTGTTATTTTTCAGCTTTTTATATAAAATGCATTTTTTCATTTCTTTCATTATAAAAATGCCAAATTTAAATTTTTGTTAAATTATTAAATTTAAATTTTCATAAAAATTGTTTTTACACAAAATTTGTAACTTGAAGGCTTATTTACAATATTCTAATTTGTGATTTTTTTATATTTATATATATGAAAATAATTGATATTTAAGGTCAAGCTATATTTAAAATTTTATTAATAGCAATATTTACTTCATTTATAGATTTTTCGCCATCTACTCTTGATAATATACCTTTCTTCTTATAATAATCTAACATAGGTGCAATATTTTCAAGATCTGATTTAATCCTCTTTTGTGATGCTTCTTTGGTTTCGTCTTCTCGCGAAAAGAGTTTTGATCCACAGACATCGCAAATATTTTCAACCTTTGGTTTCGGTGAGGTATATATATTGTAATTTAAGTTGCAGTTTGGATTTGAACATACTCTTCTTCCTGTTATTCTTTTCAAAGCCTCATTTATTCCTATTTCAATAAAAATTACTTTATCTAATTGATGAAATCTGTCAAATTCTTTGGCTTGATTGAGAGTTCTTGGGAAACCATCTGTAATAAAGCCATTTATACAATCTCTTTCTTCTAGTCTCTTCAAAAGGAGTTTTAACACAAGTTTATCTGGAACATAAATTCCTCTATCTATGTAAGATCTTATTCTTTGCCCCAATTTACTTTTCTTGTTAATATTTCTTAGGAGGTCACCGCTTGATATATGTGGAATTTTAAGTTTTTTAGATATTAATTCAGCTTGTGTTCCTTTTCCAGAAGCCTTTATACCCATAAATAATATTTTCATTTTTTTAATTCATATTTAAAGTAATATATTAATACCTAAAATTGATAATGCCCAAAAAAATATAGAGATAAACAATATTACTATTGCTGAAAAGCCTAATACTCTTGGGGCTAAATATTTTATTTTTGAAGGATCAAATGATAAAGAAGGGTCAAAAATAAAACCAAGAGCAATTCCTCCTAAAAGTCCTCCAATGTGCGCGAAATTGTCTATGATAGGATTCACAAATCCGTATATTAAGTTAATTATAACAAATGGTATGAGGTGAGTTTCGTTAATTGGTAGTTCATAAACATATGCCTTTTTTGCTAATGAATTTCCAAGGATAAGACCGGTTATACCAAATAAAGCTCCAGATGCACCTGCAGATATGCTTCCCGGATTAAAAACAATGCTTGCAAATCCTGCGGTGATTGCGCTAATAACGTATGTTGCCACAAACTTTGTTTTCCCAAAAAAATCTTCTACGAAGTTTCCCAATTGGAAGAGTGTATATGAATTTACGATGAGATGTAATGGTCCAATATGTAAGAACGCGGAGCTTACGAGTCTCCATAACTCACCGTGAAATACGAGAGTACTATTATTTGCGCCAAAACGTAAAAGCACAAGGGAATTTTGAGAACCGCCGGCGAATTCTGTTGCTAGATATAAGATTAAGTTCACAAAAAGTATTATGTAGGTTACCTTGAAATATAATTTTAATTTTAAAAGAGAAGATTTCATAGAAAGAATTTATATATTTAGCTACTTAATATTAAATTAAAATTTGTGTTTACTTTATATTTACTTCTATTTTTTGAGATTTCTGGATTATCCCGTCTTTACTAATTTCAGCCCAAATAAGATACTTGCCAGGTAATGTGTAATCCCAGTAAGTTTGGTATTTTCCTTGTTCTATTCCACGTTCAGCTTGACCTATTTTGGAAATTACACCAGTTTCACTTTTTGCATAAAAAATAACTTTTCTATCTTCACTCAAAAATCCATCAAGTGAAAGCCCAATAACTTGATCGGGTAGGGAAATAGAAGATCTGTCTTCAGGGTAAAGAATAACAAAATTTGTTGTTATCTCTTCTCCAGTTTGTGGAAGTTCTTCCTGGTTTATGCTTTCTTGAATATTTGCAGTAAAAGATAAGAAGGTTACCGAAAGTAAGATAGCAATTGTTGAAATAATTAATGAAGGCATAGCTTTCCCAAGTGTACTTAAGAGATTTAATTTTTTTTCTATTCTATCAATTTGAGCAAGTAAGCCCTGAATAGAATCTTTATCCTTAGAATTAATTTTTTTCGGTTTTTTATTTTTCATTTGTTTTGTATGTTAATTTATTTAAATAAAATACTATTTTTTTTTAATAATGTAAATATATACAATTTTTAGGTTAATCCATCTTCCCAGCAGTGATCCTTATACTCACAAGATTCACAATTTTTAATATTGTTTGTTCTTGGAAAAATATGATCTCGAATGTTTTTTGCCGTTTTAATTATTAATTCCTTTAGTTCATCAATTTTATCTTTTGAATAAACGAAATCTACTTTTTTTGCTCTTTTTCCAGGTTTTGATTCAACAAAGTCAAACTCTCCCTTTACTACATTGTAATTAAAAGTTATGTCTAAGTCGGAAAGAAGTTTGTAAAAATATATCTGTCTTATTAAATCCCCATCGGAGTTTTTGGTTTTTCCTTCAATCTCTCGTCTTGTTTTTGGACTTCCTGTTTTGTAGTCTACAACTTTTACTGTTCTTTTGAGCTTGTTTACCCATTCTATTTTGTCAACTTTGCCACTAAGAGGTATATCCTTTAAATAAACCTTTTTACCGCCGAATGTATATTCTGTATAAATGGGTTCAGCAAAAGTATCATAGTTATTTTCGTAATACTCGTTTAGTACTAAGGTACCTTTCTTTAGTAGAAGTTTAAAGTCTTTTTCATTTAAAATTTCTCTTTCTAATGTTTTTTTAAATTCACTTATCAAAAAAGATTTTTTTGGGATTTTTTTTCTTAACTTAAACATTTGAAAAAATTTTTCCAAAGCCTCATGAATAGCTGTCCCAAAAGCCATGTATGAGGATTTTGCCCTTGGTGTTTTTAAAATATTGTTTATTTTAAATTTATATGGGCATTTGAGATAGGTATTTAACCCTGTAACATTTAGATTTAATTTATCTATGATTGAGGCTAAAAATTCTTTCTCTTTTAAAGTTATCTCATAGGTAGGCCCGACATCTAATTGTTTTGAAGCTCTTTTCTTGTATTCTTCTTCAAAATTTCTTGTATTAAACTTCTTTTTATATTTAGAAGCAATTTCAGAAATAAACATTGATGGAACAGCGAGATTATTATCAGAACTAGAGCCATATCTACTGGCGTATGTTATATAAATTTGCTTTTTTGCTCTTGTCAAAGCCACATAAAATAAACGCCTTTCATCCTCATTTTTTTCTTTTTTGTCTAGATCTACATTTTTAATAATACTTTCTGGAAGTTTTATTTTTTCAAAATGTGATGAATTTCCCCATTTTTTGTCAATGCATTTTGCTATAAAAACATATTCAAATTCCAGCCCTTTTGCTTTGTGAACAGTTAATAGTTTCACAGCGTTTTTGCCTTCATATTCTTCTTCATCAAATATTCCGATACCGTTTTCTGTCATAAGGTCAATGTTTTCAAGAAATTTTTCGAGGTTTAAATTATGGTCAGAGGCATTTAGTTTTTTAATTTCATTGAAAAGTGTGTTTAATTTCTTAACTTTTGAGAAATTTTTTCTGTCATTAAGTATCCATTTTAGAAAGCCGCTTTGCTTTACTACGATTTCAAAAAATTTGGTGAAAACGTAATTTGAATCATCTTTTATCCATTGTTTGATTTTTTCTCCAAAAGCAACCAATTTTTCCGGTTCTTCTAAATCTACATTGTTTAGCTTATTCTTATCAAAAATAACATCTATAATGTTAATTTGGTTTTTTGAAGCAAAGCGTGATATTTTTAATGTATCCAGTTCGTTTATTCCTATAAATTCGTAATTTAAAACAGTAAAAAGGTCAATATCATTTGATGGATTTCGCTTTATATCGTTAATTATTCTTAACAACTTTAAAAGCTTTAATATGTCATGATCTTCCAATACATTTATTCCTGCACTTACTTCGTATTGTATGCCAAAGCCTGCTACTTCATTTTGTATAGTATCTATATCGTTATTCCTTCTAACAAGAACAGCTATGTTGTTTGGCTGAATACCATCTTCTATAAGAGATTTTATTTTTTTTGCTATAAAATAAGATTCAACAGCTTCATTTGAAAATTCGGCTATTTTAATTGGTATATTTTTGTGTTTTTCTAAACTTTTTAAATTTTTGTTTATTCCTTCAAGTTTGATTAAATTTTTACTAATTAAATTTCTTGATGCGTCAAGTATTATCTGACTACTTCTGTAATTTGAGGTTAGAGTTATTATTTTGCTGTTTTTAAACAATTTTTTAAAGTAGAGTATGTTTTCAAGCGATGCTCCTTGAAAGCGATAAATTGACTGTTCGTCGTCTCCGACTACAAAAATATTTGGATTTTCCCAATGATCTGTTAGAAGTTGTAAAATTTTATTTTGTGATGAATTTGTATCTTGGTATTCATCAACGTGAATATATAGAAAATTTTCTTGTAAAGATAATTTAAAATTTTCATTTGAGACTAATTTATCTACCACAAGATTAATCATGTCTTCAAAATCAAACTTATTTATATTTGAAATTTCTTCCTGGTAACGTTCATAAATTAATCGAAGCTCCTGTTGTTTTTGGTAGTCCCTTTTCATCTTTTCAAATCTTGTATAAGGCTTCCCAGTTCTTGGATTTATCTCTTCTTTTATATTACTTACGACTTTTTCCTCAATTTCTAAAAGTTTCTTAAAATCATAAGGGCTTATTCCTTCACGTTTTAGGTCTTTTATTGCTTTGGTAATGTCTTGAATATACGAATACGGTTTATTTGCTGGCTTTAAAATTGTAAGATCCAAGGAGTCAATAATTTTCTTAAATAATTGTATTCTTTCAAGATCAGACAAAGGAATACTTTCAAGTGATTTAAAAAAAAGTTCTGGATTTTTACGAATTAACTCTGTACAAAAAGCATGAAATGTATTTATATTTATATAGTATGCTTCAGTTCCAATTATTTCAAGAAGTCGTTCCCTCATAACTTTTGCTCCGTTTTCTGTGAAAGTAAGAGCAAGTATTGACGAGGGGTCAGTGTCTGTTTTTAGTAATATGTTAGCAATTCTCATTGTAAGTGTGAATGTTTTACCTGTACCCGGTCCTGCAATTATCATAACTGGACCTTCTATTGAATCAACGGCTTCCTTTTGTTCGGGGTTTAACTTTTTGTATAATTTTTGAAATTTTTGCATTTTAAAAGAGTGAAGATTTGTTAAAAAAATTAGTCCAAGTACACTTCAGTTTCTATCCATTTTTGATATTCACTAAATCCAGGTATATACCCTTCGCCTAGTTTGATTGCTTTTTGGAACTGTCGAACGTGACTTGAAGCGTAATCACAAACATGTACAATTGCAGCTTCTATGGTTGCCTGCTTTACCGGGGATCCGTATTCCATATATATTTTGTGATGATGAGAAGCCATGATATGCTCAATTTTCATCCAAAGTTCACAAGGAAAGCCTTTTGGAAGCTTTGATCTTACCAGTTCAATTCCTTGAATAATGTGTCCGACAAGCTTACCCTCCTTTGTTCGATTGATTGAGGTATTATTTATTTCAAGCTCGTGTATTTTTCCTATGTCGTGAAGAATTATTCCAGTTATAACGATATCCCTATTAGCCTCCTTGTAATAATAGAGAAGTGGTTTAGACAGATCTAACATTTCAAGTATGTGTTCAAGAAGCCCGCCAATAAAATCGTGATGGACCTTTTCTGCTGCAGGGGCGCGTTTAAATTTATTTTGTATTTTTGTGTCATTGAAAATATTTTTAAGTAGTGCTTTTAAATTTGTATCCTTTATGCTATTTATGTAATCTAGTAATTGCGCAAACATTTTTTCAATATCTTTTTCGCTTGCCTGCAAAAGATCAGTTATGTCAAAGTCGTCAGTTTTTTCAAGTTTTTTTATTGAAAGTTGGAGGTGTTCCTTATATTCTCCTACTTCAGCGTCAATTTTTACAACATCTCCCGTATTTAAACTTTTTATATTGCATTTTTCAAAATCATCTTCCCAAATATTACCCGCTACATCACCAGTTTTGTCTTGTAAAACAAGTCTAAAATATGGGGAACCGTTTTTTGTTTTATGCCTTTGAATTCCTTCTATAGAAAACACTTGATCTTTAATAAAATCACCTGCTTTTAAATCTTTTACAAATACTTTCATTTTTTTTGATAACTTTAAAAGTAATTCTCTTTTATGTATGGATAAAATATTGAAAAAAATTCAATTAATAGCTTTTCTTGATTATATTAAATTTCAAAAATTATTAAAAATAGGTGCACAGGTTGCATACATCTTACGCACTAGAGGTGCTTTTATTATGTAACATTTTAAATTGCTCCAAAGGTGTCATTGAAT
>FWPV01005414.1_pt1 | contig 10854 bp, 9 predicted proteins | sample 2228371 | NCBI WGS metagenome assembly FWPV01 (sample SAMEA103939776, study PRJEB20133) | metagenome | reverse complement strand
AAGTGAATTTTTTCTTTGTTGTAAGTAATGCCCAAAGGTTTTAAAAGTTGCAGATTTTGCTCCACATCATGAATTTTTTCTACAGGCAAAGCATCAGTAAGAAGAAATTTCAGATTTTTTAAAAAACGATAATTATACTGATGGCCAATTCTTTTTTTCACTTTGCCAAAATAGAGATATTCTGCGGATTCTACTGATTGTCCAGGATAAGTAATGATACCAAGATCAAAATTCCTTTCACTGATTTTCTTTATTAAAGCTAGCCGTTTGGAAAGTGGGTATTTGATATTTTCCACCCAGATTTCAGAAATAAAAGGGTTGTGCTCCAAAATTTCTTTGGTGCCACGGGGCGCGACAATGACAGTAATATTACACAGCGGCCACTTTTCTTTTAGTAATCGAAAAACAGGCGTAGCCATCAAAAGATTGCCAATGCCGGATAAAGAAAGTACTAAAATTTTAGGATTTGAGGTAAAAGTCATGATCGTATGCTTTCAAATTTTATCATACACAAGAAAGAATTTCAATATTTTCGTTTTTGTTTTGACAACTTTTAAAGATTTTATTAGCATGTCATTAGGGGTTATTCCAAGTTGTTCTTTAAAAACTGAAAGAGGTGAAAAATGTACGAGGAAAGAATGCACTTTTTAGGAAGGATGTTCGTGCTAGAAAGAACACGTGACTCAAGGAATCCATTTTGTATAACTGAATGGATTAAAAGAGTGGCTCGCAAGACAAGCCACTTTGGAAAGATAAAACGGATGATAAAGTCGATTGGCATGAGTCTTATCGGAAGGGATTGCAGTTTTAGAGGGGAGGATTTTTATGATGCCTAATCGTGGTCATTTCATACTTAATCCTAATTGCTCTCTGAAGCGATTGGAAAATCCGTCGGTCTACAATCGTGTTACTAACGATCTTTATGAGCTTGATGAAGAAGGTTTTGAATTTCTTCGCGGTCACCAGACTTTATTTCTTGAAGACTTTTCCGCACTTTCCTCATCAGGCAAAAAGTTCGTCCGTTATTGTATTAAAGAGAGAATACTTTGTGCATCGTCAAAGCTACTCCCACAAAGAAATTTCGAGGTTGATCATCGCAATCAACCAACTCTTCCTTCCCTTCGATATCTGTTGGTTCATCTCACCAAAAACTGCAATCTTCGCTGCAAGCATTGCTATGACGCTCCAAATCACGGCCCCTCCCTTCCTTTGGGATTAGTTGAGAATCTTTTGTCTCAAATGGTGGAGATGCAAGGCCTGATTGTTTTGTTATCAGGTGGAGAGCCACTCTGCTATCCGTTTTTCTGGGAACTAAACAAATTACTTCCTTGCTACGACTTAAGATTCGAACTATTGACTAACGGAACCAAAATCAGCCAGAGCGTAGCAGAGAAGTTAAATGTCCACCATGTCCAAGTCAGTATTGACGGGATGAAGGAATCTCACGAGTTTTTACGTGGCACAGGAACCTTTGAGAGGGCATTGAGAGGGATAAGGAATTTGCTAAAAGCCGGCAAAGAGGTCTCCATTTCCACAATGGTGCATAAAAGAAATGTAAGGGATTTTGAGCCTATGCGTAAATTATTGCACGAACTGGGGATTAAGCAGTGGCTCATTAATGCACCATCCCAAGCAGGAAGATGGAAGGAAAACCTCAGGTTGTCTCTTCCTCTCGAGAAGGCAGTGGAGATAATGGCCAAATTTAGTGAAGGGGAAGGTCCACATGAATCCAAAACAAACCTAACATGTGGCTCGCATATCTGTACTGTCATTTCCAACGGTGACATTTTCCCATGTCCTGTACTTACTGAGCCAGAAATGCTGATGGGAAGAATCCAGGAAAAAGGATTGAGAGAGGCATGGGCTCATAGGCGGTGGATTTCCGTGGCAGATCTTGAAGAGTGTAAGGGGTGTGAATTTTTAGCCGAATGTCGCGGTGGTTGTCGGTATCGAGCAAAAGAGCATGGGAGACTTTGTGGAAGAGACCCAGTGTTGTGTGCAGTTTTCAAAAAAGATGGGATAGGAAGGAGGTGATGGAAAAATGAAAATCAGGAAAGTCCCGAAAGAGAAGAAGAAGCCAGGAAAGCCTGTTCCTATGATCAGGTTTTTCTGCAAATCTGCTGGAAAGTGCGGGTAAATCTTATCCTCTCCTATTTCCATGTACGTTCTTTCAACTACGGGGTAACTTTAGTGTTACCCCTTTTTTATAAAAGTTTACAATAGTGAAAATACCAACAATAATAAAAAAGATTATTTGTATAATATTAATTAAGAAGAATATCAAAATTAAAAAAGAGCTAGTTTTAACTAACTCTTTTTTAATTAGATCGCTTTATTGAAAATTATTCTTATTTAATAGGAAGGACGCTGACAATATGACGGAATTTTTTTGCCCCGGTGAAAGTGTTGATCTTTTTGCGTTTGAATTCGACAATACCTAAAGCCGTGGCAAAAATGGTATCATCTTTGCCCATTCTTACATTTCTGCCGGGAAAAAATTTTGTTCCGCGTTGCTTGACAATAATATTTCCCGGATGAGCGATTTCTCCGCCATAAATTTTAATGCCTAATCTTTGGGCATTGGAGTCCCTTACATTAGATGTAGAGCCTCCGGATTTAGTATGAGCCATGTTTCAAATGAAAAATTAAAAATGAAAAATGAAAATTTTATCCTAAAAACTAGGATAAAGATATGATAAAGGAAAGGAGGAATTTTGTCAACCCCCGTGTTTTGGGCTAAAATAAAAGTAAGATATAGGTTTTTATTTGGATAGCCAATCAAATCCCCAAATATAAAGCACCAAATTCAAAGCACCAAATCTCAAATAATATTCAATGTCCAAAATTCAAAATCCAAAACTGTTTGGAATTTCGAATATTGGAATTTTGAATTTGTTTGGAGCTTGTAATTTTTGATTTGGTGCTTAATTATCAGGTCTTGTGTTTCATATTTTGATAACGAAGATATATTTCTTACTGCCTTAAATATTCTAAGACATGTGGGAATGGTTTAAGGAAAATCAAGAAAAAGTCATTCAAATTTTAGGCTTTGGTTTGATTTTTCTTTTGGGTTTTTCTTTTGGTAAAAATTTTGCTTTGAATCAAGGTTTGGAACCCATTATTATCAATGAACCGCAAGTAATAGAAGAGGGGAGTGGCAAGACAGAAGAAATCGCTCCAGCAGAGGAGACTGAAGCAACCCAAGCAGAGAAAAAAGAAGAACAAGCAGTACAATCAGCTTCCTCCTCGCTATCCGGTCCTTTTGTCGCCAGTAAAAATAGCAATAAATATCATCTGCCGGATGACGCGCACGCCAAAAAAATCAAACCAGAAAATCTTATTACCTTTCAGACCGAAGAAGAAGCCCGCCAAGCCGGCTATGAACCTTGCAGTCTGCTTCAAAAGGCGGCTGGTCGTTAAGAAAAATTCGCTTGCCAAAATTTAATTTAAGGCATACAGTAGAGCATTACTCTCACCGTGAGAGTAGAAGTGTTCTTTGGCAATTTTGTTAGGAAGGAGGTTTGTCATGACGACGAAAGTTGTCGCCGACGAACAAAAAAGAGGGCTCTCGGATGAAGAATTGGGGCAAGTGGCAAGGAAAATGCATGAGTTGCAAACTCGCCTTGCCAAAGGAGCAGTGGATTTCCGACCGGTAATGGATGGCTTGCACAATTTTTGATTGAGGGTAAAAATGTAATGGCCTTTCCGGAAGAGTGGTTGGAGACCATTCTTGAGCAAGAAAGGAAATGCCATCTTGCTTTCTTTGGTCAGGAGTTTGACCTTTCAGAGTTCAAGAAAATCCTGCGAAAATGCGGCCAGGAAAGAATTGAAGAGTGGGGAAGGATTAAGTTAGAGGCGCATTTTTTGCCTCTGGTACCGCTGTCCTTATTAGACAACTACCCTGGCTGGAAAATAAAACCAGACCGCCACTTTTATGAAGAAGTGGCTGGAGGGAAAGTTTATCGCAAGATAGGCGGCCAATATGAAAAAGATTATTTTGCACATAGGCTGGAAGGTAGCGCTGTCTTAATTGACACCCGCTGCAAGCCTATTTTCCACATAGGCGATGGCCCTGAAATGTACGAGGATGACGCTGATTTTTTAGCGCCACTCATGAGTTTTTTGCGAGGAGAAAGAAGAGTATCCACAGAGGAAAAAGTTCCCTCCACCTCTCGTTTCGATATTACCATTGAAGAATGGCAAAAAGAGATCCGGCCATCTCTAAAGTGGTTTATCACTGAAGGTGCGGGTGCAAGCGCACGCAAGAAGATTAACTTCCATGTCCGTTTGGAACGCTTTATCGAGGCCAATGTCATCCCCCAGCTTTATCCGCATATGCCACGCAAGGAAGATCATTTTACTAATTCTTATGTGTGGTATGAAGAAGCATGGCGGGGGACAGATGAGATCTATCGCCATTTCTGCAGCAGTCTCTTGACTGAGATAGCAAAAGACAACAATCCCAGTTGGTGCGAGACAGAGCCTTCCGACCTATCATTGTTCTTGAGTAAAAAATTTCCCCTCACCGAAAATTTGGTGAGGGGTTTTCTTTTTTAGAAGCTCGAGGCTTGTTTTACAAATCTAAATAATTATGTTAAAATAGCAACAATGAAAAAGAAAATATTTTTCTTATGCTTGTTTATTTGGGCGGTTATTTTCTTGCCCAAAAATGCTGGAGCGCAATATTCTTCTATTCAAGCAATGACCGCTTTTGATACCAACAAAGACGGCATTGATGAAATTGGGGTGTTGAAAAATGAGAAAGGAAAGCAGGTTTTTTATGTTTATGAGGCGCCGAGAGGGGAGAGGACAGGGAGATTGCTTGCAGAAGATGCAAAAATTATTCCCTCTGGCCAGAATATTGTCAGTATTGCGGGTATGGATTATAACCAAGACGGCATTGATGAAGTGGGAGTGGTGAAAGACGATTCTGGAGACCAAAATTTTTATTTATATACCTCTCCGCGTTTTGCTAGACCAATTAAAAGATTGGCAGAGGATCGCTGGGAGATTCCTTATGGCGATAATGTTTTTGCTCTTGCCGGTTTGGATGTCAATGGTGATAAATTAAGCGAGGTAGGGGTTTTAAAAAGAGTAGGGAGCACTTTGCGTTTTTATTTATATTCTATTCCCAAAACTGTAACTAAGGCAGTAAAAGTGGGGCAGGATAATTGGAGCATCCCGTCGGGAAATAATATTATTGCAATCGCAGGGGTAGATTATAACGGGGATAAAAAAGATAAGCTGGCCGTGATTAAAAATGAAGGGGGAAATTATAAATTATATATTTATCGCGTAGAGGCGAAAATCGGCAAATCAAAGAAAGTGGCGGAATACTCCGGCATTATCACCGCAGGAAATAACATTGTGGGCATTGCCGGAGGAAATTTTGATCATGATCCCTATGGCGAGCTGGCAGTGATGAAAAACGAAAACGGCGATTATAATCTTTATATCTATGATCTGCCAGGCGAGGGGAAAGTAAGGCAAATCGCCGTTGATAAACATAAAATTCCTGGTTTAACCGGCGCAGTAAGCTCTGCCAAATTTACTAAAGGAAAATATATTGATATTGATATTTCCGAACAAAAACTCACCATTTATAGAGACGGTATTCCCAGGGGCCGCTATCCTATTTCTACTGGCAAATGGGATATGCCTACCCCCATTGGCACTTTTGCTATTCGCGCCAAAATTCCTTACGCTTATTCCAAAAAATACAATTTGTATATGCCATGGTGGAATGAATTCCATCCTGGGTATGGCATTCATGAACTGCCAGAGTGGAAAGGAGGGATTAAGGAAGGTGCAGGACACCTTGGAATTAGAGTTTCCCATGGTTGCGTGCGATTAGGAGTGGGCCCTGCGAAATTTGTTTACGACTGGGCGCCGATCGGTACTCCTGTGGTAGTTCATGAATAGACGTCTTTTGTTCTTTTTCACAAGCAGAACTAGCTAGCAAAGGAGAGGAGGGTGTTAATGAAGAAACTCATCAGAAAGAATGGAGGAAGAAGAAAGTGTCTAGCTAATTTCGATTTTTCCAAAGAACTGAAGGAAATAGAAGTATCGGATTTAAAATGTCCGGTTTGCGGCGAAGTAATGGAAGACCGCTTCTGGGAGGACCGCTTTGTTTGCCAATTGTGCAAAGAAGTTTTGAGTTATGATCTTTATACGATCTATTGCCACGATCTGGGGATTGCTCCTGATGATTTGGACGGGGAAGTTATTTTAGGAAGGTTAACTTCCTATATTAGCGGGGGATAAGGGGTAAGCAATCCAAAATGCGTTCCTTACACAAAAGCCAGATTTTTTATCTGGCTTTTTTCTTTTATTTAAAAACCGTGCGAAAATTTTTCAAAACCAATCCTCTGATCTTACAAGAGGGGAGTCCAAAAGCTATCTTTCTACAACGTCGCACAATAATAGTTTTACGACTATATATTGGATTTTAATATAGGGGGTACTCCCCTGGGGTTATTTGGGAGAAGGGTTCAAATTCGCAAAATTTGGCGGAAATTTTACAGATAATTGCGCGGATTGACTGGATTGCCGTTTAAGCGCACTTCCCAATGCAAATGAGGCCCAGTAGTTAAATACCCTGCTCCTGCTGTTCCCGGCGTTCCTCCGGAATAACCTACTACTTGGCCTCTTTTTACTTTTTGGCCTTCAGGAACGGCAAATCCTGACACATGACCAAAAACCGAAGTTAAGTTATCCCCATGGATTAAGATTATATAGCTATAGCCCATTCCCCCGTCATGATTTTTTCCAATCACTCCGTCCGCGGGCGCTTTAATGGGCGTGCCTTGAGGCGCGCGGATATCAATGCCTGAATGAGGCCCGATAATCGCCTCATAGGGATATCCAGAACATCTGAACTCGCAGGAAATGCCTAAAGAAGGATCAATGGGCCAGCTCATTGCTCCCACATGTCCTAAATCCACCCCCTGCTTTTCTAATTCTTGCCGGATCTTGGCTTCTAAGGATTTAATGGACGATTGAGCGGCAAAGTATTCTTTTTTAGCCGCTGCTAATAAATTCTGGTAAATTTTTTCCTTTTCTTTGGTTTCTTCCAAAATTTTTACTTTTCCCTGCTTTTGTTCAGATAGAGCTCGTTCCTGGCTCAACTGTTTAGATTGCAGTTTGTCAAGATCGCTTTTATAATCCTCCAGGATTTTTTGGCGATTTTCCAGCTCAATTTTTATTTGCTGAATTTTGTCTAGAGTTTCCTGGCCTTTTTGCTGCAAGGTCTGGACATAACGAATTTGATCAACAAATTCTGAAAAAGAATTATATTGAAATAAGGTTTCAATGGCAGATACCTGATCATAATCATTTAGCAAGCGGATAAATTCGCCTAAAACTTCTTTTTGGTAAGCTATTTCCTTTTCTTTAATATCAATTTGCGTGCTTACTTCTTCAATTTGGGCTCCTGTGGTATCCAATTCCACTTGGGTTTTCTCAATTTCTAATTCCACTTCTCTGATATCTTGGTCAATAGCTTTGATTTGTCCCTGCAGGGTGGAAGCTTGGGCTCTTTGTTCTTCTATTTTTTTCTTGTAGCTTTCTATTTTTTTGTTGATGGACTCCAGGTCTTTTCTTTTCTTTTCCACTGCCGCCCGCAGATCGTCAATAACATCAGCAGAGGAAGTTTTTACTAAAGCAAAAGAAAAAGTTGCCAGCGAAAACAAAATGGCTAAGATGATTAAAAGTTTCTTATTTAAGGGAATTTTTGTTTTTGGCATTTGTTTCTATATTTTAGCACAGATATTTATGAATGTCAAATAGGGTTTGCCTGCCCTGCACCTTTTCTCACAACAAAATAAGGAAACTTGATAAAACAAAGCCGCAAGGCATACACGGAAGAAGAACGTGGGTTAGTAATAAGACAAGGTTGGAAAAGACGCGGGTCAAATTCGAAATCCGAAGCGCGAAATCCGAAATCCCGCGCCAGAACCTTTGGATTAAATCTCTCTTAATGAATTTTTTGAATAGCCGTTTTAATGCGGTTCTGGGTTTCTTTTTTTCCTAGGGCTCCGGCAATTTCAAAAGGACTGGGAGAGGCAAGTCTGCCGGAAAGCGCCACGCGCAGAGGCCAGAGGGTCTCCCCTACTCCTAATTTGTTTTCCTTGATGAATTTTTTAGTTGCTCGTTCTAATTTTTTTTCGCTAAAATCTTTTTCAGGCAGATCCTCCAAAAACTTGTTAAGTTTATTTAGATTATTTTTTATTTCTTTCAAACTTGCTTTTTTCCAGACAAGCATTTTGGGAGGGAATTGAGGGGCGCGGAAAAAGAAATCAATTAATTTAGGCAATTCCGCTAAATTTTTAATCCGCATTTGTTCTGTAAGAATGGCTTTTTCCGCTAATTTTTTATCTGTTTTTTTGTCTATTAATTTTGCTTTTTCTAAATATGGCAGGCCAAGATTGATGAATTCTTTTTTGGGAAGTTTACGGATATAAAAGCCGTTAAGATAATCCAATTTTTCTTTGTCAAAAATTGCTCCAGCGCGTTGCACTTTATCTAAAGCAAATTCTTTAATTAACTCTTCTTTGGAAAAAATTTCCTTTTCTGTTTTGGGATTCCATCCCAAAAGCGCCATAAAATTGATCATTGCTTGAGGCAAATAGCCGTTATTTTTATATTCGGCGATAGTTTGGAAAATTCCCGGCAAAGTGTGCCGCTTACTCATTTTGGTGCGGTCGGGGTTTAAAATTAAAGGCAGATGAGCAAATTGAGGAATAGGGAAACCAAGCGCTTCCTGAAGCAAAATTTGTTTTGGGGTGTTAGAAATATGGTCTTCTCCTCTGATTACATGAGAAATTTGCATAGTATAATCATCAATGACCACAGCAAAATTATACAAGGGAGTGCGAAAATCTTTGGCAATAATAAAATCTCCCAAAAGCGCAGAATCAAAAAGAATCACTCCTCTCACCAAGTCATTAATTTTTAAATTTTTGGGGGTCACGGCAAAACGCCATGTTGGCTTTATCCCTTGCTTTTCTTTCTTTAATCTTTCGTCGGGGGTAAGGGTTCGGCATTTTCCAGAGTATTTGGGTGGGGTCTTTTTTAATAATTGCATTTTTCTTTCCTCCTCCAGCTCTTCTTCTGTACAAAAACAAGGATAAATTAATCTTTTTTTATTTAAATCCTTCAAATATTTTTCATAGATATCTAATCTTTCTGATTGTCTATAAGGAGCAAAAGGACCGTCTGTATCTGGTCCTTCATCCCAATCAATTCCCAGCCATTTCAAATTTTCCATGATGTCTTGAGTGAATTTTTCATTGCTTCGCTCAAGATCTGTATCTTCAATGCGCAAAATGAATTTTCCTTTATTTTTCTTCGCAAAAAGAAAATTAAAAAGCGCCGCTCTTGCAGTTCCTAAATGCAGAGGGCCTGTTGGCGATGGCGCAATTCTCACTCTGATTTTGTTTTGTTGCATATTTTTATTTCAAAGGCGTAAATTAAAATCCGAAATCCAAGCACGGAATTCGAAAAAAATTCGAAATTCGAATTTTCCAATGTTCAAAACCTGTTTTGGTTATTGGGATTTTGGTCATTAGGATTTGTTTCGTGCTTCGGATTTCGTGCTTCGGATTTTTAAACTTATACGTTTTCGTGCGACTAACCCGAGCTCTTCTATATATCTCAACTATTATAAGGAAAATATATTTTTTACCTTTGTTTTTAAAACTAAATAAGGAAATAAAATAGTGGCATTAATAATTCTTTTCAAACGTTTCGGCTGAAGAAGAAATCTAAAAAGCCATTCCAAGCCTATTTTTTGTAAAAATTCAGGAGCGCGCGGCACAAATCCGGAAAGATAATCGAAAGCTCCGCCCACTCCCACCGCAAGTTTTGCAGAAGACAAGTTTTGCAGATTGCGGCTAATCCATTTTTCTTGAGAAGGAGAACCGTAAGCGACAAAAAGAATTTGAGGATTTTTTTCGTTTATCATTTGGACAATGGCCTGGTCATTTTTTTCTTCAGGATTGCCAGTATAGGTTCCAGCAATTGAAAGAGGCGGAAATTTTTCTTTTAATTTTTTTCCTGCTCTCTCCCCTACCCCCTCTTTTGCTCCCAAAAGAAAAACAGAATAATTTTTCTCAGAAGCCAGTCCGCAAATTTTTTGCAAAAGATCTGTGCCAGTAATTCTTTCTGGAATTTCCGATCTTATAAAACGTGGATAAAGAATAATACTTATGCTTGCGAACAGACTGTAAACTATCAACCTTAAACTGTGAACTACTTTGAAGACAAAACTTTTCTTTTTTGGCGGAGGAAAAGCAAGAATTTTACTCGCCCATAAAATACCCACTCCGTCAGCAGTATTTAAACTTGAATTTTGAAGAATTTCTTTAAACTGCTCATCTTTTTGAGTAATTACGATAAACTCCGGGTTTACTGTGGCAATATAATGCTTTTGTCCGCCGGCCAAGAATGAAGCGATTTTTTCCAGAGTTTTTTGATAAGTTAAAGGAGCAATTTTTATTCCTAGAATGTTGACGGGGTTAATCTGATTTGAGTTCATAGGAAGAAATTATTTGATATCTGCTTCTTTTTGGTTCCAGAAAACTTTCCATAAGATCAATTTGAGTAGCATAAAACTTTAGATTAAGATCAATATCTTTCCAGCTTTCTTTCAATCCTATTTTATCTTTATTCTTCAAGCGTGCCAAAGTGATATGAGGAGAAAAGCGGCGGGATTCTTCACGCCCCGCTCCCATTTTTTGAAAAGCCCTCGTTAGCTCTTCTTGGAGTTTGGCTAAATTTCCATGATCAGAGATTTTCAGCCAGATCATTCTTAATTTGGGGCCTGGGATTATTTTTTCCGCATTTAATTCCATC
>FWPV01015658.1_pt1 | contig 10855 bp, 9 predicted proteins | sample 2228371 | NCBI WGS metagenome assembly FWPV01 (sample SAMEA103939776, study PRJEB20133) | metagenome | reverse complement strand
CATCACTGACGTCCGAGGGGTATGCACGGCGGTTCATGCTCTAAACATAACCGCAGTGCCTGATTTGGGTAAGGTGGTTTGTAGATTCTAGTCGCTCGATGGCATCGAGGGTTAGCAACCGAAGCTCACGGTCAAAATTCATCAGATTTAGCACATCCTCGAATCTGGTACCCGAGCGGTACTGTTGAGGGCGGGTGCTTGGGTTTATCCAAAAGTGGAGCGCGTAACCATTGAAGCGATACAGATTGCAGACCTTTAGGGTTTGTTCAGCCAACTTTTTATCTGTCACTGCCATTCCCCGCTGCTCGAGAAGGGCAATTTGGTCGGTAATGCTAAGTGCAGGCTTTTTGTAATGGGGCATGCATCACCATCAAAAAATAACCCGCCCTGGTGCGCCGGTAAGGCGTGGCGGGTGTTGTTAAGATGAAGGGTAGTTCAATGGGAACCGTTTGTCAAGAGATTTTTGAAATCAAGAATGACTTTTGGCACAAACTTCTACTCCCTTACATCCGCCGAACCCGGCTCCCCTCAGCCTGAAGCCGCCCCTCGCGCAGGAGGCCATTGATGAACGAGCGGGCAGACCTGCTCAAGCCACCGAATCGGCTACCCAGGCCTGGCTGAGCAACTCGGCCTGCTCGAGTACCCCCTGGGCGGCCTTCTCCTGTTTGTCGGGTGGGTAGCCATACTTCCGCAGCACCCGCTTGACCATGCGCCGCAGGTTGGCCCGCACCTGTTCGCGCACCGACCAGTCTATGGTGGTGTTTCTCCGCACGGTCTCGGCCAGTTCGCGGGCAATGGTTCTCAGCGCCTCATCACCCATAATCTGCACCGCGCTGTCGTTGACCTCGAGGGCATCATAAAAGGCCAGCTCGTCCTCGCCGAGCCCCAGCTTCTCGCCCCGGTTGCGCGACTCCCGCAGCTCACGGGCCAGGGCAATCAGTTCTTCAATCACCTGGGCGGTCTCGATGGCCCGGTTCTGGTACTTGTTCAATGCCGCCAGCAGCTTTTCAGAAAAGGCCCTGGACTCGACCAGATTCTTTTTGGCCTTGAGCTTTATTTCGTCCCGAAGCAGGCGCTCGAGCATTTCCACCGCCAGGTTGCGCTGGGGAAGAGCGCGCACCTCGGCCAGGAAGGCCTCGGAGAGGATCGAGAGGTCGGGCTTTTGCAGCCCTGCTGCCTGAAAGATGTCTATAACCCCGGTGGGCGCAATGGCTTTGTCTATGAGCTGCTGGATGGCCGCGCCCAGGTCGGCCCTGGCCTGCTGCCTGGGGCCCTCGCTGGGCTTGGTGAGGGCCGCCTTCACGGTCAGGAAGAACACCACCTCGTCCTGGGCTTTGGCCCCCTCGTCGGTGGCGGCGACCAGGGCGAAGGCCTGGGAAAGCTCGGTGGCGGCTTTCTGGAAGCGCTCCAGGCCATCCCGCAGCCCCAGCACAAAGTCCTGCGCGTTGGGCAGAAGGGCCAGCTTCTCGGCAGGGCTGCCCTCGATAAAGTCGGCGTAGTCGAAGCCGTGGAAGATGCCCCGGCAGACCGAGAGCTTGTCCTCGAAGGCCCGCAGCGCCAGGTCCTGATCCAGTACCGGCTGGCCCTGTCCGCCGCTCTGGGTGTACACCGCCAGGGCTTCCCTGAGACTGGTGGCAATGCCGATGTAGTCCACCACCAGGCCACCCGGTTTGTCCCTGAACACCCGGTTCACCCGGGCGATGGCCTGCATCAGGTTGTGGCCCTTCATGGGCTTGTCCAAGTACAGGGTGTGCAGGCTGGGCACGTCGAAGCCAGTAAGCCACATGTCGCGCACAATGACCAGCCGGAACTCCGACTCCGGGTCGCGGAAGCGCTTGGCGATTTCCTTGTTGCGGGCCTTGGAGCGAATATGGGCTTGCCACTCGGTGGGGTCGCCTGCCGAGCCGGTCATGACCACCTTCAAAAAGCCCTTATCGTCGGCGGGGTTGTGCCACTGGGGGCGGCGCTGGATGAGGGCGTTGTAAAGCTCTACACAGATGCGGCGGCTCATGCAGACCACCATGCCCTTGCCCTTCAGAGCCGTCTGGCGCTGCTCGAAATGGGCGATCAGGTCGTCGGCAATCTGGGCAATGCGTTTGGGTGTGCCCACCAGGGCCTCGAGCTGCGCCCACTTGCTCTTGAGCCGTTCGCGGCCCTCCTGCTCCTCGCCCTCGGTGACCTCCTCGAAGGCTTCGTCCAGCCGGGGCCGCTCGGCCTCATCCAGGCTCAGTTTGGCCAGGCGGCTCTCGTAGAAGATGGGCTTGGTGGCGTTGTCGGCAATCGCCCGCTCGATGTCGTAGATGTCGATGTAATCGCCGAACACCGCCCTGGTGTTGCGCTCATCGCCAAACTCGATGGGGGTTCCGGTAAAGCCCACATAGGTGGCGTTGGGCAGCGCGTCGCGCATATTGCGGGCAAAGCCGTACACGATGCGTCCCAGCTCGTCCAGCCGGGCCTCGAAGCCGTACTGGGTGCGGTGGGCTTCGTCCACCAGCACCACCACGTTGCGCCGCTCCGAGAGGGTGGGGAAGCGGTCACCCCGCTCCTCGGGCAGGAACTTCTGGATGGTGGTGAACACCACCCCGCCTGAGGGCACCGATAAAAGCTGGCGCAGGTGGGCGCGGCTCTCGGCCTGCACGGGCTGCTGGCGCAACAACTGGGCACTGTAGGAAAAGGTGTCGAAAAGCTGGTCGTCGAGGTCGTTGCGGTCGGTGATGACCACGATGGTGGGGTTTTGCAGGGCCGGCTCGAGCACCAACCGACCCGCAAAAAAGGCCATAGTCAGGCTCTTACCAGAGCCCTGGGTGTGCCAGATCACCCCGCCCTTGCCGCGCCTGCCCTCCTCGGCCCCCTCGAGGGAGGCTGCCAGCACCGAGGCCACCGCCTTCTGCACGGCGTGGAACTGGTGATAGGCCGCGACCTTTTTGGTGATGCGCTGGGTGTCGTCCTCGAAGGTTACGAAGTGGCGGATGAGCTGGAGCAGCCGCACCGGGTCAAAAACCCCTTTAACCAGGGTCTCGAGCGACTCCGGCAGAACCTCCTGCCCGGTGACGGTCTTCCAGGCCACAAAGCGCTCAAACTCGGCCCCCAGGCAGCCCAGCCGGGCCTCGAGGCCATCCGAGATCACCTGCAAAACGTTGTAGACAAACAGCTGGGGAATTTGCAGGGCGTAAGTTTGCAGTTGGTCGTAGGCCTTTTTGACGGTGGCCCGCTCGTCCTTCAGGTTCTTGAGTTCAAACACCACCACCGGAATACCGTTCAGAAACACCAGCACATCCGGGCGGCGCTCTATTGGGCCATCCTGGATGGTGAACTGGTTAACCACCAGCCAGTGGTTGTTTTCGGGGTGGGCATAGTCCACCAGTTGCACCCGCCAGCCCCGAGTCTGGCCCTGCCAGAGGGTCTCCACCTCGAGGCCGTCGGTCAGCATGCGGTGAAAGGCCCGATTGCGCTGCATCAGGCTGGGGTGTTCGGGGGTGGTAATTTTGCGTACCGCTTCGTCCAGCGCAGCCTGTGGAACGCCGGGGTTGAGCTGGGTGAGCGCGTCCCGCAAGCGGCCCATCAGCAGCACCTCGCGGTAGCTCTCGCGCTCGGCCTGGGCCTCTCCGGGGGCGATGTCGGGGCCGAACCTGTATTCATACCCCATCGAGCGAAGCCACTCGAGGGCGGCCTGCTCCACGGTGTTTTCGTTGAAAACCGACATTTCCCCCATCCTAACCGCTTTGGGGGTCAGGGGTGGTGCAAATTCTCCCGGTCGCTTTCCCAGCGGTGGGGGTTGTGGGCGATGTAGGCCCGGATGCGTTCCAGTGCGGCCTGGTTGCGGATGATGTGTTCGTAATAGTTGCGTTGCCACACTGCCACGCCGGGGGTGCCGCGCAGCTGGTTGATGTGTTTGGTGGAAACCGTTTTGAACGCCCCCACCAACCGTCCGATGGTTTTGCGTTTGGGTGGGGTGGTTTCCGTGACGGTGGGGGTTTCCGGGGTCGTTGGGATGGTTCGCGGGGTGGTGGTAGGGGCGGTTCGCGAACCGCCCCTAACGTCATCATCACCCACGTTTTGCGAACCGCCCCCGTTTTCCATACCGATGTCATCGCGGATAACGATAATCCCGTGCAAATGGTTGGGCATCACCACCCATGCGTCCAATTCCACGTATTCGTATTGTTGGGCCAACCATGCCCAGGTTTGCGCCACCACACGCCCCGCATCGTTCAACCGCATTTTGCAGTCCACCACATCCCCAAACAAACAGGCCCGCTGCTGGGCCACCACCGTCACAAAATACGCCCCAGGCTGGGCATAATCGTACCCGCGCAGCCGGATGCTGCGCCGGTGATGTCGCTGGGGGTCGTATTTCATAGCCCCTGTTCCGCCAGCATTTTCTCCACCGCCGCCACCGACAACTCTCCCGAAAGCAGCTTGGGCAACAGCGCATTACACAAGGTGGCATGTTCAACGGTTATTGTTCATCACTGAGCGACCTTTGCTTCATTAGACAAGATCAGACAAAAATGGGCGGCGATATAGATGGAATCAAGTGTTGATCGAAGTTCCAAACACCGTTCTGATATGACAAAGTTCTTGTCAGAGACGCTCATTCCAGTGCCTCGAGTACCGCCCTCCAAAACACTATAAAGCTTTGCGACCGATTGTTCGCAGGATTGAGATATGATCCAATTTTACGAGCGAAGTCTATTTTTTGCAGTCCACCTTTATAGTACCCATGTTTTTGCAGTGTTCGCTCCAAGGCTTCCCAAGTTCCACCCGTGATAGCGTCGGGGTTTCGGTATTTAGGATTACTTACTACATGTTTATCAACGTTGGGGAATGCTTGTCGAACTGCATCCCAATCACCCCAAAACCAAGCTTCGAGCTCCTCGATGGCAATCCTACTGACCACCTGCCAAACCAAAGCACCGACATGCGTTCGAGAAACCAGCCCAGAAGTTTTCACTATATTTTCGAGCTGCTGCTTGAGCATGGAACAATCCTGGTTATCCCGGTCTACCAAAATCACAATTCCCTGATCGTGAGGTAACCAACGGCTATAGGCTTTCAGACGGCTGTTCAGTTTCTTGAGCAAATCATGTTTTCCTTGAAAGACCGTTACCGTAAATCCAATCTTCAGAAACCGGGGCAGAAGGGCTTTCAAAAAAGCCTCCGCAGAGGGTTCTTCAACCATAAAATGCAAATGGGTCTTCGGCATTTTCAATGCTACCTCGGGTGTAATGCGTTCACCAACGGGTCACCAACTCCAAATTGACCCTCCATCCACAACTGCCCAAGCAAAGCCCCCTCTTCTACAAAATGTTTTATGTGCTCTATCGTGGATACTTGTCGAACCTGGGTGTAACCTTGTTCGTTGCGCCACAGCACCCATACTTCTTGGGGCTTGAGTGCATCAATGAAAAAGGGAGAATGCGTTGTCACCAACAGTTGCGTAGCCTGAGTAGAAGCCCGGCACTCTTCTGCCAACTCGGGTAAGAGACGAGGATGCAGAAAGTTTTCTGGCTCTTCAATGCCAATGAATGGAGGGGGAGTAGGGTCGTACAATAGGACGAGATAGGCCAGCATCTTTAGCGTTCCATCTGAAGCAAAGCGGGCCAACACCGGATGGTCAAAAGGGGCATCCTTAATCTGCAGCAGCAGCCGTCCATCGGGCATGAGATCAGCCAATACCCGTTCAATACGCGGTACACGCTGACGCAAGATTTCAAAAATCTTTTCTAGTCTTTCGCTGTGTTGCTCGGCGAGATATTGAATAACATTTGCTAGGTTGTCCCCAGTTTTGCTCAAGTGCTCTTGTGGCCCTGCTTCAGGCTGACCCCTAGCGGTATCGGCGGACAAATAAGAGACGTACCAGCCGGTTATGAAGTCGCGCAGTGCAGCCACCCGTGGATGTTCGGCGAACTGACCCAAAGCGTTCACTGCAAGCAAATCCGCCGATTTAAGGGGTATGTCTTTTCGTGTATCCTGCTCGTCGGGTAACTCCCCACTGACCGCCCGACCCTGACCTCTCGTGTAGTCTAAAAATTTGAATGGTTGGCCATACTTGCCTCGTCGCCACCGAAGCCACTCTTCAATAACCACTGGTTGACCGTCTTGCTCGTCTATGGCCAGATGGTAAGTTATTGGTGGGAGACGTTCTTGTCTTTGTTCTCTGTACTTGATCTCTATCATCACTGGCCCAGTGCCACCCCGCGTTTTGAGTTCCTTGGCTCGCCCCCGCTTGTCCCAGGCCCGACGCAAACCACCCTCAAAACTTTCCGCCAGGAATGCAAATACATCAAATACGGTGGACTTTCCGCTACCATTAGGTCCAAGTAGCACCGTCAGTGGGGAAATATTCTTGAACTCCACATCGCGCAGTGCACGGAAGTTCTGCACCCTTAAGTATTCAATGCGTGGTGGATGGGTTGATTGAACTTTGCTCATACTTCATCTCCATTTTCTCCAAAATACCATCTGCCCCCACCTCCCCCGAAAGCAGCTTGGGCAGCAGCGCATCCCGCAGAGCGGCAAGGGTGCGGGACTCCTCGAGATTCAAAACAACTTGCTTGTATAAGCCTCCGACAACCTCCTCAAAAGCGAGAAGAGCCTCTTTATTGGGAACGATAATCCCCAAGGTTCGGAAATTGGCTTTGCTCACTTCGAGAAACGTTGTTCCATTAGCTCTCCCCTTTATTTCTTCCATGCTGTATTCGGCCCAATGCAATACGTACCAACTGGGCAACCGCTTGTTGCATTTCATGGATATAAAACCCTGATTCGTCGCAACGGGAATTTGTGTAACTGCTAAATATCCAATCGGCGCTCTCGAGGACAGCAGAACGGTTCCTTTGGGTAAAAGGCCAGAGCTTATTTCTTGCAGACCTAGCTCGGTTATCTTGCGTTCGGTGTCAAGCAAGATTGGGTCAGAAAGGGACGACAAATCTTTAGGTGTGACCCAGTGATAATCACCGTCCCAAAACTTGGGCTCCTTAGTGCTGGGTGTGCTTCCACCTGCTATTTCCGTTTCCTCGCCAATGGTGCTAAGAATCCACCCCCTCGGCAACCCATCCTCCCCAAACCCATCCGGAAACATCGCCGCCGTCTCGGCATCCACACCTTCCGGCTGACGGCCCTCTGCTTTAGCCCGCACGGGGTCGAAGTCCACAAACCAGCTTTTGAACAGGGCCTTGGCCATGGCCTCGAGGGTCCGGTTCATGCGACGGTTCAGTTCGATTTTGTCGTCCAGCGTGCCCAAAACGTGGGCGATGGCGCGTTGGGTCTCGAGGGGAGGGGTTAGTACTGGGAGATGGTAGAACGCATCTCTACTTGTGGATGGAATAGCCGATCCGCTATCCATTCCATTAATGTCCTGGGTAAGGAGCTGGTAATAGGCCCATCGCATGTCAAAATCAACCTTTGGTTTTAAATAAAAGGCAGTGTCAATTACGTAACAAGGTTGAGGAGAGTAATGCACTCCACGATAAGCGCCTTTGCGACCAACAACTACAGTATCTCGCTCGGATAGTGGCTCTGAATACCAACCTATAGGCCCATTGGTTCCAAAAACTCGGTAACTTCCTGTACTACTTTCGTACTCGCGCAATCCTTTTCCATATTCAAGACTAGCCAGATCACCCCATCTCAATTTGCGCCACTCACCCCCCATACCCCAGCCTCCGCAGGTTTTCTCGGTTGTGGTGTGGTGTTTTGGCAATTGTCATAATGGTTCAGCTCCTTCGTTTGGGTTATGTGCGGTTATATTTGCGCGCGCGGTTATCCGTTAGGGGTGGGCGGATATTTTTTTGAGCGCCGCGCAAATATATGAGCGGTTTTGATAGGGTTTATGTGCGCGCTCATATAACTCCAGTAACCCCAGGCCACTGAGGCTATATTCAACTAACCTAAAACAACGTTTGGCTTTATTTTAGGGAAGTGCCCTAACCTAAAATAAAGGGCTTTCTCGGTTGGCACAAAAGCGTAATTAGGATTGCTCATTTGCTAACCCCCAGCCTCCGCAGGTTTTCCCGAATTTGCGTCTGGAGTCTGGCACTTTCGGCGAACTGTTCCTCCAGGGTTTTGGTCAGCCGGGCCATTTTCTCGCCGAAGGGTTCGCCGTCGTCCTCCACAGCCTCGGCCCCCACGTAGCGCCCAGGAGTCAGCACGTAGCCGTGGCTGCGGATTTCTTCCAGGGTGGCACTTTTGCAGAAGCCGGGGATGTCGGCGTAGGTCTGGCTGGTTGGCGTAGGGGTCGGGGCGGGTTCCGAACCCGCCCGTACTGAATCCGCCCGTACCGAATCCGCCCGTATAGCTCCGTCCCCGCGCCAAAGGTGGTAAGTATGGGCGATGCGGGCGATGTCGTCGTCCGAGAGGTTGCGGTTGACACGGGTTTCCATGTAGCCCAGCTTGCGGGCATCAATAAACAGGGTCTGGCCGCTGCGGTCGCGCAGCATCTGGCCTTCCAGGCCGCGCCCGTTCTTTTTGTTTTTGGCAATGAACCACAGGCTCACCGGTATCTGGGTGTTGTAAAAAAGCTGCCCCGGCAGAGCCACAATGCAGTCCAACAGGTCGGCCTCGATAATTGCCCGGCGAATCTCGCCCTCGCCGCTGGTGTTGCTGCTCAGGGAGCCATTGGCCAGCACAAAGCCCGCAACGCCGTTAGGGGCCAGGTGGTAGATCATGTGCTGCACCCAGGCATAGTTGGCGTTGCCCACCGGGGGCGTGCCGTACTGCCAGCGCACGTCTTGCCGCAGCCGCTCGCCGCCCCAGTCGCTGATGTTGAAGGGTGGGTTGGCCAGGATGTAGTCGGCCCGCAGGTCGGGGTGCAGGTTGTGGTGGAAGGTGTCGGCGTGGTGCGGCCCCAGGTTGGCCTCGAGGCCCCGGATGGCCAGGTTCATCTTGGCCAGCCGCCAGGTGGTGGGGTTGGACTCCTGCCCAAATACGCTGATGTCGCCCAGCCTGCCGCCGTGGGCCTCCACAAACCGCTCCGACTGCACAAACATCCCGCCCGAGCCGCAGCAGGGGTCGTAGATGCGGCCTTTGTAGGGGGCCAGCATCTCCACAATTACCCGCACCACCGACTGCGGGGTGTAGAACTCGCCGCCCAGCTTGCCCTCGGCGCTGGCAAAGCGGGACAGGAAGTATTCGTACACCCGGCCCAGCAGGTCTTTGGAGCGGTGCTCGCGGCTGCCCAGGCCCAGGCCCGAGAACAGGTCTATCAGGCCGCCCAGTTTTTCTTTGTCCAGGGTGGGGCGGGCGTAGCCCTTGGGCAGCACATCCCGCAGGCTCTTGTTTTCGCGCTCGAGGGCCTCCATGGCCCGGTCGATGCGGCTGCCAATATCGGGCTGTTTGGCGTGGGCCCGAATCTCCGACCAGCGGGCCTCCCTGGGCACCCAGAAGATGCCCTCGGCGGTGTACTCGTCGCGGTCTTCGGCGGCTTCTTCGCCGAATTCGGTTTTCACTTGCTCGTAGCGCTCCTCGAAGGCGTCCGAGATGTACTTGAGGAAGATCAACCCCAGCACCACGTGCTTGTACTCGGCGGCGTCCATGTGTCCGCGCAGTTTGTCGGCGGCGGCCCAAAGGGTGGCCTCGAGGGTTGCGCCTGTGCTGGTATCCGGTTTTGCTTTCTTGGCCATATTCCACCGCTAATTCTAGCCCGACTGCCAGGTTGCAGGCGAACCAACCGTACAGCACGGGGTAAGACACTCGATGTTGTCGAGGGTGTGCAGCCTGTCTGGCTACGCATTTTAAAGCAAGCCATGACAATTCACTGCCCAACCTGAACCCGAGCAGCCGGGTTCAGAGCACCCTCAGCGTTGCGGGTTTTGCCTATCCGGGGCAGGGCGCAGCAGGCCAGCGGGCGTGCGCTAGAATCGGGGGGTGAAGCTCTTCGACCAGGAGGAGTACGCCCGCTGGTGGGGCCAGGCCCAGCACACCCTGGCTTCGGCCCGGCGCGATGCACAGGCGGGCGATTTCGACTGGGCCAGCTTCAAGGCCCAGCAGGCCGGCGAGTATGCCCTCAAGGGCTTGCTGCGCGGATTGGGGCAGCCTGCCTACGGTCATGCCCTGCTGCGCTTGCTGGAGGCGTTGGCCGAGGTGGGCGTGGTGCTGCCCGAGGCCGTCTGGGAGGCTGCGCGGGAGCTGGACCCGCACTACATCCCGGCCCGCTACCCCGATGCCTTTCCATCGGGGAGCCCGTTTCAGTTTTACTCACGCAAGCGGGCCGAGGCCGCCCTGGAAGCTGCCCAGGGCGTGCTGGACTGGGTAGAGGAGGTGCGAAGCCGTGCTTGAGACCGCCCTGGCGCGGCGGGAAGCTGAGCGCGAGGCTTTGCTCGAGCAAGCCCACCGCTTTGCCCGGCGGGTGCGCGGGCGGCTGGGCGAGGCCCGGGTGTGGGTGTACGGCTCTGTGGCGCGGGGAGACTTCAACCTGGGGAGCGATATAGACCTGCTGGTGGTCTCGCCCCACCTACCCCCAGACCCCCTCGAGCGGCAGTACCTCCTGACCGCCCTGGCCTGGGGGCGGCTCGAGGCCCGGGGTCTGCTGCCTGCGGAGTTCGCCCGGCTATGGGCCAAAGGAGCGCTGGGTTTCCTGGAAGAAGGGCTTGAAATTTAGAGCGTTCTTCCCATATCTTGGGTCAAAGCACTACAAGAAAGGCCGCCTCTGTGGAGGGCGCTGCAATCAGGACGCCAGCATCGCCCGCAGCGCCTCGGCTGCCGGGTTCCCGGCCTCGGTGGGGTAGAGTAGCCAGAAGAGCCGCCGCAGCTCCATGCCCTTTATGCGCAAGGCCCGCAGGTTGCCCACCTTCACGTTGGGCCGCACCACCACATTGGAGACAATCCCCACCCCCGCCCCCTCGAGCACCAGTCG
>FWPV01015656.1_pt1 | contig 10856 bp, 9 predicted proteins | sample 2228371 | NCBI WGS metagenome assembly FWPV01 (sample SAMEA103939776, study PRJEB20133) | metagenome | reverse complement strand
GGGATCGATCCTTTCCCCGGCGAGGATCTCTTCGACCTTCTTGCGCGCCTCGCTGTACAGGTTGGGTTTACCCAGCTCAAGCCAGCTCTCGTAAGAAGCTCGATACACGTAATTGGGGATATAGAACTCACCGCTACGGGCAGCGGCATGGGTGCTTTTGGTTTTCAGGAAATGCCCCCCAGGGCCGATGGCAGCGATGTCGCTGAACAAATCCCGCCCCGCAGAGGTATCCACGCCCTGAACCAACCGCTCGCACAGATGGGCAATTTCGTTATCCACCAATATTTGCTCCAAATAGAGGGTCTGATCGCTTTCCACCTCACCATAGCCGACAATGATATCCGAACCCACCAGCACGCTGGGCAAGGTGGTCAGCATCTTCTCGATCACCGCCTCGGCGCCGATCTCTTTAGCATCTGAGACAATCCCTGCCGAGGTTGCCGGCAAGCCATAAAAACGCCCCATCTGAACGAGAGCAGCCGATTGCAAGCCCATCTCGGCCGTGCCGGCGAGATACCCCCCACTGCGGAAGTCAATGTTGCCAGTCGCGCTGCTGTAGATCAACGGTCGACCTGGGTGGGCAAGTTGAAAGACCACGATCGCCGAGAGCGTTTCGGCATTGGCTAAGGCGATGTTCGAAAACAAGCTCGCCGGCCCGGTGGTGCCGTTGACCGGCATCGGCATAATCATCACCGGGATGCCCGCATCGCCGATTTCAAGATAGGCATCCAGCATCTCGCCATCATGAGTTAGCGGAGCTACCGGGCAATAGATCAGCGAAAACCAGTTCTTCTCCCGCAAGGCATCCGCAGAGCCAGCCACGGCTTCCAACCCTTCCAGCAGATACGGCACTTGCCTAAGGGTATGCAGTTCGTGTTGGGCATGTTTCGAAGTGGCTTGGATCATGGTGAAAAATTCATGTAAAGGGCGCGAATGGGCTGGCTTATCGGAAGCACACACCGGTGGCCAAGCCAGCACGCCCAGATCGGCTTGTTGAAAAACGCGCAACGAGTCAAAAATATCTTGAGCGATGCCATAGCGGCGCTCGCCGCGGTAAAAATCCATCATGAAAGACCCCGTGCCGTCCATGGCATACCGCGAGCGCGAGGCGGGTAAAGGAAAATCATAGCGGGGATTGCGAGCGCCTAAGGTAAATTTCTTCGGCACCGTACTTAGAGCCTGTTCAACCATTTCCCGCGGCAGATAAGCGATGCCTTTCTGGTCGTCAATCCTTGCCCCGTTGGCTCTCAAAAGCGGCAAGGCTCTCTCACCGTGAAAACGCACCCCAACCTCGGCTAGAATGCGCAAGCTTTGTTGATGTATGCGTTGTTGTTCTTCTTCATTGATGACTTGAGCTGTAAGGCGCATGATTTTTTCCTATTGCGTAGAGATTTTCATTTAATTTTAACGCAAGAGCAGGTCTTGTGCGCTTGAATTGGGGTTAATAATAATGTAAAATTCTCTCACCTTTGCTCAACGAAAGCCAAATGGAGAGACGCCAAGTTCCCCATCTTTTACCGCCTCCGAACTGGACGAGGCTGAACGGAAAGCTAGAACAGCGCAAGCGCCGTCTATACCTCATCGCTTCTTTGGTCGCCTTCCCTTCGATTTACTATGTTTGGCGCTCCTACGGTGACACACAACCCTTTATTCACTATGTTTACCCTTTTTTAATGGCGACAGCACTTTTATGGATGGCTGGCTTGATCTGGCGGCGCATCCCGCTGGTCTGGGTCGAACGCTTTGTGCTGATCACCGTTGCCCTTTTTTTGTTTGTTCGGTTTGCCTACTATTTCTATATTGAAAACCCCGCCCTGGCATGGAAAGAGATCGACTCCATTGCCGGCGCGATGATCATTCTATTCATTCTCAGTTATATTATGCTGCCTCATCAGCTTGCCTTTCGTCTGACATTGATCTATGCATCTGTGACAGCCATGCTAGGCGTGGCAAGATTAGCCGGCAACGAAAGGGAACTGCTGCCAGATTTTATCCGCTTGGAAACACGCCTGATTGTGACTGCCCTGTTGACCTTTATCCTCGCCAAAGTGAAAGACGATTTACTGGTCGCCCAACAAGAGGCGGATTACTGGGAAAGACAAGCCAACGTCGATCACCTGACCCAATTGCCCAATCGCAGGATGATCTCGTCATTGATCGAGCGATACATCCACGCCAAAAAACCTTTTGCTATTTTGCTGATTGATGTGGACGATTTCAAATGCTTCAACGACACCTATGGGCACGATGTCGGTGACCTGCTGCTGCGCCGTCTAGCCTATGCCCTGAGGACAAATCTGCGAGCGACCGACTTTGCCGCCCGCTGGGGTGGGGAGGAATTCCTAGTGTTAGCCAGCGAAGCCACTGCCAGCCATGCACGAGAGCTTGCCGAACGTCTGCGCAGTGAGGTGCAGAAAGTCGAGTTCGATGAAGACCTGATCACAATTTCAATTGGGGGAACGTTGTCCACTCCCCAAGATGACCTTGAAAGCTTGCTAAAACGCGCCGATAATGCCCTTTACCAAGCTAAACAACAAGGGCGCAACTGTGTGTGCTGGGAATATGGCTAAATGTTCAATTCATCCTTGACCAGCAACTAAAGTTTCGATATACTTATCACTAGAAAAAGCCGAAGTGGCGGAACTGGCAGACGCGCGCGACTCAAAATCGCGTTCCCTCGGGAGTGTGGGTTCGACTCCCACCTTCGGCACCTCTCTCAAAATTATACCTTGCCCTCCTTCCGCTTTCCGGAGGGCGTCTTTTTTCCTCAAGGGAGGTTGTCATGGTATCGATGCGCAATGTCCTAGCTGTCATCTTGGGCGGGGGAGTGGGCAAGCGATTGTACCCTCTCACCAAGCAGCGCGCCAAACCGGCCGTCCCTATCGCCGGCAAATATCGCTTGATCGATGTCCCGATCTCGAACTGCATCAACTCAGGCATCCAACATATTGCCGTTCTCACCCAATTCAATTCGGTTTCGCTGCACCGTCACATCACCCAAACCTACACCTTTGACGAGTTTCATGAAGGCTGGGTGCAGATTCTGGCCGCCGAACAAACCCTGCGCAGCACCGATTGGTATCAGGGGACAGCCGATGCCGTACGCAAACAACTGGTTGAAATTCGCTCGGCACAAGCCGATTACACCCTGATTCTCGCCGGTGACCATCTTTACCGTATGGACTACGGCGAGATGTTCAAGTATCATCTCGAAAAAAAAGCTCAAATTACCGTTGGGGTTCAGCCGGTCTCGGCTGCGGATGCTCATCGCTTTGGTTTGCTCCATCGCAATGGCGAAGGGCGCATCGTCGCCTTTGTCGAAAAGCCACGTGACCCTGAGGTTTTAAAGCGATTCGTCTGCCGCGAAGACCCCGAACGCCCCTTCATCGGTTCAATGGGCATCTACCTGTTCAACACAGAAGTGCTGGAGGAACTTTTAGAAAACACGACCTATGACGACTTTGGCTCGCAGATCATCCCCAACTCGTTGGAGAGTTATGCGGTTTATGGTTTCGATTTTGACGGTTATTGGGAAGATATCGGAACGATCCGCTCGTTTTACGACACCAACCTGTCGCTTGCCCGCCCCAATCCGCCGTTCAGTTTTCATGACCCCGAACGCCCAATCTATACGCGGGCACGCAATCTGCCCGGCACAATCATTGACGGCGCGACACTGCGCAATGCCCTGATCTCCGAAGGGTGTATCATCCATCAGGCAGAGATCAACAATGCCATCATCGGTTTGCGCAGCGTGATAGGCAACCAAGTGACCATTCGCGACACGGTCATGATGGGAGCGGATTATTATGAAAAAGAATTTTCATCTGTCGCCGCCAGCATCCCACTTGGCATTGGAGACCGCTCGTACATCGAGGGTGCTATTGTGGATAAAAATGCCCGCATTGGCGAAGGGGTAACCATCAAACCCTTCCCACGTGGCTATCGTGAAGAGACAGAAAACTGGGTCATCGAGGATGGCATTGTGGTCATCCCCAAAAACACCATCCTCCATCCAGGCACGACCATCGCACCAGATTAGCTTTTGTTTCACTCCGCTAAGGTGGCTAACATAACGCGCTTTGAGGCAAAGATTCTCAGCGTGGACAAACCGGACAGCCAGAGAATCCTTACCCAAGCAGCTCAAGTCCTATCCTTTCTTACAGATTTTTATCCTTCCTCTTGTTGATCATCCCGCAAGGGATAGCGGACTCCACTTAAGGCGGAGAAAATAAAGAAGAAAGCAAGCCAAAGAACGCCAACTGCCAATAAGAGAATCCTCCACTCTTGACGAATCAGCTCTGACCAATTCAGTTGGCTAGAAGGCTGGGCTTGTTGATCAATCCGTTCGCTGTTCATAGAGCCGCTTTCTATTATTGGTGTGTTGGGGGAAGGATTTGACGGATTTGTCTGTTGAGCAGATGAAAGCCATGGCGGGCCACCCCCCATCATCCTCACTGGTGAAGACACTTCAGGAGCATCCGCTTCCCAATTGCGGAGAAAGGCTACCAATGCAAGGATTTCGGTTTCCGATAGGCGGTCAGCCCAACCAAGCATGGCTGTGCCCGGAACACCATTTTGAATGATTTGCTGAATAGCACCATCAGAGGTCGTGTTGAGAAATGATTTGATGTTTAGGGCCGGTCCGCGTTGGGTTCCTTGTCCTTGCGGGCCATGACAGCGAGAGCAATTTTGAGTATAGAGCCCTTCCCCTTCAGCGATCGCTGAGGCAGAAAGTTCTACTTTTACTTCATTCATGGGTAAAACCCCTGCCGGCACCTGATCCCACTCTTGGATCAGTAGCACAAGCGAATTGATCTCGCTCTGACTCAAGGCACTTTGCCAACCTGCCATTAAGGTACCCGGTATACCTAACGTAATGGCGCGGTATAATTCTTGAAGGTCTTTTTCTCTCACGACGGCGGAATTAAGAGCAGGCGCAATACTCGTTCCCAAGCCATCTGCCCCATGACAGGAGATACAATAGTCAGCATAGAGAGAGATGGCTTGCGTAAGTAGCTCACCATCAGGCAAGTTCGCCACCTGTGCCATTTTTGCTGCATCGGGTTCGACGGTAAGTGGCTGTCTCGGAGACAATCCCAAACTTTCCACCCGTTGTTGGGTAGCATTCCAATCACCAGCTTTTAACAGAGCCACTAATTCAGAAATTTGATAGTCATTCAAACTTCCTCCTTGTGCCTCACCCCAAGCCGGCATAGCCGTGTTATATCGACCAACCGTAATGATTTTTGTCAATTCTTCGTAGGGTATCTGGCGTACAGCTTCACCATCCAAGGGCGGATAAGCACCAATCCCTTCTCCCTTTGCACCATGACAAATGGCACAATTTTCAGCATAAAGGGTCATCGCCTCATCAAGCTGGATAGCAAGGATGTTTTCTTGAGCAACTGCTATGCGCCGAGGTTCATTATAGATTGAAAACCCTAAACCGATCACGATAAACCCCAAGGCAATTAAGCCGACAATAGACTCTAGGTTAGACTTAATGACTTTGAGCATCGCTTTCTCCTATGGATAAACAATTTGGCTAAGGTCAAAAGAAGACCTTTTTATAGGCTTGCTGGTATCAACCCACACCTCCCCTTGAGTGATCTCGACGGGGAAAAGGTCCAAAGCCTGCGAAGCTGGTGGATTTTCGACATCCCCTTGCAAATCAAATTGAGAGCTATGGCAAGGGCAAGAAAATTTTCGATTAGTCGCATCATAAGTAACGGTACAACCCAAATGAGTACACCGTTGATGCAAAGCTAGGAAACCACCATCTTCAAGCCGCACCAAGTAAAAACGACCATTTAGGATGTGCGTGACGCTATTGCGCTCAAAGTCCTCAACCATGCCAGCTTTGATTTTGGTTCCGAAATCCCCTTCTCCTAAGCGAGGTTGAAAGTATTGAAAGAAGATCGCGCCTCCTTCCAAGATCGCTATGCTTCCCAAAAAAGCATAAGCAAGGTGAAGAAACGATCTGCGGCTAAGCGACTCGTGTGATGGATTTTCCATATTTACCTCCAATGAATGACGTTGGGTAGATTGTGTTAGCTTAATGTATGGGCGTTCTTTGCCAGGGGAACAGAAGCGCCATCCCTTCACCGCGGAAAACGATACCGATCACCGTCAAGATCAAAAAGGTGATCAATAAGAAAGTACCCAAAAAGAGAACCCGCTCTTCAACGGTGGCATTAAGCAATTTCTGAACGCTATAATCTAAAAGCAAAAAGAACCACAACAAAGACACCAATGGCAAGAGCCCCGTGGTGATCCAACTGGGCAAAAAGGGCAACCAATCTTTCCAAGTAAAAAAGTACTCATCACTGATAACCCATACAGGCGTTAGGATAAGGGAAATCCCAACCGCCAATTGAAATAAACGACGCCCGTTCCATGTGCGAAAATAAACGCCGACACTAGAAGGATTATGATCCCAGTAGGGCAGAAGGAACATGATGACGATCAACAACACCGCGACAACCAGCATTAAGAAGACGGGGTGAAAGTGGAGCAACAGCTCTTGAAAGCCCATAAAGTACCAGGGGGCTTTAGCAGGATTAGGCGACTGGTATGGGTTGGCGATCCCTTCTAGTGGCGCAGGCAGCCAACCTGCAATCAAAACCAGCACCGCTATCCAAACCAACGCAAAAACCACTTCTTTTTGTACCAGATGGGGAATGGTTGTCACCCGTTCCACACGCTCAACTTGCTGGTCAGATTGTGACTTTGGCAATGACAAACCTCCATCCTTTCTTACCCTCCAAAAGTGATAGGACATGAGCGCAAAAATCGCTAGGGGGATAAACGAAATATGCAAGGAATAAAAGTTTTGTAAAGTGTTGCTGCCTACCTCGTTGCCTCCTAACAACAAACGAGACAATCCTTCGCCGATAAAAGGGAGATAAGCGATCAAGCTGCTTCCGACCGTGATTGCCCAATAAGCTAACTGATCCCACGGCAAGAGATACCCTGTAAAATTCGCTGCCGCAACCAAGAGCAGCAACAACCAACCGATTGCCCAATTCAGATGGCGCGGGGGACGGTACGCCCCAGTGAGAAAGACTCGAATGAGGTGCAATACCGCAACCACGATCAATAGGTTAGCACTCCAATGATGTAGATTCCTAACCCATTCTCCAAACCATACATTTGCCCTCAATTCAAGAATATCAAAGTATGCCTGAGGAGCAGAAGGGGTGTAGTTGTTCAACAGAATCATCCCAGTGATGCCTAAGATCAACATCAACAAGGTTGAGAGCCCCCCTAAACCCCAAGTATATGTCCACTTAAGCGTAGTAACAGGAACTTTTGAAGGGTGAATATGTAAGATCAAGCTGTCTACCACCATTCGGATACGGCTTCGATCGTCGGCGGGTAAACCCCAGCCTTGAATAAAGGATAGAGTCTTTTGAAAGAAGGGCTTCCTCGGCTTTGTTTTTGACAGGATAACTTCATTTTCTGACATAACAGTCTCCTCTCAATCAATCTCCCCTATATTCTGCTATTGCCCTATGAATAATTTGTGAAGAGGCTATGAAAGACTAATAGGAATTCAAATCAAAATCAAAGTTGAGAGTGGATTTCAAGAGCATGGTTTGGGGCAGCCAAATAAATTTTCATTGCCCATTCGAAACTTCTTCATAACAACTTCAAAACCTTCATGTATCCTGTGCAGCATCAATTGACAAGCAATTTGCCAAAACAAATTCTTACATAAGGAGTTCAGATATGTTCAAAACTATTTTCATCAGCCTTCTTAGCACAATCTTGCTGATCGCTCTAGGAGTGGGAGCTTATTCCACGCTTTCTAGCACCAACGGCTCTACATTTACTGCAGAAACTCAGGATCAGACAGCAGTAGCACAAGCTGCTGAAAATAACCCCGCTTCAGGCAGCGATTCATCGGCTGTACCTTCTATCGACCATTTTGCCGATGGGTCTACCCCATTTGCCGCTCAAGGGAACACAGTCGGTCAGGGGTATCGAGGTGGAAGAAATGCCTCGCCGAGCGGGAATCAACCCGCCGCTCAAAACAATCCAAGCCCCCAAGCTGATCTCAGTCAGATGGTTACGCTTGAAGGCTCTGTCGTCAAATACGAATACGGGACATTAACGCTAAGCACGGAAAACGGCGAAGTGGTTGCAATCCAGTTAGGAAATCAAAATTACCTTCGTTCTATCAATTTCGTGCCTGTCCAGGGAGAAAATTTGACGGTGATCGCATTCCCTGGCGAACAAGGTTTGTTGACCGCCGTTTCGATCACGCGAATGAGTGATGGTAGCGTTTACAACTTACGCGACAATACAATCGGGCGTCCCCTTTGGGCAGGGGGAGCAAGCAATGGATCTACTCGTGGACGGAGTTGGGGTAGAACTAATCCATAAAAAACAATTTGATTACAACTTAGGTAAAGTAGGCTCTGGGATGAAAATGAGCCTACTTTACCAGGCTTAAGGTCTTAGATACTCTTTGCAGGCTTATCCCAATTTTTCTTCTTTACAGATATTTTCATTGATTGCGCCGTAAGTCTAGAAGAATGAAAGTATAATGCACATATCCTTGCTGTGTTCAAAGAGAAAAAGGAGAACCAGTGAAAACAAAAGGACTCCCTTTTATCTCCCTTCTAGCCTTATTTTTATTCGGATTCAGTGCATTCGCCTGCCGTGCCGAGCTGGGAATCTCTCCTAGCCCTACCCCCACGCCGCTACCCCTGACCGACACACCTATACCCAGCTCCACACCGACTCTTACGCCCTCCCCAACAGCCTCTCCAACCATCGAGAGTCCAACCCCAACCGAGGCGGTTCAATCAGCCTCTCCTACCGAGGGGTGGTACACCTACCGCAACTATAATTATGGTTTCGAACTGCGTTATCCCCCAGGCAGCAGTTTTGCGGTCAATTTACCCGACACTGCCCGCTTGGACTTGCCTTTCGAAAGCGGCACCAATCTAGTGGAAAAATATCTGGAGATCAACGCTCAAGAATATCTAGGTCGCTGTCTCAGCCCCCTGATGGAGAGCCTCCCCGCGGAAGCCCTGAATCTTGAGACGCTGGTGGTCGATCCGCTGACGTTTCAGGTAGCCTCGTTCAGCGAGGGTGCGGCTGGCAGCCGCTATGACTGGATTGCTTATGCTGTGCACAACGAGGAGACCTGTGTCACCCTAGATTTTGTCCTGCATTCCAGCAACCCAGACAATTTCGACTCACCACCCCCGACCTTCGATGCGGAATTGGAACAACGCGTTTTCGGGCAAATCGTCCAAACCTTTGTTTGGCTCGTCCCATAAGGAAAAAATAATGCAGAAGAAAACCATCATTTTGCTCATTATCGTCGCCGTTGTATTTGGGCTCTGCCTTTGCACCATCCTGCTTGGATTAGGCGCTGCACTGCTCTATCGGCGGGCAACGACGGTCTCGAGTACCGAAGTCTGGACAGGGGTGGTGACCGCCGCTATCCAAGAAACAGAGCAGGGTTCTGTTCCACCCATCTCCCCCACCGTCCCCAGCCAATCCCTGACTCCTTCCCCTGTTCCTACCCTTCCCACCCCTGAGCCACCCCCAAATGTCGATTTCAATGGCATCCGCTTCTATCTTGACACCAACCTTGCCCAAGGTGTTCTTCCTGAATTGGTCCCTGAAGCCGAGGGAGATGCATCCAACTCTCTGCCAGGCTCCGTATATCCTGAATACACCCAATTTACCCTACAAGGCTACAGCATCAAAGATTCTGACCATGCGCCGCGCTTGTATGTCTACCCCTTGATCACCTATCGCTCCATGGATCGTTCCGCTGGCGAAATGGCTGATCTGCTTAACCGCTTGCTTGGGGAGCGTCCTCTCACCGCCGATCAGCTTCCCTTTCTGCCCTTTTGGAACGCCGCATCTTTGTTCCGCTCCAATCTAAGCTATGTTGATTTCAAGAACGGTTCGGGGGTACGCTATCTGACCCAATTTGCACAGGATGTCTCCCCGATTTACAACACGGCGTTGTTCTACACTTTCCAAGGAATAACTACTGACCAAGAATGGTATATAGCAGCCGTCCTTCCCGTTCATCACCCTTCTCTGCCGGACAATGCAGAGGAAACAGAGTGGGAGATCGATGCTCCACATCTTTATTACGCAAAAATCCAAGACCAGCTCTCAGCCGAAGCCGATGAGTCTTTTGTGCCGAGCCTTTCTTTGTTGGATGCGCTTATCGCCTCATTACGAGTCCGATAAGGGTTTTTACCTCGGCGGTTGTGGATAACTTGCCCCATTTCTGTGGAAAACGTTTAGCAAATGGGGAAAAACAAGATCGCTTATGCTTGCAATGTCCCCATATCTGCCCCTGCGAACATTCGTCCTCCAAGATATATCCCCTGTGAATAACCTGTGGATAAGGGGGATTCTTTCTGCATTCTTTTCCCCATGCAGGCTGTGGATAATCTAACGGCTGTTTTACCGTATATCTAGAGGAAACTGTAGCTTTGACCCGCATATCTCTACCCAAAAGCTTGTTCAAACAGACTTATCCACTTATCCACAGCCCCTACTACGACGAATTAATTATAAATAGGAGAGGTTAGTTATTTCCGTTAATCAAGAGAGAGGCTTTTTTCAAAAAAAGGGAAAGGATTGTTTGGGGTGACACCCTTCCTTGTCATATCGAACGCAGTGAGATATCTAAGACCCCTCACTTCGTTCGGGGTGACACGGGGGTGGGGCTTCGCTCTGGGGTGACACGGGGGTGGGGCTTCGCTCTGGGGTGACACGGGGACGCGGGGATGTTGGGGGTGACGCAGACGCGCGGGTTGAGTAGCGGAACGCAGTGGAGCGGTTCGAAACCCGCCCTCACCCCCAACCCC
>FWPV01015655.1_pt1 | contig 10857 bp, 9 predicted proteins | sample 2228371 | NCBI WGS metagenome assembly FWPV01 (sample SAMEA103939776, study PRJEB20133) | metagenome | reverse complement strand
AGAATTCACCCACGAATTCTGTTGAGGAGGCAAACTGATATTCCCAATGTTTCGCCTCGGCAGGCAACGAATCCGTGGCGCCGGCTTCAAAGCGATTGCCCCCGCCGCCAGAATTGTTCGATCTCTTCGAGGGTTTTGCCTTTGGTTTCGGGCACGAAGCGAGCGACGAAGAGGAAGGCCACGAGACACATCGCCCCGTAGAACCAGAAGGTCAGCGGTCCTTCGAGCCGTTCGAGCATCCAAGGAAAAGTTTGCGAGACCAGGAAGCAGGCCGTCCACAAGCAGACGGTGGCGATCGACATCGCGCGGCCGCGAATCCGCGTGGGAAAGATTTCGGCCAGGACGACCCAGACCACAGGCCCCATTGCGATGGCGAATGCGGCGAAGGCGCCTCCCAACAGCGCCAACGATACCCCCATGCCTGCCGACGCGATCAGCAGCAGGGGCTTGCGGCCGACCTTGTCAACCACCCAAATCGCCACCAAGGTGAAAAGCATGTTCACGATGCCGACGGTTACGGTGTCGCCGATGGCCTGGGTGGCCTTGACGCCGGCCGACTTGAAGATTTCCGGCGCGTAGTAGAGGATGACGTTGATGCCGGTGATTTGCTGGAGGACGGCCAGGACGACAGCGATCATCAGGGCGATTCTCATACCCGGCTCGACAAGCTGCGCGAGCGATCCGCTTTCCTCGGCGATAGCGTCGCGGATTTCGCGCATTTGGATATCGGCCCCTTGCCGCCCGCCGACCCGCGTCAATACCTCTCGCGCCTCGTCCTCGCGGCCCTGCTTGGTGAGCCAACGGGGGCTTTCGGGCACGAGAAAGAGCAACACGAAGAACAGTAGTGCGGGCAGCGTTTCGGAGCCGAACATCCATCGCCAGCCGGTCGCGACGTTCCAGGCGTTGTCGCCCGCTTGGGCAATCCATGCATTCACGTAGTACACGACCATCATGCCGCCGACGATGGCCAACTGGTTCAGCGAGACCATGCGGCCGCGAATGCGCGCTGGGGCGATCTCGGCGATGTATAAGGGCGAGAGCATCGACGCCATGCCGACGCCAACTCCCCCAAGAATCCTCGCGAACACGAACTCGGCAACGTTTCGGGGAATGGCCGAGCCGACAGACGAGACGAGAAACAGCACGGCCGCCAGGAGCAGAATTTTTTTTCGTCCGAAAAGGTCGCTCAGCACGCCGGCCCCGGCGGCGCCGACGATGCAGCCGACCAAGGCGCTAGAGGCCACCCAGCCTTTTTCGAGGGCGTCCAGACGGAAGTGCTCCTGCATGAAACCGATCGCGCCGGAGATGACCGCCGTGTCATATCCGAACAACAAGCCCCCCAGAGCGGCCACCAGGGTCAACAGAAGCACGTACGCGACGCTTCCCTCGCGGTATTCGCCTTTCAAGGACATTATCGATTCTCACGGATTGGGAGCGGGGCAAGTCGACTCCATGTTAGCGTGCGGCGGTGGAACTTGACAAGCTGGGGCAAAACATATCCAATATGTTGGCGCGGATAGTGAAACCGCAAGCGGTCTATTCCTTTCCCGACTCCCGACTTCTTATTACTCCTGAACCTTGAACCCTTCCCATGAATTCTCGCCAGCGCGTCGAAACGGCCTTGAATCATCAACAACCGGACCGCGTTCCCTACGATCTGGGCGCGAGCACGGTTACCGGGATGCACGTCAGCAGCGTTTACAAGCTCCGCCAGGCCCTTCGGCTTGATCCGCCCGGCACGCCGGTCAAAGTCGTCGAGGTGTATCAGATGCTCGGCGAGATCGCGCCCGACCTGCTCGACGCCCTCGGCGTGGACGTTGCGGGCCTTTGGGGGCCGAACTCGTTTTTCGGCTTCCGGTTTGAAGATTGGAAACCCTGGACGACATTCGATGGCACTCCCGTGCTGGTGCCGGGCGCATTCAACACCACGCCCGAGCCGAACGGCGACATCTTGATGTATCCCGAGGGCGATCGCTCGGCGCCGCCCAGCGGCCGCATGCCCAAGAACGGCTTCTACTTCGACACGATCATCCGCCAAGAGCCGATCGACGACGACCATTTGAACCCCGACGACAACCTGGAGGAATTCACGCCCATCGAGGACGACGAATTGCAATGGTTGGCCTGCGAGGCAGAGCGTTTGCGTCGGGACGGCGATCGGGCCGTCTTGGCCAATTTCGGGGGGACGGCCTTCGGAGACATCGCGCTGGTGCCCGCCCCCTTCCTCAAACACCCCAAGGGCATCCGCGACGTGGCCGAGTGGTACATGAGCACGGCCTCGCGGTTCGATTACGTCTATGCCGTATTCGAGCGGCAATGCGAGATCGGCATCCGCAACCTGGAACGCGTTTACGAGGCGGTGGGCGACCGCGTGGATGCGGTTTTCATCACGGGCACCGATTTCGGGCAGCAACAGGGTCCGTTCATCAGCCCGGCCAGTTATCGTCGCTTGTACAAGCCGTTCCACCGCCGGGTCAACGATTGGGTCCACCAGCACACGCCCTGGAAGACGTTCATCCATTCGTGCGGCTCGGTGACGGCCTTTTTGGACGACTTCGTGGAGGCAGGCTTCGACATCTTGAATCCCGTCCAGTGCTCCGCCGCGGGCATGGATGCCGCCCTTCTGAAACGCAAGTACGGGGATAAACTGACGTTTTGGGGCGGAGGCGTGGACACGCAAAAGACGCTCCCCTTCGGTTCGCCCGACGACGTCCGCTGGGAGGTCCGCGAACGGATTCGCACGTTTTCGCCGGGCGGGGGATTCGTGTTCAATACCGTCCACAACGTGCAGGCCGGCGTGCCCGTGGAAAACCTGCTGGCGGTCTACGAAGCCGTGAACACCTGCCGCGGCCTACCGTTTCCGGCGGCTTGAACGCCGCGCCCGGCGCCGGAACCGGCCACGCCGCGCGCGGAAACCTCGCGCACCAGCGCCGGACATGGGCCTCGGGAGTCAGTCCGCGGCGGCGGTACCGGCGCGGGCGACCCGATGAGACTTTCGGCGCTCGATCCACCGCGGGCTTACGTCGGCGGTTCTTGTCCGGAATGCGAAATTGAGTTGCCGGGGCACCCGACCTCAGCCGGCGGTCAATCCGCGGAACATGAAGAAGGCCGCCGCCGTCAGCGATATGCCCGCCGCCACGAAATCCCAACTGAAGCTCTGCCGCATGTACGTGGTGGCGAAGACCGCGAAGACGGCCATGGTGATGATCTCCTGCATCACCTTCAACTGGTAGAGCGAATAGACGCCGCTGCCGATGCGGTTCGCCGGGACCTGCAAGCAGTACTCGAAAAAGGCGATTCCCCAACTAGCCAGAATCGCCAGGAAGATGGGAGCGTGCTTGAGGTCCTTCAAATGGCCGTACCAGGCGTACGTCATGAAGATATTGGAGCCGATCAGCAATAAGATGGGCAGCACGCGCGGCCAAAACATAGAGATTTCCTAATAAGTTGCCGCAAAAGGACGCTGCCGGTTGCCCGGGACGACGCCGGCAAGCACCACGCTCGCCGCAACGCGGTTCATCGCTCCGAACGCAGCGCAACAACAGGAAAGGCGGGGAAAGGACGAGAAGAATACCGTCCGCCGGGAAGCGCGTCAATCCGAGCCGGCGCGTCGCCGTGCGCGAACGGGGAGGACGTTGCGAGGCCGAGCGGGGACTTTTACCAGCCCATCACCATATTGGACTCGATGACCTTTTTCGCCCGTTCCAGGTCCACGCCCGTCTCTTGCATATATAGTCGAATGGCGTGGATTTTATCGCCGGCGGCGCGGGCCAAACAGTCGCGGGCAACGTTGCAGGGGTCCGTCCTCTCGCCCAATCCCAGCCCCAAGGCGGCCTTGGAAATCACCCAGGTGTTTCGTGGCCGCTTGGCCAAGCGGAGCAGTTTTTCGCGGGGATAACTCGCCTGTACCACTTCCCGAGCGGCCTCTTCGCTCTCCGCCCAAGTGATCAGGATGTGGCACTCGGTCTCAATTTCGTACAACGGCATGGAAGGCAGAACCTCTCTCCGGAACGACCCAGTTCGCAGCGAATCGGCAAATACGTCGGCTCACCGGCCCGAGGTAGTCGGCTCGGTCGGCTGGAGTCCCGAACTCGCGGAATGCCTCGGCGCAACGTCATCGCGTCACCCGAAGCTGAATCCCAATTATACCTGAGCGGGCGATCTCGTCGTCGCCCCCCTAAATAGGCACGATTTCCACCAATATGGGTGGCAAGATCTGCCGTCGAAAATCGTCATATCATATTATGTTTGGCAAAAATCTCGACGGCGGATGTCCCCATCTCCAATTCCCGGCGGACGTCGGAGCGTTTTCGCGCTCGTTCCACCGCCGCGTTGGCGACATCCGCTTCGGCCCCTTGGGGGATCAGGCAGACGCCCTCGTGGTCCCCGAACACCAGGTCGCCGGGACGGACTCGGACGGTACCGATTTCGACCGTGGCGCGGAAGTCCACGACTTTGCCGCGGATACGTTGGTCCTGCGCGAACGAACCGCGGCAGAAGACGGGGAAATTCATGCGGAGGAGGGCGGCCGTATCCCGGACGCAACCGTCTACCAACGCCCCGGCTGCGCGGAGCCGCTGTGCCCGCAGCGTCATCAATTCGCTCCACATCGCCAGATGATTCCGCCCCCCCGTCGCGAGGAAGACCTCACCCGGCCGGAGATCGTCCAACGCTTCCAGCATTAGGCCGAAGGGTTTGGCAAAGACGGGGTTGAGACCGCTGGGTGAGAAGGTCTCGAAGCAATCGGCGAACAGGACGGGCATGGCCCGGCCGACGAGCGTCATTCGCGGTTCCAAGGGCCGAATGGCGTTGGGCATAAACTGCGCCCCTAGCCCGAACTGATCCAGCACTTCGCCCACGATCGCCGTCGAAAGCTCTTGGCGGAACAGGGCAAAGATCTGCTCATCGTTTTTCGTTTGGTTCATCGTAGGCGTCCCCAGTACGTCGGGCGCATGCGGCACGCGGCCCAGCCCGGCTCGACCAAGACCTCCGCCCGCGATCGCGGTGATCCGGTGGTGGTTCCGATTGCGAGACTGTTCCCCAAGTAAGTCTGCCTAATTCTCGCAGATTGTCAACTCATGACCGCCCTTTTTTCGGTCTTGCCGCCTCGGTTGGACAGCCCAAGGATCACCCTTGCGCCCCCGGCTCCCGTGCCGCCTCGGCCGGGACCGTCCTAGAGCGGCATGCGGCGCCGCCGTACAATAAAGGGGTGCGCTACCGTCCGGCCGCGCCGCCTCCGTGGTTGCGCTCGTTTTCCATTCCCGCGAATCGACCCGGACCGGTCACTGCGAGTCGATGGCATTCGCAACGTGTTCGATGAAGAGTTGACGAAATGATGAGCGATCCAGTTCACCCGTTGCCGGACGATTCGGCCGGTCAAGTCCGCCCTCAGTCGGAGCCGGAAAGCGAGCCGCGGGTTCAGGTTCCACCCTCCGACGAGCAGCGTGGAGACCAAGCGGATTCCGCGGGAGAAGCGGCCTCGGATGCGAGCGAACGCCCGGCCAAGCGCAAAATCTTGATCGGCTCGCAACGGGATCCCGCCGCGTACCGCGCCGGTCCGGGGGCGTCCCTGACACCGGGCAAGCGGCGGCCTCCCGCCGCGGCGGAGAGTCCCTCCGGGAAAAAGAGCGGAACGAAGGACGATAGCGCCGCGGAGCCGGTCTGGCAGTCCGGCGGTACGGCTCCGGCGACCGATTCACTTCCCGACGTGACGCCGCAGGCCGTCCGGGACTTCGCAGCGGACGACGTGGAAGAAGAAGACGACGAGGCTGCCGAGGAGCAGGCCCGCCTGAACGCCGAGATCGAACGCCTCAAAGCCGAGGTCGCGGAGTCCGTGGGCGACTTTCATCCGGTCGGCACCCCGGCCGTTTCTTTCAAGCGACAGGCGCTCCCGCCCGACTTGCAGCGCGAGCTGGACGAGGCGTTGGGCGATGCCTCGCTCGATTCGTTGATCGACGCGACGACGGAGAAGGTCAAGCTCGGAAGGTTGGAGGCCGATTCCCGCCATCTGGGAAAAATCCTGGCCGTCCACCGCGAGAATGTCTTCGTGGAGCTTGGCTCGCGGGAACAAGGCATTGTGCCCATGAAGTGGTTTCGCGAACCGCCGGAGGTCGGGCAACCGGTGGAGGTCCGCGTGGTGCGGTACGTCCCGGAGGAAGGGTTGTACGAACTGACGTTGCCGGCGGCGGCGGCCGACGTGGCCGACTGGGCCGACATCGCCAAGGACATGCTCGTCGAGGCCAAGGTCACGGCGGCCAATTCCGGCGGATTGGAGGTCCAAGTCAATCGTCTGCGGGGCTTCATCCCCATCAGCCAGATCGACCTCTTTCGGGTGGAGCGTCCCGAGGATTACGTCGGGCAAACGTTCACCTGTTTGGTGATCGAGGTCAATCCCCAGCGCAAGAACTTGGTGCTCAGCCGCCGCGCCGTGCTGGAACGGGAACGCGAGCAGGCTCAGAAGGCGCTTTGGGATTCCCTCGCGCCGGGGCAGGTCCGCGACGGTGTGATTCGCAAATTGATGGATTTCGGCGCCTTCGTGGATATCGGCGGGGCCGAGGGATTGCTGCACGTCAGCCAGATGGCCTGGGGGCGCGTCAAACACCCTAGCGAACTCTTCCGCGAGGGCCAGAGCATCAAGGTCCGCATCGACAAGCTGGATCGCGATGCTCGCAAGATCAGCCTGGCCTACCGCGATCTGATGTACAACCCTTGGGACGAGGCCGGCAAAAAGTACCTCCCCGGCAGCATTTGGAAGGGCACCGTCACGCGGCTGATGGACTTCGGGGCCTTCGTGGAACTGGAACCGGGAGTGGAGGGACTGGTCCACATCTCCGAGCTTTCGCTGAAACGCGTGAACCGGGTCAAGGACGTCGTTCAGGAAGGCGACGCGGTGGACGTGATGGTGCTATCGTTCGATCCGGAAACCCACCGCATCGGACTGTCCATCAAGGCACTGCTGCAAAAGCAGGCGGAGGAGGCCGCGGCCGTCGCACCGGCGGAGGCCGGTGAAGAACCGCCGGCCGAAGCGGAACCGCTCAAGCCGGCCAAGAAGCTCAAGCCCGTCGGACCGCTCAAGGGCGGGCTGGGGCAGTCGCCGGGCGGCGCCAAGTTCGGCCTGAAATGGTAACAGCGGCTCGACCGCAGGTGGTTGCGAAAGATCCGTTCGCTCGGATTGCCGCGGCCGAAGGAGGCGGCGTTTTGCCGCCCCGCACGGCATGGCACGAGGAAAGGCGGCGCCTCCTCGGGTTCCGCGGCGTCCGGCGTAATTTCATCTCGAATGGGTGCGCGATAATCCATGGAAACGACTTCGCCGAGGACCGGCTCGCCTCCACGCCCCGCCCTGCCGCGCTGGCTGAAACGCAACATCCCCAAGGGAGACGCCGGGCGGTTCACCGCCCATGTGATCGAAGATTTGTCACTGGTCACGGTGTGCGAAGAGGCCAAGTGCCCCAACCGCATGGAGTGCTATGCCCACCGCACGGCCACCTTCATGATCTTGGGTGATGTGTGCACGCGGCGGTGCGGCTTTTGCAGCGTGGCCAAGGGCAAGACGCGGCCGGTCGATCCCGCGGAGCCGCAGCGGGTGGCCGAGGCCGCGCGGCGTCTGGGTTTGCGGCACGTCGTCATCACCTGCGTGACTCGGGATGATCTGCCGGACGGCGGGGCCGAGCACTTCGTGCGGACCATCGCCGCCGTCCGCGAGCGGTGTGCCGCCACGGTCGAAGTCTTGCCGTCCGACTTCGCGGGCAACGGCGAAGCGGTGGATCGCGTCGTGGACGCCGCCCCCGACGTTTACAATCACAATACCGAGACCGTGCCGCGGTTGTATCCCACGGTCCGCGGGCGAAAGGCCGACTACCGCTGGACGCTGGAAATGTTCCGCCGCATCAAGCGCCGCAACCCGGCCGTCCGCACCAAAAGCGGCCTGATGCTGGGGCTGGGCGAAACGTGGGGTGAACTTCTCGATACGTTCGCCGATCTGCTGGAGGCGGGCGTGGAAATGCTGACGCTGGGGCAATACCTTCCGCCCGCGCCGGAAAGCCTCCCCGTCGTCCGCTTCCTCCACCCGCTAGAGTTCGACGAGATCGGTCGCGCGGCGCGGAGGATGGGCTTCCACCGCGTGGCGAGCGGGCCGTTCGTCCGCTCCAGCTACCACGCGCGAGATATGGTCGTCCCTTTGGATGCGGTAACCCGCGACGACGGTTCGCTGAACGCCTCCGCGTTCGATGCATGACCGTGGGAGGAAGTCGCGGCGGTGCAAGGACGAAGAAACCGGGCGACACCGCTCGCGCGCCGGGCGCCGGTCGGCCCGGCAAAGGAGGTTCGGACCGATACCATGTTGCTCTTCTTCTCGGCCGGCGAACCGAGCGGCGACCAGCACGCGGCGGAATTGCTCCGCGCATTGCGGGATCGCGACGCTGGGGTGCGAGCGGTGGGATTCGGCGGACCCCGCCTCCGCGCCGCCGGTTGCACGCTGTTCCACGACCTGACGCAACATGCCGTGATGTGGTTCCGCCGGGCGGGCGGAGCGCTACTCTTCTATCGCAGGCTGTACTTCCAGGCGGAAGCCTACCTCCGCGATCACCGCCCCGACGCCGTGATTCTGATCGACTATCCCGGCTTCAATTGGTGGATCGCCCATGCCGCCAAGAAGCACGGCGTTCCGGTCTTCTACTACGTCCCGCCTCAGATCTGGTCTTGGGCACGATGGCGGGTGAAGAAGATGCGGCGGTTGATCGACCACACCTTCGCTTGCCTGCCCTTCGAGGCGTCCTGGTTTCAGGCCCGGGGCTGCCCCACCACCTACGTCGGGCATCCCAGTTTCGACGAGGCGGCACGCCATACCTACGATGAAGCCTTCGTCCGCGAGGCGATGGAGGGCGGGCCGTTGCTGACGGTCTTGCCCGGCTCGCGAGACCAGGAAATCGAGGCCAACGCGGGAATGCTGTACCGCTGCGTGGAACGGGTCCGCGCGGCGGTGCCCGGCGTCCGTGTCGCGGTGGCCGCATTTCGCGAGAGGCACGCGGCCCGCTTCGCCGCTAGGGCAATCGGCCGGAATCCGCCCGACGCGGCAGCGGGAGATTGGACCGTCCGCGGCGTGGAAGCTTTGCCCGGCTGGCGATTTTACGTCGGCCGGACCCCCGAACTCATTCGCGCGGCGACCTGCTGCGTGTCGGTCTCCGGTTCCGTCTCGCTGGAATTGCTCTATCAGGAGAAGCCCAGCGTCGTCGTGTATCACATCAACCCCTTTGCGTATTGGGTGCAGAATCGCTTCCGGCGCGTGAGGTATATTACGCTGGTCAACCTGCTGGCGGACGGCGGTCTGGACGACTCCGACCTGCGACTGTACGATCCCCGTTCGCCGCGTGCCGACCGGGCCGTCTTTCCCGAGTACTTGACGTATCGGGATCGCAGCGAGGACATGGCGGGGCACTTGATCGGCTGGTTGCGGGAGCCGGTCCGACGTGAGCAGGTCGTGCAACGATTGGCCTCGCTCAAACGCGCCTTGGATTGGGAAGGTGCTTCGCGCCGAGCCGCCCAAGCCGTTTATCAAGCCGTGGAGCGTGCCGGGGGTCGGACCGCGTTGGAGCCGTCGGCCGCCGCCCCGACCCGCACCGGCGACGCCGCGAAGCCGTGACGTTTGGATCGCTCGGCAAGGGGTCGGCAGCCGCCCTGCGCTCCCCCCTTCGCCCCGGATGGAGGTGACTCATGCTCGGCGGGGGACAATCCCAAACGCCTTACGATCTGTACTTCGTGATCTTCAACATCCCCGTCCGCGTCCACCCCTTCTTCTGGATCGCGATAGCGATCCTGGGGGCGGGAAACCGCGACCTCTTCGGCATCGTGAGCTGGGTGCTGGCCGCGTTTGTCGGCGTGTTGCTGCACGAATTGGGCCACGCCCTAACCATGCAGTCCTTCGGCTTCTATCCCAGCATCACGCTCTACGGCCTGGGCGGATACACCGAATTCGGCGTGATGCGCAATCCTTACGCCGGAAGGCCTTCGCCGGGAGCGAAAATCCTCATCACGGCGGCCGGCCCTGCCGCCGGGTTCGCGGCCGCCGCCGCCCTGACCGCGATTCTGATGCTCCTGCGTTTCCACCCCATCGTCTACGTCGGACCGCCCCTCGGCGTGATGGTCCTTCTCCGCGAAGTCGTGATCAGCCCCTGGATGACCGATTTCCTCAACGACCTGTTTTTCGTGCTGATTGCGTGGGGCGTCTTGAACCTGATTCCCGTCCTTCCTCTGGACGGCGGGCAAATCGCCCGAGAACTGCTGGGCCTGCGCAATCCCGCCTTGGGAGCGTACCGCGCCGCGGCCATGTCCTTCGTCGTCGCGGGCGCCATGGCCGCCTTGTGCATTTTCTCCGGCAATTGGTTCCTGGCCGTCTTGTTCGGCTATTTGGCCTATATGAATTACGCGGGCCTCACGATGCGGTGGTAGGGCGAACGGGTGGCGCCCGGCGCGAGCGAGCGACGCGGCCGGCGGCTTCCCGCGGTATTGCCGCATGCGCCGGACGATACTGATCGCGGCAAAACGGCCGCACCGCCGAAGGCAGGATTTAACGATTGCACAGTGTGCGCAAGAAGTGTCACCGCGAAACGCATCCCGTCGGCGGAGTTTCGGTCAATCCGCCGTTGGGCGTGGGAAACGCTGTGTTATATTGAAGGAGAAGTTCGTCCTGCGAATCGCGGACGGTATTCCCCCGAGATTGGTACCGATACCCGTTGGGCGTGTTTGCGGGCGACGGCGTCCGCTTGAATGACGCGGGGATTCGGTTTGGCTGCCGAGAGCGGTCTCGGCGACGGTGGATGTTGCGAGGCAGTGCTTGCCCGGCTCGCCGTCGGAGTTGTGTCG
>FWPV01015654.1_pt1 | contig 10857 bp, 11 predicted proteins | sample 2228371 | NCBI WGS metagenome assembly FWPV01 (sample SAMEA103939776, study PRJEB20133) | metagenome | reverse complement strand
AATATACTTTTTCTGGCAAATATTCCTGCTATTATAAAAAATAATGGCATTGAAGATGCAAGATTTGTGGCTGAAAATTATATAAAAAATGCTAAAGAGTGCCTTTTTAAATCTGATTTAAAAGGCAATAAAGATGAGTTAATTTATATCACTAATTATATATTAGATAGAACTTTTTAAATTTAAGGAGTTAAAATGGAATATGGAGTTCTTCTTACTTTTTTAGTGGTGGCTATTATTTTTACTGCTGCAGGTATTATAGTAAATTATTTATTGATGCCCCAAAAACCTAACAAGGAAAAAAATACTATTTATGAATGCGGTTTAGAACCCGAAGGTGATGCCAGGATAAGATATAATCTCAGGTTTTATATATTTGCGCTTATGTATGTTATATTTGCTGTTGAGGCAGTTTTTTTAATCCCCTGGGCAATAATATATAAAAAAATATCCGGATGGTTCCCGCTTATAGAAGGTTTAATTTTTATTTTTATACTGATATTGGGACTTTTATATGCATGGAAAAAAGGTGATTTAAAATGGGTTTAATGAATGGGGTTGACCCTTTAATTGTAAAGAAAATACCAGGCGGTCAGATTATATTAACTTCTTTAGAATGGATGATAAATACAGCCCGTAAAAATTCTATATGGACTGTAACTTTTGGCTTGCGGTGCTGTGCAATTGAAATGATGGCAATAGCAGCGGCAAAATATGACTGGGCGCGGTTTGGTTTAGAAGTGCCTGCTGCGTCACCGAGAAGGGCAGATATGATGATAGTTGCAGGAACTGTTGTGAAAAAAATGGTTCCTGTTGTAAAAAGATTATATGAGCAGATGCCTGAACCCAAATATGTATTAGCGATGGGTGCCTGTGCTATATCCGGTGGTCCTTTTAAATACGATACTTATTCAGTGGTAAAAGGTGTTGATAAAATTATACCTGTTGATGTGTATATTCCTGGTTGCCCGCCAAGACCTGAAGCTTTATTTGATGGAATTATGAAACTGCAGGATAAAATTATGAAACAAAAATTTGTAAAGGAAGTAAAATAAATGAATTATCAGGAATTATTATCTAAGATAAAAGAAAAAATAAATGTTTTAGAAGCAAGAGAAGATTTAAGTATATTAAATGCCAATATTGAAAAATCAAAAATAAGAGAAGCGATGCAATTTTTAAAACAGGAATTAAATTTTGACCATCTCAATTTTTTAACTGCAATTGATTTAATAGCAAATAAGCAGATTGAACTTGTTTATCATTTATATTCATATAAAACAGGCGATAGAGTTGTAATCAGGGTTAAATTAGAAAGAGAAAAACCTGAAATTGAAACTATTTCCGATATTTTCAGGACAGCAGAATGGCATGAAAGAGAAACGTATGAGATGTTTGGTGTAAAATTTTTAAATCATCCGGATTTAAGAAAACTATTATTACCGGATGAAATAGAAATGCCTTTACGTAAAGATTTTACACATCCAGATTTTGAAAAATTACCGGAGATGTAATAAATGAGTAAAATTCCAATTGAGATAGAAAAAGGTTTAGAGACAGATGAATATATTTTAAATATGGGACCGCAGCACCCGAGCACCCATGGTGTTTTACGGGTTGTATTAAAGTTAGACGGCGAAGTTGTAAAGGATGCTGTTCCTGATGTGGGTTATATTCACACAGGACTTGAAAAAATGTTTGAAAATAGAAAATATGACCAGATAATCCCATATACTGATAGAACAGATTATTTATCTGCTGTTAATAATAACCTAGCATATTGTCTTGCCATAGAAAAATTATTAGGGATTGAAGTTCCAGAAAGAGCAAAAATTATAAGAGTAATTTTATGTGAATTAAACAGGATAATGAGCCATCTTCTATGGTATTCTGCTTATGGACTGGATATGGGGGCTTTAACACCTATAATTTATGCATTCCGCGAAAGGGAAGAAGTAATTGATCTGGTAGAAGCAATGACAGGTGGCAGGTTAACGCATAACGCATTAAGAATTGGCGGTTTTAAATATGACCTGCCAGCAAATTTTATATCAAATTTAAAAAAATTTATTTCTCACTTTAATGACAGGATAGATGAATATGATGCTTTACTCATAAATAATGTAATTTTTGTTAATAGAACAAAAAATATAGGAATATTAAAAAAAGAAATCGCTATTAACTATGGAGTAACAGGTCCATCATTACGTGGTTCTGCTGTTGCTTATGATTTAAGAAAACTACAGCCATATTCAGGTTATGAAAAATTTAATTTTGAAGTATGCCCAGGTGAAAATGGAGATACTTTAGATAGATGCAGGGTAAGGATGAATGAAATGAGACAGAGTTTAAAGATATTAGAACAGGCAATAGATTTATTAAAAGAAGGAGAAATTATGGCAAAGGTGCCGAAGGTTATAAAGCCAGCACCTGGTGAAGTTTATTGTGCAGTAGAAGGTCCCAGGGGAGAAGTGGGAGTTTATATAGTAAGTGATGGTTCTGAAAAACCATACAGAATAAAATTTAGATCTCCTTCTTTTTCAAATTTAAGTGTTTTAAAGGAAATTGTGGTTGGATATAAAATAGCAGATTTAGTTGCAATAATGGGTAGTTTAGATCTTGTAATACCAGAAATTGATAGATAAATTTATTATGAAAGGTGAATTGATGGAGTTAATAAAAGACATTTTATATAACACAGATAAGGTTTTAAAAGATTTTTATAACTGGTCATATAATTTATGGGTATCTTTTAATTTACCCGTAATTATCCTTGATATAATTTTTTATTTATTGATAACAGTTGCTGTTGCAGCGTTTTTAGTTTTTAATGCGCTTTTCATAATTTATTATGATAGAAAAGTTGCAGCAAAATTCCAGGTAAGATATGGACCCAACCGGGTTGGTTATAAAGGAATATTACAGACAGTTGCAGATACAATAAAATTATTAATAAAAGAAGATATAAATGCAGATAAGGTTGATAAAGTAATCTTTTTCTTGGCACCATTTTTAGTTTTTATTCCTGCCTTTATGGTTTTTTTAGTTATACCTTTTGGAAAAGGATTAATACCTGCTGACCTTAATATTGGAATACTTTATGTTCTTGCAATAACCGGGCTTTCAGTTTTAGGAATCCTATCAGCTGGATGGGCATCAAATAATAAATATTCCTTAATTGGTGGTATGCGTTCTGCGGCACAAATTGTGAGTTACGAAATACCAGCAGTTTTAGTTATTTTATCTATTTTACTTCTTGCTGGCAGTTTAAAAATGGGAGATATAGTAAATGCCCAGAGCAGTATAAACAAATGGTTTATTTTTATTCAGCCGGTTGGTTTTATTTTATTTTTAATTGTGGCAAATGCTGAGATAAACAGGGCACCTTTTGACCTGTCGGAAGCAGAATCAGAATTAGTTTCGGGATTTATCACAGAATATTCTGCATTAAAATTTGCTTTTTTCTTTTTAGCTGAATATACAAATTTATTTTTAGTTTCTGCAATTGCAACTACTTTATTTTTAGGTGGATGGCAGGGACCTTTTTTACCGCCTTTTGTATGGTTTATAATAAAAACCTACATAGTTGTTACTTTACTTATGTGGATTAGATGGACATTTCCGCGAATAAGAGTTGACCAGTTGATGGAATTTTCATGGAAATATTTAACTCCAATTGCTTTTGTTAATTTAATTATAACAGCAGTTATTATTAAATTTATCTAAAGGTGAAAAATGTTTAATTACATTAAAAATATAATCACAGGAATAATAAGTTTATGCGAAGGGTTATCAGTTACTTTAAAACATGTTTTTAGAAAACCAATAACCTTGCAATATCCTGAACAGAAACCTGATTTACAATTAAGATATAGAGGCAGATTGGTAATGCCTGTTGACCCTGAAAAAAATGACAATCGTTGCACTGCCTGTATGATATGTGCAAGGGTTTGTCCTAACCATTCCATAATGGAAATAGAAAAAGTTATAGAAGACGGCAAGCCAAAACCAAAAGTAAAAAAATATATTTATAATGTTGGTGCGTGTATGTTTTGTAATTTGTGCGTTGAGGCGTGTCCTTTTGCAGCAATTATAATGTCTGATGAATATGCTTTAGCAGATGAAAATAAAGAAAAATTTATTTTAGATTTAGTTTCAGAAAAATATAATTTAACCGGTAAAAAATTAAACTGGTGGAAATCAAAATTTAAAGAAGAAACAACAGAAGAAAAGGTGCAAAAATGATAAGTTTGATTTTCTTTTATATTTTTGCTGTTTTAATTATTATATCAGCAATTTTTGTAGTTATATCAAAAAATATTTATTACTCTGCATTGTGGCTTGCCCTGACATTATTTTCAGTTGCTGGTATATTTGTTTTATTAAATGCATTTTTCCTTGCAGGTATTCAGGTTTTAATTTATATAGGGGCAGTGGTTGTCCTTAAAATATTTGTTATTAATTTAACAAAAGAAATAGAAGGGAAAAAAGAAAAACAACATAATAAACAGGTTATACCAGCATTGCTTGCTTCTTTAACCGGGGCAGTTTTGATAATACTGGCGGTTTTAAAAACAGATTGGTCTTCACGTATTATTGGCTGGACTGCATATGATGAAACAGCCCGATTGGGGAATTTTTTACTTACTGATTTTGTAATACCTTTTGAAGCTGCGTCTGTTCTTTTACTCATAGCACTTATTGGTTCTATTGCAATTGTATCCTTAGATAAGGAGAATAAATAATGCTTACACTTATGCATTTTATAATTTTAAGTGTAATTTTATTTTTTACAGGAATTTTTGGAGTGTTAACAAGAAGGAATGCAATAGGTATTTTAATGTCTTTAGAATTAATATTTAATGCTATAAACATTAATATGGTTGCTTTTTCAAAATTTTTAACCCCGCAGGAAATTTATGGAGTAATTTTTACTGTATTTATAATAACCGTAGCTGCAGCAGAGAGTGTATTAGGACTTGCTATTATACTTGCCATTTACAGGTCAAGGCAGAAAATTTTTGCTGATGAGATGAATTTGATGAAATGGTAGTTAAAAAGAATTTGCCGATTGCTGGTTGCTGATTGCTGTTTGAAAAAAGACAGAAGCGATGAATGGATGATTGGAAGGTTGGATGCATGGATGAGCGGATGCTTGTATTGTTGAAAAGTAGTTGTAAGTGCCATATAACGGTTGCTGATTGAAAAATCAAATTTTTAATTTAATAAATAAGGAGGCAAAGTGGAAAAGATTTTATTGACAGGCTTTTTAGTGCCAGTTATGCCTTTTATAGCATTTTTAATCATTGTTGCTTTTACAAAGCGTTTTAAAATGCTGAGTGCATTAATTTCTATAACTGCAATTTTTATATCCTTTATATTTTCAATTGTTATTTTACTATGGCAGATGAAAGATTCTTCTGCTTTTTTGAAATATGATATTCCATGGCTTTATATTGGAAATTTAAAAATGAATATTGGAATTATAATAAATTCTTTAACTGCTATTATGCTTTTAGTTGTAACAACTGTGAGTTTACTTGTTCAGATTTATTCAATAGGTTATATGAAAGGAGATGAAGGATTTTCCAAATTTTTTGCTTTTATTTCACTTTTTTCTTTTTCAATGCTCGGAATAGTTATTTCAAATAATCTGTTGCAACTTTATATTTTCTGGGAATTAGTAGGTTTATGTTCATATTTACTTATCGGGTTCTGGTATCATAAACCCGAAGCAGCCGAAGCAGGTAAAAAAGCATTTGTTGTAACCCGTTTTGGTGATTTTGGATTTTTAATAGGAATATTGATTATAAGTTATCTTTCTGGAACCTTTGATATTATAGAAATAGAAAATTTTATTAAAAATGGCAATATATCAGAAAAAATGTTACTCATAGTTGTTATATTGCTTTTCTGTGGAGCAATTGGTAAAAGCGGTCAATTCCCATTACATGTTTGGTTACCTGATGCAATGGAAGGTCCCACACCTGTTTCAGCTTTAATCCATGCTGCAACAATGGTAGCTGCAGGAGTTTTTATGGTGGCGCGACTTTTCCCAATATTTGCAGCTTCACCTGATGCCATGCTTTTTGTTGCATATTTAGGCGCTTTTACTGCTCTTTTTGCTGCAACAATTGCTTTAACGCAGGATGATATTAAAAGAGTTCTTGCATATTCAACTTTGAGTCAGTTAGGATATATGATGCTTGCTTTAGGTGTGGGTGGCTATGTTGCAGGTATGTTTCATCTTTATACCCATGCATTTTTTAAAGCATTATTATTTCTATGTGCCGGAAGTGTGATACATGCAATTCATTCAAATAATATATGGCAGATGGGTGGATTACATAAAAAGATGCCTGTTACATCAATTACTTTTTTCATTGCTGCTTTAGCAATTTCTGGTATTTATCCTTTATCAGGGTTTTTCAGCAAAGATGAAATTTTACTTTCAGTTTTACATTCAGGCAATAATCTACTTTATTATTCTGCTTTGTTTACAGCATTTTATATGTTTAGATTATACTTTGTTACTTTCTGGGGAACACAAAGAGAAGAAAAAAAAGTTCATGAGTCGCCGTTAGCTATGATTGTTCCATTGATAATTTTAGCTTTGCTTTCTATTTTTTCGGGATTTATTGGTATTCCAGGGAAAGAATTTTCAATACATAATTTTTTATTTATTGAACATCCAGAAGAAGCACATTTTGATTTTAAGGTTGCGATTATCTCAAATATAATTGCTCTTTCTGGAATTTTACTTGCATATCTGATTTATGGATTAAAAGTTATAAATGCAGATACCATAAGGCAGAAATCAGGAATAATTTATACTATTTTGAAAAATAAATATTACATTGATGAGTTTTATATGTTTTTGATTAAAAACATTTATTATACATTAACAGAAGTAATAAAATGGTTTGACAGGCACATAGTGGATGGGGCAGTAAATCTCGTTGCGTTTTTGTGCAGATGGGCAGGCGGAAAATTAAAACTTACAATAACCGGTAGAGTTCAAAATTATGCTATGTATATAGTGATAGGTGTAATTCTAATAGTTTTAGTAATTTATGTTTATCAACCAGATGTGATGAATATTGTCCGGAGGTAATTAAAGGTGGCTGAAATTTTAAGTAAATTTCCAGTATTGACAGTTATTTATTTTATGCCTTTACTTGCTGTTATTACTTTGCTTTTTATTCCTGGTAAAAATCATAAAGCGATTAAAATAATATCTCTTTCATTTTCAATAGTTTCTTTTTTACTTTCAATAATTTTATTTTTATCTTATGATTTTCAAAAAGGCGGTTTACAATTTGTAGAAAGATATAACTGGATATCGGCAATTGGCATTAATTATTTTATGGGAGTAAATGGGATTAATGTAACACTTGTATTATTAACCGGTATTATAATTGTAACCGGCGTCCTTGCGTCCTGGGGTGTTGATTACAGACCAAAAGAATTTTTTATGCTTCTTTTAACACTGGTAACAGGAGTATTTGGTGTTTTTATGGCATATAATTTGTTTTTGTTTTTCTTATTTTATGAAATTGCTGTTTTGCCTATGTATTTGCTTATAGGTATATGGGGAACAGGGGATAAAGAGTATTCTGCAATGAAACTGACACTTTACCTTTTGGTTGGAAGTGCTCTTATACTTGCAGGTATTTTAGGTTTATATTTTGCAACCGGACTTAATACATTTGATTTTGATATTCTGGAAAAATTTAAGTATTCAGAACAATTTCAAAAAATCTTTTTCCCGATTTTATTTTTAGGTTTTGGTGTGCTGGCTGCTTTATGGCCCTTTCATACATGGTCGCCTGATGGTCATGCATCAGCTCCTACTGCTGTTTCTATGTTACATGCAGGAGTTTTAATGAAATTAGGAGCTTATGGATGTCTTAATATTGCTGTTTATTTATTGCCAGAAGGTGCAAAATTCTGGTTGCCAGTTGTTGCATTATTGACTGTTGTAAATATTGTTTATGGTTCCTTAGGCGCTTTTGCACAAAAAGATTTAAAATATATAGTAGCATATTCAAGTGTAAGTCATATGGGCATAGTTCTTTTAGGTATTGCAGCACAGAATTCAATGGCACTTTCTGGTTCTGTTTTTCAGATGTTTTCACATGGAGTTATGACGGGGCTTTTCTTTGGACTTGTTGGTATGGTTTATGGAAGAACACATACAAGGATGATAAATGAGATGAGCGGACTTGCTAAAAAAATGCCAGCTCTTGCTGCTTTTTTCATAATGACAGGACTCTGTTCGCTGGGCTTACCTGGTCTTTCTGGTTTTGTTGCGGAAGTTTTAACTTTTATAGGTTCTTATAAAACTTTTCCTGTTATAACAATTATATGTGTTACAGGAATTGTTTTTACTGCATATTATGTATTAAGAGCATTACAGATTATTTTTTATGGCAAATATGATAAAAAATTTGAACATTTGACTGATGCAAATAAAATTGAATTTACAGCACTTTTTATTCTTATGTTTTTTATAGTAATTTTTGGTATGTATCCTTTTTATATAATGAAAGTTATACATAGTGCGGTTTTACCAATAGCACAAAAACTTTTAATGCCTTAAATACCGGAGGTAATGAAATTTGGATATTTTATTTTTAATGGCAGATGAAATAATAGTTGCTACAATTATAATTTTTATTATATTTATAGATTTGATGTTTAAAAATAAAAAATTAACAGGTTATTTTTATATTCTTTCACAGATTTTGTTGCTTTTATTTATTATATTTTATAAAAGACAGGATTCAATTTTTAATAATGCATTTATATATGATGGTTTATCCTGGTTTGGTAAGATAATTATTATATCAGGTGCTATTATAACTGGATTTTTATCAATTGATACAGTTAAAGTCAAAGACAAAAGAATGGGAGCGTATTATGTTTTGCTTTTATCATCAACCCTGGGAATGATGATACTTATTTCTTCAAAAGAATTGATAACATTTTATATTGGTTTAGAACTTGCAACAATAAGTTTATACGCAGTAACAGCAATTTACAAAAATGATAATTATTCTTTAGAAGCAGGAATAAAATATCTTATTCTTGGTGCATTATCATCCGGAATATTATTATATGGATTGAGTTTGATTTATGGCGTAACAAAGACAACCTATATAGAAAAAATTTTATATTATACTTCGGTTCCAGGGTTATCACCAGTATTTATATTAGGAATAATTTTAGTTTTAATAAGTATCTGTTTTAAGTTATCAGCTGTTCCAATGCATGTCTGGACACCAGATGTTTATCAGGGAGCACCAACACCTGTCACTGCTTTTATTTCAACTGTATCTAAAACTGCAGGTTTTATTTTTTTGATAAGATTATTTTCTTATGCTTTTATTAAGTTAGATTTTATATATTTGCCATTAATACTTGTAATCTCGGCTGTAACAATGACAGTGGGGAATTTAATGGCAATACCGCAAAAAAATATAAAACGATTACTTGCATATTCAACAATTTCACAGGCAGGATATATACTTGTTGGTTTTGCAGGGATGTCTGTTGTAGGAATCAGTTCTGTTATGTTTTATTTACTTGTATATACATTTACAAATCTTGCAGCATTTGCTGTTGTAATAGGATTTTCAAATGTTACCAATTCAGATGAGATTGATGATTATTCAGGTCTTGCACAGAGAGAACCATTGCTTGCTCTTACATTTTTACTTGCTCTTTTATCTTTAGCAGGTATTCCACCACTTGCTGGATTTGTTGGAAAGTTTTATTTATTTTATGCTGCAATGCAAAAAGATTATTTATGGCTTGTAATTTTAGGTGCATTAAATAGTGTTATATCTTTATATTATTATTTATTAATTTTAAAACGACTTTATATTTTTGACCCAAAAGGGAATTACGAAAAAATAAAATTGACAGGCAGTATTAAATTGGTTTTAATTATAACTATATTAGGAATTTTATTAATTGGTATTTTACCAACCTGTATTATTGATATTTCTATTTTAATATCACAGGATATTTTTATAAAATAAATATAAAATTCATACTTGAAAACATTGTCAAAATTTAGATTTTCACGTAAAAATTATTTGACAATTAAAAAATTATCTGCTATAATTATATTACAAATAAAAATTATATTTAAATATTTTGTTCTTTTAAGTGTAAAAAATTTTCACGTGAAAACAAAAGGAGGTAAAAATGAGAAAAATTTTAAATTTAATCATAATATTAACATTGGTTAATTTGGTTTATGCAGAAAGTTTTATTAATGCAAATTTCGGGATAGATTTAAAAGTTGGATATAACACAGTTGACTTTTCAAATTTTGGAGATAGTTATTCAAATATTTTTAAATATGGTTATGGAATAAATGAAGATGCAACATCAATAAATGCATTATATATAAAAGGCGGCAACATAAAATATTTTATCATGAAAAATTTTGCGATAAATCTAAAAGGTGATATTATAACAATTGAGAATAAAGACATTCTTCACGATGATTTATTAGATAAAGACACAATAGAATCAAATTTATTATTAAATGCATTATATATAGGAATAGGTCCAAAATATTATATGGGATTAGATTTTATGAAAAATGTTTTTCCATATATAAATATAGATGCGGGTTTTATAATGCTCATTGGAAGTTCATGGGAAGTAAAGGCAAAGCCCGGAACAGTATATTATTCAGACGCATATAAAGAACAGATAACATCATTAGAAGGAAGCGGTTTTTCTGCGAGTATAGAAATAGGAACAGAAGTTATATTATACGGGATAGGGATAAATATTGGTGGAGGTTATAGATATGCAAATTTAGAAGTTATTCCTGAA
>FWPV01015651.1_pt1 | contig 10858 bp, 10 predicted proteins | sample 2228371 | NCBI WGS metagenome assembly FWPV01 (sample SAMEA103939776, study PRJEB20133) | metagenome | reverse complement strand
CTGCGCACCCCCTGTCCGCGCTGGACGCCGGTGTGCGCTCCATACTCGCGGGGGTATTTGTGAACGTGTTCGTTTTCACTATATCAATAGTGGATTTTTCCGCGAAATGGGGGACAATTGGTCTGCGTGGAGCGCACGGGGCGCTCGCGCGCGACCTGACGTGACAGCACGGAGGGAGTCATGGCGGAGATGCGCACCATCCCTTGTCCGTCCTGCGAGACGGCCAACCAGCCGCTGGCCGCGGTCGACGGCATCGAGGAGTACCGCTGCCGGTCCTGCGGGCTCGTCTACTACGGCCCGTGCGGCTGCGACACGTCGCACCGCACGGTCGAGGAGGCGCGCACCGCGGCCGCCGAGGCGGCCCTGCCGGGCGACTGGCAGACCTCGTTGCCGCCCGTCGACGCGCACGACATGGCGTCGACCGTCAAGCGTCCGGGCTGCGGGTGAGGCCCTCCGGGGCCTGACGCGACCGGGGCCGGCGTCGCCGACGGCAGTCTGCCGGCGTCGCCACCGGGCGCCCACGCCGGGCTGATCAGCCGCCGAGGAGCGCCGCGACCTCGGCGCCTATCTCCTCCACCAGCTCGGGGAAGGCCGCCTCGAGCTCGTCGCTCATCGTCTCCGAGAACGTCGCCGTGTCGGCGACCTCGACGGCGAACACGTGGATCTCCTCATCCCGCGGCAGGTGCGTGCCCATCGTGCGTCCGAGCTCGAGCGCGGTGGCGAAGTTCGTGTCGTGCACGTTGCGCAGGTTCAGCGTCTCGCGCAGGGCGCGGGCGTCGAACTCGTACCAGGTGCCGGGCCGCCCGCCCGCGGTCATGATCGAGTCGAGGACGATGACGCGGTCGTAGCCCTGCATGACCTCGACGAGGTTGAGTCCGCCGACCGAGCACTCCTCGAGGACGTCGAGGCCGGGTCGGGGGCCGAGCCGCGCGGCGAGGGCGCTCGCCAGGCGGATGCCCACGGCGTCGTCGCTGAGGATGGGATTGCCCATGCCGAGCAGAAGCGTGCGCCGCGTCGCGCCGGGACCGCCTGCGGACGCAGCGCCGGCCCGGCCGCTCGAAGCGGCCGGGCCGGCCTCCCCCCGGGTGCCGCGCTCAGTCATCGGACGTCCCGCCTGCCGCGGCGCTTCTAGCAGTTGCGCTTGAAGTGGTGCGTCACCTCGCCGCCGCGGTGCACCCGCACCTCGAGCGGCATCTGGCCCGGCAGGCTGTGGGTCGCGCAGCTGTAGCACGGGTCGAACGCCCTGAAGGCCATCTCGATCATGTTGAGGATGCCCTGGTCCGGCTCCTTGCCGGGCTGGATCAGCGCTTGGGCGACCTTCTTCGTGACCATGTGGATGGGGGCGTTGTTGTTGGTCGTGCCGACGATGAGGTTGGCGCTCGTGCAGATGCCGCGCTCGTCGCAGGTGTAGTGGTGGGTCAGGGTGCCGCGCATGGCCTCGACGATGCCCACTCCCTCGCCGGTGACGCTGTCGGGGATCACGCGGAACTGGTCGCCGGTGATCTCGGGGTCGTCGCAGTAGCGCTGCAGCATCTCGGCGTTCTGCACCATCTCGACGAGGCGCGCCCAGTGGTTGGCGAGCAGCGCCCGGCACGGGTGCCCGCCGAGGGTCGCGAACATGTCTTCGTAGGCCTCCTGCGCCTTGGGCGTCGCCATGCGGTCGGCGACGTTGAGGCGGGCGAGCGGCGTCGCGCAGTAGATGCTGGTCTCGATGCCCTCGTGGAAGCCTTTCCAGCCGCGCTGCTTGAGGTACGGGAACTTGAGGTACGACCACTCCTCGACGTGCTCGGCGACGTAGTCGGCGTACTCGTGGGGCTCGTACTTGCAGATCTCGTTGCCCTCGAAGTCGACCACCCGGACCTTGCCGTCGTAGAAGTTGGGCGCGTTGTTCTCGTCGACGAGGCCCATGTTGTGGACGTCGAGCGTGTACGGGCCGTTGACGATGATGTCGACGTAGGTGGGGTTGGCGAGCACGACGTCCTTGAAGAGCTGCAGCGAGAACTGCGTGAAGTCGTAGAGCTCGGCCACCCACGGCCTGATCTGCTCGAGCTCCTCCTTTTTCAGCCCCTTGGCGACCCCGCCGGGCAGGCACCAGATGTCCTGGGTGTTGCGCCCGCCGATGATGCGCTGGATCTCCTGCGCCTTGCCCCGCGCGGCGATGACCGCGCCGCCGATCTCGAGACCGACCTTGTGGACGACGCCGAGCACGTTGCGCGTCGTGGGGTCGGCGTCCGGGCCGAGCACGAAGTCGGGCGCGGCCAGGGCGTAGAAGTGGGCGATGTGGCTGTGGATGTAGTGCGCGTGGTAGTACATGTCGCGCAGCTTGTGGGCGAGCGGCGCGACCTGGCCGCCGAAGCACCCGTCCACCGCCTTGGCGCTCGCCATGTGGTGGCTCGCGGGGCACACGCCGCAGATGCGGGTCACGATGCGCGGCAGCTCCTCGATGGGCCGGCCGACGACGAAGCGCTCGAAGCCGCGCAGCTCGGGGATCTGGAAGAAGGTGTCCTCGACGGCGCCGCTGTCGTCGAGGAAGATCTCGATCTTGCCGTGACCCTCGAGCCGGGTGATGGGGTCGATGCTGATCTTCCTCGTCATTGCCGGTGGCTCCTTTGCAGCGGTGAGGCCGGGACGCTGTAACGGTTGGCGAAGCTCGTGAAGTCGGGCAGGGTCGCCAGGATGGCCTCGATCTCCTCCGGGTCCTGGCTGTCGATGATCGAGGCCACCGCGCTCACGAGCTTGGCGCCCTGGTCGACGACGCCCGGCGCCGGGCCGTAGCAGCCGCGGCACGGGATACCGCTGTTGGGGCAGCGCACCCCGCAGCCCGAGCGTGTCGCCATGCCCGCGCAGAAGATGCCCTGTTCCATCAGACACTTGTCGGGGTCCTGCATGATCTCCCACGGCCGGTAGAAGCGCCTGATCTTCTTCTCGCTCTTCTCGCGCGGGCAGTCGTCGCAGAGGGCGCGCTCGAAGGCGCCGACCACCGCGCCCTTGGGCGGCGGGTCGGCCTGCCCGGTGAGCGCGCCGACGAGCGCGAGGATCGCGGCCTTGCACTGGTCGGGTTGCGGCGGGCAGCCCGGCACGTAGTAGTCGACGTCGACGATCTGGTCGAGCTTGTAGACGCGGTCGTAGAACTTGGGGATCTCGAGCGTGTAGCCGTTGACGGACGTCTCGGCCAGGGGCACGGTGCGGTTGCCCGGCTCGATGGACGGGTTGCTCAGGTAGGCGCGCTCGAAGATCTCCTCGCGCGAGGTCAGGTTGGCGAGGCCGGGGATGCCGCCCATGTAGGCGCACGAGCCGTAGGCCACGAAGATCTTGCTCTTCTGGCGCAGCAGCTTGCAGATGTGCTCGTTCTCGCTGTTGCGCACGGCGCCGTTCATGATGGCGACGTCGAGCTCGCCGTCTTCCATGGCCTCGACGTCGGCGTACTTGCCGTCCGCCGCGATGGGCCACAGGCGGATGTCGGCGACCTCGTCGACCGTGAGGATGAACTCGTTGGTGTCGAGGACCGAGACGTCGCAGCCGCCGCAGGCGGCGCCCCAGTAGATCGCGAACTGCAGCTTCTTCTCAGCCACGTCTCACCTCTCCGCCATGTCGCTGGCCAGGGCCATCTTGACGGGGCTGGGCCCCAGCGCCCGGACGCGCTCGGTCATGTCGTTCACGATGTCGGCGAAGCGCTGGCCCTCGCTGGCGCTGACCCACTCGAGCCGCACGCGCTCCTCCTCGATGCCGTAGTCGGCGAGCAGCTTCTTGAGCAGGGGGTAGCGGCGCATCATCTTGTAGTTGCCCTCGGAGTAGTGGCAGTCGCCCGGGTGGCAGCCGCAGATGAGCACGCCGTCGGCGCCGTCGTGCAGGGCCTTGAGCACGAAGGTCGGGTCGATGCGCGCCGAGCACATGACGCGGATCACGCGCACGTTGGGCGCGTAGTGGATGCGGCTCGTGCCCGCCAGGTCGGCGCCCGTGTACGAGCACCAGTTGCAGAGGAAGCCGACGATCGTCGGTTCGAAGCTCATGCCAACACCCCCTCGATCTCGGCGAAGATCTGCGCGTCGGTGAAGTGCCGCGCCTTGATCGCCCCTGACGGGCAGGCGGCAACGCAGGCGCCACAGGCCTTGCACAGGGCGCTGATCACGTGGCTGCGCTTCTTCTCGGCGTCGTACTCGATGGCGGTGTAGGGGCAGAGCTCGTTGCAGACGCGGCATCCCGAGCAGGCGTCCTCGTCGACCTCGGCGAAGACCGCGTCGACCTCGAGCTTGCCGCGGGCGATGCGGGCCAGGATGCGGGCCGCCGCGGCGCGCGCCTGGGCGACGGTGTCGGGGATGTCCTTCGGGTACTGGCAGGCGCCGGCGATGAAGATGCCGTCGGTCGTCGTGGCCACCGGGTCGAGCTTGGGGTGGCTCTCGATGAACCAGCCGTCCTTGTCGGTGCTGATGTTGACCAGGCGGGCGATCTCGCCGGCGTCGTCGTGGGCCTCCATGCCGACCATGAGCACCACGAGGTCGGCCGGGATCTCGATGGTCTCGCCCGACAGCTTCTCGTTGACCTCGATGAGCATCTCGCAGTCGTCGCCCGGCTCGGCCTTGCGGATCACCGGGTAGTCGTTCTTCTCGTACATGAGGAAGAGCGTCTTGACCTCGGAGGTTCGGCGGTAGAAGTCCTCGTGACCCTTGCCGAAGGCGTGCATGTCGATGTAGACGTCGCTCACGTAGCAGCCGGGGATGGCGGCCTTGATCTCGTGGTCGTACTTGAGGGCCGTCATGCAGCAGACGCGCGAGCAGTAGGTGTGGAACTCGAGGTTGCGGCTGCCCACGCAGTGGATGATGGCGGCGTACTGCGGGACCTTGCCCTCCTTCGTCTCGACACGGCCCTCGCGGAGCATCTTCTCGAGCTCGAACGAGGTGATGACGTTGGGCAGCTTGCCGTAGCCGTAGTGGGTGATGCGGCCGGCGTCGAAGGGCTTGTAGCCGGTGGCCACGATGACGCTGCCGACGTCGACCGTCTGCTCCGAGACGCCGTCGTCGTGCTTGGTGCGGATGGTCGCCTTGAAGTTGCCGACGAACCCTTCGACCGCCTGCACCTCGGAGTTGAGCAGCACCTCGATGTTGGGGTGCTCGACGACGCGGGTCACGCGCTCGGTGATCATGTCGCGCGCCGAGTCGAGGTAGGGGGCGGTGAGGTCGACGCGCGCGACGTTGCCCCCGAGGTGGTCGTCGCGCTCGACGATGTAGACCTTGTTGCCGCCGTCGGCCAGGTCGAGGGCGCCGGACATGCCGGCGATGCCGCCGCCGATCACCAGGGTGGTCGGGCACATGTCGACCGAGCGCCGCTCGAGCGGCTCGTGCCGCGCCCCCCGCACCACGGCGGCGCGGGTGAGCGCCTTGGCCTTCTCGGTGGCGACCGCCGGGTCGTCGTGCACCCAGCTGCACTGCTCGCGGATGTTGGCCATCTCGAGGAAGTACGGGTTGACCCCGGCCTTCTCGAGCGCCTTGCGGAAGGTGGGCTCGTGCATGCGCGGGCTGCAGGCCGCCACGACGACGCGGTTGAGACCGTGCTCCCTGATGTCGGCGATGATCATCTCCTGGCCGGGGTTGGAGCACATGTACTTGTAGGGCCGCGCGACGGCCACGCCGGGCAGCGAGGCCGAGGCCTCCACCACGGCGTCGCAGTCGACGACCTTGGCGATGTTCGTGCCGCAGTTGCAGACGTACACGCCGATCTTCAGTTCGTCCATGCCCGTCCTCCGATCACGCGGCCTGGGCCGCGCCGAGTGGCTCGACGGCCGTCTTCTTCTTCTTGGCCGTCTCGACCTCGGCGCGCACCTCGGCGAAGTACATCGCCAGGGGGCGGTAGGCGAGATGCGACCACTTGCTGAAGGGCACCTCCAGGGCGAGCATCGGCACGACCGCCATGAGGTGCACGACGTAGGCGATGTTGGCCGCCGCGTCGAGCCCCGAACGGTGCAGGATGAACTGGAAGATGCCCGTGCTCGCCACGATGATCAGCAGGATGAGGAACATCCAGTCGGACTCGTGCGAGTGCTGGTAGTGGGTCTCGGTCTTGAGCAGGCGGCCGCGCAGCGCCCAGATGGTGGTCGCCAGCAGCCCGACCGTGGCCGCGATGCCGAAGGCGTGCACGCGCCAGTCGATCTCCGGCCCCGAGGCCATGGACTCGAGGAACAGCATGATGAGCACGAGCATGGTGAGGTAGCTCAGCATGAGCACGAGGTGCACGGCCCACGGCCGCTTGCGCTCGCACTTCGCGTAGCGCATCTGGGTGAGGAAGTGGACGGGCAGCACCCACAGGCGCTTGAGGTAGGCGCCGACCGCCCAGCGCGTGTCGGGCTCCCTGCCCATGGTCTTCCACCACATGCGCACGCAGTTGGAGCCCAGGAAGAAGACGAGCACGCCGGCGAGCACCCAGTCGAACATGTGCACGCCTGAGCCGGTGGGCAGGCCGTACCAGCTCTCGCCGGCGGGCAGGAAGGCGCCCTCGCCGTGGTAGACGTTGATGTCGCCGCCGCCCAGCCAGAAGCCGGCGGCGAGGAAGCCGATGCCGGTGAGCAGGGCCACCACGACGATGGCCGCCAACTCGGCCTTCCAGGACCGGTAGAAGAGGCGCGAGATGCCCGTCCAGTCGTAGCGCGCCGTGAGCCAGCGGCGCAGGCTCATCATGGTCTCGCCGGGCTCGGCGTCGCGCGGACACTCGTCGGAGCACTCGCCGCAGTAGTAGCAGAGCCAGGGGTCGAGGCTCTCCTCGAGACGGGTCTCGAGGCCCATCTGCAGCTGTCGCATGGCGCGACGCGGGAAGACCGTGTCACCCTGCGAGAAGGGGCAGGTGGCCGAGCAGTTGCCGCAGTGGTAGCACTTGCTGACGTCCTGTGCCCCGTAGGCCTCGAGCTCGTCGATCAGCTTGGGGTTGGCTCGGATCGCCATTCCGCCTCCTCCTTCAGGTCCTGACGAGGCTCGCCGCCCGCGCCTCGATGTCGGCGAGCGAGAGGTCGGCGCGGCTGTCGAGGCCGCGGCCGGTGGCGATGGACTTGAGGACGCCCGCGGCCACCGCCGAGGCCTGGGCCACGGTGTCGGGGATGTCCTTGGGCGCCTGGCACATGCCGGCGACGTAGATGCCGCCGCGCTCGGTGTCCGTGGGGTCCGAGTTGTAGTCGAGCTCGGCGAACCAGCCGTCGTCGGTCGGCAGCGAGAGCATCGCCGCGAGCTCGTCGGTCCCGTGCGCCGGCACAAGCCCGACGGCCAGCAGGACCATGTCGACCGGGAACTCGACGAGCTTCTCGCTGACCATGTCCTCGCCGCGGATCATCATCTGGCCCGCGTCGTCCTCGAACACCTTGGCGGTGCGCCCGCGGACGCAGAACGTGCCCTCCGCCTTGATGCGGTCGGCGAACTCTTCGTAGCCCTTTCCGAAGGCGCGCATGTCGATGTAGAACTCGTAGCAGTCCGTCTCGGGCAGCTTCTCCTTGACCAGGTGCGCGAACTTGAGCGAGTACATGCAGCACACCCGCGAGCAGTACGGGAGGTGGTTCGCGTCGCGCGAGCCCACGCAGTGGATGATCGCGACGCTGCGCGGCGGCACGCCCTCGTCGGCGTCGAAGACCCACTCGTCGGCCTTCTTGCGCTTGTTGAAGCGCTTCGTCTTGCAGACGATCCTGCCGCCCGTCGGACCCGACGCGTTGGTGAGACGCTCGAACTCGAGGGCGGTGAGGACGTTCGGGTACCTGCCGTAGCCGTAGCGCTCGATCTTCGTCGCGTCGTAGACGTCGTAGCCCGTGGCGATGATGATGTTGCCGACCTCGACCTCGACGATCTCGTCCTTCTGGTCGAGGTCGATGCACTCCTTGGGACACTTCTTGGCGCAGACGCCGCACTTGGCGCCGTCGCTCTGCACGTACGTGCAGGACTGCTCGTCGATGAGGTAGGCGTTGGGCACCGCCTGGGGGAAGGGCATGTAGATGGCCTTGCGCTCGGCGATGCCGTTGTCGAACTCGCTCGGCACGCGCGTCGGGCAGGCCTCCATGCAGGCGTGGCAGGCCACGCAGGCGTCGACGTCGACGCGCCGCGCCTTCTTGCGGATCTTCACCTTGTAGCTGCCGGGGCGGCCGCTCACGTCGGCGACCTCGGAGTAGCTCATGAGGTCGATGAACTCGTGCTGGCCGACGGCCACCATCTTGGGCGTGAGGATGCAGGCCGCGCAGTCGAGCGTGGGGAACGTCTTGTCGAACATGGCCATGTGGCCGCCGATGGTCCCCGAGCGCTCGACGAGGTAGACCTGCTTCTCGGCGTCGGCGATCTCGAGCGCCGCCTGGATGCCGGCAACGCCGCCGCCGATGATGAGGGTCGCGGGGTGGACGGCGGTGGTGTCGGGCACGGCGGCCAGCGGGTACGGCACGCCGAGCACGGCGCAGGCGAGCACCGACTTGGCGCGCGCGGTGGCGATGCCGTGCGCGGCGCCGAACTCGCGGAACGAGGCCAGACGCACCTCGTTGGGGTCGCCGCCCGCGAGCGCCATGGCGCGCGTGAACGCCGGCTTGAAGAAGCCCGGCGAGTCGCCGGCGATGACCACCCGCTGGATGTCGTCGCGGCGCAACTCGGAGGTGAGTGCGGCGATGTCGAGCCTGGGCAGGACCCCGTAGTCGCGCACCACCTCCACGTTGGGCAGGTTCTCGGCGTAGTGGACGACCGAGTGGACGTTCACGGCGTCCAGGTCGCCCGTGCCGGTCTGACAGAGATACACCCCGGTCCTCATAGACGCCCCCCATGGCATAGGTCGCGGTCCCGAAGGTCTCCGGGCGTCCGTCGGTCGGCGTCGTGGGTCGAGACACCCAGTGACACGGCCGCGACCGCCCGGTGCTGACCTTCTACGCTCGTCGCCCGCCTCAGTCAATGTACTGATGGCAGCGAGCCGCCGGCGCAGATTGTACAGGTAGGACGGGTAAGGTGTATACCCTATGGCGTCACGTCCGTCGTAGAGTGCGACAGCCGGCTCGCGGCAGGTCGTGGGGTCGTCGCGGGGCCCATGGGGTCGACACCCTACGCGCCCGGGCTGGAGACCTCTGGGGGAGGCCGTGGCCGGACTGAGACAACAACCGACCCTGGTGCGGCTCGTGGTGGCGAACGCGGCCATCGTGCTGGCGGGTGCCGTCGGCGGCACCGTGCTCACCCGCCAGCTCGACGACTGGCCGACGTGGGCCCTGGTGCTCGTCTTCTTCGGCGGCGGCTCGCTGATGGTCGCGACGACGACCTACGTCATCCTCCGCCAGACGTTCCGCCCGCTGGCGCGGCTGGCGCAGGCGATGGCCGGCATCCACAAGGGTGAGCGCACCTCACTCGAGGTCGACGACGCCGAGCCGAGCCTGCGTGACGTCGCGCAGGCGGCGGCCGAGATGCTCGAACGCATCGACGTCGAGTCGCGCGCCTACTCCGCGAAGATCTTCGAGTCCATCGAGAACGAGCGCCGCCGTATCGGGCGCGAGCTGCACGACGAGACCAGCCAGTCGCTCGCTGCGGCGCTGCTCAACCTCGACCTCGCCGAGAAGGCGCTCGGCGAGAGCGCGCCCACGGCGGTCGAGCGCATCGCCAATGCGCGGCAGCTCATCCGCCACGGCCTCGGTCAGGTCAAGCTCCTCATCCACGACCTGCGACCGTCGATGCTCGACGACTTCGGCCTCGTCCCCGCGCTGCGCTGGTACCTGCAGTCACACCTGAGGGCGTCGGGACTGGAGATCGTCACCGACCTGCCGGCGGCCAACCCCCGCCTGCCCAGCGAGGTCGAGACCGCCTTGTATAGAATCGCCCAGGAGTCGCTCGGCAACGTCGTGCGCCACTCGCTCGCGACGCGCGTGCTCGTCAGCCTCGAGGTGCAGACAGGCTACGTCGCCATGCTCATCAGTGACAACGGCCAGGGGTTCGACCCCCGCGACGTGATCCTCGACAGGGAGGGCCGCTACGGCGTCGGCCTGCTGTCCATACGGGAGCGCGCCGAGCTGCTGCGCGGCACGGCGCGCATCACCTCGGCGCCGGGCAGGGGGACGCAGGTCCACGTCGTCATCCCGCTGCCGGGGGCGCCCGCGGGCGACGCCAGCGGGGGGGAGGGGAACGCATCGTGAACATGCCGGCCGAACGCCACGAGCAGGCCATCCGGGTGCTGCTCGTCGACGACCACACCATCCTGCGCGAAGGCGTGCGCGCGCTGCTCGCCGACGAGCCCGAGATCGTCGTCGTCGGCGAGGCCGGCGACGGCGAGGAGGCCGTCGAGAAGGTCGACGTCCTGCGCCCCGACATCGTCCTCATGGACATGGTGATGCCGCGCATGAACGGCCTCGAGGCGACCAGTCACATCAAGCGCGCCCACCCCGAGGTCAAGGTGCTCATCCTGAGCATGTACGACGACGACGAGTACGTGCAGCAGGTCATCCAGGCGGGGGCGTCGGGCTACCTGCTCAAGGGCATGGCCGCCGACGACCTGGTGCTGGCCATCCGCGAGGTGCACGCGGGCTCGTCGTTCCTCAATCCGACCGTCGCCGCCAAGCTGATCGAGGACTATGTGCGCCGCGTGCGCGGCGAGCGCGGCGCCGAGGGCGAGGAGCCGCTCACCGCGCGCGAGCGCGAGGTGCTCAAGCTCATCGCCGAGGGCAACACGAACCAGGAGATCGCCGACGTCCTCTGCCTGAGCCGCAAGACGGTCGAGAGCCATCGCGCCAACATCATGCGCAAGCTCGACCTCCACGACGTGACCGAGCTCGTGAAGTACGCGATCCGCAAGGGCCTCATCCGTTTGGAGTGAGACGCCGGCCGGTCGAGCGTGAGACGGCCGCCGCGGGGGTCGCGCCGGGCTGCGGGCGACGGCCGCG
>FWPV01015650.1_pt1 | contig 10858 bp, 7 predicted proteins | sample 2228371 | NCBI WGS metagenome assembly FWPV01 (sample SAMEA103939776, study PRJEB20133) | metagenome | reverse complement strand
GACTCAATCTTATTTTAGATAGCTTGAAAGCGGCAGTCAAGTAATTGTCAAAAGGCTTGCGCGGCAGGCTGGTAAAATTTACAGTTTTTTACTCAGCCTATTGATTGCATTCAACAGTGGTGGTGGGATATGCAGCAGTGGGAGCACGCCTGTGCTTAGGAACAACTGCGTTTATGGGAACGGTTCATACAATTACTTTGGAATATTGGCAGGGCAAGGAGACATTTCTTCTGATCCCAAGTTTGTAAATAGGCAGAATGGAGATTGACTGAAGGGTAGGCAAATACGTTGGAATTGGTTTAAGGTGTGGAGCTAGGTTGTAATTAGCCGATAGATAAGGATAAATGCGCCGGTTGGCCGATTGGTGTGGGCCGGCGCATGCCGTTTTAATTCGAAAATCCACGTGTTCTTTAGATTATGGGATAGAAGTTTGGCTGATGTGTTTATTCGGTGTATTCGGTGTTTGTTTTGACGCGAAGGACCAACTTCTGAAACTTACTGTGATTCAAATCCTCGCATTTTCCACCTTCTTTTGGATACGCAAAATCCGTCAGCCTTTGTCTTCTTTGTAATTCTTGTCTTTCTTTTTCTGTAAGGCGGGGCTATAATTGTCGTTGGTGTACTGCACCTAAGTTGAAAAGCGGCAGCGGGTAAGGCGGACGCTGGTTAATCGCCTAAACGCAAAAAAAACAATACATATTGGTTTAAATTCTTAATGAATTATGGGTTAAGGGGTAATGATTATGCTTCTGAGGACTTTTATTTTAAAGAGCTTCACGCTAATTTTTCTGATTATTGCTATTTTTGGTTTATTCTCAGCCAATGCGGAAGAGACAATGGCTCCGACGCAGCTTCTTACTATACCTCAATTAGTAGAAGCTCCAATTATTGATGGCAAAATTGGCAACGTGGAATGGGCGCGTGCAGGGAAAATACCGTATATGCTGTTATTACGAACATGGCGCGAACCAACTCAAAATACACAAGTCTATGTTTGTTACACCGACAGCGCTCTTTATGTTGCCTTCGACTGCTTGGAGGAAAAGATGCCCAAAGTCCCCAGCGAGCCCGGCGAACGAGATAGCGATATATTTCACGCCGATTGCGTCGAGGTTTTTATTCAGCCTGAGGATGGCAAGCTACCTTATTATCATTTTGGCGTTGGTATCTCGGGCACGATGTATGACGCTAAAAAGATTACGAGGGCACAAACCGACAGCTCCTGGAATGCTGATTGGAGGGCGGGAGTTTCCCGACGAAGCGATGGCTGGTCGGCCGAAATAGAAATACCTTTTGCCATTTTTGGGGGAGTCCCAAAGCGAGGTACATACTGGAGAGTCAACTTCACTCGCGAAAGCAGAACAAGTGGCGAATTCAGTTCCTGGTCGCCGGTGAGGGCAGGATTTCATGAGCCGGAAAGTTTCGGGACACTTGTTTTTGATGCCGAAGTCCCTATAGTAAACATCAGACAGTTCATAGCATCGCCAAATGGCGTTGTCGAACGGGACGGGGAGGTGGCAAACCCAGCCGCCATTCCAATCGAAGTTAGTATGGAAACCTATTTGGTGGAAGCTCCTCGGAAAACAACACAAGGGATTACTCTTTCAATTGAGCCAAGATCCACGCAGAAATTCCGCCTTGTTGATGAGTTCAAAAACGAAGGTCAGCTCACAGCTGTTCTTGAAGCCAAAATCAAAGGCAAACCTTTCTATCGCCTTTTGCGGCCCTATAATGTTCCGCCAATAAGGACAAGGCTAGCAGAGATTTCTACACGGCTAAGGATCCTCGAGTCGCGGTTAAGAAAAATGCCAAAGGATACTCCATATCGACTGGTTGAAAGCATTGAGGTGCTCAAAACGCATCGCGATGCTGTATCAAAGTCCGCGCAATTAATTCCAGAGGCAACACCGGGACAACTGGAAGGGATGTCTAAGTCGCTTGATGTGCTTGAGCGCAATCTAGCTTTTATCGAGTTCCGTGCGAAATTACAAGAAATGAGGGTAGCTCTCGAACCGGGCAGAGAGTTTGTTGTCTGGCTTGCTGACCCTTGGACACAGCTAAAACCTCATGACATACCTAAGGAGGTTCAGCAATCTCCTGAGATTCATTCGATAGCATACCGAGGAGAAAAGGTTTATGCGGCTGTCAACATAACCAACTTAAGCGACTCTACTCTGGATTTCAGGGTAGTTATGGGTTCATTTGTTGGGAATATTCCTGCCAACCACATCCAGATTCGAACATGCGCATTTGTCAAGGAAGATGCCGAATCTAAGATGCTTGTGGGTGATGCGCTCCCGCTTATTGATGAAGCTGGAAGATTGACAATTCCATCGGCGCAGACGGGCCAAGTATTTCTTGTGATCAGTACAGAAAGCTTGGATGCAGGAGATTACTCGGGCTTTTTAAGCATTAAGCCCCTGATAGGCGGACCTGAACAGAAAGTCAGGATAAGCTTTACGATTTATCCTCTGGATTTGCCAGCCGATCCAAAGCCGTGGATTTGCACCTGGGGCGACATAATTAAAATATCCTGGGCGCAAGCAAACCCACAGGCGTATCTAAAAGATGCCGTTGAGCATGGAGTGAACGTATTCCTTATCAATCCGTATTCTGTTGCGCCAACTTTAGATAAAGAAGGCAACCTTGTAAGACCAATTGACTACACAAAGCATGATGAGTTAGTTGCAGCATAAAGACGTTAAGGAATGATTGCTGGGATCTATAGCATAGGATTGCTCTATGATAACTCAGCCAAGAAGGCAGGCATTGAGTATATGAGCCCCGCATACCAAAAGGGTTTCATTAATTGGTTCCGTAATTGGATTAATCATCTGAAATCGCTGGGGCTAGACTACGATGACTTTGCGTTTGAGCTGGTTGACGAACCGTCATCGCAGGCGAAACTTAAAATTCACGCAGACATTGGTCGCTTAGTTCGTGAAGCCGATCCTAAAGCTAGAATCTTGGTCACCGCAAATTTCGCTGAGATAGAACGACTCAAAAAGATCAGCGATGCGGTTGATATTTGGGTCCCGCGAGGCTTTGTAATTGAGGATGTAGATGCCCGAAATTTCATGAGGGATACCGGCAAAGAGATATGGCTATATGAATGCAGCGGAGACTCAAAACGGCTTGATCCTATCGGCTATTACAGGGCGCTAGCATGGCAATCATTCCGCCATGATCTTGCTGGCTGGGGGTATTTTGCCCATATGTGGTGGGGTGAGATTCCATGGGAATCAGCTAATACAACAAAAGGACCTTTGGCGACATTCTCGACTGTTTACCCCGGTATGAATGGGCCCGTAACTTCGCGACGCTGGGAGGCGTTTTGGAAAGGGCATGAGGACTTCCGTGCTCTTCATCTCCTAAGGCGGTTGATTTCAGAAGCAGAAAAGTCTGGCAAAGACGTTTCGTCAGCGAAGTCTGTGTTGGAAGAAGCAAAGAGCGCATACATCAAGATACAATCAATGGCAGAAAAAGGCGCTCCAACCTTTGAGAAATCAAAGTATCTGGATGATTTGAGGCGCAGTGTCGCCGACGTAAGCCTAAGCTTGGCTGGATTGGCTACAAATTAAAGGCACATTGAGTTTTGGAGGGTAATTTGAACGCAAGGGATCGCTTTTTGAAGGTATGCAACTTCGAAAAGGTTGACCATCCGCCACGGTGGGACTGCTTAGGTTTTTGGAATTCCACTGTCCAGCGGTGGTGGCGAGAAGGCTTGCCGGAGGGGATGCGCCCAGAACAATATTTTGGGATGGACGCTTGGGAGTTTATCCCCGTGGATGCTGGATTCACTCACAATCCCTATAGGCCTCCTTTCGAATACAGAGTCATAGCTGAAGACGAGTTCACCATTACTTACCAAGATGGGCAGGGGATCATAAAACGCGATCGCAAAGACAACGCCGAGCTCTCCATGTCGCAATTTCTCGAATTTCCTGTTTCTGAGCGAAAGGATTGGGAGAATCTAAAGTGGAGGCTTGACCCATCTGATCCGGGGCGCTATCCGAATTGGGAGGAGCTTAGGAAGAAGATTGCTAATAGGTCGAACCCCGTTGGAATAGCTATGTGTGGCGGTTATGGCTTTCCACGAAACCTTTTTGGTGAAGAGAAGCTTGCTTATGTTTATTATGACGACCCGGCATTGATTCACGACATCATGGAGTACTGGGCTACTTTCTATATAGGCGTATTCGATAATACTCTACCCAATGTTGAGGTTGATTTCGTTTATATCTGGGAGGATATGGCTTTCAAAAATGGTCCTCTCATTGGCCCAAACTTATTTACGGAGTTTGTGCTTCCATATTACAAACAAGTTACGGCATCAATTCGCTCGCATGGAGTGAAGAACATAATTGTTGATTCGGATGGGGATAATAGACCGCTGCTCGATCTATTTATCGAGGCTGGGGTAAATGTTTTCTTCCCTTTGGAAATTGCCGCAGGCATGGAGCCAATTCCAATACGTGAAAAGTATGGGCATAAACTAGTTTTATGGGGTGGCATAGATAAGCGCGTCTTGGCGAAAGGGAAGGCTGACATTGAGCAAGAGCTGATGCGAAAGGTGCCGCGGATGCTTGATGATGGCGGATATATCCCTTCGATTGACCATTCAGTGCCGCCGGATGTACCGTTCGAAAATTATAAGTTTTACGTCGAGTTGCTCCGAAAAATAACTGAACTCTAAGCTCATTGAGATCGAATAAAACGGTTTGGGATTGGATATCTACCATGCTTCGATTATCATCACTACTATTAAATATGAAAGAAACTGCCTGCAAAATCAGAGCACCCCAAAAAGGTATATAATTAAGGGCATTCTTATGCCGCTTTGCGTTGATTGATTAATCCGCGCTCTATATAGCGGGTTATTTGCAATCGCCGTGCCTCGCGCCATTTGAGAGCAAGAACGTATATGCCGATTGCACCAACGACGAGTTCACCTGCAAAGAACTCAATACCTTGCCGATTGAGAGAAGCCATAGCAAATGGTAATCCATCCCATAGCCCATGAAGAAGTGAAACAAACAGATAAGTTCCTATAACTTGCCAATCAATTGTGAACTTTCGCTCCGTACTCTCTCGAAAAAGCACACCCGTGAGAATAGCAGTCCATGTTCCGTGTCCCAATGGCGTGAGAACTCCTCTTATGAGTGTTACGGCAGTCATAACTGATAAATTGCCTTGTGTGTGAATGAATGCTACAAAGGCGTATCCTGCGCTTTCAAGCGAAGCAAAGCCCATTCCTGCTGCGGCTCCAAGGATCAGCCCATCCATTTCCGAATCGTGGCGACGACGGCGAGCAATTACAAGCACTCCAAGAATTTTGGCAAACTCTTCGATAAGACCTACTTTAAATGAAGAGTAGAAGTTAAGCTGGCGAATGAATAATGGCTCTAAAAGTGCAGCAGCGAAAATGCCGAGAGTTCCTCCATAAAAGAAAGTCAGACCTAGCGTTGGTATAGTTATTTGACTTAGAGCCCGGTGATTATAAAAGAAAGTAACATAGGTTACAGGCATGATAAAGGTTCCTAACAACACGACAGCTGGCAAAAGTTTGAAATTTCGAGTTGATGCAAGTATAGTAATGCCTGTGCCATATAGGGCAAGACCTACTAACATTAGTTTCCACCAAGGGATTACGTTCCAATTTTGATCTTCGGGAAGTCGAATTACCCGTTGTTCTTCCTCCATTTTTGATTCCTTTGCGATTGGCATTTCAAGGTGTTATCCAAATTACTAGATTTATACCTAAAGAATTGTTTTGCCATTCAAACCCCGGAGGAATTCCGAGGGTCTATGGATACTTAGTTACGATGAAGTTTCACTAATGCCAATCTAAATGGCGTATATCGTTCGGATGTACTATAGACTTTTATGAGTTGTTTTGTTTCAGTTTTGATTTTTATCCGCTGACTTCTTTTGTTGCGGATGCGAGGTCAAGGGTAGCGAGATAGCGAATTCCGGGGATTTGAGAAATCAGAACTGCAGCGAGAATACCAACCACGGTCCACGCATAAGTCTCCCTAAAAATAACGGTTTGCATGTGAAATGCTTCACTTGTATATAGCTGAACGAAGTAATCAGCCAAGTGCCGCCCGATTGGGAGTCCGATGATTGTTCCTATAAGCCAAGTGCTTAAATTTTCAATCGTTACCATTGCTGCTATTTCAAAGTTATTGACGCCTAATGCGCGCATCGAAGCAAATTCACGAGTTCGTTCTAAAATGTTCATCGTCGTAGCATTGAAAACTACGATTGATGCTAAAGCAATTGCAAAGCCAAGCATAACGTTTACAAATGTGTTAAAAGTTTTCATCATCTCGTCAATCTCATGCCGAATATCTATCAAACTAGCGACAGTTCCTGCGCCTGAAAGATTGTAGAGCTTTCTTTCAATTGAGGATATGTAGCGTTCATCGGCTTTTATCAGAATGGCATTGATGGCATGCGGAGGCAGCTCAAGTTCACGTCCGAATATCCTCCGCACCTCAAATATTGACATTGTCGTAGCATTTCCGATTGGCTGAAATGAGCGCCTTAAAACAGGCACCTGCTTCCTGAATGTAATTTCCTGCAAGCCGCGGCTTCGGGAAAATACTTGGGCGCGGAAACTTGACATAGGGGCGTCAGGTTCTGGTGAGATTGCCAGCTCGGGCACAGTTTTTTGGGGCAATGTGATCGTGACCCGCTGTCCTAAAGTTAGTCCAAGTCTTTTCATAAGAGCGTCTCCAATGATAATGCCTGTTTTCGGTATCGACATTCGCGAACCATCGTAGGATGTTGGATTTAAAAGTCGGGTATTTGGGTCAACGCCAAAAATTACGCCAACTTTGTTTTTGTCTTTGTGTATAAGTTTGACTGGCACTTGCAGAAATGGTTCTGCTCGATCAACTCCTTTCCATGTGCGAACCTGAGATAGCTGGGATTCGGTTTGCGCACTAACGAAAGCCACCATAAGGTTGTACTTTTGTAGGTGATCGAAGTAGAAATTGATCGCTGCTTTAGAAGAGTCTAATAGACCTGTGGAGACGAGGATTAGCGTAATGGCGGATGCAACTCCAAGGATAGTTGATATAGTTCGTTTGGGCCGTCTCAGGAGATTACGAAATGGCAGTCGCCAAGTATATGGAAGTCGCTTTAGCGGAGGAAGAATATTCTCGATTAATGGTGCCCTGCCTGCAACTGGAACTTCTGTGCGAATTGCTTCTGCCGGGGTCATTAGCGATGCCGACAGCGCTGGGATTAGTCCTGCGAGGAAGGTTACAGTGATTGATGTAACAATTCCTATCATCATTACTCCAATGCGTGGCTGCACATCAACGAATGGTACGCTAACTGTAGTCACGTATAAGTTAGTAATATATCCACCCATTCGGTAGCCGAGCAGAGTGCCGAAAGCAGAACCTAGGATGCCAATCAACACTGAGAAGGAGATATAGTGCACAAGAACTGCTCTTCTTGAATATCCGACTGCCCGCATGAAGCCAATCTGCGTTCGTTGGGCATGAATCATCCTGCTGAGGATGTTGTATATGCTTAGGCTGGCGATTCCAAGAAAGAGTACCGGGAAAAACACAGCTAAGTTTCTGAGTGCGCGAAGGTCAAGATCGAGCATTTCATAGCTTGGCTGGTGTTCCTTTGGGAGCGGCTCATCAACACCATAAGGTTGAAGTAATTGTTCAGTTTGCCGAATGATTCGCGATCTGTTTGCGCCCGGAAAAATTTTAACTGCTATCTGGTTTACTGCACCTGAAGTCCCAAAAAGCCTGTCAGCTATTTCCTTGCGCACGAACATTACCCCGAACTGCTTGGGGGTTGGGGTTGGATTGTCTCTGCTTCGGACAACAACAATATACTCTGGGCTCATAGCAATTCCAGATATGCGGAACTTCACTTTGTCATCATCTATGATGGGATAAATTGCATCGCCGGGCTTGTAGCCATGATATTTTGCAAATCCCGCTTCGAGCAGTAATTCTCTCTTGTTCCCTGGTGCTACTCTTCTTCCCTTAATTATCTTGAGGGTGTTTACTGAAGGCAGGCCTTTGTCTGGTATTGAAATTATCCGCCCTATAACTCGTTTTGTCGCAAGATCCTGCTCGATTCCAATCTCTTCGATGACGCGTCCCTCGACGCTCATTACCCAGGGGATGCGTCGGATTTGGTTTAGGATTTCCTGGGGCGCCGACTGAACATCAATAGTGAAATCTGCCATGTTCAGCCTTTCGTAAGAAAGATTGTACGAACGCCCAAGGTTGTAATAAGAAAGATAGGTTGCGTTATAGAGGGCAATTCCCGAGGCGACCATTGCCATAATTCCCAAAAAAAGCCAAGGGGAGAAGAGTATATCGCGAATCAATTTTAAGGTGAGCTTGCTGATTACCATTTCAGTTCTTCTGGGTCTAAGGGGTGCTCGTTTTTACGCACCCTGACTATCTCACCACTTCTTAGAAATATCGCTCGGTCGGCAATTTCAGCCACTGCGGAGTTGTGTGTAACAATCACCACAGTAATTCCCCTAGACTGGTTGATCCTACGCATCAAGGCTAATATGTGTTTGCCCGTTTCATAATCAAGATTTCCCGTAGGTTCATCAGCCAAAAGAAGAGGTGGATTTTTAACAAGTGCGCGAGCAATTGCAATCCTTTGCTGCTCACCTCCCGAAAGCTCGCTGGGAAAGTGATCGGCACGGTCGGCAAGTCCGACTTCGCTTAATACTTCCATTGCATCGGCTGGATTTTCAACTAATTCGGCTACGAATTCGACGTTCTCTTTGGCAGTTAAAGTTGGTATCAGATTGAAAAATTGGAAGATAAAGCCAACGCATTTTCGCCTATACTCAGTAATCTCGTCTTCCGTCATTTTTGAGAGGTCACGACCTTCAAAGAGGACGCGTCCTTCGGTAGGTCTATCAATTCCGCCAATCAAGTTGAGTATTGTGGTCTTTCCGGAGCCGCTTGGACCAAGTATGACAATAAACTCACCGTGTTGAATTTTTAGCCACGTTGGTTTAAGTGCTTGGACGGTTACTTTGCCCATTGTGTAGGTTTTAGCAGCACCGTCCAATTCAATCAGGGGGACATCATTTTGTTGCACTGGTTTGCCTCCGCACGCGGACAAGCCAACCTGGCTTTAACTGTTCGGGCCTCGATATGATGACAAGCTCGCCGGGTCTAAGACCTTTCGTAATTGCGGTGTATTCGTAGTTAGATAGGCCGGGAACTACTGTTCTAGGATATGCACGCCTGCCTCTTATGATGAAGACTTGATATTCCTTTCCAACCTGCAGGAGAGCATCATTGGGAATAAGTACTTGGTTACGCCCAATTACAATGTTGCCGTTTATGTTTACTTCCATGCCGGGTTTGAGTGGGAACTCCGAGGATTCGACGATTATTTTCGCTCGAACAATCTTTGCTCTTACTCTTCCAACTGCTTTTGGTTCGGCTATTGAAGCTATGCGAATGACGGTCCCATGCGCAACCTTTCCCGGAAAGGCGTCGGTTGTTATGACTATCTTTTGTCTCAATGCAACTGAGGCAATGTCCTCTTCATCAACTTCTGCTTCTACCCATACTTTCCGAGTATCGGCAATGGTGTAGATCGGTATTTGAGGACCTGATATTTCGCCTTTTTCTAGGTGCTTTCGTGCAACAATTCCCTCGAAAGGACTGCGGATGATGGCATAGCTTAGCTGAGCTTGAGCCGCCTGAAGAGCTGCACGGGCGCGCTCAACGTTGGAGCGGGCAATTGCCGCTTCGCGTTTTCTGATGGCTACTGTTTCCGCAGACGCTTTCGCTTCCAAAAGCCCTGCCTGAGCAGACGATACCTGCGCCCTGGCAGCACGAATCTCATCGGGCCTTGCGCCTTGCTTAAGCAGGTTAAGTTGAGCTTCGGCGGCTGAAAGTCGAGCATCTGCTACCTTCGCCGCTGTTCGGGCGGCATCTAGCTGTTGGGGAGCAATTGCACCTCGCTTGACAAGTTTTTCTGCGCGTTCAAGATCAGCCTTTGCTCGTTCAGCTTCGGCGCGGGCTTGGGCGACGTTATTCCGTGCTTGTTCGATTTCTTCCGGGCGCGGTCCTTTTTCAAGGTTGGCAAGCTGAGCTTCGGCAGCTCTAAGAGCAGCCTTGGCTCTTGCAATTGCCGCTGACGATTGTTGTGATTGAATGCGAACCGCTTTTTCAGCGCGGGACAGATCTTCCAATGCCGCCGATAGTACTGCGCGGGCTTGTTCAACTTGAGCTTCGAGTTCTGAGCGATCAAGAATAGCTAATACTTGTCCACGATGAACGAGTTGGTTTTCCTGAGCGCGAAGCTCGGATATACGTGCGATCACCTTTGGGGCAACATCTGCCATTTCCGATTTGACCACACCTGTGGTCGAAAGTTCGGCGATTAGATCACCTCGTTTGACTTTTGCGGCTTCCACAAGAACAGGTCTAGGAATAATGAGATAAACTACTGCGCCTAGAATGAGCACCGCAATTATAATCCTGGATGGTCGTATTGTTCGCTTGTTTGCCATATCAGTTGTGGATTTGATAACTAATTGTCACAATTTAACAACTCATTTTTTTTACGATATGTTTTCGCCAGTTTCTTACCCTGTTTTCCTTAGTAAATACAAGAAAAATGGTGCACCGAATAATGCAGTAATGACGCCTACCGGTATTTCTATTGGTGCCATAATTGTACGGGCTGCCGCATCTGCTACTATCATAAATATACCTCCGAGCAGAGCTGAGCAGGGTATGAGAATTCGGTGATCAGGTCCAACAAGCCTTCTTGTGATGTGAGGTATCATCAGCCCCACAAAGCCGATTGTTCCGCTCACCGCGACGGCAGC
>FWPV01015649.1_pt1 | contig 10859 bp, 6 predicted proteins | sample 2228371 | NCBI WGS metagenome assembly FWPV01 (sample SAMEA103939776, study PRJEB20133) | metagenome | reverse complement strand
GTCCGCAAAGCCCTGGACGTGACGCACACGGCTGAGACGATGCACGTCGTCTCGGTTGTGCATTCGGAATGGCTCCTCGCACTGCTCGCATTGGGGGCCGTTGCCGCTGCGGCGGCGCTGCTCTTGGCCCTCACCTGGACACCCCGCCGCACCGCTGTTCTGGCGCTGCTCGAACTCCCGGGGCGCGCGCCGCGCCGGTGGAAAGTGCCCGCTGGTCTGGGGGTGGTGGCCTTCTCCTTCGGCCCGGCGTTCCTCAGCCTGCATCCCTATTGGGGCGCGCGCATCGATCCGCCCTGGACGGCGGTCGGTATCGGCTGGCTCGCAGCCCTGGCTGGGATGGCCTGCGCGAAGGCGGCCTGGCCTGAGGTTTCCTGGCCAGGGGCACTCGGGCTTGCCTCGCTGCTCTTGGGGTCGGCCTATCGCCTCGCCGCGGCGGCGCACGCAGTCTCGGACTCCCCGCTCTCCCTGGGCTGGTCCGAGGGGACGCGCTTCTACGACGCCTCGCTCATCTTCGCCCACCGCATCTACGGCGAGCCGCTGCCGCTGCCGATCCTTCATCCGAGCCTTCACCTCCTCTTGGCCATCCCCTTTGCCCTGGGAGACCTGCCGATCTGGCTCCATCGGTTCTGGCAGGCGGCGCTGGGGCTCGCCCTCACCGCCGCCGCAGGGGCAGCGGTCTCTCGGACGTTGCCGCTCGATCGGATCTTTCACCGCTGGCTCGTCGGCCTCTGGGCCTTTCTCTTCCTTCTTCAGGGCCCCATCTACCTGCACCTGCTCGTGGCGGTGCTCATCGTGGTAGTGGGGTTCTCGGCGCGCAGTCCCGGGCGCACGCTTGGGGCCGTGCTGCTGGCCTCGGCCTGGGCGGGCCTGAGCCGCATCAACTGGTTCCCGGTGCCGGCCTTGCTCGCGGCAGCCCTGTATGTGCTGGAGACTCCAGTCGCAGGACGGCGGCTGCTCAGCTACCTCGTTCGTCCTGCGACCTGGATCGTGCTCGGCGTGCTCACGGCGTTCCTCACTCAGGCCGCGTACATCCAGCTCTCAGGCAACGCCGACCCCCGCCTGTTCTACACCAGCCTGACCTCGGCTCTCCTCTGGTATCGACTGCTTCCGAACGCCACGTATCCACCGGGCATCCTGCCCATGATCGTGATCGTCAGCGCGCCGCTGCTCGCGGCCTGCATCCCTCTGCTGCGCGCGGCGCGGCCGCAGTGGCATCCCCTACGGCTTCTCGTTCTGGCGGCCATTGTGCTCACCCTGTTCCTGGGCGGCCTGGTTGTGAGCGTCAAGATCGGCGCCGGTGGCGACCTGCACAACCTGGATGCCTATCTCGTGTCCCTGCTGATCGTGAGCAGCCGCATCCTCGCGGGGCGAGCCGCATCCGAGGATCGGCAGGACCAGCCTGCGGGCCGACGGATGGGGCTCCTGCCCACCTCCCTGCTGATCATCGTTCCCGTTGTGCTCGCCCTCACCACCGCCCGCCCGCTGGCCGGGCGGGACGCCGCCGCTGAGGCAGCGGTGGTGGAGGCCATCCAGCAGCGCGTCCAACAGGCGACCGAACGCGGAGGCGAGGTCCTGTTCATCAACCAGCGTCAATTAGTGACGTTTGGCCTGGTGCAGGGGGTGCGCATGGTGCCGGAGTACGAGATCGAGACCCTGATGGAAATGGCGATGGCCGGCAACCCCCGCTACCTCTCCCGCTTCTACCGCGACCTGCAGACCCGGCGCTTCGACCTGATCATCTCGAGCCCCCTCGCCCTCATCACGCGAAGCCGCGACGAGAATTGGGGCGAGGAGAACAACGTCTGGCTCGAGCGCGTCGCCTCGCCCCTGATCTGCGAGTATGTCGTCGAGGCTGTCGTGGGCAGGGGAACGGTGGCGTTCTTCGTCCCCCGACCCGAGCCCAGCCTCTGTCCTTGAGGCCCTGACGGACGTCACACCTCGACCACAAACTGGCGGTAGCGCTTGTACTCCTCCGCCCCCAGGCGGGTCGCCAGTTTGTTCGTCTGCGGATTGTCTTCGCCGGTCAGGCTCATGTCCATCCATTCGAAGCCGCGCCGGACGCAGTTCTCAATCAGGCGCGCGAACAGCAGCCCCTCCAGGCCCAATCCCCAGTACTCTTGCTCCATGGCCAGGATCTTGAAGGACACCCCAGTGATCTGGCGCATGTCCAGCCACAGGCGGAGATACTGCCAAGGGTATCGCAGCCCACCGGAGTGATGCAGCGCTTCGGCGAGGTTTGGGAGGGCCAGACTGAATCCCACGTCTTGCCCATCCACGGTGGCGAACAGAACCAGGTCCTCGTACAAGAATGGCCTCAGATCGCGAACCATGCGTCGGAACTCGTCCTCGGCGACGGGGACGAAATCCGGTAGAGTCGCGAGCGAACGATTGTAGATTCGCAGCGCCGTGTGAAACTCACTCTCGAAGTCCCTGAGCCGGGCCTGACGCACCGCGTAGCGCGGGTTGCGGGCCGCGCGCTCGGCAGCGCGCACGATCTTCTCCGGCAAGAACTCCAGTCGGTCACCCACCGCCTTGCGGAAGGCCCGATAGGCGATGGCGTCCGTTCGCGGCGTGAGACCGGCCCGTTCGGCGAAGGCGAGGTAATAGGGCGGCGAGTGCCCCTCCAGCAGCGCGGCCGGGCAGTCGTATCGGCCCACCAGGAAGCCGGGGTAGTCGCTGGCGCCGAAGCTCTGCGGGCCAACCAGATGGGTTAGGCCCCGCGCCCGTGCCCACTCGCGCGCCCACTCGAGCAAGGTCGAGAAGACCTCGAAGTCCTCCACGCACTCAAAGAAGCCAAACACTCCCCAGGCACGATCGAAGTGCCGGTTGGCACGGTGGTCCACGGCCACGCCGATCGTTCCGACCGCTTCGCCTCCGCGCCGCGCCAGGAACCACTCCGCGTCACCGCAGTCGAAGAAGGAATGCTGGCGGCGCAGCCACGCCATCTGGTCCGGCCACGGCCGCGGGATCCACATCGGGTCTTCCCGATACAAGCGGTAGGGGAAGGAGAGGAAGGCGCGCCGAGCGGCGTCGGTGTCGATGCGGGTGCGCTCGATGGTGGATGAGGGCATGGTCTGCTCCGCCCGGGGGGACGGGCGTAGAGTATAGGCTCGGCGCGGCGCGACGGCAACGGCGGCGGGCCCGCGCCTCATCCCCAGCGCCGAGGCCGGTACTGCAGGGCCTCGGCCAGGTGAGCCGGGGCAATCGTTTCCTCCCCCGCCAGGTCCGCGATCGTGCGCGCCAGTTTCAGGATGCGGTGGAACGCCCGGGCGGTGAGCTGCAGCTGCGCCATCGCCTGGCGCACCAGTGCCCGGCCCGCCTCGTCGAGCGGGCAGTGGCGGCGCACGTCGCCGGGGCCCATGTCGGCGTTGCACATCAGGTCGGTTCCGGCGAACCGCGCCCGCTGGCGTTGGCGCGCCGCCTCGACGCGGGCGCGCACGGCGGCCGAAGGCTCGCCGGCCCGATCATCGGCGAGCTTCTCGAACTCGACGCGGGGCACTTCGACGTGGATGTCGATCCGATCCAGCAGCGGTCCGGAGATGCGCTTCTGGTAGCGGGTGACGGTGGAGGGCGAGCACGTGCATTCCTTGGTGGGATCGCCGAAATGGCCGCAGGGGCACGGGTTCATGGCGGCGACGAGCATGAAGTTGGCGGGGAAGGAATGCGAGCCGCGCGCTCGGCTGATGGTCACGACCTTGTCTTCCAGGGGCTGCCGCAGCACCTCGAGAACCCGCATGCCAAACTCGGGCAGCTCATCCAGGAAGAGAACGCCGCGGTGGGCGAGGGAGATCTCGCCGGGTCGGGGCCAGTTGCCGCCGCCCACCAGCCCGGCGTGCGAGATCGTGTGGTGCGGGGCACGAAACGGGCGGGCCTGAATGAGAGGCGTCTCGGAGGGGAGCAGATCGGCGACCGAGTAGATGCGCGTCACGTCGAGCGCTTCGTCGATCGTCATCGTCGGCAGGATGGACGGCAGAGCCCGCGCTAAGAGCGTCTTGCCGGCGCCCGGGGGGCCCGTCATCAAGACGTTGTGGCCCCCCGCCGCCGCCACTTCCAGCGCCCGCTTGACGTGCTCCTGGCCTTTGATCTCGCTGAAGTCGGTCACTGGGACGGGAGGCGGCGGCGGCAGGCGGGCTCGGTCTACAGGTGGAATCGGCACGACGCCCGACAGGTGGTTCACCAGCGCGGTCAGCGAGGACACCGGGATGACCTCCAGTTCCGGGATCAACCCCGCCTCGCTCGCGTCCTCCGCCGGCACGAACAACCGCCGGAAACCCTCGCGCCGCGCCAGCGCGGCCATCGGCAGGACCCCGCGCACGTGTCGGACGGACCCGTCCAGCGACAGCTCGCCCACGACCAGCGCGCCCTCCAGCGCCTCCGCCCGCACCTGCTCCGAGGCGACCAGCGCGCCCAAGGCAATCGGAAGGTCGTAGGCCGGGCCCTCTTTGCGCAGCGAGGCCGGGGCCAAGTTCACCGTCAGGCGCATGCGCGGGAAGATCAGCCCCGCGTTCTTGACGGCCGCCTGCACGCGCTCCCGACTCTCCTGCACGGCCGCGTCCGGCAGGCCCACGATGGTGAAGGAGGGCAGCCCGCGCGAAGTGTCCACTTCCACTTCCACGATCGCCCCCTCCAGGCCAACGATGGCACAGGAGTGGACCTTGGCGAGCATGCTGTCAGTCTAGAGGAGATTGCGGCAAACGTCAACGTGGCTGCGGCGGATCAGACGACGTGGACCTTCAGCATGTTCGTCCCCCCTTCTCCTCCGGCGGGCACGCCGGCCGTGATCACCACCACGTCACCGGGCCTCACGAGGCCGGCCTGGACGGCCGCTCGCGTGGTGATCTCGTACATGTCGTCGGTGCTGTCGTAGGCGCGCACCAGGAGCGGGTAGACGCCCCACACCAGGGCCAGTTGACGGCAGCTGCTCTCGCGCGGCGTCGCCGCCACGATGGGCACGCTCGGCCGATGACGCGCCACCAGCCGGGCGGTGGCGCCCGAGATGGTGGAGGTGACGATGGCCGCCGCCCTCACCTCTGCAGCAACGGACACCGTGGCGCGGGCGATCGCCTCGGCCGCGGTGTCCGGGCGCTCGGCGCGCCGCATCCAGGTCTCCGGGTCGAGCTCCTGCTCGGCCAGGCGAACGATGCGCTCCATCATCTGCACCGCCTCCACCGGATGCGCGCCCACCGCCGTCTCGCCCGACAGCATCACCGCGTCGCTGCCGTCGAGCACCGCGTTGGCCACATCGCTCGCCTCGGCTCGGGTCGGCTGGGTCTGTTCGATCATCGACTGCAGCATTTGCGTGGCCGTGATCCCGGGCTTGCCGACGCGGTTGCAGGCCAGCAGGATACGCTTCTGCGCCAGCGGCACCTGCTCCGGAGCCGTTTCCACCCCGAGATCGCCGCGCGCCACCATGACGCCGTCCGCCGCCGCCAGAATCTCGTCGAACGCCTGCAGCGCTTCTGCCTTCTCGATCTTGGCGATGATGGGCACGGCGCGCGAGCCCAGGAACGCTCTCAGGGCGTCGATGTCCCGCGCGCTGCGCACGAAGGACACGGCCAGGTAGTCGACTCCCATCGAGACGGCAAAGTCGGCATCCGCGCAGTCCTTGTCCGAGAGAGCAGGGAGATCGAGCGGCACTCCGGGCGCGTTGATTCCCTTGTTGGAATGCAGTTCACCTCCCCGCACCACCAGACAGACGAGCGCTTCGGGCTGCTTCTCCTCCACCAACAGCTCGAGCGCGCCATCGTCGAGGAACAGCCGCTGGCCGACCTGCGCCCCGTGCACCAGCTCGGGGTGAGGCAGAGGGATCTCGCCCGCAGCCGTCCGCGCGCCCGAGGAGAGCACGACGCGTTCGCCTGCCGCGAGCATCCTGCGGCCGCCGGGCAGCACACCCAGGCGCAGTTTCCGCCCCTGCAGGTCCGCCATCACCGCCACGGGTCGGGCTGCCTCGGCGGCGATCTCGCGCACCAAGCGCAGCCGCCGCTGCTGCGCGGCGCGGTCGCCGTGCGAGAAGTTGAGGCGCGCCACATCCATCCCGGCCGCGATCATGCCTCGCACGACGTGCGGCTCGTCGCTGGCCGGGCCCAGCGTGCAGACGATCTTCGTCCTCGCCATGACCGACCTTCGCGTCCGTCTTGCTTAGCTGCCCACCACCCCGCGGGCGTCCAGCGCGCAGACGCCTTCGGAAGTCGCCAGCAGCGGGTTGATCTCGAACTCGCGCAGCCAGCGGTGTTCGCTCATCAGGCGAGAGAGAGCCAGGATTGCCTCGACCACCGCCGTCCGATCGGCCGGCGGCCGGCCTCGGCCGCCCAGCAGCAGCCGATGCCCTCGCACCTCGTCGACCATCTGCTCGGCGTCGGCGCGCGTCAGCGGTGCCACCCGAAACGCCACGTCGTCGAAGACCTCCACGTGAATCCCACCCAAGCCAAACATCACCACCGGCCCGAAGGTCCGGTCCTGCCTCCCGCCCAGGATCACCTCCACCCCCGGCCCCGCCATCTTCTGGACCATCAGCCTTGGCGCTGCAGCGGACCGGCGGAACCGCTCCAGCATCGCCCGAGCGGTGCGTTCGACCTCGTCCGGCTGCGCCAGACCGAGAGCAACTCCGCCCAGATCGGACTTGTGACTCAGGTCTGCCGCCAGCACTTTCAGCGCTACCGGCAGGCCGAGTCGTTCGGCGGCCAAGCGCGCCGCCGACGCCTCGTCCACCGCCGCCCACCGCGCGGCCGGAATGCCGTACGCCGCGCACAGGTCGAGTGCCTCGTCGGCGGTGAGAACGCCGCTGCCCATCCGCGCAGGCGCGGCCGCCCGGGACGCTTCCTGCGGCGGCGTGCGCGGCGAGGCAAGCCAGGCAGCCCGCTCCCAGGACGCCGCCAATCCTCGCAGCGCCTCTTCGATCTCGGTGAAGACCGGCATCTTCAGCTCGGCCTGCAGTCTCTCCCTCTCTTCGCCGCGCGCATAGGCGCAGAAGGCGATCGGCATCCCCGTCTCATCGATGATCTGTTCCACACGGTGGGCCAGGCGCCTGGCCCCTTCGTTCTCGCTCGGCCCGTAGGTGTTGATGAGCAGGATGGCGTCCGGACGCAGCGCCTGCAGGGTGTGTTCCACGATGCGAGCATACAGATCGAAGTCGAAGATCACGCCGAGGTCGAGCGGGTTCGTGGGGGCGATGACATCGGCACGGAAGAACCCGCGCACGGCCTCGACGAACGGGTCCGGCAGCGGCGGCAGGCGGAAGCCATGGCGCTCGGCCGCATCCGCCGCCACCACCGCGTGCCCTCCCGACCGTGAGATGATGACCAGGTCCTTGCCCCTGACCGGCGGCAGGGTGAGGGCTTGCGCGATGGCCACCACGTCGCGAAAGCTGTCGGCCCGCAGGATGCCCGCCTGGCGGAACGCAGCGCTCACGATGCGGTCGTCGTCGGCCAGCGCCGCGGTGTGGGAGAAGGCCACCGCCTGGCTCGCCTGGCCGCGGTTGGCCTTCTGGATGATGACCGGTTTCGCGCTCGAGCGCGCCAGGTCCATCAGGCGCCGGCCGTTGCTGATCGACTCCAGGTAGAGGAAGACCATCTCGGTGCCGGGATCGTCGAGAAGGTAGGCGAGGTAGTCCGTCTCGTCCAGGTCGGTCTTGTTGCCGATGCTGACGCCCTTGTTGGCGCCAACACCGGCCAGGCTCAGGCGATGGACATACGTGATCGAGACCCCTCCGCTCTGGGCGATGACCGACGCCGGGCCCAGGCGGGCGTCCGCCGGCGACAGCGGCGCAAACGGCAGACAGACGCCGTTCTCCAGGTTCACTACGCTGATGCAGTTCGGGCCGACGAAGCGAATCCCATGCCGGCGGGCGACCTCCACCAGGCGCGCCTCCAACTCCCGACCCTCCGGCGAGAACTCGCCAAACCCCCCGGATTCGATCACCACACGCAGAATGCCCTTGCGACCGCACGCCTCCATCAGGTCCGGCACGAGGAACGCCGGCGTCAAGATGACGGCGAGGTCGAGGCCATCGGGGACCTCGTCGAGCGAGGCCGCGATGGGCACCCCGCACACCTCGCCCGCCTGCCGGCCGACGGCGTAGAGGGCCCCGCGGTAGCCGAAGGCCTTCAGGTTCGCCACGATGTTGCGGGCCAGATTGTCCGGCTTCTCCGACACGCCAATGACGACGATGCTCTTGGGGTAGAAGATGCGGTGCATGATGCGCGATGTGCTCCCGTGGATGGCCAGCGCCTTCGGTCTCGACGGCCGCGGCCGCTCAGGCAATCCCGCCGGCCAGAGCCATGCCGCCATCGACCAGGAGGGTGACCCCAGTGATGTAGTCCGAGTCGGACGAGGCGAGGAACATCGCCGCCCCCACCACATCGCCCGGCTCGCCGAGCCGCCCCAGCGCCGTCGCCTGGACGATGCGCTCGCTCACCTCAGCCGATTCCCACAGGGCGCTGCTGAAGCGGGTCTTGATCACCCCCGGCGCCAAGGCATTGACCTGGATGTTCTCGGGCCCCAGTTCTTTGGCCATCACCTGCGTGAGCATGATCAGGCCCGCCTTCGAGACGCTGTAGATGCCCATGGCCGGTGAGGGCCGCAGCCCGGCGATCGAGGCCATGTTGATGATCTTGCCTCGGCCTCGCCGGCGCATGTGCGGCACAACCTGCTGGATCAGAAGGAAGGCGCTGCGCAGGTTGACCTCCATGATCTTGTCCCACTGGGCCACGGTGGCGTCCATCATCGGCCCGAAGTGCGGGTTGGTGGCTGCGTTGTTCACCAGGATGTCGACTCCGCCGAACGCCTCGACCGCCCGCGCGACCAACGCCTCCACGGCCTGCACCTCCCCGACGTGCGCCGCCACGGGCAGGGCTTCCCCGCCCCGCTCGCGGATCTCCGCCGCCACCGCCTCCAGCCCCTCCTGTCTGCGGCTGGCCAGGACGACCCGGGCGCCAGCCTGGGCATAGGCCAGAGCGATCTCACGGCCGATCCCGCGCGAGGCACCGGTCACGATCGCCACCCGGCCGCTGAGGTCGAACTCCATCTCCGCCTCCTTGGGAATTGCCCATCCGACTGGGAACGGGCCACGCCCCCGGCCCGCTGCAGCGCTCAGCGCCTGCCGCGGCTCAGGCTGCCCGAATGCGCATGTGCAGCGCGCGGAGCAGCTCCGGGACCCAGCGCCCCACCGGGGCGAATGTCGCATGCGCCGGCACGTCCGGCTTCAACCCGATCGAGAGCAAACGGTCCTTGCTCAGCACGACGGTGAGATGCTGGCGCACCGAGCCGGCGATGCTGGCGAATCGCATCGGACCCCCGTCGATCTCCTTGAGCACGCGGTCCCCCATCATCACCGATGCCGCCGTCATGGCCGAGATGCGGTCGGTGTCCACCGCAGGCTCGTTGGGGACGCAGGCCATGATCAGCCCGTTGCTGTCGACCAGGGCGACCCATTCGGGCTCAGGCAGCTCTTCTGCCAGTCGACCCAGCACGCGCAGGAGCTCCGATTGACGAGTGACCATACACTGCACTCCGAGGGGGTGGCCAGGTCCGGCCCCGATGCCGCAAGCGTATCTCAACACGCTCACCCCTGCAAGGGCCCCCCGGTCCTCTCCTGCGAGGAACCGCGCTGCGCGCCGGCGTCGATTGGCCCACCGCTCCGTTTGGGATACAATCCGACGGCGATGGACTTCCGGCCCTTTTATCGTCGGCCCGGGTTTCACACCGCCTTCGGCCTCCTGCTGTGGGCAGCGGCGTACGTCCTGCTCCGCAGAAGTGCAGGCCCGCTCGTCCCCCTGCCCTTACCGTTCAGCATCGCCGCAGCGCTGCTCGCCTCGCTGGCCCTGTTCGTCTTCTTCGGTCAACTTGTGCCCCCGGGCCGCAGACTCGCCGCGTACCCGGGCGAAGTCCTGCGCTTCCTCGCTGTCGCGCTTTGGATCGGGCTGCACGTCTGGGCCTTCCGCCCGCAAGGGAGCCCAGCCGCGCAGACGGCGGTAGTCCACGCCGACCTGCTGCTGGGGACGCTCTTCCTCATGACCGCCTTGGCCGCTCAGTTCGTCCTGCCCGTGCGGACGGCCAACGAGCGCGCCGCCGTCGTCGGACGACTGCTGCGCCATTTGGCCGGGCTGTCCGGCCCGGTCGTCTTCGTCCACAACGGCCGGGCCAAGGAATCCTTGCGCGAAGCGGGCCGCCACGGGCCCGGCGTCCTCCTGGTGGACTATGCCAGCGCAGCCGTTCTCCGCACCGACGTCCGCTACACCGGTGCCGTGGGCCCAGGGCTCACCTTCACCGCCGCCGGCGAACGGCTGGCCGAGGCACTCGACCTGCGCTGCCAGACGCGCACCGTGCCTGCCACTCCGCCCACCTCGGCCAACGAGGCACAAGATCAGGCGGAGACCTCCTTGGCGCTCACCGGCGACGGCATCCCTGTCTCCGCCGAACTGCGCGTGACCTTCATGCTCCACCCAGGCCGCACTCTCGAGCCGCGCCTGGGCAGCGACCCCAACCGTCCCCCCTACGACTTCCACCCGATCGCCGCCGGCCGTGCCGTCTACGGCCATGCCTACGGCAGCCAGCACGACGTGCCCTGGAGTCGCCTGCCCCTGCTGCTCGTCGTCGATCTGTGGCGTGAGGAAGTCAAGGCCCGCTCGCTGCTCGATCTCCTCCGGCCCTCGCACGATCGCCCCTCCCCTCTGGAGGAGATTCAGAACGCCATCCTCGCCCGCCTGACCTCGCCCACGTACTCCATCCGAGACAGCGAAGGACGCCCGCAGTGGAAGCCGAGCCGCGAATATCACCTTCTCCACGAGCGCGGCATCCGCATCCTCGCGGTGGAGATCCGCAGCCTCCTCCTGCCCGAGGACGTCCGCCAGGAACACCTGCTG
>FWPV01015646.1_pt1 | contig 10861 bp, 7 predicted proteins | sample 2228371 | NCBI WGS metagenome assembly FWPV01 (sample SAMEA103939776, study PRJEB20133) | metagenome | reverse complement strand
ACCTCATCTCGAACTCCATCAAGTACGCACCGGGCGGAGAAATCCGCATCTCCGGGCAGGTCCGCCCTCACTTTGTGATCATCTGCGTCAGCGACGAAGGCCCGGGCATCGCCCCGCAGGACATCCCGCACATCTTTGACCGGTTTTACCGGTCAGCGGAAGCCGCGCGCCAGACCAAAGGCGCAGGGTTGGGGCTCTACCTTTCGCGGGCGATCATCGAGGCCCACGGAGGACAAATCTGGGTCGATTCGCAGCGCAATTCCGGCGCCAGGATCTGCTTCTCGCTGCCGCGCAGCGAGTGAGCCTGATCAGCGGCTGGTCTGGTGGTATAATCCGCTCATTGCGGTACCCAATCCCGCATCAGCCCAGGATCGATTGGGCTGAGCAGATACACCCCCGCAAAATACAGGTTCGGGAGAAAAGGTTCAAGCATGTCGAAAATCCAAACTAGCTGCCCGCGGTGCAAATCCCCGGTGATCGCCGAGGTTGAGCAACTATTTGATCTCAACCAGGATCCGCTGGCCAAACAGCGGTTCCTTAGCGGGCAGGTGAACGTCATCCACTGCCCCACCTGCGGCTACGACGGCATGGTCGCCACGCCGGTCGTGTACCACGATCCGGAGAAAGAATTACTGCTCACCTTCGTCCCGCCGGAACTCGGGCTTCCGGTCAACGAGCAGGAGCGGATGCTCGGGCCGATCATCAACCAGGTCGTCAACCGCCTTCCGGCCGAAAAGCGCAAAGGGTACCTGCTCCGCCCGCAATCCATGTTCACCTTCCAAACCATGATCGAGCGCGTACTCGAGGGCGACGGGATTAGCAAGCAGATGATCGAGGACCAGCAGAAACGGTTGAATCTGCTCCAGCGCATCCTGTCGATTCCCCAGGCGGAATCCCGCGCCGAGGTGATCAAACAGGAAGAGGATCTGATCGATCACACGTTTTTCAGCATGCTCTCGCGCCTGATTGAAGCCAGCCTGGCTCAAGGGGACGAACGGTCCAGCCGCACGCTTTCGCAGATCCAACAGGAGCTGCTCGATCAGACCAAAATCGGACAGCAGATCCGAACCCAATCCCGCGAAGCGCAGGAAGCTGTGCGCAGCCTCCAGGAAGCCAGCCAGAGCGGGTTAACCCGCGAAAAACTCCTGGATTTAATCATCGCCGCCGCCGACAACGAAATCCGCCTTACCACGATGGTCAGCCTGACCCGCAACGGGATGGATTACCAGTTTTTCCAGCTACTCTCTGAGCGCATCGAGACGAAGTCGGGAGAAGAGAAAGCGAAACTGGAAGCCCTGCGCGAAAAACTGCTCGAATATACCAGCAAGATCGACCAGCAGGTTCAGAAGCATATCGATGAAAGCCGCAGTCTGCTCAATCGAATTGTGGATTCAGCCGACGTCGAAGCAGCCATGGAGCAAAACCTGGATCTGATCGATGATTTCTTCGTTGAAATCATTGAACAGGAGCTGCAAAACGCCCGCGCCAAAGCCGACCTTGACCGGATCGGTAAGCTTCAGAAGGTGAAAGCCTTCATCGAGAAAGCCGCGTCGCCCCCGCCTGAGCTGGCCTTCATCGAGCAGCTTCTCGCCTTGCCCGGCTACGACGAGCGGATGAAAGCCATGCAGGAAAATGCCTCGATGGTTACCCCGGAGTTCCTCCAACTTCTCAGCGGCCTGATCAACCAGATGGAATCCCAGAAGCAGTCCGAGGAACTGGTCAATCACCTGAAGGAGATCAACCGGATCGCCCTGCGCGTATCGATGATGGCGGCGATGAAGGCGAATGACAAGAAATAAGGCGGCTGCCAGGACGTCTCGAAAGTCCGGGAGCCCGTTATTCGGCCAGCAGCGAGCGCTGCATGGCCCACATTTGCGCGTATAAACTGTTCCGGGCGAGTAGCTCCTTATGAATCCCCCTCTCGGCCACCTTCCCCCGCTCGAGAACCAGAATCTCGTCCATTTCGTCCATGGCGGCCAGCCGGTGGGTGATTAGAATCAGGCTCTTTCCCGCGCAGGCGCCAATCAAATCGTCCAGAATTTGTTCCTCAAGCAGCGGATCGATGTGGGCGGTCGGCTCATCCAGGAGAAATACCGGAGCGTCTTTGAGCAAAGTCCGGGCCAGCGCCAGCCGCTGGCGCTCGCCGCCGCTCATGTGCAGTCCGTGCTCGCCCACCCAGGTGTCCAATCCTCGCGGCAGCCGGCGCAGCCAGCCGTCCAGCCGGGCGCGCTCGAGGACCGCCAGAAGGTCTTCTTCGCTGGCGTCCGCCTTCGCCAGGAGCAGGTTCTGGCGCACGCTGGCGCTGAAGAGGTAGGTCGACTGCGAGATGACCGCGAACAGGCGGCGGCAGCTCTCCTCATTCAACTCAGAATAATCCTGTCCGTTGATAAAGATACAGCCCGGCGGAGGTTCGGCAAACCGGAGCAGCAGATTGACCAGCGTGGATTTTCCCGCTCCGCTCGGCCCGACCACGGCAATCCTCTTTCCGGGAGGGAGGTCGAAGCTGACTCCGCTGAGTGCTTCATTCTGGCTGCCAGAATAGGTAAAACTGAGGTTCCTGACGACCAATTCGAACGAGCGGTTCAGCATGTCCGGTTCACTGCCGCCCCGGGTTGATTTCTCCTGAATCTGATTCCCCTCGGCGAGAGCAAACAACCGGCGGGCGGCCTCCAGACTGCCTTCCAGCTGCTGGGCCGCCTGAGGCAGCGGAGCGACCGCCTCGAAGCTGGCAAGCGCGACCAGCGCAAGAACCGCTAACAGGTATCCATCCAGGCTGCCAGCATTCACTCTGGGGATTGCCAGCCATAAAACTGCTGCCAGGGTCAGCTGGGCTATCAGCGTGGAAAGGGCGTTGAGCGCACCTTGCGCCAGACCGCTCCAGTGCTGGACTCGGGTCACCTGCCGGCTGATTCGCTCGACCCTTTCCAGGAAAGCGCCGCTCCAGCCGAACGCGGTCAGGTCCGTCATGCCCTGCAGACCTTCCACCAGTGCCGCGCTCAGATCCCCGCGAGACTCGACCCGCTCTCTTCCAATCTTTCGACCGGCCGCATAGGCCAGGACCGGAATCGCCAGGCCGCCGACCAGCAGCCCGCTAATCAACGCCAGCCCGGCCGAGGGAACCAGGCTCCCGGCGAACCACCCAACCCCCAGAGTGATGACCGCTGCGGTGACCGGCGGAGCAACCACGCGCACGTAGAAATTTTCAAGGGTGTCAATATCATCCAGGGCGCGAGCAAGCAGGTCTCCGCTCTGCATGTCAACCAGCCCGAGGGGCGCTCGAGGTTCTATCGACCGGTAGAACCATCCCCGCAAGCCCGCCAGCAGGCGAAAATTGACCGAGTGAGACGCCAGGCGTTCCAAATATCTGAAAATTCCGCGCGCAAGCCCGAAGAAGCGCACCCCCACGATGGCGACCTGTAAGGTGGCAATCGAAGGCTGCAGGGACGCCCGGGCAATCAGGGATGCCGAGGTGCCCAGCAGACCCACTGCGCTGGCTGTCGCTGCGCTGCCCAACAGGATCGAGAGAAACACCCGACCCCAAAACGGCTTCAGGAAAGCGAGCAGCCGCAGGATCGTCTTCATTGGCGCCCCAGAAATGCCTGAACCAGCTCGAAATACGCGCCTCTGCGCGCGACCAGCTCCGCGTGAGCGCCCTCCTCGACCACCCTGCCCCCATCGATCACCAGGATCCGGTCGGCGTTCATCACGGTGGTCAGCCGGTGGGCCACAATTAAAGCAGTCTTGCCTCTCAATAATTCCCGCATGGATTGTTCCAGGATCCCTTCGTTAAGCGGATCCAGGTAGGCGGTCGGTTCATCCATCACCAGCAGCGGGGCGCCGGTGAAAAAAGCGCGGGCCAGTGCCAGCCGCTGGGCTTCGCCACCGCTCAGCCGCGCCCCGCGCTCACCGATAGGAGCGTGGATCCCCTGCGGCAGGCTCGCGATGACCGGATCAAGCTGAGCAAGCCGGGCCGCTTTCATCATATCTTCCTGACGCCGGTCAGCTTCCAGCGGGGAAATATTGCCTGCCAGCGTATCGCGGAACAGAAACGGCTGCTGCGGCACCCAGGCAACCTGCCTTCGCCAATCCTCCAACCGTATTTGAGCCAGCGGGGTGCTGTTGACCAGGATTTCCCCGCCGTCCGGAATGAGGAAACGCAGCAGGAGTTTGGCAATGGTGCTCTTTCCCCCGCCGCTCGTCCCGACCAGAGCCACTTTTTCCCCGGCTCGGATCGTGAAGGAGAGGCCCTCCAGGGCAGCCCGGTCCTGCCCAGGATAGGTGTATCGAACGTTTTGGAAGCGGATTTCAAACGGCCCGCTGAGGTCAACCGTCTCGCCGGAGCCTGACTGGATTTGCGGGGCGGGCAGGTCGAAAACGGCAAAGATCTGCCGCGCGGCGGTGATCCCGGTCAGCGCGGCGTGAAAGCGCTGACCAAGCAGGCGCAGCGGCTGGTAGAACTCCGGCGCGAGGAGGAGAATGAAGAAAGCCTCCTCGAAACCCATCCGCCCATAGAGCAGGCGCAGTCCAATCTGGACCGCGATGACCGCCGTGCTGAGCGTACCCACCAGTTCCAACGCCAAAGCCGAGAGGAAAGTCACCCGCAGGACCCGCATCGTCACCACGCGGTGGCGCTCAGCTGCGGCATCAATTTCTATCCCGCGCTGGCGGCTGCGCCCGAGCTGCTTCAACTCACGCAAGCCCTGGATCGAATCAAGGAAGGTTGCGCTCAACCGGTAAAGAGCCTCCCACTGGCGGCGGGTGACGGCCTCGCTGGCCTTCCCGATCAGGATCATGAACAAGGGGATTAGCGGCGCGGTCAGCGCCAGGATCAGCGCGGAAAGTGCGTCATGGGGAACAACGGCTGCCAGAAGGATGATCGGGATCATCCCTGCCAGGACGACCTGCGGGAGATACTGGTTGAAATAGGCGTCAAGGGCTTCAATCCCCTGGACCGCTGTGGTTGCCAGTTGAGCGGTTCGCTCGCCCTGCAAGCCTCCCGGTCCAAGCCTGACCAGGTGACGGGCATAGGCGGTCCGTAATTGAGACTTCACCTGCAACGCAGCCTCGTTCGCGGCTGCTTCCGCGCCGAAACCCGCGAGCGCCCGTAAACCAACCGCCGCCAGGAACATCGCGAAGACCGGCGCGGCCGAGGGCAGATCCATGCCCTGCAGAAAGACGCCGTTAACGATCTGCGCGAGCAGGTGCGCACCCCACACGATCAGCACGCCGCCGGCGGCGCCAAACAGGATGGTCGCCGCCAGGGGCAAGCCGGCCTGGCGCGCCCATCTCAACAAGCGCGGGTCGAGGTTCATCGGAGATTTGAACGCAGGGGAAGTACTTAAGGAATTATACCTCGCTGAATGCGTCCCTCACCCTCGCGGTCTGGCCGGCGTTCAATCCTTCATCGCCTGTTTAAGCTGCTCAATCGCCGGAATGGGTGTTGGATCCACCTTGTAGATCATCGCAAGGTAGTAGGCGACGTAATCTCCAAAATGGAGCGCCGACCAGAGATGCGCCAGCCGCCCCTCTCCTTTTGCCAGGTAATAATCGGTGCCAACACCCGCCAGCATGAAGGCTTTGGCGGTCAGCTCGCTGCGCAGCCGGTTGCGAGGGTGATCGCTGGGTGCCCTGAGGAAAATTGCACTCATCTGGGTGAGGAAGAGCTCCGGATTCTCGACCCCCGCGACGGTGTTATGATCAGCCTCCGGCAGAGTGTCAAAACTCGCCCAGGCTTTCGCCAGCTCGTTCAATTGGCCTTTCCAGCGCCGGGCGACCGGTGCGAGGACCCCCGAACCGAACACATTCACACCCCGTCCGACCAGCTGACCCGCCAGACGTTTGGCCGGGTTTTTCACAACCGGCACGTCCGCGGCGATGCTTTCCTGCTGATGCAGCATGATGTTGACCGCTTCGTCCAGCTCAGCAGAGGGATCCTCGATCAATCCCAGGCGGTAAAACAATGCCAGAAGCAGTCCAAAAGAATACCCCACAGCCGAGCGCGGCTGGCCGTGATGTTCAAACACCCATTGCTTCGCGCTGGCAGCACGGGCTTCCTGGCTCAAGCGCCCGCCGGTGGCGATCGCGAAGAGCTGGCACCCCGCTTTGCGGGCCTGCTCAAAAACCGATAAAGTCTCTTCCGTATTGCCCGAATGCGAAGAAGCGATCACCAGGGTTTGATCCCCGACGGCCCAGGCCGGCAGGTTATAGTCGCGCTGAACGAAGACCGGCACGGAGCAGAGCGGTTCGATGTAGGCAGCCAGCAGGTCGGCGCCGATCGCTGACCCGCCCATCCCGGCGACGAGGACCTGCCGGATTCCGCTCATTTTCGGCAAAGTCTGGCTTAAACTATGATCCCAGGCTCGCTGTAACTGACCGGGCAGGCCATCGATGTGGGCCAGCATATCTTCCGAATCGATTTGAGCAAAACTGTGGAACTGATCTAAATCCATAAGTCCTCCTTCATTGTGTTAGCCAGGATGGTTGAAAGAAATCCTCAGGGAGTAGGATCGGTCATCATCTGGTACCGGCAGCCATCACGGCACAGCCCAGGTCATATACTCCAGCTCGAGGGCCGCGCCCGGGACAGGAAGTTTCACCAGCAGGAGAACGCCGGGCAGCCCCTGATTGGTGCGGTAGCATAAATAAGTTCCCGTCTGCTGGCCGCCAAGTCTGACCGCCTGGGCAGTCAGAGTTACTCCGCTGCACTCCGAGAAAGACGGTCTGGTTAACCCATAAATACCGATCCGGGCATTATGGATTGGTAGCAGTTGGTACTGGCCGGGTTCAATCTCCTCCAGAGCGGCATCACCGCCTTCATCCTGATCGATCAGCCCGGTATCCAGGTCGATCGCCTGATCGGGCAGCAAACTGGCGCTGCCGCTGACCTCGGTAATCGGGGTGGGAGACGGATTCGGGGTTGGGGTCGGCGTGGCAGTGCTGACCACCACTACCTGGATCCGCGCCCAAAACGGCGCATCCCCGTTCGGTCCTAGTCCAAAAAGCGAGCCGTGGTCGTTGCGAAGCATCCAATAGCTGGAGTAAACCCCCGGTACGCTTGGAGCAACCATGTCCACGGCGATATCGACGATTTCTCCAGGCGCCACGGGTTGAGACAGGTGATACGTATTTTCCAATCCCAGGGCGTCTCCGGAAAACCAGACCACCGAGTAATCCCTCGTCCAGGTGCACGAGCCGCTATTGACAAAACGCCAGATCTTGGTGAACGGCTCTCCGGGCTGCAGGCGGGTATCGTCTGGGATGGACACGTCCAGGGGCTGGCCTGGCTTTGCGCGGTCGCAGGGAGCGGGCTGGCTGCTGTTCACGGCCGGGTTCAGGGTGTTCTCAGCGGGAGAGGACCCCACCGTAGGCGTGATCACCTGGGGGAACGGCGTTGCTGCCATTTGGGTCGGCACAACCACGTTCGTTCCCGCCTTTTCGGTCATGATCGCCAAAGCGGTATGATAAACGCCGGTGGCGTTTGGCGTGGCTTCCTGCGCGCGTGCAGGCAGATTGCAGCTTGCCAAAACCAGCAAGGATACCGCCCAGATCAACCCTGCCAGCCGGTTTTCCGTCTTCGTTTTCATGATCATCCCCGATTCTACACCTAAATTTCTGTGAAGAAATCCAGGGCATTGATACGAGGTTTGCATAAACCTATCGTCGGCAGGTAAAATAGGAGTCCGCAGGTCAACGACGGCCTGTCCGCAGGAGAGAGGTATGAAAACAACAGCGACCAGTCTTTCCACCCGTTACCTCAAATACAATCACGGGCTTTGGGAGCGCAAAGAAAACGGTGTAATCGCCGAAGCAAGCGTGGATATCTCGGTAAACGGCGCTTTTTGGGTGAGCTTGATGTGCACCCCGACCCAGCTTGAAGAGCTTGCGGTCGGATTCCTTTTCAACGAGGGCATTATCGAAACGGTTGACGAAATCGAAATCCTCCGCCCGTGCGATGATCAATGCAATATTGACGTTTGGCTCAGCCGCGGGGTCAAGGAACCCGCTCAGTGGCGGCGGACTTCCGGCTGCAGCGGAGGGGTGACACGCGCTGACGAAACCCTGCAACCGGATCCGGTCCCCATCCGCGAATCCGTCGAACCCGAACAGATCGCCGCGCTGATGGACCGCCTGCTCGAATCTCAGGAACTCTACCGAGAGGTGCGCGGCGTGCACTGCTCGATTCTCACGGATGGAACAAACCTGCATGCGTCTGCCGAAGATATCGGCCGCCACAACACGCTGGACAAGCTCGCCGGGCATCTGCTGATCCAGCGCCTGCCCCGCAAGGACTGGATCATCCTGACCACCGGGCGCGTCAGCTCGGAAATGCTTCAAAAATCCGCCCGCCTTGGCGCCTACATGGTCGTTTCACGCACCTCGCCCAGCTCCCTCTCTATCCAATTGGCCCGCCAGCTGGGGATCACCCTGGTGGGCTACGCCCGCCGGCGCCAGTTTAACGTTTATTCCTGGCCCGAACGGCTGGGCGGCGTCAGCGGCTGGACCTAGATTCGTTTCCTCCTGTCCGCGCGAAAAGCTCCGCCTGGATCAGCTCCTCGGGCGTGTTGACATTCATGAACGCCAGGCGGCCGGGGTCAACCGCCTCGATCTCGTCCTCGTTCAGCACCCGCACTTTGACGCGCTCGAACCAGGCGATCATTCGCCGCTGCCCCTGGTTCAGAGCCGCTTCAACCGCCGGCAGACAAACATCTCTGCGGTAGACTGCGTGGAGTGGCTCCATGCCCTGATTGGTCGCCGGAAGGACGACATCAACGCCTTCATGGATCAACACATCGCACTGATACGCCAGTAAATCCCGGCTGGCAAAAGGCATGTCACAGGCAATCACCGCAACCAGCGGGTGCGAGGCAGCCTGCAGAGCCGTGTACAGTCCCCCAAGCGCGCCGCTGCCGGGGAGGATGTCCGCGACGAGCGGCAAACCAAGGAAATCAAGCCCCTCGCGCGAATTGGTCGTGATCAAGATTTCGTCTGCCAGCGGGCGGACCCGCTCAAGCACCCGGGTGATCATCGGCCGCCCGAGAAACGGCACTAGGGCTTTATCCCTGCCCATCCGGCGTGATTCACCGCCAGCCTGGATGACAATCGTGATCATAATGTATATAATTATACTTACTTTAGTATGATTTACACCGCGGACTTTCACTGATCCCATCATCCTCCCCGCGGAGTTGACCGGATATTACGCCGGTTTTGATTTTTAGCAGCCGTGCTTTGCTGGCTTGCGCCAGGCCAAATCAGGATAACAGGAGGATGAATGGATCAGACCCCCCTCGACGACCTGCTGGCGGAATTTGCTCCTCAGGGGCGGACAGCCCTGCTTCCGGCGCTGCACGCCGCCCAGGAGCGCTACGGCTATCTGCCGGATGAGATCGCTGCCCGAATTGCGCGGGCCCTGCATGTCCCCCTGGCAGAGGTCTACGGCGTGATCGACTTCTATGCGCTCTTCTACCCCCGGCCGACCGGTAAAACGGTCATTCACGTTTGCGGCGACCCGGCCTGCGCTCTGGCAGATTCAGATGAGCTTCTCTCTCAATTGTCCGCCGGGTGCGAACCACCATCCCTGCCCGGGGGCCCGATCCAGGACGCCGCTGTTGAACGCTCGCCCTGCCTGGGTTTATGCGATCACGCCCCTGCCTTACTCGTCGGCGGGCAGCCGGTCGTCAAGGCTGCTGGATTGACTCTCGAAGACCTGCTGGCTGGAAAAGGCAGCCGGCCTCACACCGTCCTTGGCGGCAACCTGCGCCTGCTGACCGCTCGTTGCGGAGCCGGGCGGACGATTTCGCTCCGCGAATACCGTCAGCGCGGCGGCTACCGGGCTCTTGAACAGGCCCTGGCGATGACCCCGCAGGCGGTGATCGAGGAAATCAAAGCTTCCGGGCTGGTTGGACGCGGCGGAGCGGCTTTTCCCACCGGTCTCAAATGGGAGGGCGCGCTCCAGGCGCCTGGCGAGATCAAATACGTCGTCTGCAACGGCGACGAAGCTGAACCAGGCACGTTCAAAGACCGGATCCTGATGGAAGACGACCCTCACAGCGTCCTGGAAGGGCTGATCATCGCTGCCTATGCTGTCGGCGCCAGAAAAGGTTACATCTACATCCGCGGTGAATACCGGCAACCCTTTGAAGCGATGAAGGCAGCCGTCCAGGACGCCCTCGCAGAGAGCCTCCTCGGCAGCCGCATCCTCGGCACCGATTTCTCGCTCGATGTCGAATTGCGCCTGGGCGCTGGAGCTTACATCTGCGGCGAAGAAACCGCCCTATTCGAATCCATCGAGGGCAAGCGCGGATTCCCGCGGGTCAAACCCCCGTTCCCGACCACCCATGGGTTATTCGGACAACCTACCGCGATCAACAACGTGGAGACCCTGGCCAATGTCCCGCTGATCCTGCGGATCGGCGCCGGCGAATACCGGAAAATCGGCACGGAAAAATCGCCTGGACCGAAGCTGTTTTGCGTCTCTGGGGATGTATCCCGCCCCGGCCTTTACGAGGTTCCCTTCGGGGTCACTTTCCGCCACCTGCTCTTCGACCTGGCAGGCGGGATGCGCTCCGCATACAAATTACAGGCGGTATTGTTCGGTGGAGCAGCCGGCGCCTTTGCGACCTCTGAACATCTGGATGTTCGGCTCTCCTTCGAAGACCTGCGTGAAGCAGGGCTACCGCTCGGCTCCGGCGTGGTGATGGTCTTCGACGAGAGGCGTGACCTGCGCGATGTCTTGAAGCGCCTGGCGCGTTTCTTCGCCCATGAATCTTGTGGCAAGTGTTACCCTTGCCAGTTAGGCACACAACGTCAGTACGAGATCATGGAACGGGTTGCGGCCGGCAAAGCCCAGGCCGATGATGTG
>FWPV01015643.1_pt1 | contig 10863 bp, 9 predicted proteins | sample 2228371 | NCBI WGS metagenome assembly FWPV01 (sample SAMEA103939776, study PRJEB20133) | metagenome | reverse complement strand
TCAATGGATAGGTTCCGTTTAACTATTACTAAATCACCATCGAAAATACCGTCTTGCACCATAGAATCTCCTTTCACCCTTAAAGCAAAACTATCTTGAAAGTGGAATAAATCACTATCAACCGAGAGATAGCCTTCTAAATTTTCGACGGCTAAAATGGGCATGCCGGCGGCAACTTTGCCAACAATTGGGAGTTTTTGAGTCTTTTCTTGAGAATTACTATTATAAAGATAATTATTTTGGGGTTTAGCAATGTCAAGATTAACTTTGGTAATACCTCTTGAAAGGTGTTTTTGCCTAATGATATAACCTTTTTGTTCTAAGGTGAGTAGTAAGCAACGAACTCCGTTGGGCGAGTTTATATCCATAGCCGCTCCGATTTCGCGTAATGATGGTGGAAAGCCGTTGCGGGCTATGAATTGATGTATAAAGGTGAGCGCCATTTTTTGACGCTCTGTTAAAATTTGGGTCATCTTTCGGGGGGACATACAAACCTTTTAATAATATAGCGATTTATGTATATTAAAGTAAATCTACTTTTTAATATACTGAAAAAATGTTAATACAACAATAATTATATACTTCTTTTTAAAGGTAATTAAAGTTCAATAGTTTAAATTAACAAAGGAGGTTGACAATGTTAACTTTCTATTATAATTTGAATGCAAAGATTGAGCCAAAAGTTTCACAAAAAGTAAGGGGTAATAATTGCTTTCAACTTCTGATATTGCCACTCGGGCAAAATTAATAAAAATGATTATCTTTGATAACGATGGGGTGTTCACAGATGGGAAAGTATACATTAATACAAAAGGTGAGGAAGCCAAATCTTTTTCAATACGCGATGGATTCGCGGTCATTATGGCTAAGCGGTTAGGAATTGAATTTGGTATAATAACCGGGTTGCTCTCCCCGATAGTTGAATATCGGGCTAATCAACTTGGAATAAACGAAATTCGTAAAGGGTTTTTAGATAAGGTAGAACAGTTAGAAGATATAATAAAAAAACATAACTTAGAGCCACGAGAGGTTGCTTATATGGGAGACGATTTATTTGATATCCCAGTTATGCGTAGGGTGGGTCTTAGTGCTGCTCCCGCAGATGCCTATCCAAGAGTGCGTGATGTTGCTGATTGGGTTTCGTCTTATCCCGGTGGGCAGGGCTGCGTAAGGGAGTTTATAGAGTTAATTTTACAGGCTCAAGGCAAATGGGAATTAATAGTGCAAGATTTTCTTAAAAGATGAAGTTTTTTATATTTACATTGTTAATTCTATTAACAGCGTGTTCCAAGCAAGATACTCCCCCAGTAGTAGCTACCTCGGCTGGTGGTCCCGGTTATCCGGACCAGGAGGTTTTTGGTGCTACCACTTATTATACTAAGGATGCCCAGCGAAGGTTAATTATTTATGCGCCACATATAAGCCGTTTTGATAGTAGGCGGCTTTTAGTTATGGATGGGGGTATAACAGTCCATTTTTTTGACCAAAATGGCGAACACCGAGCAAAGATGACCGCTAAAGAAGGCGAACTTCTTGAACTTGCCAATCGCGTTTGGGTGAGAGGCAATGTAGTCGTTAATTCTGATAGTGGAATGACTTTGAGGACTGAAGAACTTAAATATGACCCTGATATCGGTCGTATATTGACCGATGGATTTGTAACCATAATAACTCCACAGGATAGCCTTGCTGGATATGGTTTTTCCTCTTCGGTTGATTTAGTTGACTGGGAAATCAAACGCACAAGTGGGGCTACCTGGCGTAAAGCTGATAATAAGTAGCGATATATTTGAAGTTAAGAAAATGAATAAATCTTATTAAGATAATTTATAACAAATTATATGCGAATTTACTTAGTAAATATAATATGGCTATCCCTTGTTATTCACTCATTAATTCAGGCGCAGGAAAAGATAGTTCTTGAATATGCGGATACATTGCGCAGTAAAGGTTCTATTAGAGAATTAATAGGGAATGTAAAAGTTAATAGAGGAGACGAGCACATTATCGCGGATAGGGCAATTTATGATGCTGAAGCCAAGATAATTAGTTTATATGGAAGGGTTAATCTTTCTGAACCATCGCGCAGAGTTTCCGCTGAGCAAATGCGTTATGATGAAAATACTGGAAATTTCGATGCACGAGGTTCAGTGGATGTATGGATAGGTGATAGTTTGCGTATTCGTTGTAATACCGCGCATTATGTAGATGAAATTTCTAAACTTAAATTAGATGGAAATCTGTTTATTGAGATGTTTAATGATAGTTCCCAAATTACGGGTAGATGGGGCCAATTTGATTTAAAGGATTCGTCGGGGGTAATTGAAGGTTCACCGGTATATAGTCTATTAATAAAGGATGGAGATAAAAGAGACACGCTTGTAATCAAGTCTGATAGATTAGAATTTAGCCAGCGGGATAGGTCAGCCCTATTTATTGGAAATGTTGAACTTACCCGTTTAGATATTTTAGCCTTAGCGGACACTCTTTATCATCAACCCGATTCCAATAGAACCCAACTCACAGGTGCGCCGATACTTTGGAGAGGGGATGATGAACTATCGGGTAAACAAATATATATTGTTTATAAAGGACAAAATATCAAGACTTTAATTGTATCGGGTGATGCGGTAGTGCTATCACCTTCTAAAGAAAATGATAAGCGAAAGAATAAATTAGCCGGTCGAAAGATAAGTTTTGAAGTCATTGATGACAGCACGCGCTACATAAAAGTTGAGGGCGATGCAGTGGGTAGATATTTTGTTTGGGATGATAAAAATGTCTATCAAGGCGTCAATTTGGCTACAGCCGATGTAATTGAAATTATGATTTTAGGCAAGAGAACTAAGATGATAGAAATAAATGGTAAAGCCAATGGTGCGTTCTATCCACCCGGATTTGAACCTGCTGAGGTTTTTGAAACCACTATCGGGAATAATTTCCAAGAGTAAGGTAATATATGAAATTACAAGCGTTAAATTTAATAAAGCGATACGGGAAACGCAAAGTAGTAGATAATGTGTCTATTGAAATTGAGAAGGGTGAAATCGTGGGATTGCTAGGACCTAATGGAGCAGGTAAAACCACAACATTTTATATTATAACTGGGTTAATATCCCCTGATAGTGGTAAAGTCAAACTTGATGGGAAGGATATAACGAAGTTGCCTATGTATCGACGGGCAAGATTGGGTTTAAGTTATCTCTCTCAAGAGCCTTCTGTATTTAGGAAGTTGACCGTTGAAGAGAATCTAATGGCAATTCTTGAAACACTACATTTGACTCGGGGCGAGAGAGAAGCGAAAGCGAATGGTTTACTGGAGGAGTTTGGTTTAACAAACATCCGTAAGCAAAAAGCATATACATTATCTGGTGGCGAGCGGCGAAGGGTTGAGATAGCGCGAGCCCTGACCACATCCCCATCATTTATACTATTAGACGAGCCTTTTGCAGGTATCGACCCTATTGCTGTTAATGATTTACAAAATCTCGTTAAAAGTTTGTCCAATCGAAACATTGGGGTGCTTATCACTGACCATAATGTGCATGAAACCTTATCTATAACCGATAGAGCGTATCTCTTATATGATGGGAAAATTTTAAAAGAGGGCACATCTACATTTTTAGCCGAAGATGAACAAGCGCGTCAGTTATATTTAGGCGAGAAATTCAAATTAGAGCGATAATACAAGTGCTTTCAGTAAGTAAATCCTTATCAATTGTAGTTCCCTGCTATTGTAGTTGTAAGATTTTGCCCGATTTAGTAAAAGAACTTGCTAATGAATTACCGAACTTATCTAACCGATATGAGGTGATACTCGTTAATGATGGTAGCCCTGACAATACTTGGCAGGTGATACTTGATTTAGCCCAAGAATATAAGTGGATAAGGGGGGTCAACTTAACCCGCAATTTTGGACAACACAATGCGCTATTATGTGGGATACGAATGGCAACTAATGAAATTGTAATAACTATTGATGACGATATGCAAAATCCGCCTACCGAAATTTCAAAATTGATTGGCAAATTAAACGAAGGTTTTGATGTGGTTTATGGTAGTCAAAGTCATAGGGATTATGGTTTGATGCGTAGTTTAGCAACTATAATGACGAAATGGATATTGAAAAGTGTGATAGGAATAGAAAATGCTCGCAAAGTTAGTCCTTTTAGAGCATTTTGGACTCATCTCCGAGATACCTTCGCTGACTATCGTGGTTCCTTCGTATCGATAGATGTTTTACTATCTTGGGCTACAAGTAGGTTCAGTTCGGTTTATACCGAACATCGTCCACGTACAATTGGCTCATCTAATTATAATTGGTATAAATTATTTACCCACTCCTTTAACCTCTTAACTGGCTTTACCGTTTTACCCTTACAATTTGCCAGTATACTTGGGTTTATATGCACTATATTTGGGATAGGAATTTTAATATATGTTTTGGGTAGGTATTTTTTATTTGGTTCCCCAGTAGCGGGGTTCACCTTTTTGGCTTCATCTATAGCCATCTTTTCGGGGGCGCAACTTTTAGCCTTAGGGATAATTGGAGAGTATTTAGCACGGATGCATTATAGATTGCTCGATAAACCGCCTTATGCTATTGGGGAGAAAGTGAATATTGATTGAAACTATTTATAATGCTCATAGATTTTCTTAAAATTCAATAAGTTGAGGATGTATATATTTGTTCGTCCATCTACATAACCACACAGATTATAGCCTACTTGATGGTGCTTGTTGGATTCCAAAGTTAGTAGAAATTGCCGCCCAACAAGGCGCACCAGCAGTTGGAATTACCGACCATGGCAATTTGTTTGGTGCGTTAGATTTTTATTCTAAAGCCCGGGAAACTGGTTTAAAACCTATTATCGGCTGTGAATTATATATGGCTTTGGGTTCAAGATTAGAAAAGAAACCTGGTAGAGCGGGGGAAATGCGATATCATATCGTTTTATTAGCAAAGGACTTAATTGGTTATAAAAATCTTTGTAGGTTATCAAGTGAAGGTTTTATTAGTGGTTTCTACTACAAACCTCGTATAGATAAAGAGTTGCTTGTCAAGTATTCACAAGGTTTAATATGTTTATCTTCCTGCCAACAAGGCGAGATTCCACAATTAATATTGCGTAACGACTTTGATGGTGCCCGAGAAGCCGCGCTATTTTATAAACAGGTATTCGGTGATGATTTTTACATTGAGTTAATGAGACACCATAAAGAGGAAGATGAAATATTAGTTCCTCGTTTAGCGCAATTAGCCCGTGATATAAAAGTAAAAACTGTGGTAACCAATGATGCGCACTATTTAAAGCGAGAGCATTCTAAAGCCCACGACATTTTACTTTGTATAGGAACGCAATCAAAAGTTGATGATGTAAATCGGTTGCGATTTGAAACCGATGATTATTACTTAAAAACTCCTCAGGAGATGCGTGAACTATTTGCCGATTTTCCTGAGGCTATTGATACTACGCTTGAAATCGCTGATAAATGTAATGTCGAAATACCGTTAGGTGAGCGTCATTTTCCAATATTTTCGGTTCCGGAGAACGAAGTGGGGGATGCGGGAAAACCGTTAACTGCTGATGAGTATTTAGAAAAATTAGCATATAAAGGTTTGTATGACCGTTACGGGACAAGTCCTTCGGATGAGGCTAAGGCGCGTATAGAAAATGAACTTAAAGTTATAAAACAGACAGGGTTTTCAAACTATTTTTTGATTGTGTGGGATTTTGTTCGTTGGGCTAAGGAACAAGGTATCCCTGTCGGTCCCGGGCGAGGTTCTGCGGCAGGTAGCATTGTAAGTTATTGTCTGGGCATAACTAACATTGACCCTTTACGATGGGGGCTTATTTTTGAGCGATTCTTAAATCCCGAGCGGGTTTCACCTCCTGATATTGATATTGATTTTGCTGATGATAGGCGAGACGATGTGATTAACTACGTTCGGCGCAAATATGGTGAAGATGCTGTTTGTAGGATAACTACCTTTGGTAAAATGGCGGCTCGTTCAGCGGTTACGGATGTGGCAAGAGTACTGGACATATCACATAGTGAAAGCAAACGAATTACAAAATTAATACCTGAAAAAGATTATACGCTTGATAATGCTATATCAGAAATTCCTGAAATTGCGGAACTTATAAAATCTGACCTTCGTTATAAAAATCTATTTGAATACGCAAAGATAATCGAAGGTTCGGTTAGGCATTCTTCCGTGCATGCAGCAGGGGTCGTAATTTGTCCAGGTCCGGTATTAGATTTCATCCCGGTTTATAAGAATAGTGATGAACCAGATTTGTATACTCAATATGATATGAATTGGATGGAAGGTTTAGGTTTACTGAAGATGGATTTTCTGGGGCTTCAGACTTTACAAGAAATCAATCTAACAGTGAAAACTTTAGCCAAGCGCGGAATTAATATAGATTTAGATAATTTAACTTATGATGACCCAGAGGTGTTTAAATTGTTTTCTGAGGGAAAAACCACGAGTGTGTTCCAATTTGAATCTCCGGGGATGCGCGAGAATTTAATGCGACTAAAACCTGAAAAATTGGAAGATTTAATTGCTATGAATGCTTTATATAGACCGGGACCGATGCAAATGATAGAAGATTTTATTGCGCGCCGTCACGGTCGTAAAACAATCACTTATATCCATCCGCGTTTAGAACCTATTTTAAAAGAAACTTATGGTGTAATAGTTTATCAAGAGCAAGTAATTCGTATTGCGACTGAATTAGCGGGGTATTCACTTGGGAGGGCTGACCTATTTCGTCGAGCGATGGGTAAGAAGAAGCAAGAGTTAATGGCATCCCAAAAAACCGATTTTATAAAAGGTTGTGTAGCAAACGGAATAGATAAAAAAAGTGCTAATGAGATATTTTCAGTATGCGAACAATTTGCAGGTTATGGTTTTGTTAAGGCTCATTCAGCGGGATATGCGGTGATTGCTTATCAATGTGCGTATCTTAAAGTTCATTATCCAGCAGAGTATTTTGCGGCTTGTTTGACGGTTCGTCATAACGATTCCGATCTGGCAATGAAGATTTTTGCTGAATGCCGTACTTTAGGAATAAATATTCTACCACCTGATATCAATTTATCCGAAGCAGCATTTACTGCGGATGGTAAAAATATTCGATTTGGATTGGCGGCGATAAGAAATGTGGGCGACGCTGCAGTAAGTGCAATTATAAATGCAAGAAATTCAGTTGGAGGTGAATTTACCTCCCTTACGCACTTTTTAAGTTCTGTGGATTTAAGAACTATCAACAAGCGTGTAATTGAAAGTCTTATTGATGCTGGGGCTTTTGATTGTTTTGGTGAATCACGTGCTACCTTAGCAGCGTCTCTTCCCAGCGTAATGGCTTATGTTCAAGCCGTTCAAGAAGAAAGAGAATGTGGCCAGAAAAATATATTTGAAGGGAGCGAGAGGAATCAAATGGTTTCACTGCCCAGCCCGGTGTTGCATCGAGTTAAGGAATTGCCTATTATGGAATTACTGTCACGCGAAAAGGCGGTTCTCGGCTATTTTATAACTACCCATCCACTTATTAGTTATGCAGAAATTCTTGATAGGCTTTTTAAGTATCATTTATCTTATAAAGAGAGTTTTGAGGATGGACAAAATATAAAGCATTACGGTATAATCACTGGCGTGGGAAAAAAGATAACTAAGAAAGGTGAACATTGGGCGGTTTTGAAAATTGAGGATTTGACCGGAACAATAGAAGGTTTGGCTTTTTCTTCCGTTTATGAAAAATATAAATCTGTTATAACTGTCGACAGAATAATAGCCTTTAAGGGGCGGGTTAACCGAGGTGAGATTAATGATGAACCAAAGATTTATCTTGATGATATTTTAGATATTGACCAGGCTTTAGCGCTTTGGGGAGGTTCTATTAGTCTTACACTGCATATAAATGAAATATCGGATTCTTTACTCGCAAGACTTGAAAAAATATTCGTTGAAAACCCCGGTTCATCTGAAATTTTTCTTAAAGTTAACCTGCCTACTGGCACTGAAGAACTATTAAAGATACATAAATATAAAATTAAGTTATCAGTTTCTTTAATAATGCATTTAAGGGATTGGTTTGGAACCGAGAGAGTTGAAATCGAGGGATTGGAAAACAACCATCTTGTATAGAATTAAATGCGAGTCGTTTTACAGCGTGTTATAGAAGCCACGGTCGAGGTGGAGCAAAAAATAATCGCTTCGATTGGAAAAGGATTTCTTTTGCTTGTTGGTTTTACCCATAGTGATAACCAAGATGACCTCGTATGGATGGCACGCAAGATTAGTAGTATTAGGATTTTTGAAGATTTAGAAGGTAAAATGAACCTTCCTTTATCAAGTGTTGACGGTCAAATTTTAGCGGTATCGCAATTCACGCTATATGCGGATATTAGAAAAGGGCGGCGACCTGCCTTTATTGATGCGGCTAAGCCCGAACAAGCGCAAGATTTGTTTAATAGGTTTTTAGATTTATTAATTAATGAAGGACTTAAGGTCCAAAAAGGAGTATTTGGCGCTAAAATGAAAGTCAGATTAATAAATGACGGACCTGTAACTTTAATTATAGATAGTGAAACAGCCCATTTTAAGTAATTTATATTATATTAAATTATTTGTCGGTAATTCGTTAGAATAACTAAAAAATATAATACCATCAATGTTTAATCAAAAAATGAGATTTTATAGTTTCTAATGCAGGGTTTAAAGCAAGAACTGCGTTTACGGCAGGAGTTAACTTTACAACCTCAACAAATCTTGCGTTCGGAATTAATTCAGATGCCGCTTCTTGAACTTGAGATGCGCGTTAGAGCCGAACTGGAAGAGAATCCCTTTTTAGAAGAAGCCGAGGATTCAGGCGAGGATGAAGCGTTACCGGAACAGTCAGATAGCGAGGATAGTCCTTCTGCAGCGTTATTGGATAGCGAGGAAGAAAGCGAGTCGGATATATATCCTGTTAGTGAAAAGAATAATGATATCGACTGGGAAGAGATATATAATGATTCCTCGCAGTGGGAGTATCGCGCTCAAACCCGATTGTCATCCGTTGAGGAAAATGTTGACTTACCCCAAACAGCCTCAACCTCACTATATGATAAATTAATTGAACAATTGTATTTAGATACCTTAACCGAACAGGAACGCAGTATTGGTGAAGAAATTATAGGCAATATTGATAATGACGGTAGATTACCACCAAATACCTTAGAAGATATTGCATCAAAAACGGGTGTGCCCCTACAAGTTGTGGAAAAAGTTCATCAGCATATAATGTCCTATGACCCAGTGGGGATTGCAGCGCGTTCTTTAAAAGAATGTTTATTGGTTCAACTTCAAAATAGAACCCCACGATATCCGGTTGTTGAAAGGATGATTAGTGAATGTTGGGATGATTTTATTAACAAGAGATATGAGATAATTCAAGAAAAATTACAAATTACCTTAGAGGATATAAAGAACGGATTTGAGGTTATTTCTAAATTAAATCCAAAACCTGGGGAGGGTCATTTTGATGAGAAGCAAAATTATATTATTCCAGATCTTATAGTCACTCAAGTAGGTGGAAAATATGAGATTTTTCTTAATGATGGGGATATACCGAGTTTTCGTATAAATCCTGCCTATCGGGAGATGTTTTTATCACAAGTGCATACTGATAAAAAGGTTCGGGAATTTTTAAATCGTAAACTTGAATCAGCCCGTTGGTTTATTAATGCAATTCATCAACGCCGAACTACAATGTTGCGAACGATGCGAGCCATATTAGAAAGACAGATGGATTTCTTTAGGAAAGGGCCTCAATACTTAAAACCTATGATATTAGCGGATATTGCTGAGGATGTAGGTATGGATGTGTCTACTATTTCGCGAGTTACGAGCGGTAAATATGTGCAAACGGATTGGGGTGTGTTTGAATTAAAGTATTTCTTTAGCGAAGCGATGGATACCGACGAGGGCGAAGAGGTTTCCAACCGAGTTATAAAAGAGCGTTTAAAGGAGTTGATTGCAAGCGAAAATAAAAAAGAACCTTTATCGGACCAAGAATTAACCGATATATTAAATAAAGAAGGATTTCAGATTAAGCGCAGAACGGTGGCTAAATATCGTGAAATGTTAAGGATTCCCGTAAAGAGGTTAAGACGGGAAATATAGTCTAATATGAATAATAAGTTATGAAGATGCAATATGTAACGAATTCCATTGAAGAGACGATAAAATTAGCAAGTGGGTTTGCATCAATATTAAAACCGGGTGATGTAGTTGCTTTAATTGGTGAATTAGGGGTTGGCAAAACTGAATTTGTGAGGGGAATATGTATGGGTTTGGGGTGTTCTAACGAGATATTCAGCCCGTCCTTTGTGCGGGTTCATCAATATAAGATTTGTAATGGAGATGGGCAAAGCGAAGTATTAAATCCTAAAGTTAGATGTATTTATCATGCAGATTTTTATCTTGCTAAATCGCTTGACGATGCGCTTGATTATGGTCTTGACGAACTTTATGGAGGTGAAAATATCGTGGTAATTGAATGGGCAGACCGATTCCCTCAAGTTTTACCCACAGAATATTGGCATATTAGTATTGAATTTAGCCTTTTGAATGAAAACCAAAGGAAAATATCAATATATAAAACTAAATAATTATAGATTTTGCGTTTATCTAAGTTATGTAAAAAGGGACATTTAAGAAATGCCCCTTTTTTGTTGATTAATTGTATTAAATTAAATGCATATATAAAAATGGAATTAATTTTACATATAGGCTTAATAAAGAATAAAATATTTGTTTATTTATTGATAATTAATTAATATGTTAATTTGATTAAAAATCTTTGTTAA
>FWPV01011533.1_pt1 | contig 10865 bp, 8 predicted proteins | sample 2228371 | NCBI WGS metagenome assembly FWPV01 (sample SAMEA103939776, study PRJEB20133) | metagenome | reverse complement strand
ATCCCACATGGTTCAGATGAAAGGATGCATCTTGAACAGCAGGGGCAGCGACAGAATCCTTTATATCCCACATGGTTCAGATGAAAGAGATAAAAACAAAAGCAGTTCGTTTTTTAAACATTGAAAACTTTATATCCCACATGGTTCAGATGAAAGAAAAAAAAGGAGGGAAAATGGAAAACAGCGAGATTAGACTTTATATCCCACATGGTTCAGATGAAAGCTGTGCCGTCTACTTACAATCAATTCATGCGTTTGACTTTATATCCCACATGGTTCAGATGAAAGATCAGAAGCTTTTTATGTGATTGACTGTCAACCAGTGACTTTATATCCCACATGGTTCAGATGAAAGTTGCTACTTCAGTCATTGCAATTGCTGCTGTTATACTCTTTATATCCCACATGGTTCAGATGAAAGGTGGGTTTTCAAGATAACCTTGACCAACGGCATTGAGCTTTATATCCCACATGGTTCAGATGAAAGCTGAATATCTATCGCATGACACAAGCCTGCTGCGTCCTTTATATCCCACATGGTTCAGATGAAAGCTCTGTTGAGATTGCGCGGATGCAAAAATACTGGAAGTACTTTATATCCCACATGGTTCAGATGAAAGATAATTTTTTAAATGAGATGAAGCTTTTGCTTGAAAGCTTTATATCCCACATGGTTCAGATGAAAGACCGAAGCGGTTAGTGTATTGCGCCCAAAAATTTGCCTTTATATCCCACATGGTTCAGATGAAAGCAGGAGCAGCGACAGTATCAGGTTGACTTTCGTCAAGCTTTATATCCCACATGGTTCAGATGAAAGTCAAATTTTGTTCCTGATTTTGAATGTTCTGTGAGGCTTTATATCCCACATGGTTCAGATGAAAGAACCCTGAACAGCCACCAACAACAGACTTCGACTCAGCTTTATATCCCACATGGTTCAGATGAAAGAGTAACTACATCATAATGCTGATCAACAAAATCTTCTTTATATCCCACATGGTTCAGATGAAAGTAATCGTATCGTAATGCTGATCGACAAAAGATTGCGCCTTTATATCCCACATGGTTCAGATGAAAGGTCGTGCGATTGTGTATGCAAGATTGTTGCTTCAGACTTTATATCCCACATGGTTCAGATGAAAGACAACGCCATCTGATGTCCAAAACATAACATCCTGATCCTTTATATCCCACATGGTTCAGATGAAAGGATGAGAGAGCGAATCATTCAAGTCTTAAAAGAACACTTTATATCCCACATGGTTCAGATGAAAGAGGATAGTTCGTAGTGTATTAAGTAGGTAATTTGACTTTATATCCCACATGGTTCAGATGAAAGTTTGTTTTCTGTTCAAAGTGACAATTTAGAATCAAACTTTATATCCCACATGGTTCAGATGAAAGGTGGCTACGGCTGTCATCGGTATAGCTGCGGTAATTTCTTTATATCCCACATGGTTCAGATGAAAGTCCAAACCCAGCAAAATAAAAAAGAAACTGACCGCCCTTTATATCCCACATGGTTCAGATGAAAGCACGCCCGGCGCAACTGCACCGTTGTCCTTGTTAACTTTATATCCCACATGGTTCAGATGAAAGCCTTGCAGCCACCAATCAGTGAATGAGCCTATGAAGTCTTTATATCCCACATGGTTCAGATGAAAGTGTGTTACTAAGTGACTCATAAGACTGAGAAATAGACTTTATATCCCACATGGTTCAGATGAAAGTTGTGCAAGAGTTGCTTTCGCTAAATGTAGCACGCATCTTTATATCCCACATGGTTCAGATGAAAGACCTACCACTACCAAGTTGGGCCGGTCCTGCTTTGCCTTTATATCCCACATGGTTCAGATGAAAGTTGACACGAGACAAACTCTACCGCAAGAAGTCATCCTTTATATCCCACATGGTTCAGATGAAAGTATTATCAAAAAAAGTAATACCTAACTGACCATCAAACCTTTATATCCCACATGGTTCAGATGAAAGTTGCAATTGAACCACATTACCGAAGATGTCCGTAACCTTTATATCCCACATGGTTCAGATGAAAGCACTTAAAAAATGAGAACCATAGCATTCATTAGCAACCTTTATATCCCACATGGTTCAGATGAAAGCATCGCTTAAAAAATGAGTGCTTTTTGAGTGCTCAACTTTATATCCCACATGGTTCAGATGAAAGCATCGCTTAAAAAATGAGTGCTTTTTGAGTGCTCAACTTTATATCCCACATGGTTCAGATGAAAGATTTTTATGCGCAGTATACAAATCGCTTTGGAACTCCTTTATATCCCACATGGTTCAGATGAAAGGTGACTCATAAGACTGAGAAACGGAAGGAATAGAAGCCTTTATATCCCACATGGTTCAGATGAAAGCAGAGCCGATGAGTAGAGCGAATCGTTGATTCATCAGCTTTATATCCCACATGGTTCAGATGAAAGATGTGCTGCAGCAAAGGCTTCCCAAGCGGCACGCTTGTCTTTATATCCCACATGGTTCAGATGAAAGGAACCGAAGCTATACAGAAATAACCCGGCGGGGCTGACTTTATATCCCACATGGTTCAGATGAAAGTTATAGCCTTGCAGCCACCAATCAGTGAATGAGCCAGTGACTTTATATCCCACATGGTTCAGATGAAAGTAATAGTGCCGAACGCGTAATTGTGTTCTCGCCAACCTTTATATCCCACATGGTTCAGATGAAAGTGATAGTTCAACTTCGAGAATAACGAACTAATCCATCTTTATATCCCACATGGTTCAGATGAAAGGCATCTATCAAAAAACTATCAGTATGCAATGCAAAGCCTTTATTTGCAACTGTTTTAGCAGTTTTTAAATCAAATATGAATAGCCCTGAAATATAGTTTTTTGCATCAACCCTTTAATTGTGTTTTCGACTCTCTTAAGAAATCGCCTTCAATCCGTTGAGCGGCAAGCATTTCAGCCTCACCCGCTCAAAAATAGGTTCGATGCAAATGAATTATCTGAACCTTAACCCTGTTTTTGCTCTATGAGCATCTTTCAGTAGCGTAATGCATTGAAAGATTAGCAGGGATGTGAGTTCACACCAGCAGAAGGCTGGTCATGCGCATTTCTGCACACGGAGAGAGGGTTTATACGGCGACCCTTCTCTCACGCCCATCGCCGCGGGATCAATCGCCTAACTGCCAGAGCAAGGGCACATAAAGTAGGGGCAGGCTGCTAACAACCTGCCAAAGATGCCCTTAAACCTTAATTGTCAAAGACCTGTAACCCTTTCTTATTCGTCAAAAACAAAAACTTCTGAAAAGTATCGATATTCAATTTAATTTTATCTTCTTTTTTGATATATGTCCATATTCCTTTTAAGGCAATCACCCTGCTTGCATTTTTATCGGCGTTAGCCTCATGACCACATCCGATACATTTAAATATATTTTGCACTGGATTGCCATCATTGTCAAATTTAGGTCTGTTCTCACGATTAACAAGACCACATTCAGCACAGGTTATGCTTGTATAAGCAGGATGTACCTTTTTGGCTTTTGGCAGTCCTCTTTCTTCGAGCTTATAGTCCAGGGTAGTAAGAAATTTTTGAAACTGCGAACGATTTAATATTTTGTTGAACGAACTTCTTTTGCGGGCGTTAGACCTGTCTGTTATAGACTTTAAATCTTCAACATAAACCTGAGATTTATACCTCAAGGCTATATCGGCAACCATATTGGTTGCTTCATGAATTATTCTGTTTGCCCAGTTTCTTCTTACACGGAGTCTATATGTAATGCCACGGCTCTGCATCTCAGACATTCGCTTTTCTTCGCTCTTTAACAACTCTTTCAATGTCTTGCCTTCATACAAGCTGCTTTCGAGCAGGTCATATTTTTTATCGAGAACAGAAAATGCGCAAATGGCTTCGATTCCTCTGTCAATTCCCATAATTGTTTCAGTTTTGATATTTTCAGGCTTAAACTCAAAAGCAAGATGCAGGTAATATTCGTTGTTCTCACTGTCATAAACAAGCTTGCATTCTTTTGGTTCTGCCTTGCCGTTCAAATACCTTTCAACCATTCTCTGTCCTGTTTCTACTTGAAATAATAGTCCTGTTGCTGTACCTTTCGGTTTCAGCACAGCCTTGCCGGTTCTGACATCATAAAGTTTATGCGCATCTGTTATTACAAATTTTTTAACAGAAGAAGGCAATACATAAAGCAATGCATAGTATTTCTTTCTTGTAGGATTATAAAGAAATGCCATATTTTGATGCGATATGTCGCACCTGATAAAAGAGAGCGGCTTTATTTTTGTATCTCCTTTGCCCTGCCTTGCAATCCCGTCCCGCAAATAGTTTTCAGTTTCCGTGTCTATGCAGGCTTTAAAAGATTCGTATAACATTCCTAAAATTCTCTCTTTTTCATGCTCCTTTAACTTCTGCAAAGACGGATAAGATGTATTCGGTCTTTGTATCAGGAGTTCTTTATAGCTTAGAAGAGTGCCTGCTAAATCCTTGCAAAGAGATTCTTTAAGGCCGGATGATAAGACAAAGGCATTTAAGATGCTCCTGTATTGCGAGTTTATATATTGAACAGCCTTTTTATCACTGTATCTTGTTTCGCCCTTTTTTGTGCTGTATGCTATTGCACTGTAAAATTTATCTATCTCATTAAAAATAACCTTTAAAAGTCTGTCATAAAGCAAATGATAGTTTTTAAAAGCCTTTTGCAATAATGCTTGCTTTCTCTTTGAGGGGTTATGCAGCTTAAATATTGCTGTTTTAAACATATCGCCTTTCGCCTTCAGCCTTTAACCTCTTGCCTATAATATATTTCCTGTCAACTCTTTCTCCACTCCCATAACCGTCTTTCGGTAATTCAGACGGTTTTCGAGACTGTAGAAATATATGGAATCTTCATCGTCTTTTATAACCTTTTGCAGTTCGATTTTACATTTCGCAAGCTTTCCTTCTGTAATATCCCCTTCAAACACAGAATTCTGCACCCACATAAAATACTTCTTCAAAATCTTCCTCACTTTATTCACCCTATCCTCACCGATATCGTATGTAATAATAAGATACATAGCCTATAGCCTTTTGCCTATAATTACCACCACGCCTTAAATGGAACATAAAGCTCATCCCCTATCAGATGCTTTATGAGCTTATAGCACTCAAGCCTGATGAGCGTCCTGTATGAGACATTGCGTTTGAGTTTACGGTGCTTTATGGTTGTTGTAAGCTTCTGATCGAATTCTTTAAGAAACTTCTTTCTGCCGCTTTCATTCATGTAACAATAGCTCACATCCTCCTCAAAATCATCCAGGCTTATCATGTCATTATTCACCAGCTTAAAAATAATCGGGTCTGCGATCAGCGGCTTAAATATCTCCGCAATATCGAGGCTCAGTGAATATCTCCTCTCCCTTGGCTCGTGTAGATAGCTTATTGTCGGGTTTAACTGGGTATGATATATCTCTGAAAGCACAGTTGTATATATCATAGAATTGGCAAATGAGATGAGAGCATTCACAGGATTTGTGGGTGGTCTTTTCTCCCGTTTTTCTATGGTAAAATCGCCTTTTAAAATTATATTAAATGCTTCATAATATGTATCCCTTGCCCTGCCTTCACATCCCATGAGTTCATTGATCGTTTTTGTCTCAGAAGCATTAGCAAGTTCCTGTTTTATCTTTTCCTGAAACTCTACAGTATCTTTATACTCCCGTAAATTCCTGAGCATGTGAAACATCGCTCCTTCAACAAACGAAAAGGCCATGAAAAAACGGCGCTCATGGTCAAGATAATGCTCAACCTGCTTTACAACAAGCTCACCAGAGACATTCCTGTCTCTCGGCATAAAACTACCAGCATAAAAACCATAATAGTTATAAACATGAACAACTTTATTCTGCTGTGAGAGAAAGTTCAAAAGCTTCGTGTTAAGGTCAACCTCTCCAAAAAGATGAATGGTATCAATGTCCTCAACAGGAATAGCCTTCTTATCACCGTTTTCGTTTTCGATATAAACGGTGTTTTCTTTTCTTTTTATGCGTCCATTTGAAAATATATAGTATGATCTCCCCATTTTTTCTATCGCCTATCGCCTTTTGCCTTCAGCCTATTTTTACCCCCAGCAAAACTCATAATATGCGCATTTTGTACAATATGGTTTTCGCTGCAACTGAGGTGGCCTGGCCATACTTAATATCTCACGAATTCGCTTAAGTGCTGCTAACACCTCCTCTTCCGCCTCTTGTGTTAGCACCACTTCTTCCTTTTTCCTCATCTTAGGATAATTTATAACTCCTTGTTTTTCAACACCAAGCTGCTTCAGGTAATAAAGATAATAAAGAATCTGAATCCTGTCTGCGTGGGCAAGTTTGCTGGAGTATTTCACTTCCCTTATCTCATCATCGCCTACGATATCTATGTTTATAAGATTGTCAATCAGCAACTCTTTCTTATCTTCGCGAGGATAGGAGTTTTCACCAAGCAATTTTCCAAGAAGAACCTTATCTGACTTTGACTCCATCTGAATACCTCTATCAAAAAGCCACAGTTTCCTTTCACAGACATAAAGGTAATTAACCTTGATGCCGTTGGTCTTAAGAGACTGAAAATCAAGCCCGCTTTTTTCTAATTCATCCTGCAGCATATTCACCATATCTTCTTCCAGTAACTCTTTTTTCCCTTGCCATCCCTCGCAATAACGCCTTCTTTCATTAGATCATTTAGTGCCTTTTTGATAGTTGGGACAGGTGCATCAGGAAATAGCTCTTTTATCATGGAAGGTGTAAACTCTGAAGGAAGGTCATCAATAATCCTCTTCTTTATCTCAAAATAAACGCCTCCCCTTGTCTCCGGCGAAATGCCGTATTCTTCTATCACCTCAGAGATTTTTTCATGGGGAGTGTCATTCTCATGGGCATTTATGGCATCAAAAAATCTATATGCCCACTCGTTCGCAAGCTTGCGGTTACCTGCAAACACTATGGTCAGCTTCGGATGCAGGGCATACAACTCAGCTATTGCCTTTGCTGCAAATGAAGGATTATAAAATCTCATTTTATCTGGATTTAGGAAGTCCGAGTAATTTGCCTCAATTATAAGGGCCGCGTGCCTATATGCTGAAAGCTCTCCAAGCTGCTGATGAAATACAGGCATCCTGCCGAATTCAGCAAGGAGATTGTCAAAGGTCTTTCTTTCTATCACGGCAAGAATTCCATTATTGCCTTTTAACGCATAATCGCCTACAGGCAATTTTACTTTTTCAACTTTGCTTTCAGGAAATCTCCATGCATATTTTTCATTCTTATCGATTATCACATTCAGCCTGCCTGTATGATAGGTTGTAAGCTTAACTCTCGGCCTTCTTTCCTTTAGCGCCTGCTGTGTTCTCCAGAATATCTGTTCATATTCTCCTTCTCTGGTCTTATATGTCTTTGTCAGAAACAGAAAATCGCACCGCTTATTCTTAGGCCTGTCAAGGACAACAGCCAGCCTCTTGCCGAAGCGCTTTAATGAGATGACAGGAACCCTCTCAATTTCTTCTACAGGCGGCTCCAACTCCCGATTTTCTTCTCTGAAGCAGAAAATGTTCCCTTTCTGCCCGGGCCATTTATCCTGTACCCTGAGCGCAAGCAGTAGCTTTTCCCCCTGCCTGATAGTCAGACGATAAGGGAACTTTTGGTTGTTGACTGATTCAAGTATCCAGAGAGTTGTCATTTTTGAGGTTCAATGATCACAAGAAGGATCAAATATGACATCAATTTTCGATTGAATATCCTCTTTTTTCATAATCTCGCAAATCTCTTCCTATAGCCATCAAAATAATATTTATTCATAAACCTGAGTGTCGGCTCAAAATCACAGTAATCAGAAATAACTTTTGCTGTAAACCTTATCCTGAAATCAGAGTCTGCGTCATAAATCAATTTCCCAGTCCTCAAAACATTATGCTGGAAGATAAGCCCCTGCTTATTGAGCTCTATCAAATCGACCTCTCCTGCCTGCAAGGCATTTTCAATCCTGTATGCCAGATAATCCATTTTGTGCATCAATTCTCTCCCCTCTGGGTAAGACTCTTTTAGCAAAACGGTAATGTCTACATCGCTCATCGGCCCCTTTTTGCCTGTTGCATACGAGCCAAAAAGATATGCAGCAGCTATATAGGGACAGTCTTTAAATATAACCCCTAATCTTTCTAAATTAAGCATTCCCACCCCTCATATCAATTTCGTCTAATTATACCATGTAAAAACATTCTCTTTATTGTCCGCAAACTCAAAAAGCTGAGTGAAAAGTTCTCTTTGGTAATTGGTAAGAAGTTGAGTTGAAGGTTCTGGCATATGACATTTTGTTACCCAAAATTTGAAGGTAAATTTTTAAGATTAAGCCCTGTATCGGTATTGTATTCTAAATTAGTGAGAAATATACCATATCTTGTCTCTTCAAAAAATGGTCTAAATTTCAGCAAGCTATATAAAGGAATAGAAATTATTTTACTTCGCATTTGATACAGAAAAACCTGCTTCTCATTTCTATCCTTCCATTTATAACTGCCTTTTATTTTCTCAACTTCCTCGTTATGTAATTCTGTCACTGGAATTACAGTAACCGAAGCTCCAGAATCTCTTAAAAATCTGCTCACCTCATTATTTCCTATTGATTCAAGTAGTGTAAGATCTGAGTTTAAAAAGGCATTGATAACATTTCGGGCTTTTTCTTTTTCTTCATTAACTTTTTTATTTGACCAATAGCTCTGAAAATAATCATTCAACATTTTCATCTTGGTTTCTGCATTTATAACACCATTTATACCTTCAAATACCTTTAAACCTTCTTTGATTGCCAATTCTCCATATGGATAAAATACAGGGTTATTATTGTCGTTTAGAGATTTTGAATAAATAAAGACCTTGCCTGCTCCCTTACGTCTGCGGTAGCACCTCCCCATTCTCTGAATCAGGACATTTACAGGTGCAAACTCGGTTATCAAAACATCAAAATCCAGATCAAGCGAAACCTCTACTACTTGCGTCGTAATCCATATACCTGTATTTCTGCCGTTATGATCGGTCTTGCCTATTTCAGTCTCTTTAGATTCTCTGTCCTCAAAGGTAAATAATGAATGATAAAGCTTTGGAGAGAGGTCTTTTAGTTCCTCATATACAGCAACAGCCTTTTTTATCGTATTGCAAACGATTAGTATGCTATTCTGTTCATTCTTAGATAGTTTATTTATGACTTTTTTGCAATCAGTAATATCTTTGTTAATTATCTGTATTTCATGCTGGGCGTCATTTTTAATCTCAAGCTCATCCCATGAAGGTCTATATTTTTCCATTACGATTCCTTCGGTTATAAACTCTTCTATAAGTATATCTGGAATTGTTGCAGACATAATGAGAGGCGTTATGCCAAATCTCTTTGCTATTTTGAGACTTTGCTTTAAAATCTCAATAGTATATGGTGAATATGAGTCTATTTCATCCAGAATAATATTTGCACCATAAAGCCCTATAAGAACTTTCTCATATTGATGAACTCTTAGTGCAAACGAAAAAATCTGGTCAATTGTAGAAACAACAATGGGTTTCATTAAATTTTTACTCAGATTCATTTCATGAATACCTTCTTCTATTGCTTCTGTCTCTCCACGTTCTTTTCTCAAAGTTGAATAAATAAATCTACCAGCCTCTCCATGTAGTATTCCCACATCGTCTCTATAATAATTTTTAAGCTTCTTAAATGCAGCATTTACAGATGCCCTTGTGGGTAGTGTATATATAATTTTTCCCTTTCTCGTTCCAGCCCAACATAATGCAGCCTCGGTCTTTCCGCTTCCGGTAGGAGCGATAAGAAGAGGTGCGTCTTTGTTTTTAATATTGCTCTGGAATCTTTTTGGGGTGATTTGTTTTTCAAGGGTCTCGTATGCCTCGGAGTTTAGATATACCTTTGAGTCTTCGTTCATTCCAGCAGAAGCAATATGATCCGCCCTATGTAAAATTCCTTTAAGGCATATAACTTTTTCATCAAAGGGGTCTAAATCAAGAAGTATTTCTTTTAATTTATCAATAATGCTATAGTCTATACGAAATTTAATATCAACTTTAAAATAGTCTTTGAACAGTTTTTGCATTGGTTCAAGTAAGTTTAACCTATTTTCTTCAATGTCAATTAATTCATCCTCAAGTCCATTGGTGGTTCTTTTTGCTCCATTGATGAAATCACTGAGATCCAAAAAATTCTTGTGGTGAAAACCTACAGCATAAATAACCTTATTTTTTAAATCAGGTGGAACGTCTATCGCATTAAAGATACTCTCAAGAAAGGCCAAGGATAGAAGATTATGAGGAACATAGCTCTTATCTCCTGACAATGATTCTTGAAATGATTTTGACACCTTTCCCAGATCGTGAGCAAAACAACATAACTTAATCGCCTTTTCCATATCAGTGCTAATATCCAGCCCAAGAGACCGCAAATAGTTAATCTCTTTCTCTGCACGCTCAATTACTTCAATCGTATGCTCATGCAATTCCTTTTCAGGATTAGTTTTAGCCAGAATCTTTTCCATACTTTTACCCTATTAATCTTGGCAAATTACCATTTTCAGTATCCCTATATTCCAAAAGCCAAAGGAAACAATCACGATTTTTATCGTCAGTCTCCCAATACTCACCTTCATAATAAGATACAGATTCCTGAATATAGTATATTTTCTCCATCTTTAAGTTTCTATTACCTAAATGTGAAACAGGCAAATACATAGGAGATGAACCATATAATTCTTTTGGTAAGTAGGCATTTTCGATTTTTATTTTGTTTTTCTTTTTTTTTTTTTTTTTTATCATATTAACAGTTATAGTTTG
>FWPV01011416.1_pt1 | contig 10865 bp, 8 predicted proteins | sample 2228371 | NCBI WGS metagenome assembly FWPV01 (sample SAMEA103939776, study PRJEB20133) | metagenome | reverse complement strand
AGGGCTTTTTTTCGTATTGGGCCCTAAATTCCATCTCCCCCCTCCCTTTTAGCGGGACCCGGTCCCTACTTTTTGCTCCATATCGGTAAAGCAGACGCGACAGGTCTTCCGCCAAGCCACATTCCGCACCTTACATCTCGGACACTCCTCTTCGATCTTGTCCCGAATCCATGTCGTCAGGCCCTCCGGCATAAAGAGCAAAATAACGACGACGGTGAGGCCGAAGAGCAGTGTCCGAATCTCCGGAAGGATTCTCAGGAATTCCATCAGCGGATAGAGGATGAAAACACCAGCGATCGGGCCGTAGATGGTGACCACCCCGCCAAAAATGGCCCAGATGATCGCCTGGAAGGAAAGCGAGACCTCCAGTGTCGACGGGCCGGCAATCCGGATGAAATGGGTGTAGAGTCCACCCGCGACCCCAGCGAAGAATCCACTGAGTGAGAAGGCCAGCAGCTTATATCGCGTCGTATTGATCCCGGAGGCGCGCACCGCGACCTCATCCTCTCGAATCGCATGGAAAATGATGCCGGTTTTTGAATCACCGATCTTCCACATCAGTAAACCGAACCCCAACATGAGAATGACACAAATATAATAGGTGAGAATTCTTGAGCTCGCCAAAGGCTTGATTCCAGAAACACCCAGCTCACCTCCGGTGATCTCTGGGATGGTGAAGACGATCCCCATCAGGATGATTGGAAAGGCAAGGGTCGCCAGAGCAAGGTAGGGCCCTCTCAACCTCAAACAGGGAATGCCCACCACGAGCCCTGCGATGACCGCCATGAGCGCTCCGAGAGGGATGGTCAGCCACGGAGGAAAACCGAAGCGAAGGTTCAAGATGGCTGAGGTATAGGCAGCGACCCCGAAGAAGAGGGCGTGGCCGAAATTCATCTGGCCGGTAAAGCCAGAGAGCAGATCCCAACTCGCAGCGAAGATTGCAAAGATCGACGAAAGGATCACAATGCGAAGGAGATAGGGGTCTTTCGTTATAAGAGGGAGAAGTAGCAGGGCAACCGAGAAAAGAAAGGCTATCGTTCGGCTGGGAAGAACAAAGATCTCTTTCTGAAAGAAGAGACGGATTCGACGAAGAGAAAGGAAAGCCTTCATCTACCTCTCCTCCTCAAAGGCCACCCCAAAGAGGCCCTCGGGTCGAATGAGGAGAACGACGAGCATAATGGTGAGAGAAAAGGCCCCTTTAAGAAAGGCTCCCAAGGGAATGAGAAAGACCACTATCGTTTCGGCAAAGCCCAGGATGAAGGCTCCTGCCAAACTTCCCTTGATCGACCCCATTCCTCCCAGGACGACGATGGCGAGGATCATGACCAGCGGATGGAGCCACATATAGGGCTCAACGACAGAAAGGGGCGCGACGAGTACCCCCGCAACGGCGGCCATCCCGACCGCAATTCCCATGGTGATCATAGCCACTTGGCTGACGTTCATCCCCATCAGGTTGGCCACTTCTCGATCTTGGGCGGTGGCGCGAATGGCGATGCCAAGGCGTGTCCTGAACAGGATCCACCAGGTCGCCATAAGAACGAAGAAGACAACGACAAAGGTGAGGAGGTGCTGATAGCTTACACGAACACCCGAGATTTCTAAGAAGCCAGTGAGAAGGCTCGGATTTCCTCGAAAATGGCCTCCATAAAGAAGAAGCATGACCTCCTGAAAGACCATGGCTACGGCTATCGTTACGATCAGGACTGTGACGTGGTGCTCCTCAATTGGCTTGATCGTCAGACGATAGATCAACATGCCAATCAGAGGGACGAGGATGATGGCAAGGAGAATGGCAAGAAGAGGATGGAGTTGGAGGTGCGTCGCGAAAGTATAGATCAGGTAAGCCGCAATCATGTAGAAGGCGGTGTGGGCGATATTGACGATTCTTGCGACACCAAAAATGAGCGAGAACCCGACCGCCAATAAGGCGTAAACCCCGCCGTGAATCAGACCGTTGATGAGTATGTTTTCGATCATGCTTCGGGACGCAACGCATCGAATCCCCCCGACCCCCCTTGAGTAAAGGGGGTCGGGGGATTGTCATGATTCTTCATTTTTTCTTCCACTTCTCCACGACCCAGGGTGGGATCTTATACTTCACGGCCCCTTTATAGGTGATCCCTTCCCAGTTGACGGGCCATACACACATGAGCTTTCCATCCTGCCACTGGGTACCAGTGGCTGTCACATAGCCAGGTCCCCAGGTCACGTCGTGATCTTTCGTGAAGACAATTCGGCCCGGAGCTCCGTGGAAATCGGTCTTTTCCAGTTCAGCAACGATCTTGTCCGCATCGAGCGTCCCTGCTCTCTCAATGGCAGCGGCAAGAATTTGGATTGCATCATTGGTGCCCGCATTGTACGTCGGGAACTCTCCAACCTTAGCCGTAAACTTATCGTAGAAAGGAATCGTCGAAGGAGTTATTTCCACCCTGGCATAGGTGTTCATTGTGAGGTCATAATTCCCCAACCCACCGGTTGCCTCCCAGAACCCCTTTTTCTGAGCCTCCACGTTGATGCCGACCGAAGCAGCAGGGATCCTTAGCTCCCCCCACTTTTTCGCATAAGGAATGCCAACTGGCCCTGAAATCGTTGTGAAAATGATGTGGGCTCCAGCCGCATTGATCGCTGAGAGCTCTGCAGTGACATCCGTCGCCGTTGCAGAGGGCCTCCATTCGCCGGCCACTTCCATCCCCATCTTTGGTAGGTTGGCTTTCGCTGCAGCAACGATGGGATCTGCCCAGACGGCCTTTTCTGCCAGGATGGCCACCCTGGGATTTGAGATTCCCAACTCCATTCCCATGATTTTTGCCACCATTCCTAAGAGGATGAAATCCACTTTTGCAAGGAACATGGAGTTGATGGGTGTGATGCGAAACCAGTACTTATACTTGTTGTAATCCTTTGCGACTCGAGCACAGAGTTCTGGGTGGGCAGCTCCGCAGCCCAGGAAGATCTTTTTGTAATCCATCGCCACGTCCTGCATGGCGAAGACTGCCTCTGTGCGAAATCCCCCCATGAGAAAGTCGACCTTGTCCCTTGTAATCGCCCTCTCGACAGCGCTCGCTGCGTCTGGGACATTAAGAATTTCGTTGGTGTCGATCTTGACCAGCTTGATCGGTAATCTCTTTCCTCCAACCAGTACTCCTCCCTTGGCATTTACCTCCTCGGCACCGAACTCGGCTCCAAACCAGTGATGCTGACCCTGAATGAAGGCCATGGGTCCTGCAATCCCGATCTTGATCTCCTGTCCGAGAGCGGGCGAGGTAGCCAATAGAAGAACGACAGCGAACAAGAAGATTCCTTTAACCCATTTTTCCATGTGCGCTCCCTCCTTTCTTGGTCTTGAAATAATGCTCTTAAAATCCCTCCCGACCTTCTCCTAAAGATATAAGAAAGACAATCGCCGAAAACCCCAAGGTGCGTGTTACCTCCCGTAGAAGGTCCGTCCCGATTCGGCCATCTCTTTGAGCAAAGGGGCTGGCTTAAATCGAGCTCCGTGCTCCCTTTCCAACTCCAATAGGTACTGGTAGACGTTTCGAATCCCCCACGCATCTGCGTATCGGAGGAGGCCGCCGCGATACGGAGGAAATCCAATTCCATACACCAGCGCCAGGTCCATATCTTGAGGTCGGTCGCAAATTCCTTCTTGAATCATGTAGGCCGCCTCATTGATTGCGCGCGCCAGCATCCGATCGATGATCTCCTTCGAAGATATTTTCTTGGGCGGAATCTTCTTCTCCTTTAAGTAGTTCTTGATCACCTCTTGGACCTTGGGGTTGGGGACGGGTTTCTCTCCGCGGTAGTCGAACCAGCCTGCGCCCGTCTTTCGACCGTAACATCCGGTTTGGTAGACCAGCTCGTAGATGGGGGAAGGTCTCCAGCGCTCTCCCAGCGCTCTCTCGAAATATTTCACCACGTGGTAGTTGATGTCGATGCCAGTCAAGTCGCTCAACGTGGCAGGTCCCATCGGCATTCCGAAATCGACGACGGCCTCCTCGATCTGGGCCGGATCCACCCCTTCCCCTATCATAAAGGTAGACTCGCCCATGAGAGCCCCGAGCTGCCTCGACACATAGAAACCTGGGCCATCATTCACCACGATTGGCACTTTTCGTATTGCCCTCGCGAAGGACACACTCGTCGCCAAAGTCTGGTCTGAGGTTTCTTTCCCGCAGATGATCTCGAGCAACTGCATTCGTTCGGCAGGATTGAAGAAATGGAGCCCAATCATTCGAGAAGGGTCCTTCAGGACGGAGGCCATCTCGGTGATGGCCAAAGCCGATGTATTGGTAGCGAAGACGACCTGAGATGAGCAGATCTCCTGGAGGCGTTTCCAGATTCCTTGTTTGATCCCCATATCCTCTACGACGGCCTCAATCACTAAATCGACCTGAGATAACTCATTCAGGGAGGTCGTCGTTTTCAGCCGGCTTTCGATCATCCGATCCAATTCGTGCTCGGTCATCTTGCCCTTCTTGATTGGATAGTCAAAGGTTTTTCGGATGGCAGCCAATGCTTTCTCAATCGCTTCGTCGCTAATGTCCCAGAGGACCGTCTCAAATCCATTGCTGAGCAGAAGGTTCGTAATGCCGGAACCCATCGTTCCTCCTCCGAGCATTCCCACCCTCTTGATCTTTTGAGGCTCCACCCCTTCGATTCTAAGAAGTTTGCCGGCTGCCCTCGTGTTGAGAAAAATTCCGATGAGGTTTTTTGCCACATCTGAGAGAGCACAGTCGCAGAAAAGCTCAGCTTCGATTCTGAGATCTGACTCGAAATCATCAGAAAGACCCCGTTCCATTGCCTCGATGGCCTTGAAAGGGGCGATATACCCTTTCCCCTTCTTTGTTGCCTCCTCTTTGGCCGCGGCGATGATCATCTTTTTCGCAAGGAAGTTGGGGAGTCGATCCTTCCGAAGGCGTGTCCTCCGACTTCGATGATCCAGTTGCCCTGACATGAAACGCAGAGCTACCTCCAGGGCCTTGTCTCGGAGGATTTCTGGAGGAACAACTTCATCGATGCATCCCTTCTTCAATCCTTCCTCTGCGGGGATCGCCTGGCCCGTAGCAATCATCCGCAGAGCCTCCGGAAGACCCACAAGGCGGGGAAGCCTCTGGGTACCGCCCGCTCCCGGGATCAAACCAACTTGGACCTCTGGCTGTCCCACTTGGACCCCTGTGGCTGCGATTCGGTAGTGAGAGGCCATGGCCAGTTCCATTCCTCCTCCGAGACAGTTTCCATTTATGGCAACAATGACAGGCTTTGGTCCCTCTTCGATCGAATTCAAGAATTGGTTGTTTTCCATCACCCGAGGAAGAAGCGTCTCTCGACTGGTCACCTTTTGGATCTCGGTGAGATCCGCCCCACCGGTGAAGTTCTTTCCTGTCCCGGTTAGGATGACTGCCTTGATCCCCTCGTCTTCGAAGGCTGACATCAAGGCATCGCTGATCTCCTCAACAAAAGCCTTGGAAAGCTGATTGACGGGCGGGTTATTTAACGTAAGGATTGCAACTCCTCTGTCCAGCTCGACACTCACCATTCTGTAGCTCGATTTCATCTGATCTCACCCCAGCACAGGCTTAGAGATGCAAGAGAAGCTCTGACGAAGCTCCGTTTAATGAGAGAGCGTTTCGAAGGTCACTCCCACCCATTCCGCGGACCAGCGCGATTAAGGCTGTTATATTCATCTTCTCAAAAAAAATCAAGCACGACAATCCTGTCGTCTGTAGCCCATCGGTCCCAGGGCTAAAACAGGACCGATAGGAATTTGGAGAAAATTTTAGTAGAGTCCGTGTTCTAAGATTCTATGAAACATCCCTTTCGGGATGACGCTGTTCATCGGTAGCAGAAGGGTTCCCTACGCCTCTCTCTCGATGATCGTGGCAACCCCCTGACCACCTCCAACACAGGCATTGGCCAATCCATAACGTCCCTGCTTCACTTTTAAAATTCGCGCCAGTGTTCCTACCAAACGAATTCCCGTGGCTCCCAGGGCATGGCCTAAGGCTATCCCTCCTCCCATCACATTCACCCGATCGGGATCGATTCCTAATTCTTTGATACAGTTCAAGGTGACAATGGCGAAGGCCTCATTGATTTCCCAGTAGTCGATGTCCTTGACCTCCAGGTCGGCCTTTTTCAGGGCCATACGACTGGCTGGGACGGGACCGACCCCCATGATCGTCGGATCCACACCCGCAAACCCGATGGAGCGAATGGTGGCCAAGGGCTGAATTCCCCTCTTTTTAGCCGTCTCTTTGGACATGAGGATCATGGAAGCAGCTGCAGCATTGAGCGGAGAGGAATTTCCTGCGGTGATGACCCCATCTGGCTTAAACGCTGGTTTAAGGTCCTTCATTCCCTCAGGCGTCGCGTCCTCTCTGACCGCCTGGTCTCGATCGACGACCAAGGCCTTTCCATCTCCCTGCTCCGCCTCGATGGGAAGGATCTCTTCCTTGAAAAATCCTTCCTTCCAAGCCTTGTAAGCCAGTTGGTGACTACGGGCTCCCCAGAGGTCCATCTCCTCCTTGGTGATCTGTCTTTGACTAAAAAGCTTCTCTGCGGTCAATCCCATATTGGTGCTGGTAACCATATCCCAATGTTGATAGACTGGATCCGTAAAGAGGGCAGGGTTAAGGGAGACTACCCCTTTCTCCTTCAGAGGGGCTCCCATGGGAACCCGGGTCATATGCTCCATTCCTCCGACCATCACAATATCTGCATAGCCCATGGCGATCTCCATGAATCCCATGTGGATACAGGCCATGCCAGACCCACACTGCTGGTCGATAAATTTTGATGGAATCTTCTCTGGCAAGTTGGCCAAAAAGATAGGAATCCTCCCCCCATAGGTCCACTGTTCACTCACCCCATAGGCAGAACCAACAATGAAATCATCCAACTCCTCCGCCTTGACCCCTGTCCGTTGGAGCAATTCTGGGAGAAGCCTTGCCAGAAGTTCATCCGCTCTCAATTTGTGAAACCAATCCCTCGCAGGATCATTGGGTCTCGACCTCGATTGGGCAGTTCTAAGATAACCTGCAATGACGACTTCTCTCATTCCATCTTCTCCCTTCTTTTCTCAGCTCCAGTTACAGATCTGGTTTTCTATCCTGAATTCCCGCCAGCCTTTTGACCATCTTCTTTCTGGCCTCAATGTCATATTGGGTGGTAATGGCAATGGCCTCCATCACCGGAGAGCCTCCACCATGATACGACCCCATGAGATGAATTCCTCCGCTTGAAGAGCAGAGGATATCCCCAATATAACGCCATAACTGGGCGGCGTCCTCGGGATGGACCTCAGGGTTACGGGTGATATACTTGTAGAGAAGGTCTTTGGTCTCCGGGTTCACAAAATCTCCCTCATAAGGGAAAGTGGCTGGAATTCCGCCCGCAATATCACAGAGGATCTCTGCTTCACGATAAACCGCCTCCCCTGTCAAACATCTCCCCACGTTGGCATAAATGGAGTGGGGAATGTAACTCCCTGGCCCATAGGGAACAAACCCGACACCTGGGACATAGAGCTCAGGTTTTCCAAGTTCTGAGGCGGTAAACCCAGCGGCATAGCCCAGTTCTGTCACCAGGATGATCTCTGCCAGTTTATCACGGACATGAGGAGCCTTCGCAATGCCATTGTATTCTGCAGCCAGGGCCACCGCTCCGAGCATTAGATCTCCCCATGCAGGTTTACACCCTGAGTAACTATGCCGATGGAAGAGGGCAAAAAGCAAGGCGCAAGCACCCCCCTGGGTCGTCTCCCCACAGAGAAAGACCCTTTCCCACGGAACAAAACAGTTATCAAAAATGACATAGGAGTCCGTATAGCCCGGGGCAAACCCCCTCTTAAAAAATTTTCGCTGTCGCAGGTTATGCACCGTGACGACCTGTTTCACTCCCTCCCAATCTCCAGGGACAGCAAAGGCAACCGCCCAGTCCTTCTCCTCGGGCAGAAGGGCACGCGTGGGAACGACCAGAATTTCGTCAGCGATCGAGGCCTCTGAGATGTGGACCTTGGACCCTCGAACTACAATGCCATCCTTCTTCCTTTCCACCAACCGGACATAGAGGTCGGGGTCCTTCTGTTGAGAGGGGCGTTTCATCCGATCGCCCTTCACATCGGTCTGCGCACAGCAACCCACCAGGTCCTCCCTTTGAAACCGTTCAAGCCATTTCTTAAAATTCTTGTGGTATTCCGTTGCCCCATGATTCTCTTTATCGGCTTCGTAAGTGACATTATAAAGGGCATTGGTTGCATCGATTCCCATGCACCGCTGGATGCATCCCCCTACGACCTGACAGAGAAGTCGGGTCATATCCTGTTTCTTGTGGAGGTCCTCCTTGCTTTGGTGAACATGACAGAAACGATTGATTCTCTCTCCCGTCAAATGGGAGATGGCTGTACAGAGACCTTCATATTTTGGATCGGCGGCGTAATCGAAGGTCACCGACATCGTTTCGATGGCAGGCATCTGGATCTCGTCGTCGCGAGCAATCTTCTCCCCATTCAGGTAGATATTGCGCCGCATCTTTCTCAAGCCTTCAAGATATTGAGCTTTCGTCCTCATGGTCTTCCTTTCGTTCCTTTTCGTTATGGATGGAGTCTTCTGTATCCTATTGCCCAATGGCCTGAACCATCTTCAGGCCCAAGTCTTCAGCCTTGGGATCGATGGTTTTAAAGATCCGAAGCGTGAGCCCTCCGGTTCGATAGGCCCTCCTCGAATCATCTGAAGCGAAGACTTCTTCTGGAGGGATTGAGTCAACCAAGAAGAATCCTTCTTTATAAAGTTTTCCCTCTTTTTCTCCCCTCTCCTCGGAGTCCACTCAAAGCAAATTTAAATATGAAATCGGAAAGTTCCCCAACGGAAACTCCTTTCTTTGGGTGAAACCAGATTCGGGTGCGGGTGATCATGGAGGCAACCATAAAACCAGCAAGTTTCACATCCACCTCGGGCCAATACCCCTGCTCGATCCCCCTCCGAATGACCCTTCGAATGATCCGGTCATAAGTGTCCCGAAGGTCAATAATTTGCTTTCGTTTATCGGGGGAGAGATTGTCCAGGGCCACATCAAAAAGCAACCTGGCCGACCTCCGATAACTTAACGTCACCTTGAGATGGCATTCGATGATATACCTCAACTGATCAATGGGGTTGGTTTGGGTATCCTCCTCCAGGTGCTTGATGGGATGAATGATCTGCTCCATCTCTTCGCGAAGAACCTCGAAAAGAATCTGTTCTTTATCGGAAAAGAAGTTATAGATATTGGCTGGTCGGCACCCATAGGACTGCGCAATATCGCTCATACTGGTAGCTGCGTAACCCTTCTCCCAGAAAAGTTTCCTGGCTATGTTGAGCATTTTCCTCCGCTGGGAGCCAGGCCTCAGTCTGTGTTTTGGCATTCCCTGATCCTTTTTGATATCGTCCTTTTGGAAGGAGGCATTCGTTCAAAGATTCGGACGGGTAAATTATGCTTATTAATGAATGACCATTAATCTATACTATTGATTTTAGGCTTGTCAAGGAAAAAGTTTGGAGACTCCTGAAAGGGCTGAAAAGAGTTCTTTCCTTTATAAAAACCTGCCCTGGCTATCCTAAAATTTGCTCTGCGATGGTATCCCTTAACTCCTCTTCGTTTCCCAGGGAGACGCTCACTTCCCAGGCATCTCTGAAATAATGTTCAATGGCCTGTTCTGCCATATATCCGTAACCGCCAAAGATCTGGAGGGCTTCATCCACCACTTTCAGCAGATTTCTCATAACTTCTAATCGGGTGAGTTGTAAAAAGGCAAGGTCCAACTTTCCTTGGTCATATTCGGTCGCACACTGATAGACAAGCCGGCGAGAAACTTCGACATTGACAGCCATCTCTGCCAGTTTATGGCGGATTGCTTGAAACTGAGAAAGTTTTCTCCCAAATTGCTCTCGTTGTTTGGAATGCTCCACCGCTCGGTCCAGAGCCCCCTGGGAAATCCCAACCGCCTGGGAGGCGCTTCTGATCCCTATCACCTGATGGCTGTAGTGGACATGAGCCATCCCTTCTCCTGCATTTCCAATTCGATTCTTCAAAGGCACCCAAACCCCTCTCAGGCGAAGGTCTCCGGAAGGAACCATCCTCAATCCCATCTTTTCCATTGGGATGACTTCCAGGCTCTCGTTTTCCCTCTCAACGACCAAGGTCAGCCATTCCTCTTGAGGGTCCTTGCAGAGCGTGAGAAAGAAATCTGCATGTGAGGCATTGGGCACAAACCGTTTTTCTCCGCGAACAACATATTGTTCTCCCTTTCTTTCTGAAACGGTGGATAAAGAGGAAAGGTTTCTATCGTCCTCTGATTCAGCAAAGGCAATGCTCATCCTTTTGACTCCTCGGGCCAGAGGGATGAGGAATCGCTGCTTTTGCTCATTGGAACCAAACCTAAGGATGGCTTCCGATCCCCAATCCACCATGCCCAACGCACAGCCAATTCCGGAATCGATCCTGCAAAAGGCCTCCATGACCAAGACCGCTTCGAAGAGACCCAACCCCTGGCCTCCAAACTCCTCAGGATAGTGAATTCCAATGAATCCTAATCGGGAGGCCTTTTTCCATAGGGCCTCGGGGAATGTCCCTGTCTGATCCAGTTCCAGGGCCAGATCCGGGTCGAACTCTCCTTGGGCAAATTCCCTGGCCGCTTTCTGAATATCCTTTTGCTCATCCGTGAGTTCAAAATTCATAGGTTCCCCTCATTTTGCTTTAAGTCATCTCTCAAATTTATGGCCTCTCCAACCCAAGAGCGGCAGCGATCACCAGATGTTGAATTTCTGAGGTCCCCTCGGGAATCTTACTGAGCCTACCATCCCGGAGAAACCTCTGGACTGGATTGT
>FWPV01015639.1_pt1 | contig 10866 bp, 9 predicted proteins | sample 2228371 | NCBI WGS metagenome assembly FWPV01 (sample SAMEA103939776, study PRJEB20133) | metagenome | reverse complement strand
CCCGACGCCCCGCTCTTCGCACCCGGGGGTTTCAGTCCCCCGGAGGGGATTCAGGTCATTGCTACCCCCCATGAACGTGAACATGATCTGCACGTTGGACCAGCGTTTCAGTCCCCCGGAGGGGATTCAGGTCATTGCTACTCGCCGGACTGCTGCTCATTGGCCTGTTCATCTGGCCTGGTTTCAGTCCCCCGGAGGGGATTCAGGTCATTGCTACAAAAGCCCTCCGCGCGACCCCGCTGGCGGCAGGGTTTGATCGGTTTCAGTCCCCCGGAGGGGATTCAGGTCATTGCTACAGCTATTTTCCCCCTCTCCGGCGAAAGAATTGCTCGCCCACACACATTTTTTGCGCTTTTCACCTCATTCTTTGGCCTCCCGAACTCGATCTTTGCGAATTCGAGCATCGCCACATACCCCCAAAAGCGGGGGGATGCTCGTTTTTTTCGACCGCTCGCCCCCAACCCGTGGCCCTGGCTGCGCGCAGACCCACTGCCCGTAGTGGGTCAACGGGGCCATTTTCCGAGCATCGCCCCAAGTGCCCTTACCCCCCTCGATGCTCGGATTTCCCAGACCCGAAGGGTTTTGGAAACCCTGCGGGTCTTTGCTTCTAGCCGGTGCGCTCCAGACGCACCTTCAGCCAGCCCAGGGGCACGGCCGGCTGGCCCTGTTCCCGCACCAGATGACGACTCCGAGGGAAGGGATCGCCGGGCCGACGCCCCCGCTCCTTCGTCATGCGATACTCTCTCACCAGGCCCTCGAACGCGACCGCGTCCTCCTGCAACAGCCGGCCGAAGGTCTTGCTCAGCCAGCCGCCACCCCAGCCCACCTGGAGCAGGCACTCGTCCTTGCCCAGCCCTTCCCGGGCCTGGGCCAACCGGCTGTAGAAGCCCAGGGCGGCCCGCCCGTCTGCCCGCTGCTGGAAGAACGCCATCTCTTCGGCGATGCGGCGTCCGGCGGCCACGCGCGCCCACTGCGCCAGGTTCAGCAGCCAGCCCCGCCGCTGGCCGAACTGGAGCTCCCGCTCGGCCTGGTCGCTGAACAGGAACCCCTCGACCTTGATGGGTACCTGGAAGGTCGTGCCCGGGCGCAGGGCCTCCACGTCCACGTCCAGACCGCGCTGACGCCCCTGCCCAGACCCGAAGGGTTTGCTAAACCCTTCGGGTCTGGCCGTGGGGTAGATGTTCACCTGCATCAGGCTGACCAGGTCCGGGCTTACCGGCCCGCTGTCGCTCACCTGCAGGGCGCGCAGCAGGTCATAGTTGGGGTTGCGCCCCAAGAGCGCGCGCTCCACAGGCTGCGCGGCCCAGCTCCGACTGCGCCCCAGGCGGTCGAAGCGCAGCTTGTGCAGCGTGGCCCCGCCCACGGCCAGCACCGTGCGCCAGGCCCCCTTGAGGCTGGAGCCGGGCAGGTAGGGCCGCCCGTACACGTCCTTGATCTGCTCGGCGATCTGATTCATGGCCGGCGTGCCCGGCAGCCGGTAGCGGAAGAGCGGCGAATCCGGGCGAAAATCCTCGCCGGTCAGATAGCCGGCGTCCACCAGGTCGCTCAGCGTCATGCCGGCGACGATCCGGGCGATGGCTGCGTCTTCCTGCCCCCTGGTGCCCCCGCGGTCGAACACCGCTTCCAGTACCGCCTCCTGGTTCGCCACGTACACATGGCCTTCATGGTGGATCCAGTCCACGCCCTCCAGCAGGTCGGTGCCCGTGCCGATGTGCAGGGGCGACAGCAGCTCGATGTGGGCCGTCCATTTCACGTCCTTCACGTCGCCACCTCCTCGTGCTTTTGAACGGGGACGCCCACCGGCACCGGGAAGGCGATGCCGTAGCGCCACACCTTGTGGCCGGTGCCGCCCGCGCCCAGCGCATCCGGGTCCATGACCGCCGGCGTCGCGTCGGCCAGGTCGCCGTAGCTCGCCTGCGGGCCGTTCGCCGGATGATGAAGCACCGAGCCTTCGCCCAGCATCCGCACCAGCGGCCGGCGGAGCGACCTTCCCTCTGGCGAGGCCACCCAGCCCCGGCGGACGAGGAGCGTGTACGCGCAGCCCTCGCCCAGCACGCCCGCGGTCGCATCGCCCACCTCGTCGGGCCGGGGGTGATAGGGGGCCAGGGTCAGCCACCGCTCGCCCAACCCTGGTATGTCCAGGCCGGCGTAGTCAATCGGTCCCTCCAGATCGAACTGGCCGTATCCCGCACTGCGCTCGCCGCCGATGCCGCTGTCGCCCAGCACGGTGAACAGGTTCTTCAACCAGGCCAGTTGTTTCTGGTCTGGCCCCGCGTTCAGGTAATCCACCAACACCCACAATCCCGCGCGCAACTCGCCATTCTCCAGCTTGACACGCCGGTAGCACACCCGCCCGGCCTGGTAGACCGCCGATTTGTTGGTCACCCGGTCCACCGTGACCCGCGGCGTCGGGTCGGTCTTCCAGAGCTGGATCCGGCCCGTCTCCTCGTCCCGGAAGGCTGCCAGCGCCGCGCGCTCGGCCGGCGTTACCCACAAGTCCCCGCCGTGCAGCAAGTTCTCGTCCCCCAGATAGCCGTCCAGAGCCTTGCCGTTCAGCCAGGCGGCAAAGATGCCTTGCGAGACGAAAGTGACCTTTTTCAGCGCCTTGCCGTGCTCTTGCCCGGTCGCCGGGTGCAGGTTGCCTGGCACCAACGGCTTGGGGAAAAAGAGCACGTCCCCGGCGTAGGGAAACGCCGAGGTGAGGCGGAAAGGCGGCCGGCGGGTCGGATGGCCGGGCCGGGGGAACTGCTCCAGAAACCCGGCGAGCGTAGGCCCACCGTCTGGCTCCAGTTCCCGCAGGGTCAGGCACAGGGCAGAGAAGAGGGTATCGGCGTGACAAAAGACCTGGGTCTCCTCCACGCCTACCCCGCGCTGACCGAAGTGGAAGGCGGTGCGCGGCGCGAGCTTGAGTAGCTTCATCGCGGCCAATGTCAACCTCCTTCCTTATCTGCTAACGTGTGGCGATGGTGTCTCGCAGCCACGCGAGCAAGGCTTTCTTGTGCTCCAGCACCTCGGCCACCGAGTTCACCGCCTGGGGCCAGTCCACCTTCTCTCCATAGTCCTCGCTGCTGCGCGCGCTGATGGCCAGGTTACGGAACGCGATCTTGCCGCCGCCGCGCGTGCCCAGGCCGCCCAGGTAGTCGTCTTCCAGGAGCTGCATGGCCTCCACCACCGTGATCAGCCGGGCGAGGTCGTCGGCGTGGTAGATGCTGTAGATCATCTCAAAGCCAGCGAACTCGGCCCCGGCCGGCACTCGCTCGATCTGGCGCGGCACGGCCGCCGAGGTCACCCGGTCAATGGTGGCTTCCCACTTGACCTCGCTGAAGGGGAGGTCCGTCTGGGCTGCTTGTAGCTCGCGCGCGCTGGCGTCGCTCATGAACACGTCACGCACCACCAGCCGCGTGGGATTGGAGGCCGGCTTGTCTCCCGGCACGCCAAAGATGGGGCACACCGGGCAGGCGTTGTAGTGGTGGGGTTGCTCGCACACGTGCACGTGGACGCCCTTGCCGATGGGAAAGTTCTGCACCCGGCCCGTCTTTTTCTCCGTCAGCGAGCGCATCTTGCCCCGCAGGGACGAGCCGGGCACGTAGGGGCGATTGGTCAACGGGTCGCGGATGATGGGCGCGTCCACGCCCCCCACCTCCAGGGCCCCGGCCGCCCCGCCGATGTGCAGGCCGGTCACGGCCTTGATGTCGCCGGTGATGAACACGCGCCCGTACAGGGTCACGCGCTTTTCCTGATCGGTCATGATCCTTCCTCCTCTCGGGCTACTTGCCGCCAAAGGCGGTGTGATAGGCCAGGATGGCCTCGAAAAAGTCCGCAAAGCGGCCAAAGCGCACCGGGTCATCTCCCACGTGGTCAATGGCCTTGTCCAGCACGTCAGCCAGGGGTTCGACCGCTTCGGCGCGCGCAGCCTGATACCGGAGCTTGGGCTTGAGCATCAGGAGCTGGCGATAGGATGCCGCCTTCTGATCCTCTCCCGTCCAGTTCATCTGGATCTGCCGCACCGTGCCAAAGATGTTCCGGATCTGCGATTTGGTCAAGGATTTGCTCAACGCTCGGCCGATTCCTTTGGCCTGATCCACCAGCAGCCGGGGGTCATCCTGCGTGATGATGGTGCGGATCTGGTCGTCCGTGATACTGAGGCGCACGCCTCCCTTCTGGTCGCTCATGTTCATTCCTCCTTGCTTCTGGTCAGGTACTCGGCCCAACGTGCCACCAGGCCGAGGTGCTGAATGCGATGCGATTTCAGGGTCCACTTTTCCAAGATGTCAATCTCCTGTTGCACTTTCTCTGGCTTGTCGCTGCCAAAGCGTTTCAGGTGATATGCCTGGCGCCACATCCAGGGGCCATAATACACCTGTTCGTTCCTCAACCCGCGCCGCCGGGCCGCTCTCTGATCCTCGACGAAGCGGCTGTAGATCATCTGCAGCGTCTGCAGCAACCCACGGGGCACGCCTTCCTGCTGGACCAGCCTGACCAATGCGTCGGTTCGCTCCCGCACCTCGGCCAGGTCGCGCCAACCCAGCGTCTGCCCGAGAAACTGTATGGCGTTCTTCTTGCACGGCCGGCCGCGCTCGTCGGTGTGCTCGTGCTCTTTGGCTCCGCCGTCCAACGCCTGGCCGGCCCGCGTCGCCGCCTGGTAGAGCGGGAACTTGCGCTCCTCCAGCGTCAGGCCGGCGGAGATGTGCAGGAAGGGGTTGCCGCCCACGTACCGCGCGAAGGCGTCGTGCACCTGCTGGGCCAGCAGCACCAGGATGTGCCAGGGTCCCACTACGAACAGGTCGTCGCCGCCGGCGTAGATGACGTAGAACAGGTCCTCGTCCGCGTGCCCGGTCAGCCCGGCCATGCCCGGCCGGGCAGTGACCTCCCGGCAGAGCACGTCCAGGTAGCCGCCGAAGAAGCGGTCCATGGCCGCGCTCAGCGCCGAGGTAGCGGCCATGCTGCGGTGGGGCTGGCCATCGCGGACCAGGCCGCGCGTCATCACCCGGCCCAGGTCGTCCACGTCCATGCGCAACACCCCCACCCGCTCCAGCGCGCCGTCCCGCCCGGCGGCGTGGGCCAGCAACTCAAAGCTACGGATGCTCCCGGGCCTGACCTGGTCCCTCTGGGCCGGGTACGTCTCATCCCACCACGCCGCATCCTGCGGCGTGGCCCGTGGCGTGGTGTTGGCGAAGAACAGGAAGCCGTGGGCAGCGAGGTTCACGAAATCCACGTGGTTGAGGACGTATTTCGTCTCGCCGCCCGCAAGGTCGCAGGCGTTGGGCGGTGCGCCTTTGGCCCAATCGCCGAAGCGATACCACCAGCCAGACAGCTCGAACAGCAGCTCCTGCCAGCGGTCCTGCCCTGGTCCCCGCCCACGACGCAGATACAGCGCCAGGTGTGGGTGGCCCACCGCTTCTGCCAGCTCGCGGAACGTGGCGCAATCGGCGCAGGCGCGGGGCGCGGTCTCGCCCGGCTCCAGCTCGCCGACGTCTGTCAGCAGGAGCCCGTCATCCTTCAGCTCCCCAGCGCTCAGCTCGGCCTGGCACACGACGCAAAAGTGGGCCTGCTCGCCCCCACCACCCTCTGGCCCGAACACACGTTGCCAGCCATCCGGCGCGTTGGCGATGGCGGCGAATCGGCGGGCCTTTTGCTGGGCGATGGCTTGCTTGAGCGCTATCGAGTACCTGGCGCCGAACTCTTGCGTACCCACCGCTTGGGCTGGCAGGGGGACGCTGGCCAGACAGAGAGCAATGTCGCCGTCGTAGGTGTCCAGCAGCAAGCGGTTGACGTCGCCTTCGACCTGGCTCACGACGTCCTGGGTGCGCTGGCCGGCCGGGGCCAGCAGCATAAAGTTGCCGCCGGCGGCATAGATGACGTTGGCCGGACTCAGGTCGAGGTCATGCACCAGCCGCCGGACCACCGCATCACCCAGGAACTGGATAAAGAGCGAGCGGCCACGCAACGCCTTGGCCGCTCCCTTGGATGTGATGGTGTAGACAAAGCTCTGGATGCCGGGGATGTCCCCGCCAACGAGGGTGAACTCGCTGGCCGGCCCAGCGGCCCACGCGGTCCCGGAGGCCAGGGCCAGCGCTGCCACTGCCTTCCACTGCTCGAACAGCGACACGCCTGGCTCTCCGTATAGGCACGGCAGCGCCCAGGCCCACTTGAGGTACAGGTGATAAAAGCCCACAAAAAGGGCGTCTCCATCCCGACGGAGCTGGCCGTACTCCCTGGCAAAGCCCCGCCATAGCGCGTCTCGGTCCGATTTGGCCTGGGCCTTTTCGAGGGATGTGGAGAACAACGTCTCTTCCCTGATGTCCAGGGCCAGGGCCGGGTGATACATCGTGGTTGGGAGTGGTGTCTGCTCCTGGCCCTGGTCTGACAGGACGACCCGGGAAAAGATGGAGGACAGCGCTGCTTCCGGCTCTGCTTTCTCGCCCAGCAAGTCCTCGTAGGCCGCCCAGTTCACATTGGGGATCTGGCCCAGAGCCGCCGTCAGCCCCAAGGCGTCGTTTCCCGTTGCCTCCGCCAACCGGTCCAGTCCGTACGCGATCAAAGCCTGCTTCACGTCATCCAAAGTTTACCTCCTTTCGCGCATCGTGCCACGTTTGTCTTGCTCGAGCTGCCACTGGTACACCGCCTGGGGATTCACGCTCTGGGGAGACCTTCAACGCGGTCAACTCTGAGGATATTATAGCATATTCGTTGCAAGAAGACAATACATCAGGTATGGATTCCTGGCACGGATGTACGGATGCTGTGTGGGGCATGGTGCAGGGTGCAGGAGACAGCAGGATGGCCCGGGCCTCTTGGAGCCCCGGCGTGGTGATGGGGATGAGGCGGACCGGGCCGACGAGAATATGGCAGACCGGGTGCTCGACGCTGATGGTGGTCCGGCGGCCAAGGGGAATGCGGACAGTGAAGCGGTCCACATCCTGGTAGAAGATGTGGCCGTTCACCGTGACCGTGGCCTTGCCTGGCTGGCCGCGTCCCGTGATCTCGCGGGCTGCCCTGATCTGATGCTGCTGGGCCCCCTGGCACGCCACCCCCTGCGCCGATGGGCCAACCCGGCCCCTCAGGGCGAAAAACGCTCCTGACATCCGCACTTTACGCATATTGTACCATTTTTCTGCGAGCGCCGCCAGGGGATCGGCCCCATGCTTCGCCGCTCGATCCGCCGTTCTTACAGGCGCCGACTCTGCCCCATGCCCTGGGTGGTCTTGTAGCCCACCCCGGCATAGAAGGCAAAGTCGGCCAGCACGTGGAGGGCGCGGGCGTGGGCCTCGGCGGCGGCCAGCAGCTCGTAGGTCACGACGCCGGCGGCACCCACCACGAGTTTGGGACAGCGGTTTCTCTGGCTACCCATCAGGGCAGGCCATCGCGTGCCATGTACGGATCTCAGAGCGCAGATCTTGCCTTGTGCCCCGATTTGTGGTAGAATACGGCACGTAACGGCTCACCTTTGCGAAGGTTCGCGGCCAATTCGCTGGCCCAAGCGGTCTGTCTCGGCGAGATCATGCCCGAGCACCGGCGCATTTGTAACCTTCGCAAGGGCAGGCTGACTGGTTCCGCGCTCTATCTGGGGACTGATGGAGGAGAGCCATGACACGTTCGACGGCCGACCTGAACGCCGGGGATTCGCCGGTGAGCAGTCGGCTGTCTGTGCTGTAGGGGAGTGGACTGTTTCCCCTGATACCCGGGCCACTTGGCCTGAAAGGAGGTGGACTGCAAAATATCTTTGCCAATCAACGCTGTATCACGATGATTTCCATGTAGAGGGAGGTGAATGTCATGCCCGTGGAAGGTCCGTTTATCCTGGTCAACCCGGCGCGCTGTCTGGGTTGCCACACCTGTGCGTTGGCCTGCGCCGCGGCGCACACCCAGGCCGGCAGCATCATCGGCGCCGTCCTGGCCGGCGAACGGCTGCAACCCCGCAATACCGTGGTCCAGGTGGACGGCGTCAAGCTGTCCACCCAATGCCGCCAGTGCGAAGACGCCCCGTGCGTCAAGGTCTGTCCCACCGGGGCCACCTATCGTACCGAGACCTATACGGCCGTGGACCTGCGCCGATGCATCGCCTGCCGATTGTGTACGCTGGTCTGCCCCTTTGGCGCGATCCACATCGCCACCACGGAGGTGGCCGGCCGCACCAAGCGCGCCGCCTTCAAGTGCGACCTGTGCGTGGACCGGCCCGGCGGCCCGGCCTGCGTGGCGGCCTGCCCCACCCAGGCGCTCAGCCTGCAGTATCCCACCGAGGTCATCCGCCAGACCACCCGCGTGGCGGCCCGGCAATTCCTGGATGCGTTGGAAAGCCAGAAACGGCTGACCAGCAGCTCATCGTAAGAAAATGAGGAGGTGATTTCCCATGGCATACAGCGAAAAGATCCTGAGCCGCAGCATTGACCCCGCCACCCACGAGATGCTGGCCCGGGCCGAGGAACTGGGCATCGAGACGGCCTGGGACCGCTATGAGGCCATGCTGCCCCAGTGCGGCTTTGGCGAGCTGGGAGTCTGCTGCCGCAACTGCAACATGGGGCCGTGTCGCATCAGCCCCTTTGAGGAAGAAGGCCCCAAGCTGGGCGTCTGCGGGGCCACGGCCGACATCATCGTAGCCCGCAACCTGCTGCGCATGATCGCGGCCGGCGCCGCGGCCCACTCGGACCACGGCCGCGACATCGCCCACACCCTGCTGCTCACCGCCGAGGGCAAAGGCGGCGGCTATCAGATCAAGGACGAGGCCAAGCTCCAGGCCCTGGCCGCGGAATACGGCATCGAGACGCAGGGCCGCAGCAAAGAAGAAATCGCCCGAGACCTGGCCCGCGCCGCCTACGCCGAGTTCGGCAAGCAAGCGGGGCCGATCCAGTTCACCCGCCGCGCGCCAGCGAAACGCCTGGCCCTGTGGCAAACGCTGGGCATTGAACCACGTGGCATTGACCGCGAGATCGTGGAGATCATGCACCGCACCCATATAGGCGTGGACAACGACCCGGTCAACCTGATCCTGCAAGGGCTGCGCGCGGCCATCGCCGACGGCTGGGGCGGCTCCATGATCGCCACCGAGTTGTCCGACGTGCTCTTTGGCACGCCCAAGCCCATCCGCTCGGAGGCCAATCTGGGCGTGCTCAAGGCCGATCAGGTGAACATCATCGTCCACGGCCACGAGCCGATCCTCTCGGAGATGATCGTCGCCGCCGCGCGGGACCCGGAGCTGCTCCAGCTGGCCGAAAAGCACGGGGCCACGGGCATCAACGTGGCCGGCATCTGTTGCACCGGCAACGAGGTGCTCATGCGCCACGGCATCCCCCCGGCCGGCAACTTTTTGCAACAGGAGCTGGCCCTCGCCACCGGCGCGGTGGAGGCGATGGTGGTGGACGTGCAGTGCATCTTCCCGGCCCTGGGGACGGTGGCCGGCTGCTTCCACACCAAGTTCATCTCCACCTCGCCCAAGGCCAAGTTCCCCGGCGCCACCCACATCGAGTTCCACGAGGAGCACGCCTACGAGATCGCCACCGAGATCGTGCGCACCGCCGTGGAGAACTATCGCTTCCGCAAGGCCGGCCAGGTGTGCATCCCCGCCGTAAAGAGCGAGTGCATGGTCGGCTTTAGCGTGGAGACCATCGTGGGGGCGCTGGGCGGCACGCTCGACCCGCTGCTGAACGCGATCAAGTCCGGGGCCATCCAGGGCATCGCGGCCGTGGTGGGCTGCAACAACCCCAAGATTCAGCACGACTACGGCCACGTGAACCTGGTCAAGGAGCTGATCCGGCAGAACGTCCTGGTGGTGACCACCGGCTGCAACGCCATCGCCGATGCGAAGGCCGGGCTGCTGTTGCCCGAGGCTGCTGAGCTGGCCGGGCCGGGCCTCCAGGGCGTCTGCCAGGCTCTGGGCATCCCGCCGGTGCTGCACATGGGCTCCTGCGTGGACATCAGCCGCATCCTGGTGGCCTGCGCCGCCATCGCCAACGCCCTGGGCGTGGACATCAGCGACCTGCCGGTGGCCGGCGCGGCCCCGGAGTGGATGAGCGAAAAGGCCGTGAGCATCGGCGCCTACGTGGTGGCCTCCGGCGTCTTGACCGTGCTGGGCACCGTGCCGCCGGTCTTGGGCGGCCCGGCCGTCACCGCCCTGCTCACCCAGGGCGCCACAGGCGTCGTCGGCGCGGCCTTTGCCGTGGAACCAGACCCGTTCAAGGCCGCGCAGCTCATCGTGCGCCACATCGCGGACAAGCGCGCGGCGTTGGGGATTTAGGAGTTTGGGGAGGTGATCAATGCCGCTCATCCCTCAACCACCACCCCCGGCCGGGGGCGCGTTGCTGGCCCGGCTGCACGCCATCAACACCGCGCACGGCTATCTGCCGGAGGCAGAATTGCGCCGCGCCGCCGACGAGCTGGGTGTGCCGCTGAGCCAGTTGTATAGCACAGCGACCTTTTACGCGGCCTTTGGCTTCCAGCCCCGGGGCCGCCACACCATCCACGTCTGCCTGGGCACGGCCTGCTACATCCGGGGCGGCGAGAAGCTCCTGGAAAAGTTGACGACCACGCTGGGGGTGGGGCCGGGCGAGACGACGCCGGACCGGGCCTTTACCGTAGAGACCGTGCACTGCGTCGGCTCGTGCAGCATGTCGCCGGTGATCCGCGTGGACGACGATACCTACGGCCGGCTCCGGGCCGATCTCCTGCCGCGCATCCTGAAAACGTATCAGCCGGCCGAGGGAGATACTCTCGCGCCCCGGCGCACCCCGTAGCCACGAAAATCGGCCCCCCTACCCCCCCAATCCCTTCGACAGGCTCAGGGCAGGCCTGGGGGGAACCAGCGCGCTCCCCGGCTTCGCCGGACTATAGCCCCAGAATTGGGGGCCGGGGGGCTATTTTCGAGTTGCCCAG
>FWPV01015638.1_pt1 | contig 10867 bp, 9 predicted proteins | sample 2228371 | NCBI WGS metagenome assembly FWPV01 (sample SAMEA103939776, study PRJEB20133) | metagenome | reverse complement strand
GGGTTACGACCTGCTGGATCAGGTCATGGTCCAGTGGTCTGCAGAGAGCAACCTGGATCGGCGACGCTCGCCCAGACATGGCGATCATGGCTGGTGGGAGGTGGTGCGGGATCTGTACAACATCTGCCTGCGCCTGCAGGCCGAGAAGGAGCTCGCCTCCGCCCAGGAGGTGCGTCAGGGGCTGACCCCGGAGGAGATCCTGGACATCAAGCTCTACGGCTTCGTGACCGAACGCACCAAGGCCAGCCTGCACCAGCGCGCCCTGAGCGGCAGCCGCCCCGATACCCACGAGCGCTGGCCCATGCAGGATCTGAGCGAGCATGGGGCCGGTGCCCTCATGCGCGTCGATGACAGCGACTGGCTCAAGATGGGCAAGCTGATCGCCCTGCGCCCCGACCCGGGCGAGGACTGGCGCCTGGCGGTGGTGCGCCGCATCACCCGCATCGATCAGGAATGGCGCAAGATCGGCATCGAGTTCATCAGCCAGCGCCCCACCCTCGCCATCCTGGAGCCGGATGCCCCCTCCACCCTGAGCTACAGCGTGGACGACAGCGGTCTGCTGCCCAGCTCCCAGGCCAGCCTGGCCCTGCTGCTCACCTATGGCGAGGCCACCCTCCTGCTGCTGGACAGCTCCAAGTACACCCACGGCAAGACCTACCGCCTCAGGGCGGAGGGCGAAAGCCAGCACATCCGCTTGGACTCGGTCCGGGAGCGGGGCGACGGCTGGCTGCTGGCGACCTACACCGTCTTCGGCTGATCCCAGGCAGTGCCTCATGGCGACGGCCGACCGCCTGAAGTTTTGCGGTCCCCTGCCGTTATCAGGGACACAAGGAGGTTCGCCATGCCCGAGACAAAACCCGGACTGCTGATCGTCGACGACGATCCCCTCATCACCGATACCCTGCACTTCGTCCTGTCGAAGGACTTCGAGGTCTTCGTGGCCGAGTCCCGCGCCCAGGTCAGGAGCCTGCTCACCCAGCTGCGCAGCGCACCGCCCCTGGCCCTGGTGGATCTGGGCCTGCCGCCCAGCCAACACAAACCGGACGAGGGCTTTGCCCTGATCTCGGATCTGCTCAACCACTCCAAGAAGATGAAGATCCTGGTCCTGTCCGGCCAGAACGATGAGGCCAACGCCCGGCACGCCCGCTCCCTCGGGGCCATCGACTTCATCGCCAAGCCCGCCGAGCCGGCCAGGATCAAAGAGGCCCTGCTCTCTGCCCTGCGCTTCGACCAGGCAGAGCCCCCCGCCCCTCCCACCGAGTCCTCCGCCCAGGAGGGCGTCATCATCGGCGTGAGTTTCGCCATCGACCGCCTGCGGCAGCAGATCCGCCTCTACGCCGACGCCCCCTTCCCGGTGCTCATCGAGGGGGAATCGGGCAGCGGCAAGGAGCTAGTGGCCATGAGCCTGCACCGGCTATCTAAACGGGCGGACAAGCCCTATCTGGCCCTGAACTGTGCGGCCATCTCTCCCACCCTGGTGGAGCCGACCCTGTTCGGCTATGCCAAGGGTGCCTTCACCGGCGCCATCCAGGCCCATTCCGGCTACTTCGAGGATGCCCGCGACGGCACCCTGTTCTTGGACGAGATCGGCGAGCTCCCCCTGGAGTTGCAGGCCAAGCTGCTGCGGGTGCTGGAGAACGGCGAATACCAGCGGGTGGGCGAGACCGCAAGCCGCTTTTCCAACGCCCGCATCGTCGCCGCCACCAACCGGGATCTGCGCCGGGAGGTGCGCGCGGGCCGCTTCCGGGGCGACCTCTATCACCGGCTGTCGGTCTTCACCATCCACGTGCCGCCGCTTCGGGAGCAGCCGGAAGACAAGCTGGCCCTGCTGGAGCACTTCCGCACCCTCTACTGCCGCGAGGCCAGGGTGCCCCCCTTCACCCTGACGCCGGACGCCCAGCGCCTCTGGGAGGAATACCACTTCCCTGGCAATGTGCGCGAGCTCAGGAACATCGTCATCCGGCTCACCACCAAGTACGCTGGCCGCAGCGTGGGCCCCCGGGAGCTGGAGGCGGAGTTTGACCTGGACCTGGTCGATCCGCAGGCCATCCCGCTGCCCACCGACGCCCAGGCCCTGCGGGACTACGCCAGGAAACATCTCCAGAGCGTGCGCGGCTTCAACCTGGACCGGGTCATGAAGCAGTGGGAGAAGAGCTATGTAGAGGCCGCCCTGGACATGACCCACGGCAACCTCTCCCAGGCCGCCAGGATCCTGGGCGTGAACCGCACCACCCTCTACAGCCGTATGCAGACGTATCAGGAGGACTGAAATACGGGAAGCGGGAAGTGGGGAGTCGTAAGATAAACCATACCCCCACTCCCCACTCCCCACTCCCCCGCCATGCAACCCGACCCCCCCAAACTGGGCGAATGGCTGCTGGGCCAGGGGCTCATCAGCCAGGACCAGCTCCGGATCGCCCTCATCGAGCAGCGCGCCAGCGGCCTGCCCTTGGGGCGTCAGCTGGTCGCCCTAGGCTTCGTCACCGAGGCCACCCTGTGCGATGTGCTGGCCCACAACGCGGGCGAGACGAGCATCGATCTCGCCCAGGTGGTGGCGGACCCCGAGGCGGTGCAGCTCACCCCGGAGCATCTCGCCAGGCGGCACAGCCTCCTGCCCCTGGGGGTGGACTTCGAACGGCGTGTGTTCACCGTGGCGGTGCCGGACCTCTACAACCTCGCCGCCCTGGACCAGCTGCGCGCCCATCTCGAGGGGCGCTTCGAGATCCGCCCTGTGCTGGCCTCGGAGGCCCAGATCCAGGAGTACCTGGACCGCTTCTACGGCTTCGACCTGTCCGTGGACGGCATCCTGCGGGAGATCGAGACGGGCGAGGTGGATTACCTATCCCTGCAGATGAGCGGCGGCGAGTACACCCAGCCGGTGGTGCGCCTGGTCAATGCCCTGCTCGCCGAAGCGGTCAAGCGCGGCGCCTCCGACATCCATTTCGAACCGGAGGCCGGTTTCCTGCGCATCCGCTACCGCATCGACGGCGTGCTAGAGCACTCCCGAAGCCTGCACATCAAGTACTGGACGGCCATCTGCGTGCGCCTGAAGATCATCGCCGGCCTCAACATCGCCGAGTCGCGCGCCCCCCAAGACGGACGCCTGACCCTGACCCTCTACGGCCGGCCCATCGACTTCCGGGTCTCGGTACTCCCCACCCTGCACGGCGAGAATGTGGTGCTGCGGGTACTAGACCGGGAAAAGGCCATCATCCCCCTGGAGCGCATGGGCCTGCCGGAGGACACCCTGGCCGGGCTTAAACGGGCCATCTCCCGCCCCGAGGGCATGCTCATCGTCACCGGCCCCACCGGTGCGGGCAAGACCACCACCCAGTACTCGCTGCTGTCCCACTTGAACCGGGAGGACGTCAACATCATGACCCTGGAGGACCCGGTGGAGTATCCCCTGCCCCTCATCCGCCAGACCTCCATCAGCGAGCTGGTGAAGGTGGACTTCGCCAACGGCATCCGCTCCGTGCTGCGTCAGGACCCGGACATCATCCTGGTGGGCGAGATCCGCGACCGCGAGACGGCGGAGATGGCCTTCCGCGCCGCCATGACCGGGCACCTGGTGCTGTCCACCCTGCACACCCACTCCGCCCTGGGGGTCTTTCCGCGCCTGCTGGACCTGGGGTTGTCCCCCGGCATCCTGGCCGGCAACGTCATCGCCGTGGTGGCCCAGCGCCTGGTGCGCCGCCTGTGCCCCCACTGCAAGGCGGCCTACGCCCCGCCCCCGGAGGAGAGACACTTGCTCGGTGACGCCCCGGACCTCAGGGTATACAGGCCGGTGGGCTGCGTGCATTGCGCCTACAAGGGCTACCGAGGACGGCTGCCCCTGATGGAGCTGCTCGTCATGGACGACGACCTGGACGCCGCCGTCGCCCGCAACGCCACCGTCCAGGAGCTGGCCGAGCTCGCCGCGCAGCGCGGCATGCGCACCCTGGCCGCCGACGGCCTCCGGCGCGTGCTGGCCGGCGAGACCTCGCTGGCCGAGGTAGCGCGGGTGGTGGACCTGTCCCGGGGGACGGGCGCGAGGCACAAGGCGTGAATGGTGCGCGACGGTATGGTACAGATATCACCCCATTCCCCATCCCCCATTCCCCATCCCCCACTGAGCCATGCCCTACTATCGCTACAAGGCCGGCGACCTCTCCGGTAACGTGAGCCGGGGCGAGATCCATGCCGCCAACGAGGTGGAAGTGGACCTGCGCCTGCGCCAGCGGGGGCTCACCCTGATACGGCTCAGGCCCAACCCCCGCCCGGGCTGGCTGCCCTGGAGGGGTCGGGTGTCCCGGCGGGACCTGATCGGCTTCTGTTTTCACGTGCAGAACATGCACCGAGCCGGCGTGCCCCTGCTGGAGGGATTGCGGGACCTGGTGGCGGCCAGCGCCCACACCCGCTTCCGGGAGGTGCTCGACCAGGTGGCGGACGATCTGGAGGGCGGCGCCCTCCTGTCCCAGGCCCTGTCCCACCATCCCCGCGTCTTCGACCCCGTCTTCGTCGCCCTGGTGCGGGCGGCCGAGGCCAGCGACCGGCTGGGGGAGGTGTTCGCCCGGCTGGAGGCCCGGCTCAAGGCCCAGGACGAGCTGGAGGCCGAATTCACCCGTCTGCTCCTTTACCCCGCCGTGGTGGCCCTGGCCGTCCTGGCCGCCGCCTGGGTGTTGCTCTTCTACCTCACCCCGAGGCTTGCCGCCCTAGTCAACAACCTGGACCTCGGGCTACCTACCGCCACCCGCTGGCTGCTCGCCCTGGCCGGCTGGCTCCCGGACCATGGCCCGTGGTGGCTGCTGCCGGGGGCGCTGGCCGGCGTTGCCCTGCTGCTTGCCTGGCGACACCCGGCCGCCCTTGGGGAACGGAGGGACGCCCTCCTGCTGCGGCTGCCCCTCTTGGGTGTGGCGCTGCGCCAGGCGGCCCTGGCCCGTTTCACCGGCCTGTTCGCCCTGATGCTCAATTCAGGCCTCAACCTCCTGGAGGCCCTGTCTGCCTGTGAGCAGAGCGTGGGCAACCGACACCTGGCGCGGCGCATCGCCCAAGCCGGTCAGCTCATCGCGGCCGGGGGCACGGTGAGCGGCAGTTTCCAGCAGGCAGACCTGTTCCCGCCCCTGGTCCTGCGCATGCTGCACAGCGGTGAGCGCAGCGGCGCCCTGCCCGAGGCCCTGGACAACGCCGCCTGGTTCTTCGCCCGCGACGCCCGCGAGACCGCGGCACGCGCCCTGAAACTGCTGGAGCCGGCCCTAGCCCTCCTGTTGGGGGGTCTGCTCGCCTTCCTGCTGCTGGCGGTCTTCCTGCCGGTGTACCAGGTGATCGGGAGCCTGCGCTTGTGAACGCACGTATCCTGCTTTGCATCTCCAGGGCCGGCGCCTGCCTGGCCCATTGGCAGCGCGGCGGCCTGCACGACTGGCAGACCCTGCCCGCGGACGCAGAGGGCTGGGCCCAGCTCGACGCCGCACTCCGGGCCCGTCCAGGGCTGCCGGTGCACGTGGCGGTGGACTCGGTGGAGGAGTATTACCGCAGCGAGGCACTACCCCGTGCCCGCTTCCGGGACCGGCGGGAGATGACCCGACGGCGCCTGCAGCAACTCTTGCCCCAGACCCCCTATCGGGCAGTGCTACCCCAGGGTCCAGCCGGGGAGGGGCTGGTGGGGGACCGCTATCTGTTCATGGGCCTGACGGCGCCCGCTCTGCTGCAACCCTGGCTCGAGGTGCTGCGGCTGCACGGCGCACCCCTGGCGGGTGTTTGGCTCGCGCCTGTCTTCGGCGAGAGTCTGCTCGCAGAGCTGGGACTGCTGCCCCGGGGCAGCAGGCACCTGAGTCTGCCCGGGCAGTCCCCCAGGGAAGGCAGCGACCGTCTGCTGCTGGTCCTGGAGCAGGGCGGCGGGCTGCGGCTGAGTTATTTCCGTCGCGGGCGGTTGCAGTTCTCCCGTCTGGTGCCTCTTGAGCCAGCGGCCCAGGACGACCCGGAAGCCGTCTATGCCGAGCAGATCGAACGCACGCGCCAGGCCCTGCTCGGCCAACGTCTGCTGGGGCGCGGCGAGACCCTGAGCGTGCGGGTGGTGGACGCCTTCGACGCCCTGGAAGGCGTCTGCCAGAGGCTGCCCGAGGCGGCCGGCTGTGCCGTCATCCCCCGCGGGCGCCTGCTCGGCCTGCCGGGGCTCAGCCCGGAACTGCTCAACGGCTGCGCCGACGCCTTGAATCTCGCCCTGCTTGCCCGGGCGCCGGCCGCGGCCAACCTGCTGCCGGATGAGATGCGGCGCCCTTACCTCCACGCCCGCATGGCGCGCAGCCTGCGCCATGCCGCCGGGCTCTGGCTTGCGGCCAGCCTGGGGTTGAGCCTCGCCCTGGGGGCAGATGCCTGGCGCCTGGGGCACGCGGCCGACCGCCTGGAGGACGAGGTCCAAAAGGCCCGGCGCCAGGCCCAGGCCTTGCTTACCGGGGTGGGCGGTGCGGAGGCCTTCGAGGCCCTGTGGCAGGTCCATCTCGCATGGCAGGCGGTGCAGGCCCGCCTTGCCCATCCCGCCCGGGATCTGGGGCAGGTGGCCGCGGCCGCCGGGCCCCAGACCGGCATCCGCCTCAGCCGGCTGCGCTGGGAAGGGCCCGGCCCGGACCGGCCCAGGAAGCTGAACGTCGAAGGGGAGATCGCTGTGCATGGCGGCGATTATCGCAGCGTGCATGCCCGCCTCCAGGCCCTGGCCTCGGAGCTCGGGCGCCAGGGCTGGCAGGTGGACATCACCCGCTGGCCTCTGGACCCCGACCCAAACCGCACGCTACAGGGGGAGTTCACACCGGAGGTGCCGCTCACGGCGGACTTTGCCCTGGAGCTCGCGGCGGCGACGCGCCGCGGCCCGCCAGCGCAAGCATCGGGCCTGCGCCGGGAGGGAGCGCCATGATCCCCGCCGCCCTACGCCCCTCCCTGGGGGTCCTGGCCCTGGCGGGGGGGCTTGCCGTCCTGGGCATCACCTTGCACCTGCATACCCAGGCCGCGGCGAGAATGGAACAGGCCCGGGCCGAGTGGCAGAACGCCCGCGCTCGGCTCGCCGTCCTTCCCCAACGCCTTGCGGAGATCGAGACCATGCGGGCGCATCTTCCCGAGTTGCGGCAACGTGGCTTCTTCGGCCCGGAGCGACGGCTCGACTGGGTCTCGGCGCTGGCCCGCGCCCAGGACGGGATGGGGCTCAAAAGGCTGGGCTGGCGCCTGGAGGCCGGTCGCCCCGTCCAGACTCCTGGCCTGACCGCCAGCCCCATGGCCGTGGAACTCGCGCCCATGGACCCCCAGCGCCTGGCGACCTGGCTGGATCGGCTGGATGGACTCGGGGCCGGGACATTCAGCGTGGACCGCTGCGACTGGTCCCCCGGTGAGGAGGCGCGCATGCAATGCCAGCTCACCTGGTGGACATGGAACGGGGCGCGGCCGTGACGCGGCGCAGGGTGCATTCCTGGGCGGGCCGGCGCGGGCAGCGGGGCTTCACCCTGCTGGAGCTCGCCATCGTGCTGTTCATCCTCACCCTGCTGCTCGCGGGCGTCATGACCCCTCTCACCCGCCAGTTGCAGGAACGCCAGATCGCGGAGACCCGGCGCGGACTCGCCGACATCCAGGCAAGCCTCCTGGGCCATGCCCTGAGCCACCGGGACCCGCAGGGACACCCCTATCTGCCCTGCCCGGACCGGCGCACGGGCCCCGGCGCCAATGATGGCCTGGAGGATCGCCTGCCCGAGGGCGGTTGCGCGGTCCTGAGCGGCAACCTGCCCTGGCTCACCCTGGGCCTGCCCGGCGCAGATGCTTGGGGCAACCGCTACACCTATGCCGTCTCCCCGGCCTATGCCCACGCCCAGGCCGGCATCCGCCCGCACCCTGCCCCCGCGACGGCCCTCACGGCCTGCCTGGACCGGGACTGCAGCCGGCACCTCGCGGCTGCCGCCGTGTGGCTGTCCCACGGCCCCAACGGCCTGGGCGCCCTGAACGCGGGCGGCGGCCTCAACCGTGCCCCCCCTGGCGCGGATGAGGCGCAAAACGCCGACGGCGATGGCCGCTTCGTCAGCCGCCCCCCTGCCGGCTCCGACCGTCCGGGCGGCGAGTTCGACGACCTGGTGCAATGGCTCCCCCCCGCCCAACTCCTGGGCCGGCTCTGCCTCGAAGCAGGGTGTTGAGGGAGAGTGGTGAGTAGGGAGTGGGGAATGGGATCAACCCGGACAGGCCACCTCCTCCAAGCTCACCCCCTCCGGCAGCGCCGCGCGCAAGGCCGGGAGCTTGTCCCGCTCGGCGGCGGGCAGGTCCAGATACACCGAGCGCACCCCCGGTCTCGGGCCGTAGCGCAGTTCGCTGAGCCCCCGGCGGCGAAGATCGTCCAGATGGCGTCTGGCGTCGGCCTCGCTGGCGAACATCCCCAGGGAGATGGCCCGCGCCATCGGCCCCTGGCGGATGGTGGCGAAGTCCCGCACCCCGGCCCGTTCGATGGCCGCCAGGGCCTGCACCTGTCTTGCCGGCTCGTCCAGCGGCGGCCAATAGACCCACCAGCCCAGACGTTCCTCGGTGCGCAGGCCAAGGCCTGCAAGCCCCGCCTGCTGCATGGCCTGGCGCAGGGCCTCATAGGCGGCCGGGCCGCTGAGGCTTGCCCTGAGGCAGCGCGGCGACCCGGCCGCCTCGGCAGGCGGTGTTGCCGCCACCGGCCCGGACGGGCGTACAGCCGCCGCGGGCCGCTCCAGCAGCACCACCTTGTCGGCGTTGTAGCCCGAAGGCACGCGGGGCTGGCGCCGCCAGTGCTCTAGGGTGAGGCCGGCCCCCAGCACCACCAGATTGACGAGCAGCAGGCCCAGCACCATCAGGCGCAAGCGCCCGCCAGTCTGCACATCCATACCAGACCCTCCAGTACCAGATCCTCCACCACCCGTTTGGGCTCCGGCAAGTATCGCGCTAGGGCGGCGGCCTCACCCCCCGACAGGATGACTGCCGGCGTCCCCCCCACCCGCTCCGAGAACAGGCGGCGCTGCGCCTCCACGGCCCCTGCCAAGGCCCGCAGGCTGCCGCTGACCACCGCATCCGCCGTGTTGCGGGGAAAGTCCACGCAACGCCCGCCTCGCGGCTGCACCCCAGCCGTCCCCCGCGCCAGGGCCTCGCGCATGAGCCGCAAGCCCGGCAGGATTAGGCCGCCCAGGAAGCGTCCCTCGCCGGCCAGGGCGTCCACCGTCACCGCCGTGCCTGCCCCCACCACCACGCAGGGGGCGAGCCCAAGGTGCAGGCAGGCCACCAGCATGGCATAGCGGTCCGCCCCCAGCGCCTCCGGCGGGTCATAGAGATTGGTCAGCCCGCAGCCCTGCGCGCGGGGGGACACCCACATCACCCGCGTCCCCAGGCGCTGGAGACCGGACTGGATGGCCGCGCCCACCTCGCGCCCGGCCACGCAACTCACCCACGCCATCCCCGGCCGGTCCGGGGCGATGGCCTCGGCAAGCCCCGCCGCCTTCCCCACCGGCATGGCCCCCTTGCGCCGCCAGCCGCCCCCCTGCCACACCCCCCACTTGAGGCGGGTGTTGCCGGCATCCACCAAGAGGATGGGCGGGGTCATGGTGGGGGATGGGGGATGGGGAATGGGGGAATATGTAAATTATCTCATCCCTCATCCCCCACTCCCTACTCCCCACTCCCTACTCCCCAAGCCGCCGCAGGCTCACCTCGCCGGCAAGGATGGGCAGTACGCCGGCCCCCGTGTCCAGCAGCAGGGCCCCGGCATCGTCCACCCCCGCGGCCCGCCCGGTGAGCAGGCGCCCGTCCACCTGGAGCACCGCCACCTGCCGGTCCTGCCAGGCATGGAGATCCATCCACGCCTCGCGCATGGAGGCAAAGCCCGCATGGTCGAATTCGGTCAAGGCCGGCACCAGCGCCTGCATGAGGGCGATCAGCACCTGGTTGCGGTCGAGCCGTCGGCCGCAGGCCGTCTCCAGGTCCGCCACCGGGATGCCCACCTGCCCCGTCAACTGCTCCCCTCCGCGCACATTGACGCCGACGCCGATTACAGCCGCAGCCGGCCCCAGCATGTCGCCGGAAAGTTCGATCAGGATGCCGGCCAGCTTGCCCTCGCCCAGGAGCACGTCATTGGGCCACTTGAGACCGATGCCCCGCGCCCCCAGCGCACGCATGGCGCGCGCCAGCGCCACCCCCACCGCCAGGCTCAGGCCCGAGAGCTGGGCCAGGGGCCGCCGGAAGCGCCACAGCAGCGAAAAGGTCAGGCCCGCCCCCAGGGGGGAGAGCCAATGCCGGCCCCGCCGCCCCCGGCCGGCCGTCTGCCACTCCGCGGCGAGCAGTGTGCCGTGCGGGGCGTCGGTCTGGGCTAGGTGCAGTAGATGCGCATTGGTGGAATCCACCTCGGGCAGACAAAGGACGTTCAAGCCTAGGGGAGCGAGCTCGCCCGCCAGCCAGGCCTCGTCGAGCAGCTCCAGAGGACGGCTCAAACGGTAGCCGCGACCGCGCACCGACTGCACGTGCACACCGAAGGCCGCCGCCTGGCGAATCAGGCCGTGCACCGCGGCGCGAGAGCAGTCCAGCGCGCGGGCGATGGCCTCACCGGAGACGAAACGGTCGGCATCCAGGCGCCCGAGCACGGCCAACAGCCGGGGATGCAGTTCGTCCAAGGCTGCGGGGCCGGCCGTTATGGGAAGGTCAGCGGTTCCAGCACATCTGGATGTCGTCGGCATCCCCTACCGTGCCGTCCCCATCGGCATCTGCTGACACGCCCTTGACCCCGGTATGGGTCAGGGTCAGGTTGCCGCAGACATCCCCGGTCTGCGCGCCGGTGGGCGCGGCCTGCAGGGTGTAGGATTGAGCGGCGATGACAGAGACGGAGATGTCGTAGCGGGCCTCGCCGTCCTTGGGAGAT
>FWPV01015637.1_pt1 | contig 10867 bp, 5 predicted proteins | sample 2228371 | NCBI WGS metagenome assembly FWPV01 (sample SAMEA103939776, study PRJEB20133) | metagenome | reverse complement strand
GGCGTGGATTGAAACATAATCTATATCTTGGCGGATGTTTGGGAAGCGCGCCGTCGCTCCCCATGCGGGGGGCGTGGATTGAAACCCATACCTCCACCCCTCCACGTAGTAGGGGCGGTCGCTCCCCATGCGGGGGGCGTGGATTGAAACTTCAGACGGAGGCGAAAATGAACCCGGTCATCAGGTCGCTCCCCATGCGGGGGGCGTGGATTGAAACGACTATAAAAACGATTGGGCAAGTGGCGGGGCGAAGTCGCTCCCCATGCGGGGGGCGTGGATTGAAACATTTTGCCCTGGTCAACCAATGCCCTGAGCGCGTGTCGCTCCCCATGCGGGGGGCGTGGATTGAAACGTTTTTTCAACGGATGCCCATCCCCCCCTCTGAAGTCGCTCCCCATGCGGGGGGCGTGGATTGAAACTTATGTAATTTGCCCCGATAACTTTTGCCCCATTGTCGCTCCCCATGCGGGAGGCGTGGATTGAAACCGTAATATTTCCTCTGGCGGATGGCGCGCCGGTGAACGCTCGGCAGCCTGTCCGGAGCCTGCCGAAGGGCTTCGCTCCAAACTCTTGGTGAACGGGAGCTCTGCAGCGAATTCCTTCACCTCACGCCAGCAGGATGCCCGCCACCAGCGGTAACAGCACCAGCAGCGCCAGCAGAGGGCTGCCGCGACGCGTGCTGTTGTGCGCATCCCAGCTAAACAGGTAGATCGCCAACCCCACCGCCAGAAGCCCGGTGGCGAGCAGCACCAGCGCCGAAACCTGCGGGTTGAGGATCGTCTCCTTGCCGTACGCCAGCCCCATCATCGCCTCGATGGCATAGGTGGTAGGCAGCAACCCGGAGACCAGTCGGATCGACTCTGGGATGAACGAGAGCGGCATCATCAACCCGCCCAGCAGCATGGACGGCAGGAAGATGAGCTGCGACCAGAGCACCGTGGAGCGCGAGCTGTTGGAGACCACGCCGATCAGCATGCCCAGCCCGCCGTAGGTGAAGGCGATCAGCAACGTCAGCAGGACGAACATCCCCCAGGATTGCGGCGTCTCGCCTTTGAAGAGCGGGGCGGCGGTGAGGGCGATGATCAGCGAGACGATCAGGGCGTGGAAAGTGGTGCTGAGCGCCGGGATGGAGAGGATGGACACTGCCGGCACGCCGTTGATCTTGAAGCTGCGGTAGATGCCCGCCTCGCGCGATTCCACCAGCGGACTTGGCAACCCCAGCACCGTCGCCACCATCACCGAGACGATCACCATCGAGGGGATGAGCGTCTCTTTGAAGCCCGGGTTGATCTGCACCATCACCAGCCCCATCAGGGCGTAGAATCCCAGCGGGAAGAGGTAGTTCATCAGCATCAGGGTGGGGTTACGTAGCCCGGTTTTGAATTCAAACGAGAAGTGGTGTGCAAAGGCGTTCATTGCTGCTCTCCTGCCTGGGTGATCTCCAGGAAGCGCTCTTCCAGCGAGGGTCGCTCGACGCGCAGGTCAATCAATTTGTCGCCGCAGCCGTTCACGTAATCCAGCAGGGTGATCACGGTGGGACCGGGGTCGGTGGTGAAGTAGATGGCATACTCGTCTTTGATGGTTTGTCGCGCCACGCCGGGGAACCTGACGCCGTCCTGGTGCAATCTGGATAGCTCGGTACGGATGGAGACCTTGGTGTAGCCGGAGCCGGTGGCGGTCAGTTCCGTCGGCGAGCCGATGGCGGCGATCTTCCCTCTCAGCAGGATGGCGACCCGGTCGGTCAGCTTCTCGGCTTCCGCCATGTCGTGCGTCGCCAGCAGGATGGTGGTGCCCTGGCTCTTGATCTCGCGCATCAGCTCGTGTAACTCAGCGCGCGAACCCACATCCAGCCCGGCGGTCGGCTCGTCCAGGATGACGACGGGGGGTTGGTGGGCGACCGCCAGCGCCAGCGCCAGGCGGCGTTGCAGCCCGGTGGAAAGCTCGTGATAGCGGCTGCGGCGCTTCTCGCCCAGACCCATGCGGTCGAGCAGGTCGAAGCGCGGGGCGACGCCGTGGTAGGCGCAGAAGAACTGCATGGCTTCTTCCACGGTCATCTCCGCCGGCAGCCCGGAGGACTGCAATTGCACCCCGATCAGGTCTTTCAGCTTGCGCGGCTCTTTGGTGGGGTCAACGCCCAGCACCTTCAGGCTACCACCGGCGGGTTGGCGGATGCCCTCCAGACACTCCAGGGTGCTGGTTTTGCCAGCGCCGTTAGGTCCCAGCAGACCGAAAATCTCGCCCTGGTGGACCTCGAAGCTGATGCCGGAGACGGCGACCACCTCGCCGTAGGTCTTGCGGAAATCCTTCACCGAGATCACTTCATCCAAATTGTTCACAAGAGGCTCCTTTCTGCGGATGCAATTGGCTATGCTCGATCCGTGAAAGCACCTCTATAGTATAGCAGAAGGAATGGCATGATGAACCAGCCAGTAGAGGGGATGGGGCTGCTTGAAAATTGATTCTCCAGGGACAGACCCGGTAGATGCGCAGCATGCTGCGCATCCGATAATAGAAATCCCGTCCATTGAGAGGGAAACAGAAGTTGCGTATAGATTATTCGCATAGCCACTATCGGGATTTTTCCTGTAATTCGCCTCATTCGCGGCGAAAACTCCCTGCGCTCTCAGCAGTGAAAGGATCGCCACGAATTAAGCGAATAAAAGCTGGCGGTGAGCTAATCTGCGGTGGAAGTTGTTCTCAAATTGGCAATTTGCTATAATCATGAGCGAGGGGTATTCCATTTCTCAAGGAGAAAAAGCCATGCAAAGCACAACTTTCACCTTCCAATCCCCGGACGGACCGGAGATTTTCGTCTATAAATGGGCGCCGGAGGCGGGGGTGCAGCCCAAAGCCGCGGTGCAGATCGCCCACGGGGCAGCGGAGCACGCCCTGCGCTACGAGCGCTTTGGCAATTTCCTGGCGGACGCCAGCTATGTGGTCTACGCCAACGACCATCGCGGGCACGGTAAGACCGCCGGGAGCCTGGATAAGGCGGGCATCGCCACCCCCGGCACCTGGGACGGCATCCTGCGCGATATGCACCAGCTCACTCAGATCATCCGCCAGGAGAACCCCGGGCTGCCGGTCTTCTTCTTCGGGCACAGTATGGGTTCGCTCATCGCCCAGGGTTACATCCAGAACTGGGGCAACGAGCTGAAAGGGGCGATCTTCTCCGGCACCTTCGGTTCGCTTGGCGGCGACCCGGCGGCGATCATCGCCATGGGCGAGCAGGCAGCCCAGGCTGAGGGCGATAACGCCCCCTCCCAGCTTTTCATCGGCATGTTCGCCAATTTCAACCAGGCGTTCCAGCCGGTCAAAACCGGCTTCGAGTGGCTCTCGCGGGATGAGGCGGAGGTGCAGAAGTACGTGGACGATCCCTGGTGCGGCTTCCCCTTCAGCAACCGCATGGTGATCGAGCTATTCAAAGGGGCGGCGGAAATCTGGAAGCCGGAGAACGAGCAGCGCATTCCCAAAGACCTGCCCCTGCTGGTGGCTTCGGGCGATATGGACCCCGCCGGCGCCAACACCGCCTCGGTGGTGGAGCTGGTAGAGCGCTACCGCGGCTTCGGCATGACGGATATCACCCTCAAGTTCTACCCCCAGGCGCGCCACGAGATCTTGAACGAGACCAACCGCGACGAGGTGCAGCGCGACATCCTGGAGTGGATGGAGGCGGTGTTGAGGCGCTAGAGACTCATCGCAGAGAGCACGAAGAAGAGCCTTCAACGCAGCGTATGCGGGTTTTTATATAGCTTTGCCCAGGTGCAAGGCACTTCTGAAGTGCCTTGCACCTGCGAATCTCACTCGCGCTGGATGATCGGCAGGAAGATGGTGCGCTCCAGCGGATCGTAGCGCCACAGCTCACCGCCGTTAGCGACGTTCCAGGTGCCGAGGTATAGCTGCGACTTGAACTTCGTGGTGGCGTTGCCGATCAGCGTGGACTGGTTGTTTTCGTCGCCGAAGCCGCCCAGGTTAACCTGCTCCCAGGCGCTCCCCTCCAGCTTCCACACCTCCAGTCCGCTCGTGGCGTTATCCGCCATGGCGTACAGGTGGCTGGCGAAGACGAACAGCGACTCGATCTTGAATGTGTTGGGGTCGCCAAAGCCGTCGTCTATCACCTGCTCCCAGGCGACGCCGTCCAGGGTGCGCCAGAGCTGGGCGCCGCTGATTTCATTCCATGTACCCAGGTACAGGTAGCCGTTGAAGACCGCCATCCCGCCGACTGAGAAGTTGTTGGCGTCGCCGAAGCCGTCGTTGATCACCGTCTCCCAGGCGGAGCCGTTCGCCGAGCGCCAGACCTGCGCCGGATCCGTACCCCACAAGGTAGATTCCACGGCAGCGTAGAGGTAGCCCTTGTAGGCAGCGAGGCCGGTGACGGCGCGGGTGACCACGGCTCCGTCATCATCCGGGGCGACTTTTGCCCAGTCGTCGCTGTCCCCGCTGCTGCTGCGCCAGATCTGCGCGCCGCTGGCGTTGGTGGCGCCGGCGTACAGGGCGCCGTTGTACACCGCCATGGTGGTGATGGCGGTGTTGCCGCCGTCGCCGAAGCCGTCGGTGGTCACCGGTTCCCAGGTTGTGCCGTCGGGCGAGCGCCAGAGCTGCGCCTGGATGCCCCCCCAACCAGCGGCGGCATAGAGCTGCCCGCCGAAGATCTCCAGATCGAGGATGGCGGATTGGGTGGTGGTGTAAACGCCGAAGCCCGGCTCGCTGGCGGCGCTCCAGTCAGTGCCGTCGTTGCTGCGGTAAACCTGGGCGCCCTTACCCAAGTCCCAGGTGTTGAAACTGCCGGCGTAAAGCGCCCCGTTGAACTCCTGCAGGGTAGTGACGCCAGTAGTGAAGCGCTCACCAAAGCCGTTGATGTTCGCCTGCCCCCAGTTCGGCACACCGGGAGCGAACTTCTGCAGTCGCTGGTGGACTGTATCGGGCACGTAGACGTTGCCGGCGGAGTCCACTGCCACCCCGAAGAGGTGATTAAACTGGGTGGGCAGGGTGCCCCAGTCGCCGCCGATGGTGGTCAGGTAGGCGCCAGCGGGGTCGAAGACCTGCACGCGCGGGTTCCAGTATTCCACTACGTACAAATTGCCGTTGCCGTCCACCGCCACCCCGAACGGCACGCAGAGATGGGCAAAATCGTAGCCGCACTCGCCGGTCACGCCCAGGGTAGCCTGCCATGCCAGGCTGCTGTTGAATTTCTGCACACGTTCATTGTAGGCGTCTGCCACATAGATGTTGCCCGCGGCGTCCACCGCCACATCGCTGGGGTTGTTGAAATGGGCGTTGTCGTCGCCGCTCACGCCGGTGACGCCCAGGGTGGCGCTGTAGGTAAGGGTGTTGTTGAAGATCTGCACGCGCGCGTTGCCGGCGTCTGCCACGTACAGGTTGCCCTGGCTGTCGAAGGCAACGCCTTTGGGGCAGGAGAACTGGTCGTCGCCTTGCCCGAAGCTGCCCAGGGTGGCGGAGTAGACACCGCTGCTGTGGAAGACCTGCACGCGGTGGTTGGCGCAATCGCCCACGAAGATGTTACCCTGCGGGTCGAAAGCTACGCCGCGCGCGTCGGAAAAGTGCTCGTTATCGCTGCCTCCCACACCAGCTTCGCCGATGGTGAATTTGGGCGCTCCACTGGCATCCAGCACCACCAGGCGGTGTCCGCGCCCCTCATCCTCGATCACGGCGATGTCCCCATCCGCATTTACCGCCACTTTGGAGGGGAAGTTGAGGTGAGAGCCGTCGGTCAGGTAGGGCACGCCGGTCACACCGATGGTGAGCTGGTAGAGCAGGCTGCTGTTGAATTTCTGCACGCGGTGGTTGTAACTGTCTGCCACGTAAATGTTACCCGCCACGTCCACCGCCACATCCCGGGGCGAGTCAAACCCGTAGTTGCCGTCGCCATAGCTGCCCAGGGTGTCATCCAGCAGGCGGGTGGTTATATCGAAGATTTGCACACGGTGGTTGTCTGTGTCGGCGACGTAGATGTAGCTGGCATCCACCGCCACGCCGCGCGGATAGGCGAAATGGTCTGCGCCGCCGCCGGGCGTGCCGGTCTGCCCGAGGGTGGCAACATAGGTGTGGGTCTCGTCGAAGATCTGCACGCGGTGGTTGTCCCGATCAGCCACATAGAGGTAGTCATCTGCGCCGATGGCGATGCGCACCGGGGTCTTGAACTGGTAATCGCCGTCCCCGTAAGTGCCACCGATGGTGGCGAGGTAGGCGCCGCTGCTGTCGAAGATCTGGATGCGGTGGTTGTCGCCATCGCTGACGTAGATGTTGCCGGCACTGTCGAAGGCGACGCCGAGCGGGGAGGCGAAGCGGCTGTTGTCGTTGCCGCACTCCCAGGTGGTGCCCAATTGCATCAGGAAATTACCAGCAGCGTCGTACTTGACCACCCGGCAGGCGGTGCCGTCCACCACCCAGAAATTACCGCTGCCGTCCACGCCGACATCCTCTGCCTCGCCGAAGTGGGTCTCGTCCGCCAGGTCGGACCTGCCCGGCTCGCCGACGGACATCAGGAAAGCGCCGGCGTTGCTGAACTTCATGGCGCGGGCGCCGTACGCCTCCGCCACCCAGGGGTTGCCGCTGGCATCCATCCCTAACCCGATGGGGAAATAGAGATGCTCGTTATCCACCAGGTAAGGGACGCCCAACTCGCCGAAGGTGGCGTCGTAGCGGAAGACGGTGCCGGGGGCTCCCAGCGGTGGGGCGGGAGAGAGGACGCCGGGTTTGGGAGCATCCGGCGCGCTGCCATCGTCAGCAGGGCGAGCGTAAGCGGCTCCACTGGCGAGAGCGCTTAGCAACATACCGAGCAGGATTAAACGAAACAAGAAACTTGCGCGGTTCATGATCATCTCCTTTGGTCATATTACATTGGTAAATATGAATGGGATGAGAGGGGCGAAACGTGACGTGTGGCTGCAGTGCGACAAACAGATTTATGCCAGGCTGGCGGTGGAGACGGGTTGGAATGCACCTGGATGGAATGGAACGTACTCCCCCCTGGAAGTAGCGGGATAGCTGATTAAACTGTAGCAAATATTCTTGTGTGGGGCAATAGGCAATTTCCTCAATTAAGAGCTTCCAACGGGAAAGCGCGGAGTTTTTACATTTTCACCATGGAGGGCACAGAGAGCACGGAGATTTTTTTCCAGGTGCCCCCAATGGTGGAAAAATTCGTGAAATTCGCATAATTCGTGGCAACCCAGGCAGGACTGGCAGTGCTCTTGCGCCCGGTTCGAGCGGAGCCAGAGCCCACAGCACTGCCATTCCTTGAAGCGCCATCCGCACCTGTAAAATTCGTGAAATTCGCGTAATTCGTGGCAGATACGTGTCGGGCTTTGCGCCGCCCTGCGAGCGGTTGCTCAACCCAACCTGCGCGGCTAATCGCCGCGACCTGGTAGAACCGCAGCATGCTGCGACTCTACCGTCGCCTAGCCATCCTTGAATAGGGATGCGAATACCCGAACGAAAGACGGCGGAAACGCACCGTACAGATTGGCTATCACTCCTGCAAGCCCAGAGGGAGTAAATTGCTCTTTTTGTCACAGATATGTTATAAATAAAACGGGGGGTGAAACCGTGCCGGACTCAGCCTGTGGCTGACGCGCCAACAGACTGGTTTCACCACGTTCAGCCGATTCTTGTCGATCCCTGGAGGGTGAACATGTACCGTTTTCTATCCGCTTCCGTCCGCTGGCTGGCTGGCGTTGGCTTGCTGGCATTCTTGTTGGCGCCTGTCTCTCCTGGCGGGATGGCGGTGACCGCCCCCTTGTCGCTGCCGGCGGATCTGGCGCTGCCGGCGGGGCTGCCGTTGCCGGATTCATCTGTGGCGCGCCCGCTGCAGCCGACCCAGCAAGATGGCTTCGAGCTGGTCAGCCACACCGCTGGCTCGTATCACGACGTTGCCCTGGGGCAGGGCGGGCTGGCTTACCTGGGCGATACGCTCGGTCTGCGTGTATTGGATGTCAGCGACCCGACGCAACCGGTGGAGGTCGGCTTCTTAGCCACGGGCGGGGCGATCGTGGACGTGGAGCTGGTGGGCGACCTGGCTTACCTGGCGGATTACGCCAACGGGTTGCGCATTGTGGATATCTCCAACCCGGCGCAGCCGCAGGCGCTGGGCAGCCTGGCGACGCCCGACACGGCGGACGATATCGCCATGCAGGACAACTACGCTTATGTTGCGTGCTGGAGCGGCGGCTTGCGCGTGGTGGACGTCTCTGACCCGGCGCACCCGCAGGAGGTGGGCTTCTATGCCCAACCGGGGGCGAGCGGGCTGGCGAAGGGCGTGGCGGTGGCAGGGGATTACGCCTACGTGCTCAACACCGATGTTGAGGCGCACGACAGCGGGGTGTGGGTGTTCGATATCACCAACCCCACCGATGTGACCCTGGCGGGCAGTTTCGACCTCCCCGGGGCGGATTTCCAGGACCTGGCAATTCATGCGAATATCCTGTATGTGGCGGATGGGGCGATGGGCTTGCGCCTGCTGGATATCAGCAACCCGCTGGCGATCGACCTGATTGGCTCGTACCCGGCGGGTAGCTACCCGGCGGGTAGCTACCCGCCGGGCAACTCGCACGCGGTGACCGTGGAGGGTGACTGGGTGTACCTGACGGTGGAGGACCCGGGCGGGGCGGGGCTAGGGGGCGTGACGGCTTTTTACGCGGCGGACCCGCAGGCGCTGGTACCGGGGGGCTTTTACCCGCTGCCCAGGAACAGCGCCGGCATCGCCGCCCAGGATGATCTGGTGTTCGCGCCGCGCGACCTGGACGGCGGGTTGTACATCCTGCGCCATAGCGCCGGGTTTGCGGCTTTTGGGCAGGTGTTGCTGCCCAACCAGATGCCGCTGGCGGGTATCACGGTGCAGGTGAGCAGCACGTTGACCGCCACCAGCGGGGCGGAGGGGGTGTATCGTTTTGAGGCGCTGGCGCCGGGAGATTACACTTTCACGCCGCAGCTCCCGGCAGGTTGCGCGGCAAACCCGTGCGTCTTCACGCCGCCTAGCCGGGCTGCCAGCCTGCCGCCCAGCCAGGGGGCGCTCAATTTCACCCTGCTGGCGGCGCCGGTCTCTGCCACCCTGCAACCCAATAGAGCCTTGAGCCTGGTCTACACCGATACGCTTGGGCTGGCGACCTCGTTCGATTTCCTGGCGGGGACGGTGGACAGCACCAGCGTGGTGGTGATCACGCCCACGCTGGCAACCCCCGGCAGCGGCTATGCCTTCACCGGGCATGCTTTTCAGGTAGGGGTGTACGCTTTCAACGGTTGGGATATCAACCTGGATTTCAACCAGCCGGTGACGGCGACCATCTCTTACTCCCTGGACGATGTGCGCCTGGTGGCGGATACCTCCCAGCTTCAGCTTTGGTGGTGGGGTGGCGGCGCCTGGCAGGAGGCTGCCGGCACCTGTCCGGAGCCGGTGGCGGGGGTGCACGACCTGGCGAACCGGCGCTACGCCCAGGCGGTGTGCAAGAGCGGGCTGTACGCGCTGGTTGGTCCGAGCTGGGGGGTGTATCTGCCGCTGGTGCGGAGGTGAGGATTCACCACGGAGACGCAGAGAGCGCAGAGTTTTATTAATCAAGTGCCAGGCACTTGTCTGCCGGGGGTCAAAGAGCCAGGGCTTTCACAAGGTAGCTTGACAAACTGATTGTGTCATTGCGAACCCGGCGTTCTTTGCCGGGTGAAGCAATCCCTCGCTCAGGCAGGGGCTGCTTCGTCGCAAAGAACGCTCCTCGCAGCGACATATTTCTTTCTTGTGAAAACCCTGGTCAAAGAGGCGCGCTTCATTGACAAACGAAGTGTAGTATGCTATATTTTGTGCGCCGGTTTGTGGATATATTTCATCTAAAATATACACAATCCATCAGGGGGGCCATTGCTGTTGTTCTCGTTTTGTCTGAGGAGGTAGGGGATGTACGCAAGATATTTGCGCACGGTGCACGGATTGTGGTTTGCATTTTTCCTGGTTTTAGCGCTCCTGGTTACCTCGTTCATACTACTTCGGGCTACACAACCGGTGCGGGCGGACACCGCTTCTATTGATGCCAACGAGTGGGATATGACAACCCCAACCGGCTGGAACACAGTACAAAACTTAACCGCCCAGCAGCTCACCGATTTTTTAACCAATAACAACGAGCGCATTATCGACCTGGAGGTAACTCAAGCAACCGGGGTGCTTTTTTCAGCCGTCACGGTCAAGAACGAGGGTGCCTACGCTAAGACATCCTGGTGGTACCCCGATCTGAATATGGGAGAAGTGATGCTCCTGCTGTCAGCCAACCAGGCTCGCCTGATTGATGTTGAAGTCTATGTGACCGACGATCCTGGTGGCGAGGGCGAAATGACCCATTATGCCGTTGTGATGGTCCCCAACACCGGCGCGGATCAAAAAGGCTGGACGTGGCTGCCCCTCGTCACTGCAGATGGAATCAGCCAGTACCTGAATGACCACAACAACTATCGCATCATTGACCTGGAGCAATTTGACTCCAGTGGGAGCCGGGTCTACGCAGCTATTCTGATCAGCAACACCGGTGATGACTTCCGCAACTGGGGCTACCTGATTAACGTGACCTGGCAACAAATCGAGCCGTACCTGGCAACCGGGCGTCTGCTGGACATTATCCACGAGGGCGATGAATATTTTAGCGTAGTGATCGAGAACTGCCCCTGCTCTGGATGGTGGGTGTACTTCGGCACCTCCCTGGGGGATATCACCGCCCGCGCTGCCCAGCAGGGGGCGCGCATCATTGACCTCGAGATCTACACCGACCCGAACCTGCCCCCTCCTGGAACCTTATACGCCGGGGTCATGCTCGAAAACCTGCCCCCCGAGACGCGGCGGATCGCCAACATCCTGGCGAGCGTGCCC
>FWPV01015635.1_pt1 | contig 10868 bp, 7 predicted proteins | sample 2228371 | NCBI WGS metagenome assembly FWPV01 (sample SAMEA103939776, study PRJEB20133) | metagenome | reverse complement strand
GGTTTAAATCAGGAGTAATTTCCAGCGGCGATGCCGGGTTTTATTTTTCAGAAGCATTAAAAGACCTTGCCGGTCTTCCTTATCTTTGGTTCTCTTATGGCTTGGGGCACTATAGCTCTTTAATTTTTTTCTTTCCTTATTTGGTTTTGCCATTAAAACTATTATCTTTTTTTAATTTATCTTGGGCTTTAATTGAAAAAATTGTTTGGTATTGGCCATTTTTGGGATTGAGCATTTTTTCCTCTTGGTATTTGTTAAAGACAGCTTTGCCGGAGGTGAATTTCAGGTTTTTAGCTCCTTTTATTTATCTTTTTAATACCTATATTTTAATGATTGTCGGTGGCGGACAGGTTTCGATTTTTTTGGCTTATGCGATAGCGCCTTTAGTTTTGGCGTTTTTTATTCAGTTAATCAATGACTTAATTGTGAATTACGGATTACGAATTAGAAAAGCGATAATAACAGGGATAGTGTTGGCGATTCAGGTGATGTTTGAACCAAGAATTGCCTTTATTACCTTATTGGCGGTGGGGATTTATTTATTGTTTCATTTGTTTAGTTACAAGTTGCGAGTTGCGAGCTTGGGGAGAAATCTGGGAATTCCTTTGTTAATTACTGGTTTGCTTCATTTTTATTGGATTTTGCCGACTGTTTTACTTCGGAAACATTCTTTTGAGTTAAGTGTAACCAAAAGAGATTGGTTGGAGTTTTTAAGTTTCGCTCGTTTTTCTGATAGCCTTTCTTTGCTTCATCCCAACTGGCCGGAGAATATTTTTGGTAAGACTTATTTTTTTAAACCGGAGTTTCTTATTTTGCCGATATTAGCGTTTGGTTCATTATTGTTTATCAGTTATTCGGTTACGAGTTGCGAGTTGCGGGTTAAGAAAAATATTTTATTTTTTTCTTTATTGGGTTTAGTGGGGGCTTTTTTGGCAAAAGGGACTAATGCTCCCTTTGGGGAAGTTTATCGTTGGTTATTTGTAAATGTGCCAGGATTTAATCTTTTTCGCGACCCCACTAAGTTTTATTTATTAGTTGCCTTAAGTTATTCGGCATTGATTCCCTTCTTTTTGTTAAAAATCAGTCACTACTTAAAGAAAAAGTGGCATTATTTACCTTTTTTACTATTTACTCTTTACTGTTTGCTTTTTCTTATCCGACCGGCGGTTTTGAGGCAAATAGGAGGGACTTTTAAAACAAAAGAAATACCTAGCGAGTATTTGGTTTTAAAAGAATTTATTGCTAGTCAGCCGGAATTTTTCCGAACTTTTTGGGTGCCGAAAAAACAGCGATTTGGGTTTTTCAGCAGTCAACATCCGGCGATTAACGCTGATGATTTTGTAACCGACTCGGTGTGTCGAGAACCCCTTTGTTTCCTAAGAAAAGAAATGCCGGAAAAATGGAGTCAAGATTGTCCGGTTACCGACCGCTGTTATGTTCAGGAACTTTCTTACTTTTTAAATTCCCAAACTGCCGAGGTTTTAGCAAATATGGCTGTCAAATACATTATTGTTCCTAGTGATCCGGAAGGAGAAATTTTTATTAGAGAATATAAGTATAATTCTCAACAGCGACAGGAAGTTGAGGAATTTTTGGATACGATTAGTTGGTTAAAAAAACTAAAGATTACCGATAAAATTGCGGTTTATGAATTACCGGAATATCAAGACCATTTTTTTATTTCGCGCCTGCGAATACCCCTAGCAGAGCTTGGGGATGAAGCAGGCAAGAAACAAAGCCGAACCCGAAGAGAAACCTCCAGTCTCCGTGCCGAGGGAGGCTTTATTAACGAATTAACGAATTCGCGAGTTAACGATTTAAAGAGTTGGAAGATGATTAGCCCGACGAAATATTTTGTCTCTTTGAAAATTGAGCAGGGTCCGGTAAATTTGATTTTTTCCGAAAATTATGATGAGCGTTGGCAGGCTCGTTTTGGCGGTCAAGTTGTTAACTCGGTGCCATATGCTAAGGTTTTAAACAGCTTTTTAATTGACCAAAAAGGCGATTTGGAAATCGTTGTTGAATTTGCCGGCCAAAAATATGTTTATTGGGGGGGGATTGTTTCGGGACTTACTTTTTTGGGGGCAGGTGGAATCCTAATTTTCCCACTTCTTCCCATTGTTTTGCGCTGATGTGGGGCAATTTAGTTTTTTTGATATAGAGACAACTGGGATTATTGGCAAAATAAAGTTGAAGGTAATCTGGTTGATTTTCTGACGGTATTAAGGGTTGGCATTCTTCGCTGGCGCCATAGTAGGAATAATAAAAATCAGGGGGGTTGTTTTGAAACATTTCTTTTCGGGCCTGATTAAATTTTTCCAATCCTACCATTGCCGGCGTGTATAAAGAATATTGAAAAGCAGAATTTAAACCCGCTTGCCAATAAATTAGGTCATCCCAAAGCTCCAAAAAGAGAGTATCGTTGGGTTGGGATAGAGTTTTAATTACCGTTCCCGGGGCAAAATAGGGAGCGAAGTTAGTATTGAATTCCTCTAAACGATTAACCCGTTCTCGTAAAAATGATTGGGGAGAAAAAACAATAAAAATATAGATAATCGCTAAGAAAAAAAATAAAGCCTTTGATTTGGTTGACAACAAAAAAGTAGTTATTAAAAAGAGACTATACCAAGAAAGGAGATGGAAGGTTTCATAAAAAATTTTCCCTGGTTCAACAAATCTAATTGCCGCTAAACCCAAAATTAAGATAATTAATAAGAATTCTTTAATTTTTCTATTTTTGAAGACGAGATTGAAAATCAATATCAAAAAAATAATATCCAAGCCGATGAGGACCAAACTGAAATGATTTTTTTGGCTGGTAAACAGAATCAAAAGGGGGTAAAAGAAGATTTTCAATATTTTCAAATTATTAATTCCTAAATGTTGAGTTTCACTTCTGACCAATTGAAGGTTGACTGTAAAAATGTCAAAAAAGTAATCTTTTAGGGGAATTTGGATAAAAGTGATGATTAATAGTGTCAAGAAAAGAAAGCAAGCAATCAGGTTTAATTTCTTTTGTTTTTGATTTTGAGGAATTAAAAAAAGGAAAAAAATAATAAGGACGAGAGGAATTTGGGAGAGATTTAAAAAAACGATCAACCAGGTAAAAATTGCCCCGATTAGATAGTCTGTCGTAAAGATTTTATTTCCTTGAGATTTTTTCCACCAAAGGCCGAAAAGATAAGCGACTAAGTAGGCGGAAATTGCTTCGGGTAAAAAGAGATTGCCCATCAGATAGAATTTAGTAGTTTCATAAAATAAGACAAAAAGAATGCCGGCAAAACGAAAGCGGAAAATAAAAAGAAAATCCAAAAACAAACTAAAAGCTAAAATAAACACCCGATGATAGAGTATCAGTTGATAGATTGTTGCTGGTTTAGTGGCTAACTGGATTAGATAGCTTAGGTAAGCCATTATCGGTTGGTGGTTGAAAAAAATTTGGGAATAAAGAGTTTTCCCCTTAAGCATAAAGTAGGCGGCAACGAAATTAAAACATTGGTCAAAACATCCAAAGGCGCCGATTCTTTGATAAGAAACCCAGGAAGTATAGACTAAGGTAGCAATTAAAAGGGAAAAAAGAGCTATCATTTCTGTTATGATAACTAATCAGATGGTTAAAATCCAAGATTTAATTTTTTTCTCTTGTTTGAGATAATTTTTTGGCGAAAAAAAGCGAAAATTTCTACCCTAGCGGACTTTGTAGCAATTCCCCCTCTATTTGAGACTATTAGCCACTGAGGCGAAAATGGAAAAAATTCTCGTTGTTTCTGGATAGCGTTTTATGAGGTGATTAGTAATTGAGGCGGTAAAGTCTGGCGGAGTTTACCTTGAACTCTAAGGTAATTTTACCTGCTTTTTCCATATTTTGGACGGCAGAAACAAAGTTTTCTGTTTTCTCCAAGGTTTGGGTAAGCCATTGATTAGGGTGGATGTCAACGACCAAATACTCTGGCTGGCCGGCAAAATCTAACCACCAACAAGTTTTTTGGCCACAAGGTGAGGGAGTAAAATCGTGTTGGCGGGGATAGACTAAATAAATTTCTTTTCGATGAGAAAGATGAGGAACTAAGTTTTGCTGAGTAGCGACACTCACCTTAGGAGAAACAGTGGCAATTAGAGTTCGGTTATCTTTCATCCAGGGTTCTTCCTGCCAATAAATTGATTTGGAAAGTTTGTTTAGGGGGAAATGGAAAAAATATTGGAGAAACAGGGCGACGAGTAATATTAACAAGGAGACGATTTGGGGATTAAACCGATGACGTTTAAGTTTTTCCAATACTTCCAGTGTGCCAAAAAGTAAGAAGGGAGCTAAAATTGCCCGGTGGTGCATAAAAGGAGACCACATTCTTGCAAATTCTGGCCCGGAAACAAAATATTGGGCCAAATCTAAAAAAACGGCTAACATTGCTCCCGGAGAAAACAAAGGTAAGAAAGAAAACCAAGATAAAGAATAAAGCCAAGTTAGCTGTTTTTCTTGAGAATTGAAAAATTCCCAGACGAGTTTGACGGGATTGGGGGAAATTTGTGGCCAGTATTGAAAGCCGATGTCAGAGAAGCGACTAATTATTTTAGCCGCCAAAAAGCTCCAGGTAAAACCACCGACTATGAATGCAAGGGCCGTCCGGCGGTATTTTTTTTGAAAAAGGTAAATTAAGCCTAAACAAGCTAAGGCGATACCCATATTTTCTTGGGTTAGCAATAAAAAAACGCCGGAGATAAAAAGGGCTCGTTTTTGCCCAGACTCTAAAAAATAAACAAACCAAGGAATTAAACCGACGCCGATTGCTACCGGATGAAAATCGAAAAAAACAAGATACTGAATTCCATAAAAAAGACTGTAAATAAAACTTAGATTTATAGACGCCAGCGGAGAAAATTTTCTTAAACGACAGAGTCTATAAATTGCTAAAGAAGAAAAACTCAGCCAAAAAGCCTGAAAAACGAGCAAGATTCTAACATTTTCCCAAAGCCAAAATAGGGGGGCCAACAAAGGGAGGGTTAATGTTAGATGGTCGCCTAAAATATGGCGGACTTTAACAGTATTATATGGTTTTAAAAAATGAGCGTATTGCCAGACAGCCTGGTCGTAAAGACCTAAATCAAATCCGCCGGATTGAAAATGGTTATGACGAAGGATAGAAAGCATAGAGTATAAAGCAGAAAGGATGATTATCCAACCAACCAACAGCCAAAGAACATATCTGTTTAATAAGCGGTTCATTTACTATATAATAACATTAAGAAAATCTATGAAAGTTCAGGATATTGTATTTATGTTGCTTTTCTTATTGGTTTCCTTAAGAAGGAATAGTCGGCTAGCGACAATTAGTGGATTGGCTTGTTCAGCTTTGGCGATTCCTCTTTTTGGATTTAAAATAATACTTTTTACAGCGGAAAGATTAACTTTTTATGCAGCATTTTTTTTCCTTTTATCAATAATTCAACAATTATATGCGAATCGGAGTTGATATTAGCCAAGCTGCTTACGAGAAAACGGGAGTAGCGGTTTATGTTAAAAACTTAGTGGAGAATTTGTTAAAAATTGACAAGAAAAATGAATACATATTTTTCTTCTCTTCACTCAGAAAAAAAATCCCGATTTCTAATTTCAAATTTCTAAATGGATCGCAAAATTTAAATTTCCAAATCAAAACTTTTAGGATTCCCCCGACTTTACTTGATCTTTTATGGAATCGGTTGCATATTTGTCCAATTGAGTGGTTTGTGGGCGATGTTGATGTTTTTATTAGTTCTGATTGGACCGAGCCGCCAACAATTAAGGCAAAAAAAGTGACGATTTTGTATGATTTAGTTGTTTATAAACATCCGGAGGAGACAGATAAAAAAATAGTTGCTGTTCAAAAAAGAAAACTCAAATGGGTAAAAAGAGAATCGGCAAAAGTTATTTGTATTTCCCAAGCAACCAAAAAAGACGCGATGGAAATTTTAAGAATAGAAGAGGATCGGTTGGCAGTTGCTTATCCTGGCGTGTAGAATGCCCTAAGGAGGATTTATGATTATTGGAATTGATGGAAATGAAGCGAATGCCAAAAAAAGAGTCGGTGTGGGGAGATATGCATTCGAACTGCTAAAGCAGTTTTGGAAAATTCGAAATTCGAAATTCGAAATTCTAAAAAAATCCCAAATCCCAAATTTCAAATTCCAAATTTATCTTAAAGAAAAACCACTACCCGACTTACCCCCCGATAATGGTTTTTGGCGTTATAAAGTAGTTGGCCCCAAAAGATTTTGGACACAGATTGGATTGCCTTTGAATTTGTATTTTCAGAAACCGCGACCTGATGTTTTTTTTACTCCTACTCATTATGCTCCTAGATTTTGCCCTTGTCCCTCGGTAATTTCCGTTATGGACCTTTCTTATTTGCATTTTCCGGAAATGTTTAAAAAGAACGATTTATGGCAATTAAGAAATTGGACGGCTTATTCGGTCAAAAAAGCAACAAAAATACTGACTATTTCGAAAGCAAGTAAGGATGATATAATTAGGTATTACCGGGTACCGGTGCATAAAGTAATAGTAACCTATCCGGGAGTAGCATCAAGTATTAAGAATAAAGTATTAAGCATGAAGGATATTAGAAAAAAATACGGAATTGTTGGTAATTATATATTATCGGTGGGAACGATTCAGCCGCGAAAAAATTATGAACGACTAATTAAAGCCTTCTCCCAAATAGTATCAAGTATTAAGTATCGAACGTTAAGCTTGATGATTGTGGGAAAAAAGGGATGGCTTTGGGAGAATATTCTATCAGCGCCACAAAAATATGGGGTGGAAAAGAAAGTAAAATTTTTAGATTTTGTTCCCGATGAAGATTTGCCGGCATTATATAAGAGGGCAAAATGTTTTGTTTTAGTTAGTTTGTGTGAAGGTTTTGTGATTCCGGTGTTGGAAGCAATGAATTTTGGTTGTCCGGTGGTTGTTTCAAATGTTTCCAGTTTGCCGGAGGTGGTGGGAGAGGGAGGGGTTTTGGTGGACCCCAAAGATGTGGAGGAGATAGCTGAAGGGATTAAAAAAGCAATTGCCCAGCGGGAGCAGTTAATTAAAAAGGGCTATCAGCAGGCACGAAAATTTAGCTGGGAAAAATGCGCCAAAGAAACCCTGAAGGTTTTAGAAGAGGTTGGGAGGAAAAATTACTAGAGGTGTAAAGCTAAAACACCTCGAAGGTGTAAGGAGGAGAGGTATGTTTAAGGATAAAACTGGGGGAAAATTAAGTATTGGTGAGGCGTGGCCGAAAATTTTAAATCGGCTTTATAATTATTGGTTGGATTTTGAATTGATGCTTTTGCGCTGGGTGGGCTATGTTCCTAGTCATTGTTTTCGGCGATTTTGCTATCGGTTGGTGGGAATGAAGATTGGTCGGGGGTCAACCATTCATATGTGGGCAAACTTTTTCCAGCCAAAAAATATCGAAATTGGGGAAGATACGATTATTGGTGATCATTGTTTTTTGGATGGCCGGGCGAAAATTAAAATTGGCAGTCATACGGATATTGCCGCTCAGGTTTTGATTTATAATTCTAAGCACGATATTAACAACCCGGAGTTTAAAGCAAAAGAATATCCGGTAGAAATAGGGGATTATGTTTTTATCGGCCCGCGGGCGATTATTATGCCGGGAAAGAAAATTGGTAAGGGGGCAGTAGTAGCTGCTGGGGAAATAGTTACCCATGATGTTGCGTCGGGAAAAATTGTTGCTGGCGTACCGGCGCGAGAAATTGGGGAAAGAAAAATTAAAGATTTTAAATATCGTTTAGGTCGGGCGAGGTTATTTCAATGAAGGCTAAAACAAAATTTTCCTTAGGTGCCAACGCAATCCACCTTCCAGGTGTACACCGATGATTGAACTTTCTGTGATTATTGTTAACTATAACACGAAAAAACTTCTGTTGGATTGTCTTTCTTCGATTTTTAAGCAAACGAAAGATTTGAGTTATGAGGTAATTGTGGTTAATAATGGGTCGAGTGATAATGCAGTTGAGATGGTTAAAAAGTTACGAGTTAAAAAGTTGCGAGTTATAGAAAATAAAGAAAATTTTGGTTTTGCAAAAGCGAATAATCAGGGAATAAAAATTGCCAAGGGGGAATGGATTTTGCTTTTGAATCCCGATACTAAAATTGTTGATAATGCCTTAAAAAAGTTAGTTGATTTTGCCAAAGCTCAACCAAGATTAGGCGTAGTTGGTCCCCGGCTTTTGAATAAGGATGGTACTTTTCAGCCCTCGACTGCTCCATTTTTTACTTTGTTTAATGTTTTTCTTTGGTTGTTTACCAAAGACCGGTTTTTATATTCCTCACCATCTTGCCAGAAACAGGTGGATTGGGTAATGGGGTCAGCTTTTTTGGTGAATCGTCGGTTGATTGAAAAAGTGGGCTTACTTGATGAGAGGTTTTTTATGTATATTGAAGAACAGGAATGGTGTTATCGGATAAAAAAATCAGGTTGGCAAGTTTGGTTTTATCCTGGGGCAGAAATTTTTCACTTAGTAAGAGGCAGTTCTCCAGAAGGTAAACAAAAGGTAATCTTGTGGATTTATGAGGGATTAATTTATTTTTATCAAAAACATTTTGCCTCCTGGCAGCTTTCTGTGCTAAAATTTCTCTTACTAGCTAAAGCGAGGGGAGCTTGGTTAATTGGGGTTTTGACTAATAATGCCTATTTGAAAGAAACCTATGCAAAAGCTTTTAAGGTGGTTAGATAAACATATTTTAGAAATTCTTATTAGCTTTCTTTTAGTTTTTATTCCTCTTTATCCAAAGCTGCCTTTAATTGACATTAAGCACACTTGGGTTTATATCAGATTAGATGATTTCCTGGCAGCTTTGGTGGTAGGCCTTTGGTTGATTCAGTTAGCCAGAAAGAAAGTTAGTTTAAAAACGCCTTTGACGATTCCTATTGGGATTTATTGGTTGGTAGGGGGGGTTTCTCTGATTCACGCAATTTTTGTTCTCGCCGATCGGATTCCTCATTTTTTTCCCCATTTGGCCATTCTTCATTTCTTAAGGCGGATTGAGTATATGGTGTTGTTTTTCGTGGCGGCAGCCACAATAACCGATTTGCGGGTAGTAAGGCGTTATTTAGTAGTAGTTGGCCTGACTTTATTATTTGTTTGCCTTTACGGTTTTGGGCAGAAGTTTTTCGGTTTTCCTGCTTTTTTGACAATGAATGAAGAATTTGCTAAAGGAGTGCCTTTATCTTTGCCGCCAACTGCAAGAATTACTTCCACTTTTGCCGGTCATTATGATTTGGCTGCCTTTTTGGTTTTAATGATTGCTTTGTTTGGAAGCTTAATTTTTGGAATTTCTCGCCGGGGGGTAAAAATTTTAACTTTTTTTCTTGTTTTTTTAAGTTTTTTACTTCTCCTTCTTACCGCCTCAAGAATTTCTTTTATGGTTTATTTGGCGGCAATTTCTTTTATGCTTTTGCTTCAAAAGAAAAAATTACTAATTTTGCCGGTAGTAATTTTAAGTGTTTTTCTTTCTCAAAAAGTAACCGGTTCGGCGGAAAGATTTGCTAAAACTTTCCGAGTTCAGCAGGTAGTTTATGATATTCGTACCGGTCGACCAGTAGCGACTGTGGAGGAATTTTTAGCCCAACCGACTCCTACACCAACCCCTTCGACAGTGGCGAAAAAACCAGTTTCTCAACCTACAGAAATTGTCTCGGTAACACCAGAAAAACCCTATGAGAGCTTGCCTTTAGGAAGCGGTTTTTTGGATATAGAAGGTTTAACCAAAGAAGAGGCTTTAGCTCAACTTATTCGCAAACCAATCTTTATTACTCCTTTGGAAACAGCAAGTGAATCTTCTGAGATTGCCACTATTTCCGGAGAGTTTTTGATAAAAAGGGCGATTGTTTACGATATTTCTTTTACTACCAGAGTCCAGGCGGAATGGCCAAGGGCAATTGAAGCTTATAAGAGAAATCGGTTGTTAGGAAGTGGGTTTTCTTCAATTTCCTTAGCGACTGACAATGATTACCTGCGAATGATGGGAGAAACGGGAATTTTAGGATTAATTTCTTTTTTGGGGATCCTGGGGGTTTTTGGATTAATAACAAAGATTAGTTTAAAAGAAATTAATAATCCTTTGATAAGAAGTTTACTTATTGGTCTTTTAGCAGGAATTTTGGGATTACTTCTTAATGCGATTTTAATTGATGTCTTTGAAGCGTCAAAGATTGCTTATATATTCTGGATTGTTTTGGGAATTACTGTAGGGACCGTTCAGTTTTTAAAACCCGTTAATTCTAAGGCATTATTGGAAGAAGCAAAAGCAGTGGTTAAACATCCACTGACAATGACGATGTTTTTGATATTTTTAGCTTTTTTGGTTTTTCTGCCGATTATAAATAATTATTTTGTTGGTGATGATTTTACTTGGCTTAAATGGGCGGTTACTTCTAAACCTTCAGAGATTCCTAAGTTTTTTATTTCTGCCGGTGGTTTTTTCTATCGACCTTTGACTAAAGCTTATTTTGTTTTAGTTAATCCATTTTTTGGATTGCGCCCTCAAAGTTATCATTTGGTTAGTATTTTAGTTCATTTAGGTTGTAGTATTGGGGCTTATATTTTGGCATTTATTTTGACAAAAAAACTTTTAGTCGCTGGTTTGGTTGGGTTAATATTTTTAATCCATCCGGTTAATGCCGAAAGTGTTTTTTGGATTTCTTCAACTTCTCATTTATTTGCGAGTCTTTTTTATGTTTGGGGATTTTTAAGTTATTTTTACTGGCGAAAATGTTCTAAAAAATGGAGAAATATTTTCTTTTTCGGGGCAGTTTTAACTTTTATACTTGCTTTATCCTCACATGAGTTGGCGGTTACTTTTCCTCTTATTATAATTA
>FWPV01015634.1_pt1 | contig 10868 bp, 8 predicted proteins | sample 2228371 | NCBI WGS metagenome assembly FWPV01 (sample SAMEA103939776, study PRJEB20133) | metagenome | reverse complement strand
AAGAGGGCAAAACATAAATAGACGCTTCAGAAAGTTGCTCGCGGAAATCTTTGAGGTGACCATGAAATATGACCCGATCGATCACACCCAATTCGTTCGCCAGACTTCGTAAAGCGGGCCTTAGGCTTCCGTCGCCCACGAGGCTTAATTTCCAATCGGCATGATCTAACAAGGCAAAAGCGCGCAGGAGATATTCGTGGCCCTTGACCTGTTCCAAACGACCCACCGATACAATGATATTCTTCCGGCTAGTTTGAACCGGCTCTATTGTGTTTACAGGATTCGGAATAACGTGAATGTCCGGATTCTTTAAATACCGCTGCATCACCGATTTGGCAAAATTCGTTTGAGCTATAATGCCTGCTTTCGGATACAAACGCTTTTTTAGAAAAAAGGTCAGCCTCGGTAATCGCGCCTGGGGATGCATCCGGTCGGAGACAAAAAGGGGATAGCGCATTCCTGTTAGGGCAAGAATAACGTAAGGATTTGAGTTCTCTCCGAAAGCGAGGATCGCATCAGGCTTTATACGGGCCACCTTCTTTCTCAGATAGGCCATCATTCTATACGTGTACAGGAGCTTGTTCCCACCATAATTAAAGCCAGGTTCCGAAAACACCACCCTTTCCTGCAGCGAAAAAAAATGAGTGCTGCGGTACAGAGCGACAACGTGGATATCATGCCCTTCGCTCGCCCAGTAATTGGCAAAGCCTGTAGACGCCCGTTCGATGCCGCCGCCAGCTAAGCCATTGTTAACTATTAGTATTCTCAATTACTTTTGAATTGTGCGGATAAAATCATTTACCATCCATTCACAGGAATCAAATTTTCCCGGCACGTATTCCAATCTGTCCGTCCAATAGCCCGGGCACTCGTCATAAGCGTCAATTGCGTAGCCGTATGAAATTTCTACTATGAAAGGCAAGTCCGATCTGTTATCAACAACTATGTCGTAAGCGATCACTTGAGCGCTGATTTTTCGGGACCAATCAAAGGCTGCCTCGATCCATTTATCCTTAAAGTTGGCTTTGTCGTACTCGATTTTGCCGCTGCCTGATGCTCTGAAATCATTGGCCCGGGTTAAGCGTTTTATGGCAAAAGCTTTATTCCCCACTACAATAATTCGAATATCAAATCCATCGTTTGGAATAAATTCCTGGAAATACACCTCTCCCATACTTCTTCCCAGGTACTTCGAATAAAGTGGTGGATTAAGAATATGATAAAGCGCTTTTAACATTCCTACTGGTGTTTCCCTGCCGTTTTTTAATTTTTTGAACCGTTCCTTCAGGATGGATATGCTGTCAAAGACCGGAAAGCCTTTTCCGAACGCGGTTTTGACCACTCTTCTTGCTTCCTCCCTGGTTTTTATAAGCCGAACGTTGGCCGACCCGGCTCCCCTTGCAAGTTTGAACACAAGCGGATACTGCTGATCCTTGGTCCACATTAACGCTTTCTCACGACTAACAAAGTGGTGAGAAGGGACCATTGGCAAACCGAGCGCTTCCATCAAGTATTTCTGCCCGCATTTGTCGTCAAAATGCCAATTTGTTTTAAAGTCTGGAAAGACGGGGTAATTCGAATGTTCCAGGGCGAACAATATTCGTTTTGCCAGTATGAGATCCCGTGTGCTGGTTTGCCAATGATGCCACATAAGGCCGTCAGCGTCCTGCAACGTGGCTATCGCGTTGCTGTCGTATATATCAATCTCCAGTAGCGCCACGCCTTTAGCACGAAGCCAATGTTTCCATCTGACATGAAACCCAGCATTTGACTTATCTATCGCTATTTTCATCGACTGCTGCTAATCTATATATTGCTTAGCCCAAATTTCAAAACCCAGCATTAACCATACTGCATCCAGCTGCTCACCATTCATTTTGCCGGGTGCCCTCATCCATTTTTGAAGCTCTTTATAATTAAACAGTCCGCGTGTTCTGATACCCGGCAGAATTTCCTGGTTCCACCTCTTTTGAAATGGTTCGGAGGCGAAAAAACTTCTTAATGGTATGCTAAAGCCCATTTTGTTCCGATAGGCGAAACTCTCGCTAAAACACTCTGCGCAGAGCTCCTTCAGCAACCACTTTCCCTCCCAACGGCCTTTCTGTTGTTTAACAAGCAACTCCTCAGGAATATTCATAATGGTCGAGATCATTTCATTGTCCAGAAAGGGAACCCGGTTTTCAATGCTGTGAGCCATGGACATTTTATCTTGGCGCATCAATAAATCCGGCAGGTAACTAAGCAATTCATATTTTCTTTTTTTTAGCCCATTTCTGCTGCTGATGCTTTTCCAAATTGTCATTCTCGATTTTATCGCAGCTTTAGGCGAGAACTTTGGGTATAATGCAGAGGCCGTTGACAATCCGCCATATGCTGTTTGTAAAATATAGCGGCTATCGGGATTTGCCGTAAGAGACAAAAACGAGCGGATACGTGTGCGATTCTTAATCGCCTTCTTTAATGTAGTTAGCGAAAGGAATTTCTGGTTATTCGGTAAAAAACGATCGTATCCACTCAGGCATTCATCAGCTCCTTCACCGCTTAAAAGAACGGTAACATGCTTTTTCGCTTCTCTGCTCAAAAGCTTTATTCCAATGGTGTTTGGATGGTTAACTGGTTGTTCGAAATGCCAGGCGGCTTCATCAAGTAAATCCAAATAACTTTGCGCGTTAAGGGTAAATTGACGCGATTTCAATTTATAACGCTCCGCAACTTCATCAATATACTTCTTTTCAGAAAACGCAGCCTCATCAAAAACGATAGAAACTGTTTCCAGAGCACCTTTCTCCAAAGTTCCTGCAGCGTATGCGGTGACAAGAGAGGAATCAACACCACCGGAAAGCTGACACCCTAATTTGACGTCACTGATCATCTGGCGTTGCACGGAGTTTCTCAGTGCCTGCTCAAGATCGTCCCTCCCCAACTGTGGAGTACCTACGCCCTCTTCCCTGATATCATAATATTTGTGTACCTGCGATTCCCCGTTTGCGTCTATTTTCCAATAGGTACCAGGCGTAATATTTACCACGTTCTGAAAAAGAGTATTGTTAATCGCATTCCGGAATAATAAAAATTCCGATATTTTAGATTCGTCTAATTTAAATTCAAAATCCGGTAAAGCTTTGAAACTCTTCATTTCCGACGAAAAAGCCAGATAACGCTCGTTTTTCAGAACATACAGAGGCTTTATTCCCATCCTATCCCGGACCAGGAAAAGTTCCTCTTTTCTTCCATCATAAATAGCTAAGGCGAACATGCCGTTCAAACGTTCGAGCAAACCTTCAATGCCATATGCGAGATACAGATACAATACTACCTCTGTGTCACTTTGTCCCTTGAAAGAAAACCCTTTAGATTCTAACTCGTCTTTGTAATCGAAGGCGTTGTAAACTTCCCCATTCATCATGAGTGCTACTTTACTTTCACCGTGAATCATTGGCTGATGCCCGGCAGGACTTAAGTCCTGAATACTCAAGCGATTAAATCCAAATATGAGATTAGGTTCGGATTGAAAAGCAGTCGAGGATTGAACACCGAGCTCGTCAATGGAAGCATTACCCATGTGTATTCCGACCACCCCAGAGTCATCAGGTCCACGGTGCTTTTGAAGTTTAAGCATTTCCAGAACGGTTTCTGAACTCCGTTCTGCCTTGGTTTTGGTGATATATCCAGTAAATCCGCACATATCAGTTCAAATTTCGTTTTAGGACATTGAGGAAAACTTCCCGATGGGATTCACATTGAGCGAGGATCGCAAGCATTTTGCGCTTGCCCGGCCCCATGATATCGGGTAAAAACCCTCTTTTATGAAGGCCAACTAACAATTTGTTGCGGTATGGCTGAATTCGACTTAACATAATGGGAACCAGTTCATCGCAATGTCGGGAAAAATGTTCGGCCAACTGCTGGTCATCCTGAATGATAGAATTTAATCGCTCCAGTTCGCTCATTAACTCATTTTGCGCATCCCCTTCAAGGAACACCAGATCCGGAACTTCCTCATTTTGGCTAATTAATTTATATTCCGATGTGATCGATCCCGACTCGTTAAAAACAAGCCTCAAAAGCATACCATTATTCCATGGTGAATTCCTGAAGCCTGGCCAATCAAAACAAAAATTCCCTAAGCTATAAAAAATCGGTTTCTCCCTATAAACCTCATATCCTGAAATAATATGGGGATGGTGCCCAACAACCGCATCCGCTCCCGCATCAACCATAAATCTAAACTGGCTTTGGTTCGGTGGACTGGGAAGATGATAATGTTCATGGCCACCATGTAGAACAACAACGACGTATCTGGCACCTGAATCACGGGCTTCCCTGATTTGCAACAAAGCTCTGTGGTGATCGATCGGTGCACATCCGGGAGTTTCGTCATGCGTTGTAGTCCATTCGTTTTCCGTCATATTGATTATGGCTATGCGAATCCCGTTTTTTTCCAGGTAGCCAATTCGTGACGCTTCTGCCAGGTTCAAACCACTCCCAATCCAATCGATCCCGTTGTCCTTTAGACTTGTATAGGTGTCCGTCATGCCCATGGCTCCGTAATCGTTAAAATGATTATTAGCTGTCACAACCAACTTGCAATTCAGGTAAGACAAGATCTCTGCACCAGCAGGAATTGCCCTTAGATGGGGCCCTGTTTTTACAATCTCTTTTCCCCCACTCGTCAGGGGACATTCCAAGTCTATTATGTTAAAATCATTGGTGTCAAAAAAAGGCTTGACACCGTTAAAAAGAACTTTCCAGTTACCCTTGGTGTGTAAATCACCTATGCGATTAATCGGGCAAAAATCTCCCGTAAATCCTATACTTATACTATTCATTTATATATCTGCGCTAATTCTGAACTACTCATAAATCTTACCTCTGGCCAATGTTTTATTACTTCAAGAATGAATTTTCTTAATGTCTTTACACCATTGTCTCTATTCGCTTCCTCAACCCCGCCTACATAATTGATCCGATGTGTCGATACTATGGCAGGTTGCTTCAGATTAAAGGCCATTTTAGTCTGACTTAATGCCCTATCTATCCAATCTTTGTTCATGTCCAAACTCGGTTCCAGTTCTACATTTCTAACCAAATTTACCATTCCGGCAGTTTTTATTCCCTGGAAACGCCGTTTATATTTGTAATTTGAAATACCTCCGTGGGGAATGATCAGGTATTTCATCCCCTGAATACTCTCAATCCCATTTTCTCGAAGAACAGGAAATAATTCAGGCGAAAGCGTATAGCAAGGAGGGGTAAATGAAAGAGGCTTATTTCCAAAATAGGAATAGAATTGTTCAATGCCTTCCTTTATTGCATCGGAGTATTTATCCTTAAAGTCATCTCCCTGATCGTAATCAAAAGTTTCCATGTAACTATAATCGTCCAATCCGGAATAAGTAGCCCCATGACCAAACGAGTTGCGAGTTCCCGGATGACCATTTCTTAACGCTTTCATCCATCTGCCAATGTTCACGTGCTCTCTCCCATGAAATTGCGCTGAGACAAGGTTGCGGACAATACTATCCTTCCAGATTTGCTTTATTCTCCCGCTATCACCCACTCTGTTATAGCTTTCATCAATGGTTTCAGAATAATAGTGTTCATATCCAGACTCCCTGATCCTGTTAAAGTCCGGGTTCGTGGTTAAAAAATTAGCCGTCAAAACCGGACTTTGCCCATGTCCGCTTTTTAATTCGGCTAATTCATTCAATACTATTTCGATATCGATTTCATTCTCCAGGGTATCCAAGCGGTACGGACCGGAATGCTCGTAGGTATCCACTTGATTTTTTCCTATTCCGGGACTTCTAATTGCTCCCCAGTCGTCGGATTCTATTACCAAAATCTTTTCTGATAAGAATTTGGGAGAGAGATTTAGGAGAAGGTAAGAAAGTTTGTCTTTGATGGTCATCATTAATTGGCGGCTGTCAAGTCGTTAGTTCCGACCAAACCGTACGCTTAATATAATCTGTATAACTCAAAATAATGCGCACCACTTTGTCCGAGACATTCGGCATGGAATAATCAGCGACGGGTCTGAAATTTCTTTCGGTATCGATTTTCTGCAACGCCAATTGCTCCAATCCCTGCATGATCCGTTCGGAATTCATGCCTACCATCATGACTGAGGCCTCCTCCATCGCTTCCGGGCGCTCGTGGGCGTCCCTTATATTCAAAGCCCTGAAATTCATAATAGAAGATTCTTCACTGATCGTGCCGCTATCGGATAATACTGCGTAAGAATTCTTTTGCAAGGCATTGTAATCATGGAAACCCATTGGCTTCTGCCATTGAATCAGCGGGTGCAGATCGATCTTCCCGGCTAGTTCCTCAAGGCGTTTCCTGGTCCGGGGATGTGTGCTGACAATAAGAGAATACTGATATTTTTCAGCGATAGCATTGAGTGAGTTGAGCAGACCGAAGAAATTTTTGTCGCTGCTTATGTTCTCTTCCCTGTGCGCGGAAACCACAAAATATTTACCCTTCTGCAACTGCATTTTCTCCAACACACCCGACCGTTCGATATCCGCCATATAGTGGTTCAGGACCTCAAACATTGGGGAACCGGTCTTTATAATACGATCGGGCGACAGACCCTCCCGAAGCAAATATTCCCGTGCAATGTCAGAATAAGTAAGGTTAATGTCGGAAATATGGTCCACGATCTTCCGGTTGGTTTCCTCGGGAACACGTTGATCGAAACAGCGGTTACCGGCTTCCATATGGAAGATCGGGATATGTCTCTTTTTGGCGGGAATAGCACATAAACAGGAATTTGTATCACCAAGAACGATAAAAGCATCCGGATTAACTTCTTCCAAAATCGGGTCAATATTGATCAATATTTGTCCTATGGTCGCTGTCGCTGTCGATCCGGCGGCGTTTAAAAAATAGTCCGGTTTGCGAACACCCAGGTCTGTATAAAATACCTCATTCAATTCATAGTCGTAATTCTGTCCGGTGTGAACAGTTACATGTTCAATTGCCGGACTTGCATCCAGCGCTGCCATAACGCGCGACAAACGAATTATTTCCGGACGCGTGCCCACAACCGTAAGTACTTTCAGTTTTTTCATTGTGTTTTTTATCAAACTTTCTCCAGCCAGGTATCCGGATCAGCCGGGTTATAGGGTTCATTGATCCAAAAAATCGTGTAAAGCACTTCATCGCCAATATTGCTGATGTTATGGGTATACCAGACGGGCATATCCACGTATGCCGGTTCTGTTCCATCCAGGTGAAAATTATGGACCTCCGTTGTTCCGATCCTCCGCAACTGTATCAGTGCCTTACCTTTAATAACCGCAAACCTCTCAATTTTTCTTGTGTGAAAATGGTCACCGCGTGTAATCCCCGGCACTGTGGTAGAAAAAGAAACCTGTCCTCCGATACCCAATCGAATGATTTCGACAAAGGCCCCACGGTTATCGGTATGTTGAACAAATTTCCTTGGGAAATAGCTTCCGATATCCATATAAGTCCGGTATGTATTAAACAGATTATGCTCAAAGGCAGTTTTTATCACAGGCATCTCTCCCTTTTCCTGGTATAAGTCCCGAAAGTGATTCAGGATCTCTAATATTTCCGAAACCTTCGCTTCCGCGGTGTGTTTGACTTCCAGCCTGTGTTCGTTCTTTTCCAGCCGTATTGCGTCAATTATTTCCGCTATAAGTTCTCCTACGTATATCAACTTTAGCTGCCCATCGACATCTATTTTCGGAGTCTCTCCCCTTGCGACCTGGTGACAGAATGTAGCTACGACCGAGTTGTAAAATGGATTCCCGAAAGGGCCGTATACGTTCGGAATAAGCATCCCGGTTAACTTACCCCCGGCAGTTGCGGACCATGAGGCGAGTATTTCGCGGCCCTCTCGTTTCGACTTGCCATAAAGATTGTCACGCTCTTCCTGGGTAGATGAGGAAATTATAACGTGTGCTGTGGAGCCGGTTCGATTCAGAGAATCGACCAGGGAATGCACCAGGCCTGTATTGGTGGAATAAATAGTTTCCGGGTCATTATGCCTGTTCAACGCCGCCAGATGGACAATGACGTCGCACTGGGTCACAAAAGCATCCAGTTGATCCGCATCATCTATAAACTCACGTTGAAAATCAATCAGGGCAAACTCTTCCGGATTGATTTTAAGTGTATTGTATAAATGATATCCGACAAACCCGTTCTGTCCCGTTATTCCGATTTTTTTCATGTTTTTAACTATTTCGCATTCAGGAGGTTTGAAATTAACCAATAAATTCTTCCACTTCTTCTCCAAATAATTCCTGGCGGACAAGGGAAAGTCCGCGTATGAGTTTTTTAACTCCTTCTACGGTAAGCCTTTCCGTATTGTGCGAATGGTAGTCTTCTATAAGGGCCAGGTCCTTTTCGCCCTCAGAAAAGTACATAGCATAGTTAAGGTCGCGGTTATCCGCGGGAATTCGGTAAAAGTTGCCCATATCCTCTGCCTTAACCATCTCTTCCCGTGTGCACAATGTTTCGTATAACTTTTCCCCGTGTCGGGTTCCTATTACCGCAACTTCATTGGATGCGCCTGCAAGTTCCTTTACTGCAATCGCCAGGTCTCTTATGGTGGATGCAGGTGCTTTGTTCACAAAAAGGTCTCCCTGATTTCCGTGCTCAAAAGCGAACAATACCAAATCAACCGCATCATTGAGACTCATGAGGAACCTGGTCATATTCGGGTCCGTAACTGTCAGAGGCAATCCTGACTTTATTTGCTTGATGAACAAAGGAATTACTGATCCCCTGGATGCCATTACATTGCCATAACGCGTAAGGCAAACAGTGGTTTTTAAAAGGTTTCTTGATTCTGCTACCGCAACCTTTTCCATCATCGCCTTTGAAATACCCATCGCATTGATCGGGTAGGCGGCCTTGTCGGTGCTCAGACATATAACTTTATTAACCCCATTTTGCGCAGCGGCACGTATGACGTTCTGTGTGCCTTCCACGTTCGTCTTTACGGCCTCCATGGGGAAAAACTCGCAGGAAGGAACCTGTTTCAGTGCCGCAGCATGGAAAATATAATCAACCCCGCGGGTTGCCGGTTCAATACTGGAGAAGTCTCTCACATCACCAATGTAAAACCGAAGTTTAGCGTTTTTCATGCTGTTACGCATGTCATCCTGCTTTTTTTCGTCGCGGGAAAAAATCCGGATCTCACTGAAATGGTCGGTATTTAAAAACCGGTGAAGGACAGCATTTCCAAAGGAACCCGTTCCACCCGTAATAAGAAGGACTTTATTCTTTATCATAGTATTATCTCGAGAATCTCATTTAAGCCATCAACCCAATGAGTTGTCTGTTAAAACTCCTAAATTACTGTTAATTTACCTTAAAATCATCAGGCAAATCTTTCAAAACGATCAATAAAGGTGTGGTAAAAAAGAAGAAAGAAAACTGCCCGGAGAAAACGCTTATAACAGTAATAAAAAAAGAAGCAATTACCAGTGGCCGCGTATACGAGTCTCTAATAACCCAGGCTTTCCGGAAATATACGTATAGGTATAAAAGAAGGAGGGAAAAGGCCATGATACCTCCTGAAACCAACACCTCCAGATAAACATTATGAAATGAAATTTCAACTCCTGTTTGCCTTAATCGTGTGTAAGCAGATTCATAATTACCAATCCCAAACCAGGTATTCTTTTCAATGAGTGTCAGCGCCAGTTCCCACAATTCTTTCCGCCCGCTCAAATCTTCTATCGCTTCCTTATCATTTAATCTCCCTGAAAATATCTTGGAATTAGTTACTACAGCATAAAGGGAAAGAATCAAAGCCGCGGACAAGAATATTGATTTGATATTTGCAACGACACTCTTATTTCTTAAAATAAAAAGGAGCGATACGGAAATAAACAGCATACCCAAAGCGGATAGAGACCCCAGCTTCAGAAAGACAGCGAAAAATAGCACCAAAATAGCCGCGTATCTGAATTTAATCCCTTCGGACTTTTCTACAAGAAGATTGTTAAAGAAGAATGTGAAAGCAAACACCACAAAATAAGCAATGTAGTTGGGATTCATGCCTAAGACCGACAGCCGGCTTGTGGACTCTTCATACTGCACGTTAATCCCCAAAATCGCAAAGCAACACAGCACAATAACGGAATAGCACAAATATTTTATACACACATATAATTCCGTCGGCTTCCTGTTAAAATAGTGTAATAGATTAAAGAAAGTGACCACGTAAAGGCTTAGCATCCTCAGCTCCGAATTGGGCGTGACTACGTCGGTTCGAAAATTAAGGAAACCGATCGTAAGCATATATGCCCAAAAGAGCAACAGATACAGCGTTAATCTTCTACGTTGCTGAAATTGGAATAACTTAAAGAAGGACAGCCCAAAAACAAGATTGATAAGTATTGAGGTGATAAAATTTACTCCAAAATAGGAACTGCCAAAATTAAGACCACCAAACGGTAGCAAAATAAAATGCAGTTTGACTAGATTCGATCTAAAAGAAGATTTACTGTATGCCATTCATTTCAGATTCGTTATCTATGTTTATAATGTGTGGAAATGCCGGAAGGTCTATTTTCGCCAATATTCTATCTCCAGATTTCTTGAACAGGTTGTATGTGTAATAAAACCTATTCTTTATGCCGAGCTCATGCATAAGGCAGGTTGACCAGCCACTGATTAATTTGGAATTCCTGAATTTCGAGATGTAGAATTCCGAGGGGATACTATCTATAATTAAACAATCCCAACCAATCTCATTTCCAATAAACCCGATCCTATCCTGACTAGTACTAGGGTGAATCTTGACATAAAATCTGTCCGAATTACTAGCCAGTATCTTCATCTGATTCATTTCTTCCTCGGGAAGGTTTTCTCCCCATAGC
>FWPV01015624.1_pt1 | contig 10871 bp, 8 predicted proteins | sample 2228371 | NCBI WGS metagenome assembly FWPV01 (sample SAMEA103939776, study PRJEB20133) | metagenome | reverse complement strand
CGGATCATCGAAGAACATCACCTTCACGATGCGCAGGTAGTAGAAGGCCGAGACGACCGAGGCGAGCACGCCCACGATCGCCAGCGTCCAGAGCCCGGCGTCAATCGCCGCCTTGAAGACGAACATCTTGCCGAAGAAGCCCGCCAGCGGCGGGATGCCGGCCATCGAGAACATGAAGATCGCCATCCACACCGCCATGCCGAGATCGGTGCGTGCGAGGCCCGCGAGGTCGGAGACACGATCCACCGCCCGGCCCTGCCGGCGCATCGCCACCAGCACCGCGAAGGCGCCGAGGTTCATCAGCAGGTAGATGGCCATGTAGACCAGCAGGCCGCGCATGCCCGCCTCCGAGGCGGCCGCGAGACCGACCAGGGCATAGCCGACATGGCCGATCGAGGAATAGGCCATCAGCCGCTTGACGTTCTCCTGCCCGATCGCGGCGAAGGCGCCGAGCACCATCGAGAGCAGCGCGACCAGCACGATCACCTGCTGCCACTGCCCGGCGAGGTCCCCGAAAGGACCGCCGAGCACGCGGGCGAAAAGGCAGATCGCAGCGACCTTCGGCGCCGCCGCAAAGAAGGCGGTCACCGGCGTCGGCGCGCCTTCGTACACGTCGGGCGTCCACATGTGGAACGGCACCGCCGAGACCTTGAAGGCCAGGCCCACGATGACGAAGACGAGGCCGACGACCAGCCCCTCGCTGGCCTGGGCCGGGTTCGCCAGCGCATCCGCGATGCGGCCGAAATTCGTGCTGCCGGTGAAGCCGTAGACGAGCGAGGAGCCATAGAGCAGCAGCCCCGAGGCGAGCGCGCCGAGCACGAAATACTTCAATCCGGCCTCCGCGGACCGCTCGTCGTCGCGGTTGAATGCGGCAACGACGTAGAGGCTGAGCGAGAGGAGTTCGAGTCCGATGTAAAGCGACATCAGGTCGTTGGCCGAAACCATGACCAGCATGCCGAGCGTGGCGAAAAGGAGCAGGACCGGGTACTCGAAGCGGTCGAGCCCTTCCTTCGCGTTGAAGTCGAGCGAGAGCACGACGCCGGCCGCGGCGCCAAGCAGGATCAGCACCTTGGCGAAGCGCCCGAAGGCATCCGAGACGACCTGCCCGCCGAAGCCCGTCCCGTCCGCGGTCCCGAGCACGAGCACGGCGGCGAGCAGAAAGGCGCCAACCGTCGCAATGGCGCAGGCGAAGAATGTGTTGCGCTTCGGCAGCACGCCCACGCCCAGGATGGCAAGTCCCGCGAGGGCGAGGACGAGTTCCGGCAGGGCCAGGGTCCAGTTCATCGGCTTACATCCCCGCCAGGCGCGTCGCCGCCAGCGCGGCTTCGTGCCGCACCACCAGCGCCGTCACCGAGGCCTCGAAGAAGGAGAGGAAGGATTGCGGGTAGACCCCCATCCAGACGGCCAGCACCACCAGTGGCGCGAAGACGAGGTGCTCGCGCGGCGACATGTCGAGCAGACCGCGCAGGTCCTCCTTCGTCACGCGCCCGAAGGCGACGCGCTTGTAGAGGTAGAGCATGTAGGCTGCGCCCAGGATCATGCCGAGCGCGGCGCCGAAGGCGACCCAGGGGTTCACCTTCCATGCTCCCACGATCACCAGCAGTTCGCCGGGGAATCCCGCGAGGCCCGGCAGCGCGACCGATGCCATGGTGAACAGCATGAACACCAGCCCGTAGGCCGGCATGATCTTCGCAATGCCGCCATAGCGCGCGATCTCGCGCGAGTGCACCCGGTCGTAGAGTACGCCCACGCAGAGGAACAGCGCGCCCGAGACCACGCCGTGGCTCAGCATGGTGAACAGCGCCCCCGACAGCCCCTGCGCGTTGAAGGTGAAGATGCCGAGCGTGACGATGCCCATGTGGGCGACCGACGAATACGCGATCAGCTTCTTCATGTCCTCCTGCGCCAGCGCCACCAGGGAGGTGTAGACGACCGCGACCACGGAAAGGGTGTAGATGAAGGGGGCGAAGTCGGCCGAGGCGTGCGGCAGCATCGGCAGGCTGAAGCGCAGGAAGCCGTAGGCGCCCATCTTCAGCAGCACGCCCGCCAGGATGACGGAGCCCGCGGTCGGCGCCTCCACATGCGCATCAGGCAGCCAGGTGTGGAACGGCCACATCGGCACCTTGACCGCGAAGGAGGCGAAGAAGGCGAGGAAGACCCAGGTCTGAAGCGCCGGCGGGATGGCGTGGCGCATCAGTTCGGGGATGTCCGTGGTGCCCGCGCGATACCACAGCAGCAGGATCGCGAGCAGCATCAGCACCGAGCCGAGCAGCGTATAGAGGAAGAACTTGAATGACGCGTAGACGCGCCGCTTGCCACCCCACACCCCGATGATGAGGAACATCGGGATCAGGACGCCCTCGAAGAAGATGTAGAAGACGATGAAGTCGAGCGCGCAGAACATGCCGACCATCATCGTCTCGAGCACCAGGAACGCGACCATGTACTCGCGCACCCGGTGCTGGACCGATTCCCAGGAGGCAAGGATGCAGATCGGCGTCAGCAGGGTCGAAAGCAGCACGAACAGCACCGAAATGCCGTCCACCCCCATGTGGTAGGTGATGCCGAACTCGGAGAGCCAGCCGACCCGCTCGACGAACTGGAAGCCTGGATCCGCCTTGTCGAAGCGGAACCACAGGATCAGCGACAGGGCGAAGACGATCAGGCTGGTCCAGAGCGCCGTCCAGCGCGCGTTCTCGGCCACGACCTTCTCCTCCCCCCTCAGGGTGAGGATGAAGGCCGCGCCCGCCAGCGGCAGGAAGGTCAGCAGGCTGAGCAGCGGAAAGCCGGCGGCGTTCATCGTGCGGCACCGAAGACGAGGAGAGTGACAAAGACCGCGAGCCCCGCGATCATGACGAAGGCATAGGAGGCGACACGGCCGTTCTGGATACACACCGCGCCGCGCGCGACATCGGCGGCGACCGTCGCGGCGCCGTTCGGTACGCCGTCGATGATCCGCGCATCTGCGGTCTGCCACAGGACGCGCGCAAGGAAGCGCGCCGGCCGCACGAACACCACATCATAGAGTTCGTCGAAGTACCACTTGTTCAGCAGGAAGCGGTACACGGCCCCGAACCTTCCCGCCAGCGTGCCGGGCACGGACGGCGCCAGCATATAGAGCAGGTAGGCAAGCGCGATGCCCGACAGGCCGACCACCGTGGGCGCCAGCGGCACCCATTCCGGCACCTCGTGCGCGGCATGCATGATGTGGTTGTGCGGGGCGTTGAAAATGGCGCCGTTCCAGAACTCCTCCCAGTGGTGGCCGATGAACTGCGGCGCGAAGAGCGCGCCAATCCCGACCGCGCCCGCCGCGAGCACCAGCAGCGGCAGCAGCATCACGGCCGGGCTCTCATGCACATGCTCCATGGTGTGCGCATCCGCCCGCGGTGCACCGTGGAAGGTCAGGATGAGGAGGCGCCAGGAATAGAAGGCCGTCAGGAAGGCCGCCGCCAGGCCGCAGACGAAGGCATACATGCCGACCGTCGAGTGCGCCGCGAAGGCCGCCTCGAGGACGAAATCCTTCGAGTAATAGCCGGCGAAGAACGGCACCCCCGCCAGCGCCAGCGAGCCGATCCACATCACCGCATAGGTGACCGGAATCTTCCGCCATATCCCACCCATGCGCCGGATGTCCTGCTCCTCGCTCATCGCATGGATGACCGAGCCGGCGCCGAGGAAGAGCAGCGCCTTGAAGAAGGCATGGGTGAAGAGATGAAAGATCGCGCCCTGGTAGGCGCCCACGCCCGCGGCAAAGAACATGTAGCCGAGTTGGGAGCAGGTCGAATAGGCGATGATGCGCTTGATGTCGTTCTGCACGCAGCCGATCGTCGCCGCGAACAGCGCCGTCGAGGCCCCAACCACGGTCACCAGCGCGAGCGCCGTCGGCGCCCATTCGAAGACCGGCGACATGCGCGCGACCAGGAACACCCCCGCCGTCACCATCGTCGCGGCATGGATCAGGGCGGAGACCGGCGTCGGCCCTTCCATCGCGTCCGGCAGCCAGGTGTGCAGGCCGAGTTGCGCCGACTTGCCGCAGGCGCCCAGGAACAGCAGCACGCAGATCACCTCGTAGGCCGGTAGGCCCGCGAAGGTCGCGTCCTTGTGCTGCTCGATCGCGCCGAAGATGGTGCCGAACTCCACCGAGCCGAAGGTCCAGAAGGTCAGCGCCAGGCCGAGCATGAAGAACAGGTCGCCGACACGGTTGACGATGAAGGCCTTCATCGCCGCAGCGCAGGCGCTCTCCTTCTCGTACCAGTAGCCGATCAGGAGGTAGCTCGCGAGGCCGACGCCTTCCCAACCGAAGAATAGCTGCACGAGGTTGTCCGCCGTCACCAGCATCAGCATCATGAAGGTGAACAGCGACAGGTAGGCGAAGAAGCGTGGCGTGGTCGGGTCGTGATGCATGTACCCGACACTGTAGATGTGGATCAGCGTCGAGATCAGCGTGACCATGCCGACCATCACGGCGCTCAGCGTGTCGTAGCGCAGCGCCCAGGACACCTCGAAGCCGCCGACGTCGAGGAACGTCACGATCTGGACCGTTGCCGGGGCGTGGCCGAGCGCGACCTGCCAGAAGGCGAACAGCCCGCAGATGGCGGCCAGCACCATGCAGATGACCGTGGCCATCTGCGCGGCCCTGTCGCCGATCCAGCGACCCAGGAACCCGGCGATGCTGGCACCCAGCAGCGGGAAGAAGACGGCGCCGACGAACATCGGTTCAGCCCTTCAGGGTCGAGATGTCCTCGACCTCGATGGTTCCGCGGTTGCGGAAGTAGATGACGACGATGGCGAGACCGATCGCGGCCTCGGCCGCGGCCACCGTCAGGATGAACATGGTGAAGACCTGCCCCGTCAGGTCCCCGAGCGCGGCGGAGAAGGCAACCAGGTTCAGGTTCACCGCGAGCAGGATCAGCTCGACCGACATCAGGATCACGATCACGTTCTTGCGGTTCAGGAAGATGCCGAAGACGCCAAGGACGAGCAGGATCGCCGAGACTGTCAGGAAATGCGCGAGCGAGACGGCCATCTCAGTGGTGCCCCCCATGACCCTGGTGGTGCTCCAGCTGTTTCGCCACATCCTCCTCGGGCTGGGGCGGGCGCAGGATCCCGAGGTCCTTAAGCCCCGCCCCGACGGGCACGGAGCGCAGCGCGACGCTGCCGCTGCGCGCGACCTGCTCGGCGATGTTCTGCCGGCGCGTGCCGGGCCGCTCGCGCAGCGTCAGCACGATGGCGCCGATCATCGCGACCAGCAGCACCAGCCCCGCGGCCTGGAAGAGGTAGATGTGGTCGGTGTAGAGGATCCGCCCCAGCGCCTCGGCGTTGGTGAGGCCTTGCGGATTGGGGTTGAGCCGCAGCGCCGTGGCCTCCGGCGCGAAGCGCCAGACGGTGACGGCCATGAAGAGCTCGATCAGCAGGATGCCGCCGATGACGGCGCCGATCGGCGCATAGCGCTGGAAGCCCTCGCGCAATTGCGCGAAGTCGATGTCCAGCATCATCACCACGAAGAGGAACAGGACCGCGACCGCGCCGACGTAGACGATGACCAGGATCATCGCCAGGAACTCCGCTCCCGCGATGAGGAAGAGGCCCGCGGCGTTGAAGAAGGCGAGGATCAGGAACAGGACCGAGTGCACCGGGTTGCGCGCGGTGACCACCATGACCGCGGAGGCGATCAGGATGGCGGCGAAGGCATAGAAGGCGAGAGCGGCGATCATTGCAGCATCACCGGTAGGGCGCGTCGAGGCGCAGCCGCTCGGCGAGCATCGGCTCCCAGCGATCGCCGTTATCGAGCAGCTTTTCCTTGGTGTAGATCAGCTCCTCGCGCGTCTCGGCGGCGAATTCCATGTTCGGCCCCTCGACGATGGCATCCACCGGGCAGGCCTCCTCGCAGAGGCCGCAATAGATGCACTTCGTCATGTCGATGTCGTAGCGCGTGGTCCGGCGGGATCCGTCCTCGCGCGGCTCGGCCTCGATGGTGATGGCCTGGGCCGGGCAGACGGCCTCGCACAGCTTGCAGGCGATGCAGCGCTCCTCCCCGTTCGGGTAGCGGCGCAGCGCGTGCTCGCCCTTGAAGCGCGGTCCCAGCGGTCCGCGCTCATAGGGGTAGTTCAGCGTCACCTTCTTCTTGAAGAAGTACTTGAGCGTCAGCGCCATCCCCGAGACGAGCTCGGAGAGCAGCAGGCTGCGCGCGACGCGGTCGAGAGCGGCCATGGTCAGGACCCCATCAAGCCGGCAGCCAGCCGGTCAGCTTCAGCACCGCCGCAGTCAGCACGAGCCAGGCGAGCGAGAAGGGCAGGAACACCTTCCAGCCGAGGCGCATCAGCTGATCGTAGCGATAGCGGGGGAAGGTCGCGCGGACCCAGATGAACACGAACAGGCAGAAGCAGATCTTCAGTACGAACCAGACCGGCCCGGGCACCCAGTTGAAGGGAGCAACGTCGATCGGCGGCAGCCATCCCCCGAGGAACAGGATGGTCGTGAGCGCCGACATCAGGATCATGTTCGCGTATTCCCCGAGGAAGAACAGCGCGAAGGACATCGAGCTGTATTCCACGAAGAAGCCGGCCACGAGTTCGGACTCGCCCTCCGGCAGGTCGAAGGGTGCGCGGTTCGTCTCGGCCAGCGTCGAGATGAAGAAGATGACGAACATCGGGAACAGCGGAATGGCGAACCAGACCGTCTGCTGCGCCCGCACGATCTCGGTCAGGTTCAGCGATCCCACGCAGAGCAGCACGGTCACGATCACGAAGCCCATGCTGACTTCATAGGAGACCATCTGCGCCGCCGAGCGCAGCGCGCCGAGGAAGGCATATTTCGAGTTCGACGCCCATCCGGCGATGATCACGCCATAGACACCAAGGCTGCTGATCGCGAACAGGTAGAGGATGCCGACATTGATGTCGGCGATCGCCCAGCCGTCGTTCACCGGAATGACCGCCCAGGCCAGCATCGCCAGCATGAAGGTGAGCATCGGCGCGAGCAGGAACAGGATACGGTTCGCGCCCGTCGGCACGATCGTCTCCTTCATTAGCATCTTGATGGCGTCGGCGAAGGGCTGGAACAGGCCGAGCGGCCCGACCACGTTCGGCCCCTTTCGCAGCTGCATCGCCGCCAGGACCTTGCGCTCGGCGTAGGTCAGGTAGGCGACGCCGATCAGCAGCGGCACCAGCAAGGCGAGCGCCTTGACGATGGTGAGGATCAGGATCCCGAGCGGATGGTTGAAGAAGAAATCCATGGCCTCACTCCGCCGCGATCGCCGGCTGTGGTCCGTAGACCGCCGCGCAGGTCGCCATGACATCCGAGGCGCGGCTGATCACATCCGCCCGGTGATAGACGGGTATGGGCAGCACGAAGGGCGCATCCGTGTACGCGCCGGCGGCCGCCGGGCCGGTCGTGTCGGCGCAGCCGCCGCGCGCCACCTCGCCCACGCGCGCGAAGACGGGGCTTGCCTGCGCCAGCCGCGCGCGCACCGCGCCAAGGTCGTCGTAGGGCAGCGTCCGGCCCACCCCTTCGCTGAAGGCGCGGATGATGCGCCAGTCCTCCTTCGCTTCCCCGGGCGGGAAGATCGCGAGCCGGCCGCGCTGGGCGCGCCCTTCCGTGTTCACCCAGGTCGCGTCCTTCTCGGTGTAGGCGGCGCCGGGCAGGATCACGTCGGCGCGCGAGGCCATCTCGTCGCCATGGTGCCCCTGATAGATCACGAAGATTCCCGCGGCGATGCGCGCCGGGTCGAACCCGTCCGCGTTCAGCAGCCACAGCGCATCCACGCCGCCGGCCAGCATCGTCGCGAGGTCCTTGCCGTCCGCGCCGGGCACGAAGCCGAGTTCCAGCGCACCAACCTGGCCGCCGAACAGGTGCAGCAGGTTGAAGCCGTGCCATTCGGGCGTCAGGGCGCCGGTCTCGGCCGCCAGCGCCCAGGCCGCCGCCAGAACCGCCGCGCCGTCCGGACGCTGCAGCGCGCCGCGGCCGAGAATGATCATAGGCTTCTGCGCGGCCTTCAGCGTCCCGGCGAAGCGCTGCATCGCCGCAGGCCCCTCACCCAGGTGCTGCGCCGGATAGGTCAGGTCCACGCCGCGCGGCCCGACGAAGCCGACCGGGAAGCTGCCCGCGGTCCAGCGCTTGCGGATCCGCGCGTTCAGAACGGGCGCCTCCTTGCGCACATCGCTGCCGACGATCAGAAGCGCGTCGGCCTCCTCGATGCCGGCGATGGTCGTGTTGAAGCGCCAAAAATCGGGCCGGCTCGCATCGATGGCCGCGAAATCGTCCCGGCAGTCGAGGTTGGCGGAGCCGTAGGCCGCCATGAGGTCCTTGAGCGCCAGCGTGCTCTCGGCATCGGCCAGCGCACCGGCGACCGCGCCGATGCGGTCGGGCGGGAGCGAGGCGAGCCTGGTCGCGATGGCCGCGAAAGCTTCCGGCCAGGTCGCCGCGACCAGCTTCCCCTCCTTGCGCATCCACGGCCGGTCGAGCCGGCGACGCTTCAACCCGTCGAAGGAGAAGCGGCCGCGGTCGGCCATCCACTCCTCATTCACCGATTCGTTGATGCGGGGGATGATGCGCAACACCTCGGGACCGCGTGAATCCACGCGGATGTTTGCGCCGACCGCGTCCAGCACGTCCACGCTGTCGGTCTTCTTCAGTTCCCACGGCCGCGAGACATAGGCATAGGGGCGGCTGGTCAGCGCGCCGACCGGGCAGATGTCGATAAGGTTGCCCGACAGCTCGGAGGTCAGCGCCTTCTCGACATAGGTGCCGATCTCCAGGTTCTCGCCGCGGTTCGTGCCGCCGAGTTCGTGGGTTCCCGCCACCTCGGCGGCGAAGCGGACGCAGCGCGTGCACTGGATGCAGCGCGTCATCACCGTCTTGATGAGCGGCCCGATGTCCTTGTCCTTCACCGCGCGCTTCGGCTCGCGGTAGCGGGAAGTGTCATGGCCGTAGGCATAGGCCTGGTCCTGCAGGTCGCACTCGCCGCCCTGGTCGCAGATCGGGCAGTCGAGCGGATGGTTGATCAGCAGGAACTCCATCACGCCGCGGCGCGCGTTGCGAACCACCGGCGTGTCGGTGAACACCTTCATGCCGTCCATGACCGGATAGGCGCAGGAGGCGACGGGCTTGGGCGCCTTCTCCACCTCCACCAGGCACATGCGGCAATTGCCCGCGACGCTCAGCCTTTCATGATAGCAGAAGCGCGGGATCTCCTTGCCCGCGGCCTCGCAGGCCTGCAGCACGGAAGCGCCGTTCGGCACCTCCACCTCGATGCCATCGACCGTAACCTTCGCCATGGCGCCTTACTCCGCCGCCAGGCGCTGGTGACGCGCCTTGTAGGCCATGATGCGTTCTTCCATCAGCGGCCGGAAATGCCGGATCAGCCCCTGCACCGGCCAGACGCCGCCATCGGCCAGCGCGCAGATGGTGTGGCCCTCGATCCGCCGCGTGACGTTCTCGAGCACGTCGATCTCCTCGATCTCGGCATCGCCCGTGACCATCCGGTCCATCATGCGCTTCACCCAGCCCATGCCCTCGCGGCAGGGCGTGCACTGGCCGCAGCTCTCATGCTTGTAGAAGGCCGACAGCCGCGCGATCGCCTTGATCACGTCGGTGGACTTGTCCATCACGATCACGCCGGCGGTGCCGAGGCCGGACTTGTGCTCGCGCAGCGCGTCGAAATCCATCAGCACGTCGTCGCAGATGTGCTTCGGCAGCAGCGGCGTGGAGGAGCCGCCGGGGATGACGCAGAGCAGGTTGTCCCAGCCGCCGCGCACGCCGCCCGCGTAGCGTTCGATGAGCTCGCGCATCGGGATACTCATCTCCGCCTCCACGTTGCAGGGCCTGTTCACGTGCCCCTGGATGCAGAAGATCTTCGTGCCCGAGTTCTTCGGCCGCCCGAAGGAGGCGAACCATCCCGCCCCGCGTCGCATGATGGTTGGCACGACGGCGATGGTCTCGACATTGTTCACCGTGGTCGGGCAGCCATAGAGGCCGACGGCGGCGGGGAATGGCGGCTTCAGCCGCGGCATGCCCTTCTTGCCCTCGAGGCTCTCGATCAGCGCCGTCTCCTCGCCGCAGATATAGGCCCCTGCCCCGCGATGGACGTAGAGGTCGAAGTCGTAGCCCGAGCCGCAGGCGTTCCTGCCCAGCAGCCCGGCGTCATAGGCTTCCTGGATCGCGGCCTCGAGCACCACGCTCTCGTTGTAGTACTCGCCGCGGATGTAGATGTAACCGGCGACCGCGCCCATCGCGAAGCCGGCGATCAGGCAGCCTTCGATCAGCGTGTGCGGATCGTGGCGGATGATGTCACGGTCCTTGCAGGTGCCGGGTTCGGATTCGTCCGCGTTCACCACCAGGTATGAGGGGCGGCCATCCGACTGCTTCGGCATGAAGGACCACTTCATGCCGGTCGGGAAGCCCGCGCCGCCGCGCCCGCGCAGCCCGGAGTTCTTGACCTCCTCGATGATCGCATCGCGACCCTTCGCGAGGATCGCCGCCGTCCCGTCCCAGTTCCCGCGCTTGCGCGCGGCCTCGAGGTTCCAGGGCTGGAAGCCGTAGAGGTTGGTGAAGATGCGGTCCTTGTCGGAAAGCGCCATGGCTCAGTCCTGCTCCGCGCCTGTCAGCGCCGTCGCGCCGCCGGCGGCCTCGCTCGAATGGCGCCCGATCGCGCTGCCCGGCTTCGGCCGCTCGCCGCGCTTCAGCGCCTCGGCCGCCTTCGCATATTCATCGCGGTCGTCCGCCGCCGTCGGATCAATCAGCACACGCATCATGCCGCCGCAAATGGGGCTTGCGTCGCTGATTTCCGCGCCTTCGAACCGGAAGTCGAAAACGACGGCCCGCTTCGATCGAATCGCCTCGACGGCGCGCCGCTGAGCCTCGGCTTCGACCGC
>FWPV01015620.1_pt1 | contig 10873 bp, 9 predicted proteins | sample 2228371 | NCBI WGS metagenome assembly FWPV01 (sample SAMEA103939776, study PRJEB20133) | metagenome | reverse complement strand
TAAACACAACCTGAATTTTTTCGTCATCAACTTCAGTATAAGCAAGGTCGCTGAATGTTTCTTTAAAATACCTTGCTGCTGCACCTGAAATTTCTACTGCAACCTCATCAGTGTATAGCGAATTCTTGTTTTTCAAAGAACTCTTTAAGTTATTGAGCTCGCAGGGATCTAACTGAGATAGCTCAACAACATTTTCCATAAAAAAGATTTTCTCTTTATCTTCGACAAGGTCTTTTGCAAGCAAATAGAATTTCCCGTGTTCAAATTTGATGCGCTCTGGCAGAAGATAATATTCTCTAACTTCATGCCTGCTGATCGGGTAATATTGAATTTTTATTTTTTTTTCTTTCTGAATTGCAGATATTACTGATTCGATTATCTTTCTTTCAGTACCAGCAACAAAGAAAAACGCATAATTTTTCTGTAAATATTTTTCAAACGAGTCTAAATAGGTTTCAGGAAGAGCTTTTATTATCTTTGATAATACCTTTGAAAATCTTTCATCGTGCTTGCCGATTAGCTCATTAAACAAATACAGAGCAAACAGAAGAGCGAAAGCTTCTTCATAATTAAGATCAGCAGGAATCTTTATATCTCTGGGAGAATAGAAAACAATTTCGCCATTCTCAATTTCCATCCAGAAAAGCTCATCGGGAGTATACGGAGGAAAACCGCAAAGCATTATTGTATCGGTAAGTTGATCTAAATCTTTTCTGGAAAGATTGAAAAAGCTCATGAATTCATCGACTTTTGCTCTACCGCCCTTCTCCTCGAGATAATTGATAATCATCCAGACTTTCTTAAAATCCAGCTGCAACGCCATTTCCTACAAACACTCCAGCGCTTTCTTTACTCTTTCTGTGACCTTATCTTTAATATCTTCAGGCTCAACAATTTCTGCTGCAAAAAGATATTTTGAAAAGTAGGCCATAAAAACTTCTGCTGAGCCGATTTTTATTCTCACTCTCGCCAAACCACCCTCTTCACTTTCAACAAATCCACCAAACTCGCCCGCTATAAGTTTTGCAACTTCCGGATTTGCTTCAATCACAACTTCTGTTTCATCTTCTTCAGGATAGCGCCATGGTTGAACTTTCAGATCATCATAGAGAATGCGGTCAATTTCTTCAGGTTTCTCGAAGTTTTCATCTAAAATTTCGAGCTTTTCAATCCTCTTGAGCTTAAAAGTTTTCAAAACGTTTCCGTCTAAGGCCGCAACATACCACTCTCCGTTTCTCAAAACAAACTTGACAGGACAAACTTCATACTCGCGAACAGATGTTGCTCTGAGTGACCTGTATATTATTCTGATCTTATTTCTGGTCTCGATTGAACTGCCTATTTGAGTCTTAATTCTTTCTTCTGCGGCATCAGGGGTAAGGGTAATCTCGAGAGCAGGATTCTTTTCAAATATTTTTGAGAATATGCCTGCTGATATTGCGACCTTTGAGACTGCAGTTTGGAGCTCTTTGCCCCCGATCAGATCGTTGAAATTAAGACTCTCTTTCAATATCTCTGCGAGAGTTTCTTTTTCTTCTTTCTCAAAGCTCTTAAGTCTGTCGACTATATCAGGGAATTTGAGGAAATATTTACCATTCGTAACATCAATGTAGATACCTAGTCCTTCAAGGTCTTTTCTGTCTCTGAAGAATTTCTGCCTTAAGGCATCATCGCTTAAATTTCTATATGGCTCAAATATCTCCCTAAGCTCAGTCAGGCTAAGCGGTTTTTTGCTCTTGTAAAAACAGCAGAGAAGATTTAGAAGGCGCTCAATTTTTCTTCTGCTCATGCTTATAAATGTAAATCATACTGTTCGGCTAGTAAATACTTTACCCATAATTATCCTGCTCTTTTGTTAAATGTTAATTATTTAAAGTTATCTTCTTGGAAGGTCGATTATCATAAATGTGATGCAACATGAAAAGTGAAAATTATAACTTATATTTCGAATATAAAGGTAAAACTTATACCCTTAAGCAGTACAGAATGTTTCTCATTGCATCAGGTATTCTCGTTGGAATAATCTTCCCGTGGGTAGTCAGGTTCATAGTGTCGTTCAAATCCACGCTCTATTTCATAATTTTTTACATCATGTGTGTAGCAGCCGGGATCGTCGTTGGTTCAATATGCTATTTGGCTTCAATCATGTTCTCAAAATCTCTCATGAAAAAAGTCATTACAGATCTTGAGAGAAACACCGGTGTGAAATTGAAAGAAAAAACAGAAGAACTATCTGTCGAGGAACTTATCAGGCTTTTTGATAAGCTACAGAATATCATCTCAAATATGCTCATACAGATAAGAAATCTTTCTGAAAGACTCAAGACAGCCTCCCAGAGCTTAAAAGAGATCACGGCTAAAAATACTGCTGCTAACGCCCAGTTGAGCGCATCGCTTACAGAAATATCGGCTACAGTCGAAGAAATCGCAAGAACATCGTCTCATATAGCCTCGAGTACTATTGATCTTTCAAAAGCAAGCGTTGATACCCTTAATTCGTCGAGAGAAGGTAGCGAATTTATAGGAGAAATATCCGATTCCTTCGACTATGCAGTCAAGTCAAATCTTGAATTCTTGAGCACTATTGCAAATCTTACCGAGAAGATAGCTGCCGTAAGAGAGATGCTGAGATTCATCGAGGATATTGCCGATCAGACAAAGATACTTTCTCTAAATGCGTCGATTGAAGCAGCAAGAGCCGGAGAAAAAGGAAAGGGATTCAGCATTGTTGCTGCTGAGATAAGAAATCTTGCCGAAAACGTGAGTGAGTATACAAATAATATTAAATCGACGACTTCCGAAATCTTTTCAATTACAGAAGAACTGCAGAACAGGATTGACGAAAACAGAGAGTCATTCAAACAGCTTTCTGAGAAAATAAAAGAAGCTGACAGGCATCTTCGGATAATTGAAGAGACTGCAGAAAGAACAGATCTATCGATTAAAAATATAAAGAATGCGATAGAAAATGAAAAGCTGGCAACTGACCAGATAGCAAAATCACTCAAGGAAGTAGAAAGGGCATCCAAAGAAATTATTCCGCTTGCAGGCAGCGTTTCTAAAGTATCAAGCATGCTTACAGAAGAAGTAGAATCTCTTGCTCAGATACTGAAGATTCAGAACGGCGAAGTTTAATCTATCTCTTGAGAGTAAACCCATATCTCCCGATTATTTTTTCAGTTGTCAGGTATTCTTCAGGACAGTAAGCCGGAGCTTTTATCTTCTCATACTTCGGTCTCCTGCCGTTTTCGGCAAGATAGTCTTCTGATACGAAAACTCCAACAACCTGAGCTATAAAGAGATCATGCACTCCGAGGTTTATAACATGCTTTACTCTTGCCTCGATATTCACCGGACATTCAGCTATATGATGTCCTGCAACATATTTTGCAGGAAGAGGAGTAAATCCGGTTTCTTTGAATTTGTCAGTATCGCGCCCTGATTTAGTACCGCAGATATCTACTTTCTCTATCATCTCGGACGTCGGAATGTTCAAAACAAACTCTCTTGTCTCCATCAACAAGCGGTGCGAATATCTTGCGGGTCTGATTGAAACGCTAACCATCGGAGGGTCGGAACAAACATTTCCAGCCCAGGCAATTGTTATTATGTTTGAGTTATTTTTCTGTCTGTCAAAAACTGTTAATAATAATGCCGGAACCGGAAAAACGGCTGGATACGGCTGCAGTTCCTTCTTGTCTTTCATCTCTGCTTTGCCTCCTGATTCTCATTCAGTATCTTAATGATTTTAATAGAGAGTTCGTAAAAATTGTCAATCGAATGCAGAAAAACATTAGAACCACCTTTCAGTTTTAAAATTATGTCTCCAACTTTAAACAATCTCTGCACTATGTTCTGCCGTTCATAAATACTTGAAATCATAGAAACAGGAATCAGGCGACCTCTGCGAGCCCCAAGTCTCACCCTCAAATATATGTAATATCGTGTTACCTCATATTCTGTATTGAGAAGCAAGAATAATGCATAAGAGTCTCTAAAAACTTTCAGAAAGAAAAACCTGTAGACAAAGATTGAAATTAAAAGGAAAAGAAGAAGTTTATTAAGAGCAGTCGAGCTGATAGCTATCTGCCCGATATAATTCTGCATAAAAGATAAGATGTCATATTCTGAGAGAACCTGCATAAGCAGCCTATAAAGAATTAGGCTTGAAATCAGTGCTCCAGCAATGTGAATGAATATTCCTGCTAACATCCAGAGAGGCTTTGGTCTTATTATCTGCTTATCTGAATCTAAATCAAAAGAATGAAAGAAAAGCTGTTTTTCGGCTTCATATGGGGATTCTTCAGATAGTTTAATGGACTCGAAGGCATCTGTTTCTAGGCTCATTTCAATTCACAATATTTAAATCGGCACGAAAGAGAGAAAGCATTAGAGAGTTTTTTGAAGGACTTAGAGAACTCTTGATAAAAACTCTTTTGTTCTTGGGTTTTCCGGATTGGTAAAGATTTTTTCAGGTGGTCCCTCTTCTATTATTGTTCCATTGTCCATAAAGATAATTCTGTCAGCAACCTCACGGGCAAAACCCATCTCATGAGTAACTACAACCATGGTCATTCCACCGGCAGCAAGCTCCTTCATTGCATCGAGCACTTCTTTAACCAGTTCCGGATCCAGAGCTGAAGTAACCTCATCGAACAGCATCACATCCGGATCCATCATTAATGCTCTTGCAATGGCAACTCGCTGCTGCTGGCCTCCGCTCAGCTGATCTGGATATGAATGAAGCTTGTCTTCCAGCCCTACTCTCTTTAAAAGTTTTCGGGCTTTCTCAATCGCTTCCTCTTTTTTCCTTCCCTGAACTCTAATTGGAGCAAGTATAAGGTTCTGCTCGACCGTCAGATGTGGAAAGAGATTATAGCTCTGAAAAACAATTCCGACCTTCTGTCTTATTGCATTTATATTAACTTCAGGCGAGAGGATATCAACACCCTCAATTATAACTTTTCCGGAAGTGGGTTGCTCGAGAAGGTTGATGCAGCGCAGAAGTGTACTTTTACCGCTGCCTGACGGTCCGATAATGCATACCACTTCCTGAGGCTTTATTTTTAAATTTATACTTCTCAGGACCTCGTGATGTCCAAATGACTTACTCAAATTTATTATCTCTATCATATATTCATACTGCTTACTCATTGCCTTTTATACCTCGAAAGCCTTTTTTCAAGATAATCTGCCAGCCTGGTCAGCGGTATGGTCATAGCGAGATAAATAAGTGCGGCGATTGTGTAAGGTGTGGCATTAAAGCTTGCAGAAGCTAAAGACCGCATCCGGTAGGCAATTTCAGGAACCTGAATAACATACAGCAGCGATGAATCCTTCAAGAGAGCAACGAACTCGTTTGTGAGCGGCGGAATCACTACTCTGAAAGCCTGAGGAATGATAACATACCTCATTGCCATAGGATATGACATCCCCAGAGATCTTGCAGCTTCCATCTGGCCCTTCGGGATTGATAAAATCCCTGCTCGAAAGATTTCTGATACATAAGCACCAGAATTCAGTGAAAGGCCGATAATTCCTGCGATTCCGGGTGGTAAATTGATGCCAATGTAAGGCAGTGCATAATAAATAAACATCAGCTGAACAAGAAGCGGTGTTCCTCTGAAAAGGTTCACATAGAAACCGGTAATAAGCTTGAGAAGTTTTACATTTGATATCCTTCCGAGAGAAACAAATAGTCCGATCAAGATGCCGAAAGTTTCTCCAAGGATTGTGTAAACAACCGCCCATCTGGCAGCATTAAGTAGATGAGGCAAAAATTGAACTGCCAGCTTTAGGTTAAAGTATTTATCTATTAATTCTCCAATCTGAATCTCAGCAAAAAACAACTCCGGCTCCAATCTAGTTGTTCAAATTTGAATAGATCATAAAAGTTCAGAGCCCGGAAACCTTTACAGGCTTCCGGGCTCTGAACACGCGCCTGTGCAAAAGCTATTTAGTACCGAACCATTTTTCATAAATCTTGTCGTAAGTACCATCCTCACGCATTTCTCTGAGAGCCTTATTAATAGCCTCAAGCAGTTCTTTAGAATCCTTCCTGACTGCTATTCCATACTGCTCGCCTGTTGGTATCTCAGCAACTATTTCAAAAACAGGATCTTTTTTCACGAGGTATGCAGTGACCGGTAAGTCATTTACAATAGCATCCACTCTGCCTGCCTTGAGATCTTCAAAAGCCATCAAGGTATCATCGTATGATTTAATCTCTTTTATGCCATACTGCTCTTTAAGTTCCTGTGCTTTCAATTCGCCTGTAGTTCCCCTCTGAACACCGACTACTTTTCCTTTTAAATCCTCAAGTTTTCTGATATCTGATCCTTTTCTCACAGCAAGAGACTGATTGGAGTCTATATAAGGATCAGAAAAATCAACCTGTTGTTTTCTTTCGTCAGTAATCGTCATGGCAGATATGACACAATCATATTTTCCAGCATTGAGTGCCTGAATGATTGTATCGAATGCTGCAGGTTGAATCTGAACCTCAAGCCCTATACGCCTTCCAATTTCTTTAATTAAATCGACATCAAAACCAACTATTTCCTGAGTGTTTTCATCCTGATATTCAAAAGGTGGATATGCAACATCGCTTCCTGCTGTAAGAACGCCTTCTTTAATTGTTTTGATTTTTTGTTCTTGAGATGCGCTTTCTGTCTTAGGTTCTTCTTTTGTTGTACACCCAGATAAAATAAGAACGGCAGAGGCTAAGATAGCTAAAATGAGCACAACTAACTTTTTCATGTCTCCCTCCAAACAATCTGTTTGAATAAATTATAGGTATTTTTTGCAAATTGTAAATACTTTTATGCGTTCGCGTGAAATTATCTAATCGGATGAAGAAGAAGGAGATTCGTGACCGAAAAGCTCAGAAATCACCATAGCCGAGAAAAGCAGTGCAGCACCAACAAGCTTTCTTCCTGTAAACACTTCATCTAAGAGCAGATATCCGAATATAGCAGCAAAAAGAGGTTCTGAAAGAAGGATGAGAGCTGTGCGTGTAGGACCTAGATGCTTCTGGGCAAATACCTGTATAAAGAATGCAAATATTGTGGCTACAATCGAAGTAAGAAACAATGCAAACCAGGCATACGCAGACGGCACCGGAAGAACAGGATCAAGGAAAAAGGCAAAAATCAGCATCTCAATCCCTGCAACAACGATCTGGAGCATCGATAACAAAGTTGTACTGAATCTAGAGGTGATTTTATCCACAATTATGATGTGAATAGCATATGCAATAGCACAGAGAAGAACCAGCATGTCGCCTTTTTGAGGTATGAGATTTCGCTCAAGAGAGATCAATCCAAGGCCTGTAATTCCGAGAAAGACACTCAAAACAACTGCACGGCCTGGTTTTTTTCTGAAAAACACTGACGAAAACACTGGAACAAAGACTACAAAAAGGCCGGTGATGAAGCCTGCCTTACCAGATTCAGTGAAAGCGAGTCCAATCGTTTGAGTTGTATAGCCAAAAGCAAGAAGAGTGCCCAGCACGAAAGAATAAGTTACTATCTCCTTATCAAGCTTCATTTTTTTTCTGTTTAAGTAAACGACTGCAAGAGCAAGGATAGCTGCAATAAAAAATCTGTAGGCATTAAACCAGAGTGCTCCAGTTGACTCAATGGCAATCTTAATAACAGGAAAAGTCGCTCCCCATACAAGGCCCACAAAAAGCAGAAGTATCTCAGAAACTATTTCGGAGGCTGTGCGGCGTCTCTTCAATTCTTACTACCTGAATAGCTTTCGATAGGATTTTCAAGAACGAATTCCAAACGATAAACAGGAACGAGATACAGTGTCTCTGAATTGTCTTTCCTGAAAATATAGTAATCCTCATCTTTTTTAGCGCCCTGAAGCCTGATGATTCTTCCATCTTTTTGCTTCAGTTGAATTAAAACAACCTCGCGCTCAAAGTATTTCAGGTCGTCTCTGCCGGGTTTATCAACAAAGTCTTCAGCGCGGAACGAATCAAGATCGATCTTAAATTTCTCAAACTCTTCCTTCTCTATCTTTTTTGACTTTCCATCCACAGTGACTTCAAGCGAGTCTTTTCCTATTTTCCCGATCCAGGCTTGCTGCGTAGTCTCAACAGAAATCTCTATTATTTCATCTGAGTTAAACAATCTTTTTTCTCTCCAGTCATTTAATTCATAACCCAGGCTGTCTGCGAACAGACCTGAAACAAGATAAATATTTTCTCTTCCTTCGATTGTCATATAACGCGAATGCAGATACGGACCAGGTTTCCCGAAATAAAGAACCGATTTCCTTCCATTTGTTTTGAGAATGAGCTCGATTCTGCTCAGCCTGTCCAGTGAATATTCTCTTTCTTTTCCTTTAACGCTGCCCAGATCAGCATCTACTGCCATATTTGATAGAGATGAGAGAAACTCAGATATTTTATCTCTATCAGCCTGATAACCATTTACAATCCATTCGCTTTTCTTTTTCTCAATAATTATCTCTTTACCATCTCCGCGCTTAATGGAAATATATCCGGTCTTCTCTATTGCCTTTTCATCGAGCCCCAGATCTTTGAGGGTAACTGCTTTCGGTCGAGTTAAATAATCTGACACAACCAGCGCAGAAAGAACAACCACAAGTATTACTAGAGCGATACTGAGCCTTATTATCGATTCACGAAACATACTTTTCTTTCAACCCCTTCAAATGGAGCTTCCGATAAAGAATTCCAAAAGTGGAAATAAGAATGAGTATAAGAGCAAAAACAAAATATCTGACGCCTTCCTTCACTGTTTTACTCGGAAAACTGAGCGCAGCAGGCCTCTTTTCTTTTGCTTTAAGTCCCGCAAGAATCTGGTCTCTTGAAATTTATTTTTTTATGTTCTGGGCGAAAATGAGATTGTCACTATTTTGTTGCACGACTGCATCATCTAAGAACTCTGAGTCGCCTATCAAAAACAGCCTGCCCGATTTCCCTTTCTTTTTGACTTCTGCAGCAGCTGCAAGAGTAAACATTTTCAGCCTTGATGAATAAGCATCAAAATTCTGATCAGGTTCAAGCAGGAAAAAGCCTTTTTGCGAAGCAGCCTGAGATGAAGTTTTCAAAACCGGAAAAACTTTTGAATCTTCAAGGCTTTGAGTATTTACTGACGAAGGCCATAAGAGTAAAAATCTTCCTCTTTCCTGAATAATTTCTGCACTCTTATCTGAGTTTTCGACTGATGGTATAACCCAGAAAGGATAAGGAATTATGTACTGGTTTTCTGACCCAACCACGACGCTTTCGTGATTTTTGAGATCCAGAACAACATCAGAAGAAAGTGTTAATCCAAAATAGCCGGTAATTTCGTTTATATTTAAACCAGCTTCCTGCCCCTGCATTGTGCTCCATTCAACTCGAACAGGATCAGCGGCGATAAATGCTGAACCTCCATTTTCGATATACTTTCTTATCCTTTGAATAGATTCTTTTTCAAGTGCTGTGAGAGGCCCTGCCAGGATTAAAACATCAAATTTACCGAGATCTTCGTCTTTCTTAGATGCTACAACCTCTTCAACCTCATACTGCCGTTCGAGAATTGAGGAAAAAAGCGTAATGCCTGAAGCCGGAGTTTTTGCACCTGCGTCTGTAACTACTCCAATTCTTTTCTTCTCTTTTCTGGTCAGACTGTAAAGTGCTGAGGAGAGCTTTAATTCGAAATCGCCTGAACTTCCGACAGCAGGAATAATTTCACTTTTACCTCCATAAAGAACAACAACACCGAAATAACCTTCTTTTACTTTATATTCCTCTTCAGAGATAACATTGAACTGAATTGGCGGAATTCCGTAGTTGCTCGCTTCAATTTTTGCTTTCGGATTTACGTCCGGCTGAAGATAGTTGATCTCAATTTTTCCACGGCTGGCTCTTCTGTATTCAGAGAGGATGTCTCTGACATCGGAATATATGTTCTGAACCTGTGCGGGCAGTTCTCTTGAAGCATAAACTTTGATTACTGCTTTTCCGTCAATTGCTGAAATAATTTTCTCGGTCGAGTCTGTGAGCGTAAAAAGTTTCTCCCTGGTTAAATCTAATTTAAAACTCAACTTTGCAGCCAGTGAAATGCCTGTGATTAATATCATAATTGCAAGCAACCACAGCGTAATGTACTCAATTTTTTGCTTTTTCTTAACGGCATACTGTCTCATAAGCAGAAGAGAAGCAGCATAAGCAAAGAACCAGCTGAATATGATAAAGTAGAAAACTCCTGAGGCATCGATAACGCCCCGGGAAAGATTTTTGAAGTGATACACAGGGGATAGAAATTCAGCTATTCCCCTTAAAGATGCAGGCAGCGCCATCAGAATAAAATCAGCAGATAAAAGATATAGAGCGAGCAGTAGGATAACCGAGGTAAGAAAGGAAGTATACTGATTTCTGGTTGCCGAAGATGCAAAAATTGAAACAGCTATGATAAAAAGCGCAATAAGATTGAGCCCTACAAACTGACCTATGACTTTACCCGGATCGAAGTAGCCAAATGGTGAAAGAGCTGCAGGCGCGAGAAGAAAGAATGCATTACTCATCAAGACAATTAAGAAAACAGCTGTCAGTTTTGCTTTAATTATTATCTGCTCCTTCAGAGGATTCGCAAGAAGAGCTTCATAAGTTCCTTTCTTCTTTTCCTCAGATATCTGGCGCATCGTAAGAGCCGGGACAAAAATCAAAAGTGCCCAGGAAAGTGTGTCAAACAGGCTGCGGGTATCAGCAGTTGAACTGAGATAAACCGATCTGAAATACAGATAGAGCGGAATTAGCAGGTATCCGATAACAACAGCATAAAATGCCGGACTCGAAAGATACGCGTTTATCTCGTATCTGATAATCGCAAATATATCATTAAGATTTTTC
>FWPV01015617.1_pt1 | contig 10875 bp, 11 predicted proteins | sample 2228371 | NCBI WGS metagenome assembly FWPV01 (sample SAMEA103939776, study PRJEB20133) | metagenome | reverse complement strand
CTCCTTCTCTATTTTACCCTGACCCTGCCAGACTTTCCTAATTCTCCTAACCTAAAGTGTCCAACGTCAGGGGTTCAGTCCAGGGTTAAAAAACCTTTCTAACAGAACTCTAACACTCCTCTAGCATTCCTCTAACACAGCTTAGTTTACCTTTTAATATTAGTAGAGGGGAGGCTGCTTATATCACAACACAACCATTAGGGCGTAGAAAGGAGGTGTGAAGATGGCAGTTTCAGTCAAGATCGGTGAAGTCCAGTCTGAAATGACAGCTGATGTTAAGCAGACCGATAACCTAAAGGTCCTGCTGAGAATTGACTGGACGGACAAGATGAAAGAAGTCACCTTCAAACCTTCTGAAGACTTAAAGAAAGGTGATAAGGTAAAGATCACCATTGAAAAAGTGTAGACATAATGAGAGGGCAGGGGGTGGTTGTGGCTAGAAAGAGCAGCCTCCCCTGCGCAAATCAAATACAAAGGAGGCTGAGATGGCGACTAAGACTGAAATGATGACCAAGCTACAACCCTTGAGCAACAGGGTTATAGTCAGACCAATCAAGCGGGATGAGATGACCAAAGGCGGTATTATCCTGCCTGATACAGCCAAGGAGAAGCCCCAAGAAGGCACAGTTATTGCTGTAGGACCAGGCAGATTGAATGACAAAGGTGAAAGGATAGCTATAGACCTCAAGGTCGGCGATACAGTTATTTACGCCAAGTATGCCGGCACCGAGATCAAGGAAGATGATGAGGAACTTATTATTCTCAGAGAAGATGATGTCCTAGCTAGGAAGCCCAAAGGGGGCTAACAAAGCCAAAAAGCAAAATCTATAAATAAGGAGGTAACTGGAGATGGCAAAGCAAATCTTATATGGTGAAGAAGCAAGGCGAGCCTTGAAGAGAGGCATTGATGCTTTAGCTGACGCAGTCAAAGTAACACTCGGACCACGGGGACGCCCTGTAGCACTGGACAAGAAGTTTGGCCCCCCAACTGTACTCAATGACGGCGTCTCCATAGCCAAGGACATTGAGCTTCCCGACCACTTTGAGAATATGGGAGCACAACTGCTCAAGGAAGCAGCCACCAAGACCAATGATAAGTGTGGCGATGGTACCACTACAGCCACAGTTCTGGCTCAGGCTATCATAAGCGAGGGCTTCAAAAACATCGCCGCTGGAGCTGATGCCATGGCATTGAAGCGTGGTATCGAAAAGGGGGTCAGTGTTCTGGTGGATGAACTGAAAAAGTCGGCTATCCCGGTAACTACAAAGGAACAGGTAGCACAGGTAGCGACCATTTCGGCAGCCGATGCTGAGATAGGAAATCTTATCGCTGAAGTCATGGACCGTGTAGGTAAGGATGGTGTGATTACAGTAGAGGAGTCCAAAGGATTGAAATACGAGACTGAATATGTCGAGGGGATGGAGTTCGACCGTGGCTACATTAGTCCTTACTTCATTACTAACCCCGAGCTTATGAAAACGGAGATTGAGGACCCTTACATACTGATTACAGACAAAAAGATTTCAGCTATAGCTGACCTCTTGCCCATCCTGGAGAAAGTGCTTCAAGTCTCCAAGAACCTAGTGGTCATCGCCGAAGATGTAGAAGGCGAAGCCCTAGCCACTTTGGTGGTCAACAAACTGAAGGGAACACTCAACTGCTTAGCCGTCAAAGCACCAGGCTTCGGTGACAGACGGAAAGCGATGCTGGAGGATATCGCCATACTGACTGGAGGAAAAGTTATCTCCGAAGAGGTAGGCAGAAAACTGGATTCTGCGACAATAGCAGACTTAGGCAGAGCTCGAAAGGTGGTTGCTGACAAAGACAATACTACAATTGTCGAAGGGAAAGGGTCGGAGGATGCCATCAAGGCACGAATCAAACAAATTAAGGCACAAATAGAGGAGACCACCTCAGACTATGATAAGGAAAAATTACAGGAAAGGTTAGCTAAGTTAGCTGGCGGTGTGGCTGTCATCAAGGTGGGTGCAGCTACAGAGGTAGAACTTAAAGAAAAGAAACACCGGGTCGAGGATGCCTTATCAGCCACCCGTGCCGCAGTCGAGGAGGGTATTTTACCTGGAGGTGGTGTTGCCCTGATCAATGCCTTGCCAGCTTTAAATCAGCTGAAACTGGAGGGCGACGAAGCTACCGGACTCAATATCATAAAAAGGGCTGTTGAGGAACCACTGCGATGGATTGCTATCAATGCGGGCAAAGATGGCTCAGTAGTGGTAGACAAAGTAAAGCAGAGCCCTCGCGGTGTGGGCTATGATGCTATTGCTGATGATTTCGGTGATATGGTAAAGAAGGGAATCATCGATCCTCTAAAAGTAACTAGGACAGGCCTAGAAAATGCTGCTAGTATAGCCAATATGATCTTAACCACGGAGTCCTTAGTGACAGATATCCCTGAAAAAGAGAAGGCGCCGGCGTCTACCGTACCCGAATATTAACGACTACGACAAGCATCTGGTAAATGGAGCAATGATGCAAAGGTAGCTACTTCAACTTTTTATAGGGTGACAAGCAGTGGTGGCTAAGATTCAAAGTTCAGCGGAGAGGTGACGAATGCCAATTTACCAGTACCGTTGCCAGGAGTGTGGATTCGAATTTGAGCTGTTAGCTCGCACTTTTGATTCAGCCACCATCACATGCACCTCATGCCATAGTGCTAATGTAAAGAGATGTTTGTCTCCACCATTGGTAAGGATTGGCAAGAGTTCTGAACCCACAACTGAATTTTCTGCCAAAGACGCTGAAATCAATTACTATAAAAAAAGAAAAGACTTTGAAAAGGCAGCTAAGGCAGCAGAGAAGGCAGGAAAGAGCGACTGGGAAGTAAAAGACCTATATCGCAAAGCGGGCAGGAAAACATAGAAACATGCCCGGAGCCTAAATATTATATCGGCACCGTCAAACCGCTAGCGATAGGTGCCTGGTTTCAAAATGTAGCTTTGGCCCGGTTTTAATACGTTCACTTCCACTTTTGAGTTAGCTTGCTGGGCTAACTTCACAAATTGGTCAGCGCTAGGAGCTAGATTGGGAAAGGTGCCGAAATACATTGGTATGACCTTGGCTGGCCTCAGCAGTCTTAAGCTTTGGCTCGCCTGATAAGCGTCCATGGTAGAGACACCACCTATCGGTAGTAAGGCAACATGTATCGGATAGATGCTCCCGTAGACTTGCATATCTGCCGAGATACCTGTATTCCCAGCGTGGTAAATAGTAGCTCCACCAGGAAACCTAATTATATAGCCGGTGGGGATGCCAATTTCCGATGAATGTAGAGCTCCAGTCATTGCTATTCTAATCCCTTCAATCGACACCTCATTACCCATATTTATACCAGAGCCCTCAAAGAGAATGTTCTCCCGAGATAATCCCTCTGCTCGAAGCTTAGCCGCAATCTCAGGTGTCGTTACCACCTTCGCACCGGTAGCCTTGGCAATTGCAACTGTATCCCCCACATGTTCAGGACCACCATCACTGATCAGAATTATGTCAACAGGATAAATGTCCTTCACACCAATTGGACACTGCGGGTTTCCACTTATCCAAGGATCGATCACTACGTTCTTTGTCTGGCACGTTAGCTTGAAAGCAGTGTGACCTAACCAAGTTATTGAGACCGGAATTTCCACTGGTGGCTTTTCCATGGCTGGAAGAGTGTCTGCCGGCACAGGACTTCTCTGCAGGCTGGTACAAACAATGACGGTGAGACTTATAAGCCACAGAACAATAATAGCAAAGACGGGTAGCCATATCTTTCTGTTTGTCGCCCAATTCACTGTTTTTTCTCCTCTCTAAGCTCCCGGTTCCAAAGGCAGGAATCGCTCCCACGCCCTGCCAGGGCTTTATAGAAAGTTTAATATAAGTCAGCAAACCTTTGCAATAGCTATATTGTGCTATTGACAATTGCCTTTGGAATAGTTTATCGTTATACAAAATATAAAAGGGAGGTAAAAATGCAAGCATACTGCATGAAGTGTCGCACCAAGAGGGAAATGAAGGATGCTAAAAGCATAAGGATGAAGAACGGCAAACCAGCGACCCAGGGCTCATGTCCCGTATGTGGAACCAAGATGTTCAGAATTGGTAAAAGCTAAGGTGTAGTAGACTCATGTGTGCATAGCTGGGCATCTCAAAACAATAGATGCCCAGCTTATTACCTCAGTGTCTTTAGCCTAGCGTTCTCATGTTTTAATACCTCAACCTTTAGCCTTGGAGGCATCTCTGGCTGCTCCTTTCCCTGTAATTTACCCTTCTTCTTAGCAGGAGCAAGCCTCGACGTGTCCATTACTTACTGCCCCAAAAGTGTCCCATTTTTGCTGACGATCTATGCTTGACATACGTCGGTGTGTTGTTATACTTTACACAAGCAGCCATGGTATAAAAGTACTTTCATTTTATAAATAACGAAGACATGAAGATACAACAGAGACAAATTCATGTAAGAATTCCAGAAGAGCTTTACAGGAGGTTAAAGGTGAGATGTGTATATGAAAACACATCTGTCCAAGATTACGTCCTAAAAGTTATAGCACGAAGCATGGGGCAGAATTCTGCCGGTGAGGGGTCAGTTCTGATTGTAGAGGACGAGGCAGTTGTGCGGGAGGCACTCAGGGACTGGCTTAAGGATATCTATCAGGTGGCAACTGCTGAGACGGGTGAAGAAGCACTGGATTTGATAGAGAAACAGGACTTCGATGTTCTCATTGTGGATGTGAGATTACCCGGAAAAAGCGGACTCCAGGTGCTGAGTGAGGTAAGGGAGACAAAGCCGTACATTAAATGCATCGTTATAACAGCCTATCCTTCAGTGGAGCTTGCGGTTGAGGCAATGAAGCTGGGTGCTGTTGACTATTTAATAAAGCCAGTTGCTCCTGAACAGTTAGAGAGGCTTATGCGGGAGACTCTGGCTAAGTGCAAAATGATGAACAACAGAAAAGCATCGGATACAAAAGGATCCGGTCTTGTAGGTGATAAGGCGGCTCATCTTGGGTAAGGCGAGAACGAGCTGAGGCTATCCGGGGAACGAGAACTTAGAGTTGCCACTCTCTGGTGAAGATGAGGTGTGTTGGAATAGCGAGGCTTTAAACAAGCGTTATGGCGGTTGGTTACCGCCTATCCCAGTACAGCAATTGTGCGTACGAGTTCACACCCAAGAAATTATTGTAGAAATTTGTGGAAATTGGAGTGAACCCCTGAAACTGGACACTTTGGGTTAGGAAGGTTTGGCAGGGTCAGGATAATCTATGATGGAGGAGAGAAAGGACCTTGCCATGAGAAATCAGAGAAGTTTCAGCTTAGAATTTAAGCGCCAGGTGGTGGGGGAACTCATGAGCGGTGAAAGCCGCCCTGCCCAGCTCTGCCGCAGATATAACATCTCATCAAGCATACTTTAAGCATACTTTACCATTGGAAGAGGCAATACAGCCGGGGCAAGTTTAACAACGAGCCTACAAAAGAGAAGCTGGAACGGCTGGTAAGCCGGCTGACCCTGGAGAACGAATTCTTAAAAAGGGGCTTGCAGAACAGCATCAGCCAGTCCCAGAGAAACGGGAAATCGTCCCGCGGTGGCGATGTTTCATCAGCACTCTCCGCTGGAGGTGTAGACTTACGAAACTTGCCAGGAGAAGCTTCTATTATAAACCCAGGGCTAAAAGTCCCGACCGGACGAAGGTGGAAGCAGACTTAAAAGACCGCATTGAGGCGATCTGCCTTGAGTTTCCGCGCTACGGGTATCGGAGGGTTACTTGCCAGCTGAAGCACGAAGGATGCCAGATAAACCATAAAAAGGTGCTCAGGTTGATGCGGGAGAGTGACCTTCTTTGCCGGGTTAAGCGGGAGTGGGTAAAGACCACCAATCACCGAATGACTTTGAAAGGATATTGCTTAATCAGGAGACTAATGACCTACCCCGCCAACCTCTCCTAACCCTTTCTGTCCAATCATAGGGGTGCAGTCCAAGTTTTCTATTCAATAAAGCTGGCACTGTTGCTGAGGTTTCCTAATAGACCTGCTGCGACTCTCTGACCAAACACTCAAACTGTGACACGTAAAAAGCAACCGAGTTCAACTCAGTCATGAACAGTGCGGCTGATCAGCCGCTGTTTGTAATGTAGACCAAGAGGACTCACAGAGCCTTCCCTGATATTTGCGTTAGCTACTCGATTTACGCGGCGATTCATTTCCGCAACAGATAGACTGCGTGCCTCTCTCGAGTAATCAAGGTAGGCAAAGAAATAGCGTGTCCAGAAGAACGAGACAAATTCCATGTTAGCTGCGTCCGCCAGATTGATAACGATGTCAGTAAAACGCGCATCAAGCGGGTACCAGAAACTAAATGGGTCGCGGTTGAAAATCTTGCCATCAATTCCAGGACCTGCTGTCATCTCTTCTGGTAAAGCCTTATAGAGCCAACATTCGCCAATCGTAACTGCTTTTCCAGATTTTCGGGCTGCTTGAGCTATATCGAAAACGCGATCGAGAATAACTCCATTTTTGCCCAGAGGATAGACGTGCAAATCAACATAGTCGATACCCGGCATACACATTATGGCGTCGATATAAGCACGGCTCTCCCAACTACCCATCCCAGCGCCTACCCGAGTACCGCTGGAACGTTCAATTCCCGCCAAAGTAGAGTTAACAAACTCCACCCACGAGCTTGATGCAATTTTCAGCCCTGTCAGTGCCTCTTGAGTAGTAAGCTCCACAGTAAGCGTCAGGTAGTCCGGTCTTATCTCCTTTGAAATGAGAACTAGTTGTTCTTGCATCCCTTTGAGGAAAGATTCAGGAGTATACTTTGTCCAGTCAACTTTGACCGGAGAATAGGGAGTGCCAGAAAATATCGCACCAGTTTCGACAAGTATTTTCATGTCGCGCTTTCTACATTCACTGGCAATGTCCTTGTAAAACCTTAGGTACTCTGCTGAATGTGGAAAATCGGGCTGCAGCAAAGGGTAGTGAATAGATAGGGCAACGCCTCCAATCCCAAGCTCCCGGAGACGGTCTAACAGGATACGATTACCATCCAGCACTTGGGGCAGAAGAAGCCATTCACCGATATTACCGTTAGCGAAAGCCAGTTCAGCGGCGAAGACCGTTTTGCCCTGTTGCCAACCCCGCTTCTGATCGAGATTCCGCTCAAAACTTGTCAGCGCCTTATCAAGTTCTTGGTACAAATGGCTATATTCTTCAGGCACTGACATTTCCGGCACGCCAGTGGCTTGAACCGGCAATTGCGACTCTGGTTTTGGCGGCGTAATGGAGCAAGCGGCTAATACGAGCGCTGCTGCAGACACAAGGATAAGTCCAACTCTCGATATCATTCCTCTCAGCTTCCTCAGTATGACCAAAAAGCCTCAATGATACTTACGGATAATCAGTGATATTCATTTTACCACTTTGCAGCACTTTGGGCTGGAACACAGTATGCTGGCTCTCCATGCATAGTTCCACATTCTAGCGGATTGTTTAGCTAATCGGAGCACCATAATCCAACCAGCTTTCAAATTCTGTAAAAACAAGCCCACAAAGCAACTACTCGCTCCGGCGTTAATCCATCAAGAATCAACTGCTGGCCCTCACCGACTTCCTCATTAGGTAAACTACACATCGATAATAAGTCACATTCATCATGAGAACTAAACCCTCGACGCATTTTTTCGTTAATAAATAACAGAGATTGAAAATTCTAAAGAGGACAGAATATGAGATTAAGACAAACCTTGATACTACCCATTATGTTGGTAACTTTTCTAAGTGTGGGCTGCCAGGGGGCAGTACCTTCATTATCGGAACCACCAGCGCAAGGCTTCTTCCTGGAGGTAACAGAGCCACAGGATGAGACGGTGGTCAGTACCAGTTCAATTCGCGTCAGCGGTAGCACTTCTACAGGTGCTGAGGTGAGCATAAATGGTGAACTGATTGATGTTGATGAGCAGGGTCACTTCGCTGCCATGGTTGAGCTCGAGGAAGGACCAAATGCTATTGAAATCATTGCCACCGATTATGAAGGCAATGAAGACCACTGCATTCTGGCGGTGATTTATGCTCCGTAACCTAACTACACGGAATAGGGCTAAACTCTTCGGCGAACTCTTCGTTTATAAATAGCAAGAAAACTTATAAAGGAGGTAACGAAATGAAAAGAGCACTACGAATTATGATGGGTTCAATGTTAGTTGTTGGACTGATAGTGAGCAGCGTAGGGAGTGCTTTTGCTCAAGAACCCCCCACGAACACAGCTAACGTCTTCGGCGTGGTCATAGCTAAAGACCAAGTAAACTCAAATGAAGCTTCCCTTGAATTAAAGACAAACCGCGGAAACGTCAAAGTAAGAATAGTCGCTGATGCTCAATACAAAAATGGTAGTTTCCAGGATATGGTGGTCGGGAAAAAGGTGGCGCTAGTAGCCGATGCGGTCAATGGCATTTTTACTGCTAAGAATGTCTTGATAGTGCCTGATGAGCCGACATATAAGCATCTTGTCGGCATTATTACATCGGTCTCCGGAACTACCATTAACGTTGTTGATAAGGAAGGCGATACCTTTGCCTTCAATGCTCAGCCAGTTATCGCAGCACCGGCTACTGAAGTGAAGCCGGGACAACATGTTACTGTGGTTGTCCCCAAAGACCTAACAACAATGAAGTTTATGGCAGTGCGCATAGGTTCTGCTGCTGGTGAAGAAGCCAGAGCCAGCACCGAGATTACCTCGAGGGTAATTTGCATGAATGTCTCTCCTGAGCTGGTTAAGAAAGTATGCGTAGAGATGCCACCTGAACTAAGTCAGAGAGCCTTTATAAACATGCCACCCGAGCGGATCAAGCAAATATGGCTGAACCTGCCGCCCGAGTTAGCTAAAGAAATCTGGCTGAACCTGCCGCCTGAGTTAGTTAAAAAGATATGGCTGAGCCTGCCACCCGAATTAGTCAAAAAGATTTGGGTCGATATTCCTCCCGAGCTGGCTACAAAGGAGATTTGGCTGGATATAGAGCGGCTCAAACAAGTCTGGTTAACTATGCCTCCTCAGTTGTCTAAACAAATATACCTTAACCTACCCCCAGAGCTGGCTGAAGAGGTCTACCTGAATTTACCTCCAGAGCTAGCCAAGCAAATATGGATGAACCTGCCGCCCGAGTTAGCTAAAGAAATCTGGATAGATATGCCAGCTCCAAAAGCTATTGAGGCTCCGCTTGGCAAAGTAGAGTCAATTACAGTCAAAAATAGACCAGAAAGTAATAAACTGAAGGATAATAAAGAGAAAGGCCCCAAAAAATAGAATACTGACGTAGGACAAGAGCTAAACATAGCAATCCACAGTCGAGCCAGCGTCTAAAGATATATCGGATGAAGCACTGGCTCGCCGTGATTAAATAGATTCCAATCATTAGCTACTTGCTACCAAAGATAGTTATCTGTATGAGATATGTTGAGAAGTAAACATATAGCTATCGGCCTGTTAGTGGTGCTAACTGTCCTTGTTTCCTCTCTTCCTTGTCAGGGATGTAGAGGAGGTAAGGAACAGAAAGAGAAACCGGTGATGTTTGTGCCAAAGATGACCATCATAAAGAAAAATGTCATTGATGAGGATGAGCTAAAAAAGGAGCTAGAGCTTGTCCATCCCGTTCTTCCCGCCGGCAAACAATCTCGCTATCAGCTCTATGTAACTCCTAATGACCCCGCAGTTAGAGGATTATCTACCCAGACGAAAGGAGCCAGGGATGCTTATCAGACAGCAGTTTCGTGGATATGGGTCTCGGAGCAAACCCTTAATCATGTTCCCGAAAGGTGGCTTATGCCCCATGAGTTTCTAGCTAATACTCCGAATTATCCCAGCAACCCGATAAAGGGAAAGGCAGTTAGCGATTGTGAAGAACAGACCAACACCTTGGTTTCTTTACTTCGGGCTGAAGGCATTCGGCCAGAGGAGGTCAGGGTAGTTCTGGGAAAGGTAAAATTTGGTGATGAAGAGGGAGGACATGCTTGGGTCGAGTTAATGTTTAATGGACATTGGTTAGCTCTAGAACCTACCTCTGGACCCTATTGGGATGATGAAGTCAGAAAATTGGTCACTAGCCGAGGTGCCCCTTTTGGTTACTATGCTAGTCATACTTATCCTGTGATTCAAGTATGGGCTTACTACAATGATATTTATTACCTGGACCCGAGGGATAACTCAGGAAATGCTCCAGCCTCATGGCGCAAAGTTGCTCTGGCTAAGTAAACGATAGTGAAAGCTTCTGGTTTCCCTCTAAATTAAAACGCTGCAGGCCCAGCCATAGCCTCAATTGGATATCGCTCTTCGTATTGCACAGCAGCCCAGAAAGTGTAGCTAGCTCAGTAATCACAGAAACAGATTAAGCAAAACCATTTTCGTTATTGGCGGTAAAGTGAAATTTTTATTACAATAGAGCTATGAGGTGATGATATGAAAACAGTAAGCTACAGAATCTTACTCCGAAAAGAGCCCGAGGGTGGTTATACAGTAATGGTCCCTTCCCTACCTGGCTGTGTCACCTATGGAGGGACAATAGAAGAAGCTATGGAGATGGCAAAGGAAGCTATTGAGTTATATATAGAGAGCCTTAAAGAGCATAATGAAGAGGTACCCAGTGAGGACGGAACTTTGGAATACACCATAATGGTAAAAGCACATGCCTAAACTTCCCTCTCTTACTCCCGAGGAAATCATTAAGAGACCGTTTAGCAATGGGCAATTCGTCTTACCCTTCCCCTGGCGGGGCTTAGTTTTGCTTTTCCTGCCCTTGTTTAAGGCATTTACACTATTTCTCTAGCCGCTTTTATAGCCGTTTTTCACCTTTCTCCCAGTTTTGGGCATACTGACCCTTTGCCTAGCCAGT
>FWPV01015612.1_pt1 | contig 10876 bp, 7 predicted proteins | sample 2228371 | NCBI WGS metagenome assembly FWPV01 (sample SAMEA103939776, study PRJEB20133) | metagenome | reverse complement strand
AATCCTAATGCTTGGGAAAACTGATAATTTTTCATCAATCTTAAATATTCTCTTTTCTTTTTTATAAACTCTTTTTTAAATTCTAAAATTACTTTTAATTTTTGATTTTTATTTTTTATTTCTGATTTTTGATTATTAATATTAATATTAATAAATCTTCCCATGTTCCAAATTTTATTACAAAAATTTCTCATCCCGATAACTTTTTCTTCATAAAAGGCAATATCATTTCCTTCTTTTGTCCCGAAAACTAAAGCCATTCTTAAAGCATCGGCTCCATACTTATCTATCATCTCCATTGGATTTATCACATTGCCTTTACTTTTACTCATTTTTTGACCATGTCGATCGCGTACTAATCCATGCAAAAACACATTAGTAAAAGGAGGTTTTTTAGTAAAAAAATAACCTAACATAATCATTCTCGCCACCCACCACGGTAAAATATCATAACCAGTCTCCATTATTGTTGTTGGATAAAAATAATTAAAGTAATTGTTCTTTTCATTCGATAAACTCAATAGCGTAGCATAGGGCCATTGACCAGAAGAAAACCAGGTATCAAAAGTATCATCATCTTGTCTAATGTTTTTACTTTGACAATATTGACAAGCTTTAGGTTTGTTAATATCTACAAACCATTTCTGACAATCTTGACAATAATAAGCGGGTATTTTTATTCCCCAAACAATTTGCCGACTAATATTCCAATCTTTAAAATTGTCATACCACCAAAGTAATATTTTTTTAAAACGTTTTGGATATATTTTTATTTTTTCTTCAATAACTAATTTTTTTGCTTTTTCTGCTAAAGACCTAATTTTTATAAACCATTGTTCTTTTGGTAAAGGTTCTAAAACATTTCCACATTTATAACAACAACCAACTCTGTTTTGATAACTTTCATCAGTTTTTGATATTAAATTTTCTTTTTTTAAATCTTCAACTATTTTTTTTCTTGCTTCTTTTACATATAAATCTTGATATTGAGGAAATAAAGAACTAATCTTCCCACTAAACTCAATCGCTTGAATAATTTCTAAATTATGTCTTTTTGCCACCTCAAAATCATTAAAATCATGAGCCGGCGTAATCTTAACTACTCCGGTGGCAAATTTTTTATCAACCATTTCATCAGCGATTACTTTAATCTTTCTTTTAATTAATGGAACAAACACTTCCTGACCAATAAAATCTTTATATCTCTTATCTTTTGGATTAACTGCTAAAGCAGTATCACCTAATAAAGTTTCTGGTCTTGTTGTTGCCACTTCTAAAAATTCAGTATTGTTTTTTGAATTAACTAAATAATATTTAAGATAATATAAAGGACTATTTTTTTCTTTATAAACAACTTCTAAATCAGAAAAAGAAGTACCGCAAAAAGTACAATAGTTAATTAATTTTTTTTCTCGATAAATTAATTTTTCTTGATAAAGTTTTTCAAAAGTTTGATAAACAATCTTTATAATATCTTCATCTAAAGTAAATTTTTTCTTTGACCAATCTAAGGCAAAGCCAAGTTTTTTTAATTGACTTTCCATATTGTCTCGATTTTTCATCACAAAATCCCAAATCATCTGATAAAACTCATTTCTTTGATAATCGATTCGACTTTTTCCTTGTTTTTTCAAATGCTTTTCAAAAACAAACTGAGTTTCAAAACCAGCATGATCTGCGCCTGGCAACCATAAACATTCATCTCCAATTAATTTATGAAAACGAATCATAATATCTTCATAAACATACATTGCATGACCTAAATGCAAATCAGCATTAGCATTTGGCGGTGGTAAGATAATCACAAATGGTTTCTTTTTTTTATTAATTTGACCATAAAAATAATTATTTTCTTCCCAAAAACGATAAATATTTTCCTCAAAATTCTTTGGATTATATTTTGGCTCCATATTTAAATATTATATAATATTTTCTTATGAACTGGTTGATTCCGGTATTAATTTTTTACTTTTATTTATTTTTTTTAGGATTAATTTTTTTTCCTATTACAAAAAAACTTTTTTCTCGATTTAATTTTGATTTAGGTTATCCTTTTGCAAAAACCATTGGAATTATTTTAACATCATATTCAATATATTTACTAGGAACGCTTAAACTTATTCATTTTGAAAAAATTAATCTAATCTTAATATTGTTTTTATTTTTTATTGTTAATTTTTTTATCTTTAAACTAAAAATCAAAAAAATAAATTTTTCAAAATTATCAATAGTTATTATTGAAGAAACCTTATTTTTTTTGAGTTTTATTTTTTGGTCTTTTGTTAGATCGCAAGAACCTTCTATTCAAAGTTTAGAAAAATTTATGGACTTTGGTTTTATTAACTCGATTCTAAGAACTAAATTTTTTCCGCCGGCTGATATCTGGTATCCACCTGAACCAATAAATTATTATTATTTTGGTCATTTAACTGGCGCTACTTTAATTAAACTCACCTCTATCACACCAACTATTGGTTATAATCTGATCTTGGCCAATATTTTTGCTTTAGGAATAACCCAAATTTTTTCTTTAGTTTGTAATATTATTTTTTATTTTTTTAAAAAAATTAATTACTTAAATTTAATTATTTATGGTTTAATTGGTGCTTTTATTGTCAACTTAGGAGGCAATCTACATACAATTTATCTTTTCACAAAAGGTTATCCTAATGATAATCCTATTCCTTTTTGGAAGATCTTATCAGGCTATAATCCGCAAACTTATTGGTATCCCAATGCTACTAGATTTATACCATATACAATACATGAATTTCCTTCTTATTCTTATGTAGTTGCCGACCTTCACGGTCATGTTTTTGATATTCCTTTTGTTATATTAGCTTTTGCTCTATTATTTTTACTTTTTACTTATAAAGAAAAAATTACTGATTTTATTAAATTAAAAATTAATTTGCTTAAAAAAAATTTAATTTTAAATATTAACCGATATTATCTTTTCTTAACAACTATCTTAGGATTTCTTATCTCTGTTTATTATATGACCAATGCTTTTGATGGTCCAATTTATATCTTGTTAACTTTATTTATATTTATTTTTATCTTTAATTTATCTACTAATTTTTTCTTTTATTTTTTTCTATTAATAATTTCTTTTTTAATTTTTAATCTTCCTTTTTCTAGCCACTTTCAACCTTTTGTTTCAGGAATAGGTGTTAATTGCAGTCCAGATTTCTTAACAAAAATTGGTAAATTAGGTCCTTTTTTATTTGAAACTGGCAACTGTCAAGTTTCTCCAATATGGATGCTTTTAGTTTTATGGGGATTTTTTTGGTTAAATTTTATTATTTTTTTAATTCTTATTTATAAAAACTTAATTAACATTAATATCAATTTAAAAACTTTTCTAATTCTAATATTTTCTTTTGGAACATTGTTAATAATAATTCCTGAATTTTTCTATATTAAAGACATCTATCCTCAACATTTCCGCGCTAATACAATGTTTAAACTTGGCTATCAAGCTTTTATAATGATGGGAATTACTTCAACTATTACCTTATTTTTAATTAAAAACATTAAGAAAAAACTTCTAAAATTTTCTTTTCTTTTAGTTTATTTTCCATTTTTAATTTTAGTGATTATATATCCATATTATGCTATTCCTTCTTATTATGGTAAATTAGATAAAACTCCGAATTTAGACGGTTCAAATTGGTTAAAAACCTTTCGACCTGAAGACAAAGAAATTATTGATTATTTGAATAATAATATTCAAGGTCAACCAGTAATTCTTGAGGCTCAAGGAGATTCATATACAGATTACGAAAGAATCTCGGCTTTTACTGGTTTACCAACAGTGGCTGGCTGGTGGGTGCATGAGTGGTTATGGAGAGGTAGTCCCGATTATATTGGTCAAAGAATACCAGATGTTGTGAATATTTATGAATCTAAAGATATAACCCTAACAAAGAAATTAATTAAAAAATACAACATTAAATATGTTATTATCTCTCGATTAGAAAAAGAAAAATATCCTAACTTAAATAAAGAAAAATTTTTCCAATTAGGTAAGCTTATCTTTCAATCTTCTAATGGTTTTGGAGCGATATATAAATTAAACTAGATTCCTTCTTGACAAAGTAAAAATTTTCTGCTAATTTTTATATCGAGCATTACTACTCGTCGTCCCCTAATACGAGCGGTAGTGATGCTCTTATTTTTTTATAAATGATATAAACTCACTGGAATCTTTAAATTCTTTTTAGCAATTTTTGTTAATTCATTAGCAACAAATCTAATAAAATCTTTTCTTGAAGTATTTTTTGGACTATAAAATACTTTTTTATCTTTATTTGATAATAAAAACTGCTTCATAATCCAATGATAAAATAAAAAAAAATATTTGTCAAGTCCTATAGATTATTTATTATCTACTATAAGATAACCTATAGTTTATAAATAATAAAACATATTATTATATCGCTCTTTTTTAAATTATCCAAACTGTGTGGATAACTTTAAAAAGTAAAAATAGAACTTTGGGCATTGAACCTTAAACTTTAAACATCAAATTTCTAACATCTAACTTTAAACTTTATGAACTTTATAAACTTTATAAACCCTAAACTAGATCAAAGATCAATTCATGACAAGCTTTCTAACTTTCAAACATTCCAACCTTTCAACGTCAACTATTGCTAGATTGTTGAATTGCTTAAAAAGTTGTCATCCTGAGGTGCCATAGGCACCGAAGGATCCCCTTGTAGGTATTATGTTATGTTGAACGAAACGAAATATTCTATTGGGATTCTTCAGCACCTGAAGCGCCTCAGAATGACAAGGGGAATGTTTAGAAAGACAAGAAAAATGTTTAGAATAACAAAAAGATGTTCAAGTTGACAAAAGTATAATTTTTAATTTTAAATTTTTAATTGTTTTTAGATTTTAATATGTGGTTTTTAATTTTTAATTTTAAATTTTTAATTTTTAATTTTTTTAACCCGTAACAGGTATCACGCAACTTATAACACTTTTTCAACTAATTTTAATCATCTACTTTTATGCTAAAATATCATATTTATGAATCAAGTCCGTAACTTTGCTATTATCGCTCACGTTGATCATGGTAAATCAACCTTAGCCGACCGGTTTTTAGAAATTACCGGACTGATTGAAAAAAATCATCATGAAGAACAACTTTTAGACCGTAATCCTATCTCAAGAGAACGGGGAATTACCATCAAATTAGCACCAGTTCGCATGACCTATCAATTTAACTCAACTCAATACATATTAAATTTAATTGACACTCCCGGTCATGTTGATTTTTCCTATGAGGTTGATCGTACTTTAGCTTGCGTTGAAGGAGTAATTCTTTTAGTTGACGCTACTCAAGGTATTCAGGCGCAAACTATTGCCAATACTTATAAAGCAATTGAAAAAAATTTGGTAATTATTCCGGTAATAAATAAAATCGATCTCCCTAATGCTGAAATAGAAAAAACCAAAAAACAACTAATTGACTTTTTAGGAATCAATGAAAATGAAGTTTATTTAATCTCAGCAAAAACTGGCCAGGGTATTGAACAACTATTAAAAGCTGTTGTCGAAAAAATCCCCTCACCAAAAAATAATCAACAAAATTACAATCTAAACAACTCACAAGCGCTAATCTTTGATTCTTACTATGACTCTCACCGAGGCGTAATTGTTTTTGTACGAATTTTTAATGGCGCTTTTAAAAATAACCAAAAAGTTTTTTTAGCTAATTTAAAAACTAATTTTGAGATTAATGAGGTTGGTTATTTTTTACCTGATCTAAAACCAGCTAATATTTTAAATAACGGTGAAATCGGTTATATCATTACTAATTTAAAAGATATTCATCAAGTCGCTGTTGGCGACACCATTATTAATAAAGAAACTATTAGCTCTTTGCCCGGTTATAAAAAAATTAAACCAATGGTTTATGCCTCAATTTTTCCCACTGACACCGATGATTATCTTAATTTAAAAAAAGCTTTAGAAAAATTAAGCTTAAATGACTCTTCTTTAGATTATCAAGGTATTTATAGTCAGGCTTTAGGATCTGGTTTTCGAGTTGGTTTTTTAGGCCTGCTTCATGCCGATGTTGTCCGCGAACGCTTAGAAAGGGAGTTTAATTTAAGTTTAGTTTTAACACCACCAAAAGTTGAGTTTTTAGAATCAGAGATTAAAGGTCATAAAAAAGAACCTTGGGTAAAAATTACCATCTTAACTCCGGAAAAATACCTTGGCGATATTATGCAATTAATGCTTCAATATCGAGCAATTTTCTTAACTATGGATAATAAAAATCAAATAATTTTAACTTATGAAATACCAATGGCAGAGATGATTACTGATTTTTTTGATAGATTAAAGAGTGTTTCCTCTGGTTATGCTTCATTAGATTGGGAGTTAATTGGTTATCGCGATGTTAAAGCCGATGAATTAAAGATCTTAATTAATAACCAAGAAGTAGAGGAGTTTTCTGAAATTGTTGTTGAAGAAAAAAGTTATCAGCGGGGAAATTTTTTAATTAATAGGCTTAAAGAATTAATTCCTCGCCAACAATTTGAGGTAAAAATTCAAGCTGGCTATAAAGGAAAAATCATTGCCTCAACCCGAATTGCTCCTTACAAAAAAAATGTTTTAATTAAATCCGGCAAAGTTTTAGGCACTGGCGATGTTGGTCGAAAGAAAAAACTTTTGGAAAAACAAAAAGAGGGAAAAAAGAAAATGAAAATGGTTGGTAAAGTCGAAATTCCCAAAGAAGCGTTTATTAAGATTTATAAGAACAATTAAGTATAGAAAGTAAAACTTGGAACATTAAAATATTGTTAAATGATTAAATTATTAAATTATTTTTAACTTGAAACTCGAAACTCGTAACTAATTTATTTAATTTTTAATTGTTGATTTTTAATTGTAATTTTTTCCTCCGATTCAAAGGATTTAATTTTTACCGAGGTGTCATTTAATACAAGGTAACCTTGAACCGTTCCGCCATAAGCGGATCTAATTCATGAGTTAATTTTTAATTATTTTAACTTATAGCTAGCAGCTTTCATTTATTAACACTTCAACTTTTCAACTTTCAAAGTTTTTCACATTTCAACTTTTCAACTATTTTTATTTTTTGTTATAATAAAAAAATGCTTGAAAAGATTAAAAATTTTTTTAGCCAACTCAAAAGACGCTTGCTTCTTTTTTTAGCAGTTTTAGGTCCAGGGATAATTACTGCTGTTGCCGACAATGACGCCGGTGGTGTTGCTACTTACACAGTTGGTGCTGCCAAATACGGAATGAACTCCCAGTTTTTAATTATTCCTATTACCTTAGTTTTGGCAATCACTCAAGAGATTGGCACACGAATTGCTATTGTTGCTAAAAAAGGTTTAGGTGATTTAATTAGAGAACGTTATGGAGTGACAATTTCTTTATTATTTTTCTTGTTTTATTTTCTTGTTAATCAAGGAGTAGTTTTACAAAACATCTCAGGATTAAAAGCTGCCTTACAAATTTTTAACTTTCCTTGGCAACTATCCTTAATTATTATCTGTTTCATTCTTATTTTAACTGTAATTAAGTTTGATTACAAAAAAACTCAAAGAATCTTTTTATTTATGATTTTCTTTTATGTTTCCTATATTATCTCTGCTTTATTAGCTAAACCTAACTGGAAAGAAGCTTTATGGCAGAGTTTAGTTATTCCTGAAAGAGAATACTGGTTTGATTTAAATTATTGGTTTGCTAATATTGCTATTTTAGGAACTACTATTACTGCTTGGGGACAGTTTTTTGTTCATTCTTATGTAATTGATAAAAAACTAGACATTCAACATTTAAAATTAGAGAATTTAGAGGTTTATATCGGCGCTTTTATTACTAATTTTTTCTCTTGGATGATGGCATTAGCAGTCACTTATACATTATTTATCAATGGAATTAATAATGTTGATGGATTTTCCGCTGGTTTGGCAATGAAACCTTTTGCTGGTGAATTAGCTTCAGTTTTATTTGGTGTTGGTCTTTTTGGCGCTTCAATTTTAGGATTAACTATTGTTCCTTTAGCGACTGCTTATGTTTTTTCTGAGATGTTTGGTTATGAAGGTTCGCTTGATGCCGATTTTAAAAAAGGACGATTATTTTATAGTTTTTTTATAATTCAAATTTTTTTCGGCTTAATAATTGCTCTTTTTCCTAAAATTAATCTTTTTGATATTACTTTGTATGCTGACTTTTTAAATAGCGTCATGCTACCATTTATTTTTTATTTTTTAATTAAATTTGCTTCAGATGAAGAGGTAATGGGAAAATATGTAGTGACCGGTTGGAAAAAAATTTCTATTTTAGTCGCCGCTGCAGTTATTACCTTTGCCGTTGTCATCACTCTTCTAGGAAAAATACTGAATATAGGATAAATAAAATACAATCAAAAATTAAAAATTTAAAATTTAAATTAGTTACTGTTGCGGATTACGAGTTACTTATTAGTCGTTACTAGTTACGGGTTGCGCGTTACGCTTTAAAAACAATTTAACCATTTAACAATTTAACAATTAAAAAATAATTGACGTTTGATGCTTGATGTTTGAAGTTTGATAATGAAGCTTGATGTTTTAAATATTTTAAAACTAACTACTAGCTACTAAAAACTAAAAACTATCTTTAATGTCTCATGTTTCATGTTTTATAATCTCAGACAATATCTCCAAACTCCTTTTCCAATTTTTTAAAAATAGTTTTTACTATCAAAAAAAATAATATTGAGATTATTAAAGCCAAACCAAGACTGGTAAAATTAGGATAAGTGCCTCCTAATAGAACTTGCCGATAGCCATTAATAATTACTGCCATTGGATTAAGTTTAAAAATAAATCGATATTTTTCTGGAAAAAACTCAGTTGCGTAAATTACTGGGGTGGCATAAAACCATAAGGTTAAAATTAGATTAAATAAATACTGAATGTCGCGATAAAAAAGATTTAGCGCTGACAAAATTAAACCTAAAGAATAAGTAAATAAAAACTGAATAAAAAATATTGGAATAAATAGAAAAATAAAATAAGTAAACTGAACTTTAAAATAAATCATTAAAAGAAAAAATATGATAGCTGATAGAAAAAAATCAAAAGCTTTAGCAAAGATTGTTGATAAAACTAAAATCTCTCTTGGAAAATAAATTTTTTTAATTAATGACGAATTTTCAACAAAGACGCTCATTGATGAAGAAATAGAAGATACAAAAAATGTCCAAGGTAAAAGGCCAGCGTAAAGAAAAATTGGATAAGGAACACCCAAATTTTCAATTCTTAAAATATTAGAAAAAACAAAGCTCATTATAAGCATTTGAAAAAATGGATTTAATACTACCCAAAAAAATCCTAAAAAAGATTGCTTGTATCTTGCTTTAATTTCTCGCAAAGTTAGTTTTTTTATTAATGAAAAAAAATTTATCATATTTTTAATTAAAAATTAAAAATTTAAAATCTAAAATATCAATTTAAGATTAAAAATTATTTATTTTTTAATGTTTTAATACTAGTTGCTAATATTTAGATAACTCTTTTAATTCTTTTAAAAATTCTTCTATTGTTTTATTATCTAATTTATTAGTATCTCTTAAAATTGCTAAAGAAAATTTGGACTCATTAGTGGATTTTAAAGAATGATTTAAAAAATTAACAAATTCTTTTTTACTACTTGAATTTATTGCTTCAACATAATTCGCCCCAATACTGGCGCCGCTTCTAATTAATTGATCTTTAACCGTTCTTGATATTGTGTCTTTATCGGATAAATCATTAATAGTCTTTAATAATTTAATAATAAATTTATAAATTCTTATCTTTAGCTCATCTCTAAATTTTAGATTATTCATTATCTAATTTAATTTTAAATTTTTAATTGTAATTTTTAATTTTGAATTTTAAATTTTTAATTATTTAAATATTTCTCTATTCCTTTTTCAACATTACCATCATACTCAACCTTTCCATCTTTTAAATAAATTACTCGGTTACAAAATTTTTTAATATTTTCCATTGAATGACTGACAAAAATAATTGTTGCTCCTTGTTTTTTAAACTCTTCCATCTTTGCTAAACACTTATTTTGAAAAGCCATATCACCAACTGCCAAAATTTCATCAATTAATAATATCTCTGGCTTAGTAAAAACTGCCACAGAAAAAGCTAATCGCATATACATTCCTGATGAATAATATTTAACTGGAGTATAAATAAAATTCATGGGAATTTCTGAAAAATCAACAATTTCTTTAAATTTATCAACTAAATATGCCTCATCCATTCCCAATATCACACCGTTTAAAAAGATATTTTCTTTTCCGGTTAATTCCGGATGAAAACCAGCGCCTAACTCAATTAAAGGAGTGACTTTTCCTTTAACGCTAACTTGTCCTGAAGTCGGAAAAGAAACGCCGGCAATCAACTTTAAAAAAGTCGATTTTCCCGCACCGTTTCGACCAATAACACCAACCGATTCACCTTTTTTAATTGATAAATTAATATTTTTTAAGGCATGGATGCGCTCCAAAGTTTTTTGTCTTTTAAAAACCGCCTGGACAAGTTCTTTTAAGGTTTTTTGATGCTGAAAATAAAAGTACTTTTCAACTTTTTCAAAAATAACAATATCCATGATTTAATTATAAAACATAAAACAAGAAACATAAAACTTAGAACGTAGAACTTGGAACGTGGAACGTAAAAAATATTGTTAAATGGTTAAATTGCTAAATTGTTTTTAACTCAAAACTCGAAACTCATAACTAACTATATTTAATTTTTAATTGCTGATTTTAAATTGTAATTTTAAATTTTAAATTTTTAATTTTTAATTATTTTTGTGGTTTTTAATTTTTAATTTTAAA
>FWPV01015611.1_pt1 | contig 10876 bp, 7 predicted proteins | sample 2228371 | NCBI WGS metagenome assembly FWPV01 (sample SAMEA103939776, study PRJEB20133) | metagenome | reverse complement strand
AATGCGCGAACTGCGCGCCCTGCTTGCCGACCTGCCCCTGGAATTGATCACCCCCTCGCAGCGCGGACTTAACCTGCAAGTGCAAGAAACCGGACACACCTACGCCGAAAACGCCGCCCTCAAAGCGTTAGCCTACGCTAAGGCGGCGGGGCTGCCCGCTCTGGCGGACGACTCTGGTCTGGAGGTAGATGCGCTCGATGGCGCGCCAGGGCTGCATTCGGCGCGTTATCACCCCCGTCCTGGGGCCAGCGACGCCGACCGGCGCGCCTACCTGCTTCAAAACCTGCAAGGCTTTCCGCGTCCCTGGACGGCCCGCTTCCACGCCACCATTGCCATTGCGCTGCCCAATGGCGCGCTGCATTTTGCCGAGGGTTACTGCCCTGGCGAAATTATTCCCCAAGAGCGTGGTACAGGCGGTTTTGGTTACGACCCAATCTTCTTGCTCCCTGACCTGGGGCTGACCATGGCAGAATTGAGTATGGAACAAAAAAACCGCCTTAGCCATCGGGCCAGGGCGGTGCGCAATGCCATAGAGACGTTAAAGCAAATCTTTGAATGCTAACTGCCGGGTTGATAATCTATGCTGCGAATGAATGTTGCCAGCGCGGCGGCCACGGCGTGCGGGTGTTCCAGCATAAGCATATGGCCGGCGTCGTAAATGACTTCTAGCCGCGCATTGGGCATTTGCGCGGCCAGGTACTCGGAATAACGCAACGGGGTCATTTTATCTAACCCGCCACACATCACCAGGGCAGGCACTTTAATGCGCTTCACTTTGTCGGTCAGGTCAAACGCATTACATGCCAGCAGGTCGCCATAAAACACGGCCGGGCGTGTTTCGGTCATGCGTTGCGCTACCAGGTCTTTCAGGCTGGCATCGGTTGTGGGCGCAAAAGACCACGCGATGACCATCTGAATAGCGGTCTGAAACGTGCCCGGGTTGGCAGCCACTTCCAATAGCGCATCCGAAACGCGCAGCCGCGCCCCGCTGCCAAAGATGCCCAACCCCAATGTCCGACGTGGAAAACGCAGCGCAAATGCCAGGGCCACTGCGCCGCCCATCGAGTGTCCTACCAGCACTGCTTTGGAAATCCCCATTGACTCACAAAAGTCGCGCACGCTTTGGGCGTAGTCCTCAATTGCCTGCCGCCCAATGCCCCCCGATTTGCCGTGTCCGGGCAGGTCGAGGGCAAAGATGCGCTCATTGGGCAGGCGGCGCACTTCGGCGGGCCAGGATAGGTAATTGCCGCCTGCGCCATGAATCAGGATGACCGGCGGGCGGCTGCTGAGATTTTCGTTGTGTGCAAAGTAATGCAGGTCTGAGATGATAGGCATAACGGTTAGTTTCTTGCACGGTGCAGGCGGTCGGCGGCTTCTTCGCTAAGGGGAATGAAAACCTGCACCCGTGTCCCTTTGCCTGGCGCGGAGTCAATGTTCAACAAGCCGCTTACCAGTTCGGTGCGTTCACGCAGGTTAATCATGCCCAGGCTGCCACGCCGGTCGTAGGAGCGATTGACCGATTCGACATCGAAGCCCACGCCGTCATCGGCAATTTCGAGCAGCACAATTTCTGGTTCTTTTTCCAACATGCCTAGCCGCACCCAAATGTGATTGGCCTGGGCGTGTTTACGGGCGTTGTTTACCGCTTCTTCAACGATGTAAAAAATAACGCCTTGTTTCCCCATTTCGATTTGCTCTACAGTTTTTGGGTCCACTTTCACGATCACAGTTTGCCCAAAAGTCTCTTTCATTTTTTCGGCCATGGCTTGTAGTGCGGCGGCCAGCCCCTGCGATTCGAGCACCAGCGGCCGCAGCGTAAACAACATGTGGCGAATTTCTTTGGTGGTGCGGCGCGCCAGGTCTTCAATTTTGGCTAATTCTTCGGCGGCCATGGCGGGGTCGCGTTCGAGCATGCGCCGCACCAGGTTGACGCGCATGGCGATTGCCGAAACCGATTGAGTGGGTCCATCGTGCAGGTCGCGGGCCAGTTTTTTGCGGGCTTCTTCTTGCACTTCAATCATGCGCTGTTTTTCATCCACCAGGTCCTGGTACAGGCGGGCATTCTGAATAGCGATGACCGCCTGATGCCCGATGATGTTTAGCACATCGGTGCGGTCGGGTGAAAAGTAGCCTGGTTGTGGGTGTCCGAAAATCATCACCCCATATACGCTAATGCCGCTGCGCAGCGGGAAGCAATAGACCGATTTACACGCTCTGAAGGCCACCATTTCACCAATTTCTGGGTCGGTATCTGGCTTATCGGTGAGTTTGGGCGCGCCATTTTCGATGACCTGCGCCAGCAGGCCTTCGCGCCCGGGCAAAATGCTGCGCTGATCTACCATTGGCAAGCCGCGTGATGCGCCTACAATCAGGTCGTCGCCCTGAAAGAGCATCACCGCGCTTACCAGGCGGGTATCGGGCTCGGCATCGGGGTTGCGGTTAAGCGCTTTGAGGCTGATGCTGAGGGCTTCGTCCAGCACGCGCTGGTAGTTTAGGGTTGCCGTCAGGGTTGCACTTAAGTTGTAGATGACGCGTAACCGGTCGTTTTCTACTTTTTGCTGTTTTTCGCGCGCTTCTATTTGCCTGCGCCGCATCAGACGCAGTTGTTCTATCACCTTGCGGCTGAGGAAGGCGAAAATTGCACCCAACCCCAGGGTGAGGATGACGGAGAAAACAGGCGCCCAATGGAGCAATCCCCAAGGCGCCAGCAGGGCCGTGAAGGCGATTTGCACCACGGTCATCAGACCAGACGCCAGTAATGCGCCTTTCCACTCAAAATATAACGCGCCCGATAGGATGGGCAAAATGACCACCCACCACGCCGGGCCCGCAAAGCCGCCCTGTAACATAAAAAACAAGGTGGCTGCGACCAGGTCTACCCCTAGCCCGGCTTCGCGGTGACGGTTGAAGCGCCGGTTGAGCCCGGCCAGGGTGGTGAGGGTGAGATTCCATAGCGTGAGCAGGGTCAGCAGCAAACCGGCCAGGCTGATGAGCGCGTCGCCCAGGGACAGTGAAACGGCCAGCCCCAGCACGCTCAGCCAGCGCAGCGAAACCACGAACCAGTCGGCAATAAAGGGTGAATCAGAGGTATACATGCAATTGCAATGATACTAAAAAACAGGCAGGCGCGGCTCTGCAATTGGTTGACAAATCATGCCTGCTCGCGCGACCAGCCTGCCGCGCCAATCAAAAATCCAAGCGGTATCCAAAACACAGGCAGGGCGAACGAATCGAGGCTGAAACCGTACCACATCATCGAGAACCATGCCAGAACCGAAGCGACGCCCACAAAGGCAAGCATGCGCTCTTTTTGGCTGGCCAGTTTTAGCGCCAGCCCCAGCGAGGCCAGGTAAAAGCTGAGCATAGACCAGAACCCTACCAGCCCGGTTTCTGAAAGCAGGCGGATGAACAGGTTTTTTGTGTTGGGGTACACCGTGTTCCAGGGTGAAAGCAGGCGGGTGAGTTCCAGGGTGTTGAAGCGCACCCACTCTGGGAAGTTTTGGTGCATGTATAGCCCAACGCCGCCCAGCCCCACGCCAAAGACGGGGTGTGCGGCAAATACATTCCAGCCAGAGACGAAGTAAGCCAGCCGCGGCCCGGCATAGAGCTGGTCAAACAGGTCTATCAGGTTGGCGGCCTGGACGCCGGTGAAAAAGATTTCGAAATACTCGTTGTTGCGCATAATGAGATATACGCCAAAAAAAGCGCCGATTAACCCCAAAATAATCAACCCGCGCAGTGACCAGTCCAACCAGGGTGCGATGCGCCCCGAACGCCCCGGGGTGAAGAACCAGCGCCATGCTGCAGCGGCCTGGCTGCGCCCTACCAGCAGCATGGTGAAAATGGTCGCTCCGGCCAGGGTCAGGTAGCCGCCGCGCGAGAAGGTCAGCAACAGGATGAACACAGCGGCTAGCAGCACAAAGCCATCGAGCCAGGCGCGGCGCAGGGTGCGCTGCCCGGTAAGCAGGGAGGCAAACAGCCAGGGGATGTAGAAAATAACCAGTTGGGCCGCCAGCCAGGAAGGCTCGAACGCCAGCCCCGAAACACGACGCTGGTAGGCAATGCCCGTCATGGAGACCATTTTTTGTAGGACATCCACCGTATCCGAATTGACGCCGGGGATGACGTTGGGCAGATAATTGCCCACAATTTGCAGCAGCGACCAGCCAAACTGTAAGCCGAAGCCGATATACAACCAGCGCATCGAAAAGGCAAATGCGGCTTCGTCACGATTCATGGCGATGGTGGTGAGCAGGAAAATGATGCCGACCCCCAGGGTTACCCAGGCGCGCAGGGCGCGCGACTCCAGGGTGTGGTTGTAAAGCGGGATGGGCGCGAGCAAATAGCCTGCAACAGTGGCAATCAGCGCGGTGAGTATGAAAATCAGCAGGGGCGTGAGCGCGTTATGCCAGAACAGAATCCGCCGGGTGCGCACGCTTTCGGCCAGGATGCACAGCATGAGCAGGGCTGCTGGCAAAAACGACAGCGGGCGCACCAGCGAATCGGCGCCGAAGAAGGGCATATAACGGAAACTGGTAACGGGGAGCAGGAAGAGAGTCAGCGCCCAAAGAACGCGCATGGCGTTGTGGATGAATGTCTCCCATTTCAGCGCGGCAGGCATTTCAGGCTTCCTTTTTCCCTACGAACAACAAACCCCATGCCAGCCCCAGCGCCCCAAGCAACGAACCGGCCGCCATGGCCGCGCCCAACGGGATGCGGCGCGATACTGGCAAATCGGTGACCTGAGCGAGGGAGACGTCCAGAAATGGATCTATGCCAAACGATTGTTGGCGCAGGGCGTCGTATTGGGCTTGCATGGCGGCGACATCGCCGCTGGCTAAGAGGATGTCGTTTTGGATCTGGTACATTTGCAGCCCTAGCGCGGCTTCGCGCATGGCGTGTTGGTGGAATACCTGCGCCCAGGCGGCGGCAGTGCGCTGGGCGCGGGCCGGGTCTGGGCTATAGGCATAGAAGCGCCAGCCGCCATCGCTGGGTTGGCTGAGTTGCAGTACGCCAGACCGCAAATCGGCCACGCTGTAGCCGGTTTGGGCGGCGACTTCGCTTAGCACGCCGTCGGACCAGGCCAGTTCGACCAGTTTGCTGCTTTCGCGTTCCAGGAAGTAGTTGAGGTTACGGTCGGGGGTTTCGTAATTGACAACCTGCTCGACGTTCAAATCCACAATGACAGTGGCCTGCGCCCGAAAAGTTGGCGGCGCAATGAGGTAGATGATGGCGGCAATGACCGCCCCTGCAATGCCCCCGGCAACCCACACCCGCCAGGCCATCAGCAGTCCAATCAGTTCATCGGCAGAAGGTTGACGCAGTAAAAAGCGTTTCATCGGTTTCCTCGCAGCAGACGTTGAAGTTTCATGCGCCACGGCCATAACGGCCCCGTGACGCGCCGAATGGCGTATTTGGCCGCCATAACCGAGAACGGCGAGCCGCCATCGCGGTAGTGTACGCGCATCATTTCGGGCCAGCAGCGGTCATCGGCGGCGCTGGTTTTGGCTTGCCCGTGAATGCGAAAGTTGGCCCATACGCGCCCCGGTACATAGACGATGGGCGCGCGCCGCGCCAGGCGCACCCACAGGTCGTAGTCCATAGCAAAGTAGAAGGTGTCGTCCAGCGGGCCTACCTGCCGCCACAGGTCGGCGCGGAAGAAGGCCGCCTGCTGCGGGATGTGCACATAGCCCTGGCGCAGGCGGCGCAGGTCGGTTTGCGCGGCCGGAAAGCGCCCAATGACCTGACCGTTTTCGTCAATGTAGTTGGCGTCGCCATAAACCAGGCCTGCTTCGGGGTGGGCGCGCATTGCTTCTACCACCTGGCGGAACGCGCCGGGCTGGTAGGTGTCGTCGGAGTTGAGCCAGGCCAGGATGTCGCCGGTGGCGCGGGCAAAGCCTTTGTTGATGGCGTCGGTTTGGCCTTTGTCTTTTTCTGAAACCCACCAGTCCAGGCGGTGGGCGTATTTCTGGATTATCTCTACCGAGCCGTCGGTCGAGCCGCCATCTACGATGATGTATTCCAGGTTGGGGTAATCCTGCCCCAGCACCGAGCAGATGGTGGCTTCCAGAAAGCGGGCCTGGTTGAAGGAGGGGGTTACGATGGAAATGCGCGGAAGGGTCATGGCGTAAGGGGGTGACTCAGGTCGAAGACCACGTAGCCTTCGCCCTGTTCGTAAATGGCGTAGGAATTGTAAAGCAATTGCTTGATTTCGGGCTGGCTGTCCAGTTCGTTCATTTGCGTAACGACGAAAAAGCGCTTACCCGCTACGGCCTCGCGAAAGGCAGATTGCAGGTCTACATTTTGCCCGGCCAGCTGGCGCATGCGCAAGTCGCCGCTGCCCAGCCAGGCGGTTGCATCTTGCCAGCCCCAGTAGGCCAGCCGGTAGCCGTAATCGGACATCAGCCCGATGACCGGTTGGGTGTGGCCCAGGCGTTCGCCCAGTTTGACCCAAAAGGCCGGTTCGGCGCGCGAGTCGTTGCGGACGAGCGCCACGCGCGTGTTCCACACCTCCATGCCCAGGGCGTAGAGAATGAGGGCCGCCGCGCCCAGCCTCAGCCAGATGGATGGCTGACTGGCGCGCAGGAAGTCGAACAGGCGCTGTGCGGCCGCGGCCAGCCCCAGGGCCACAATGGGAATGAGCGGCATGTGGTAGTAGTCGTGGGTGCTGAAGTGATAGGCGAACACCACCCCAAACAGGAAGTAGCCCAAAAACAACCCGCCCAACAGCGGGCGCGCGCTTTTTGGTTGGGCCAGCAGCACCCCGGCCAGCGCCAGCAAAAAGGCCCCAAAACCCACCACGCCGCTGAGCATGTCATTCCAGCGCACGTAGTAGGCCGCGCTAAAGGTCAGGTCGGGGAAGAAGCGGTATGAGAATTGCCCGCCCAGAAAACCAGCCGCCACCCCATAAAGCGTGTAGGCCGCGGCGGGCAGCACGGCCAGCACAGCAATGCCCCACACCTGGCGGTCTTTGAGGGCCGGGCGCCACCCCATGCCAGATAGGATGGGCAGGGCGAAGGCGGGCGCCAGCATAAAAACGGCCACGTTTTTGACAAAAATGGCCGCCCCGGCCAGCAGCCCGGCGGATATTGCCCACTTGCGGGCGCGGGTATCCTGCCAGCGGTTGAAGGCCCACAGCGCGCCTGCCATCAGCGCTACCATGAGCGGGTCGGGTTGGAAGGAGCGGCTGGAGAAGACCGCATAGCGCGTGAACAGGTAATAGAGCAGGGCCAGCAGGGCGGCATCGGTGCTGGTCAGGCGGCGCGCCAGGGCAAAGAGCGCCAGCCCGCCCAACACCCAAAATAACGCGGAGTAGGCGCGGGCAATGGTCATATCCTCGCGCCCCAGCGCCAGGTAGGTGAGGGCGGCCAGCGGTTCGATGACGGTTGGCTCGATTTTGCCTTGCGCCTGCCACTGCCTGTATGACACCTCGCGCATCCACTGCGGGGCGTCGGGGCGCATGGCGTAGTACATGCCGCGCGCCTTAAGCGCCGAAAAAAACTGCCGCGTGGGGTGAAAGTCGAGCGGCGGGTCGCTCAGGTCGAACAGGCGGATGGCCAGCCCGGCGGCCAGCGCCAGCAGCACCGCCAGCCGCACCAGGATTTCTTTTTTGAAGAACAACGAATCGGATACGGGTTGGGATAAGTTCATAAAGATTTGACTCAGCGTAAATCATATACCACGAAATAGGGGGTTTGCGCAAAGACCGGGTAATGCGCTGCTAAAAATTCTGCCAGTTGCGGCTGGCGGGCCAGTTCCTCGAAGTCTGAGATGATGAAAAAGGCCTTGCCCGCGGCCAGCGATTGGAATAACGACTGGAAATCTTGCGGGGCGTCGCCGCGCACCATTTGGTAATAGGCTAAATCGCTTACGGCGGGCCAGGTTTGGGCATTGAGCCAGGCCCAATAGGCCAGGCTGTACCCATAATCATCGCTGAGCGCAATCACGGCATCGCGCGCGCCCAAATCTGCAATTTGCGCGCCCAGGGCGGCATATTCGCCTGCCAGGGGGCGGTAATCTACGCGGCGCAGGGTGCGGCGGGCGTCATACGAGACGCCCAACAAGACGAAAATGAGCAACCCAACCAGCAAAACCTGCGCCCAGCGCCCGTGCCATTGCGCCCGCCAGGTTTCGGTCAGCGCCTGCCCCAGCGGGGCAAGCGAGAGCGCCGTAACCAGGATGAGCGGCAGTTGGTAGTAATCGTGCGTGCTGTTATGGTAGTTGAAGACCAGGGCATAGAGCAGATAACCGCCCCACAGCCCCAGCGCCAGCCCGCGGGCCGGTTTGTGGGCAAACATCCATGCCCCCAGCAGCCCCAATGCCAGCGGCGCGCGCCCCACAACGGCTTGAATCTGGTTTTGCCAGTTGAGGTAAAACAACGGGTTGAGCAGCAGCGTGGGGATGAAGCGCCCCCCAAACTGCTGACCGAGATAACCCGCCACCAGCAGCCCGTAAGTGTAGTACAGCGCCGCGGGCAGCAGAATCAACCCACCCGCCAGCCAGACCTGCCCGTTGCGAAAAGCATTTTTCAACCCGATAGCGCCCAGCAGGACGCCCGCAAAGGCCCCGGCCACAAAAAACACCGCAATGGTCTTGATGAAAATTGCCAGCCCGCCCAGCAGCCCGGCAGCCAGGCTCCAGCCCCAGGTGCGCTGTTCGTGCCAGCGCAGCCAGGCCCACAAAAAGCCTGCTATGAGCGCCACCATGAGCGGGTCTGGCTGGAAACTGCGGCTGGCAATGATTCCATAGGGCAGGAACAGGTAAAACGCGGCTGCCGCAGCGCCCCCCGCCGTCGAGGTCAGCCTGCGCGCCAGGGCGTAGAGCGCTGCCCCGCCCAGCACCCATGCCAGCGCGGCGTAGATGCGCGCCACGCTCAGGTCTGCGCGCCCAAGCAGCGCATAGGTCTGGGCAACGAGGGTCTCCATCATCGGCGGTTCGATGACGCCGGTTTGGCGCAGTTGCTGCACGGCCAGGTCGCGCTGCCAGGCAGGGATGTGAGGCGCGCTCTGGTAGTACATGCCGCGCGCTTTGAGGGCGGCAAACAACTGGCGAGTGGGGTGAAAGTCGAGCGGCAGGTCGTCCAGGTCTTGCAGGCGGGCGGTAAGGGCAAGCGCCAGCATGAAAAGGATGAGTGCGTGTTGGGTTAGAAAAGGGCGCAGGCGCTTCAGGGCAGTGGGCATAGGTACACCGTGTAAAATTCGCGCGTCAGCAGGACATCTTCGGCAGTGGGGGTGCAGGTCACGTTGGGGGCGCGCTCGGTTAGCACGCTTTGCGGGGTTTGCCCCAGGCTGGTGTTGACGATGACCAGCAGGCGCTGATAGGGTTGTTTGCCGCTAAAGTGATGGTCAGGGATGCCGTAGAGGCGGGCATAGTACCACAGCGGCGCGTCATCGGGTGTGGCGGCCAGCACGCCATCGGTAGGTTGGATTGCTGCTTTCAGGTCGAGCGTCAGGCGGCTCATGGGGCCCATGTCGGCCCAGCGGGCAGGGATGCTAAGAATGGATACGCCCGAAGCCGCCAGCGCGGCGGCCATGCCGCCAAAGAAGGCCATGCGTAGCAGGCTCCAGCGCGGGGGGAAGGGCAGGCGCACGCGGCCGAGGATGTATCCCCACCCGGCGGCAGCCCAGATGAGCATGAGGGGGTTGAGGTAGCCCCAAATTTTGCTGTGCGGGTCGGGGCGGCGCAGCAGCAGGAGCAGAATCAGCCAGAGGGCGGCCGCGAGCGACAGTGGAAAGCGATGGGTAGAAGCGCGGGGATAAAAGACAAAAGACAGGATGACGCCCAGGACGAGGATTCCCACCAGCACGGGCGGGACGCCCGTTGTCCAATAGCCCCAGGTTTCGGCAATGCGGAAGGGCAGGTAGTCATCGAAGACATCCCAGGGCATGGAGGCGACGAAGTTGTTATTGAATACGGCCGCCGGGCCGGTGTAAATGAAGATGGGCGTGTAGAGCAGCAAGGTGAGGACGGCCGCGCCCAGCCCCGATGCGCCCCAGTGGAAGAGAAAGTCGCGGCGGCTGGGGTAGGCGGGAGCGGGGTTGAGCAGGTGCTCGAAGAACAGCCAGGCGTAGAGGATGCCAAACGGAAAGAGCATGACCGGGATGGTGAAAAATCCCAGCGCGCACAGCAGGCTGAGCAGCCCCCAGCCGACCAGGTTGCGGTTGAGGCGTACGAAATCTGCCAGGACGAAGGCCAGCAGGCTGAGCAGGATGAGCAGGCTGTAGCCGCGTGCATCGGTGGCGGCGCTGACCAGGGTGGGCGAAAAGGCCGCCAGCAGGGCAGCCAGCAGACCGACAGGGCGCGAATGGTAGCGCAGCCCTACCCAGTAGACGGCCGGGATGACCAGCAGCCCGGCCAGGAAGGCCGGCAGGCGCACGGCCCAGGGCGCAAAGCCGAACAAGGTTGTGCTGAAATGTACCAGCAGTGAATGAAAGACGTGGTTGTTGGGCAGGTGATAGTCGGTGAGGGCGGCGCGCAGCGAGGCAGCGAAGGCTACGGCGGTGTAGGCTTCGTCGTGCAGCATGAAGCGGTTGAGGTGCGGCAGGCGCGCGGCCAGGGCGCTGAGCATGATGACGGTGAGGGCCGTCAGGTGCAGGCGCGACTCGGGGCGGGGGCGCAGGTCGAGGTAGAGGGCGCGCAGGTCGTTTGCCAGGCGGCCGGGCAGGCGGGTGAGCATATCCCAGCGCCAGATACTCAGCCAGGCTTTTAGCCCCACTGCCAGCGCCAGAAAGGCGAACAGCACCCGGAACACGCCTTCGTTTTGGGGCGTGAGCGATTTAAATTCGTCATCGGGCATCAGGGCGTGCAGGGCAGCGGGCTGCACGGTGAGTACGATGAAGAAGAGGGCGGTGAAAATCAGTACGGCAGCAAACGCGGT
>FWPV01015610.1_pt1 | contig 10876 bp, 12 predicted proteins | sample 2228371 | NCBI WGS metagenome assembly FWPV01 (sample SAMEA103939776, study PRJEB20133) | metagenome | reverse complement strand
GGAGCTCCCCCGCCTCCCTTGAGATTCTTCCCCCTCTCCGCCGCCAGATCGGGGGCAGCCGTGGCGCGTGCCGGCGGAGAGGGGCCGGGGGGTGAGGTCGAGGGATGCCGCTCGCTTCATGCAGCGGGGCCGCTCCCCTTTGCCTCGGTCGCGCCTGAGCGGAAAGGCACGGCGTTCTTTCCAACATCCTCGGCGCAGGGGGTTGACGCCTGATCGCCGAGCGGTTAGAATGTAATTGAAAATGTCTTTCAATTATGCTGAGGGCGCTGCCGGTCCGGTCTTGCGGCGCATCACCGAGGCGGGTTTCCGCCTGACCAAACCCCGCCTGGCCGTGGTGCGGGTTCTGCTCGAGGCGCGCGGCTGGCTTGAGCCAGAGGAGGTCCTCTCCCGTGCCAAGAGATACTGCGCCTCGCTGGGCTTGGTGACGGTCTACCGGACGCTCGCGCTGCTGGAGCGACTGGGCGTGGTCCGCCGCATCCACTTGGAGCCTGGCTGCCACGGCTACGCCGCGGCGGCCCTGTCGCACGGCCACCACCTGGTGTGCCGGGGCTGCCATCACGTTGTCGAGTTCCCCGGGAGCGAGGATCTCAACCCGCTGATCCGTCAGATCGCGCGCAAGACGGGTTTCCTCGTGGACGACCACCTGCTCGAGCTGGCGGGCCTGTGCCCACAATGCCGCCGGGGTTGAGGTACCGAATCCAGCACGTCGAGAGCCTGGAGAAGGAGGCGATGGGAGTGCGAGGGGCGAGGAGAAGCGTCCACAGGCGATGGTCCCTGGTCTTGGCCGCAGCGGGGGCCTTGATCGGCGCCTGCAGCGGCGCTCCGGTCCCCCAACGGCTGCTCGGGGAGACACCGATCGCAGACCTGCAGCCCGTGCGGCTGGCAGCGGGTGAGCGGCTCCGGGTCGTCGCCACCACTTCGTTCGTCGCCGAGGTGCTGAGCCAAGTCGGGGGAGGCGACATCGCCCTGACGATGCTCCTCCCCCTCGGAGCAGAGCCTCACGGTTACGAACCGATGCCTCAAGACCTGCGCCTGCTGGCCGAGGCCGATGTCCTCTTCATCAATGGCCTTGGGTTGGAAGCCTTCCTCTCCCGCACCCTGGAGGCAGCCGGGGGACAGGCGGTGGTGGTCTCACTCTCCGAAGGCATCACGGCGCGCGAGGCCTCCGCAGCGGATGGCCGCAGCCATGAGGAAGACGGCGGCGAGGAGCACGACCCTGGCGGCATCGACCCGCACGTCTGGTTGGATCCCCTGAACATGGTGCGCTGGACCGAGAACGCCGCGGCGGCTTTGGCGGCGCTCGATCCGGCGCACGCCGATTCGTATCGTGCCCGGGGGGCCGCCTACGCTGCTCGGCTTCAAGACCTCGACGAGTGGATTCGCTCCCAGGTGGAGGCCATTCCTGCCGAGTGCCGGCTGCTGGTGGCCGACCACGAGGAGCTCGGTTACTTCGCTGCCCGCTACGGCTTCGAGATCGTGGGCGCCGTCGTCCCGGCCTACAGCAGCGCGGCCGAACCCTCGGCCCAGGACCTGGCCAACCTGATCGCAGCGATCCGGCAGCACGGCGTCCCGGCCGTGTTCGTCAGCGCGGCGGTGAATCCTGCTCTGGCTGCGCGCGTGGCGCAAGACACGGGAGCCCGGCTGGTCACTCTCTACACCCACTCGCTCACCGATGCCTCGGGCCCGGGTGCGACGTACCTCGACCTGATGGAGTACAATGTGCGCGCCATCGTCGGCGCGCTGCGGTGATGCGCCGGCGCCGATCGAGGCTTCGGTGCTCCCCATGAATCCGTTCCTCCCCCGTGTCGCGCCGCACGAGGCCGGGGCCCCGCCGCTCGACGTGAAGGGCCTGGCCGTTCGCTACGACGGCAGCATGGCGCTGGCCGACGTCTCGTTCTCCTTGCCAGCCGGAACGCGCACGGCGGTGGTGGGCCCCAACGGCGCGGGCAAGACCACGCTGCTGAGGGCGATCGCCGGCACGCTGCGCCCGACCTCCGGCCAAGTGCGGATCTATGGGCACGGACCGGGCGGGCATGTGTGTATCGCCTATGTCCCCCAGCGCTCCCAAATCGACTGGCGCTTTCCGGTGACGGTCTCAGATGTGGTGATGATGGGGCGGGTGCGCAAGATCGGCCCGCTGCGGTGGCCGGGGCGCGCGGACTGGCAGGTGGTGCACCAAGCCTTGCAGCAGGTGGGCCTGACGGAACTCGCGGACCGACAGATCGGGGAGCTTTCCGGCGGTCAGCAGCAGCGCGCGTTCCTGGCGCAGGCGCTGGCCCAGGAGGCGGAGCTGATCCTGCTCGACGAGCCCTTCACGGGGCTGGACATGCCCAGCCAAGAGATGATCTTCCAGATCTTGGACGACCTCCGCCAGCGGCAGGTGACGGTGATGGTGTCGACGCACGACCTCAACCTGGCCGCCGAGCGGTTCGACCAGGCCCTGCTGCTCAACCGCCGCCTGATTGCGTTCGGGCCCCCGGGCCAGGTCTTCACGCAGGAGAACCTGCTCTCGGCGTACGGCGGACACATCCATGTGCTGCCCGGCGGGGCGGGGATGATGGTGCTGACGGACACGTGCTGCGAGGGGGGCCAGGAGGGCGAGTGAGCGGCGTGCTCGGGTGGCTGGTCGAACCACTGGCCTATCCGTTCATGGTGCGCGGCCTGCTGGCAGCGCTGATCGTAGGCGCCGTCTGCCCCGTGCTGGGCACCTATGTTGTGCTGCGCGGCATGGCCTTTCTAGGGGACGCGCTGGCGCACATCATGCTGCCCGGTGTCGTCATCGCCTTCCTGCTTGGGTGGCCCCTGGGGCTGGGAGCTCTGGCAGCCGGCATTGGGGCGGCCCTGCTCATCGGAGCCATCAGCCGTCGGACGGACATCCGTGAGGACGCCGCCATCGGCGTGGTCTTCGCCGGGGCCTTCGCTCTCGGCATCGCTCTGCTTTCCCTGCAGCGTTCCTACGCAGTGGATTTGGCGCATCTCCTCTTCGGGAACCTGTTGGGAGTGAAGGCAGTAGACCTGTGGCTCGAGGCTGCGCTGGGCCTGGTCGTCTTGCTCACTGTCTTCGCCTTCTACAAGGAATTCCTGGTGCTCTCGTTCGACCCGGTGCTGGCGGCGACGCTGCGGCTGCCGGTGGCCTTCCTGCAGTCGCTGCTCTTGGTTCTGGTGGCGGTCGTGATCGTCGTCTCGATTCAGGCGGTGGGGGTGGCGCTGGTGCTGGCCATGTTGGTGACGCCGGCTTCAGCCGCCTATCTGCTCACGCGGCGGCTGCCGGGGATGATGCTGGTCGGGGCTGCGATCGGGGCGGGCTCGGCACTGGCGGGGCTGTACCTATCCTACTACGCGAATCTGGCATCCGGGCCAGCAATCGTGCTGGTGGAGACCGCCCTGTTCCTCTTGGTGCTGGCCGTCTCGCCTCGCCGCAGGCTGCTGTGGGCGGCTCGCGCGGGGCGCAGCGAGCCCGGCAAGAGCACCGCCTGAAACACGGGAGAAGAAGGCATGTCCTCGAGCGACGAGATCCTTGTCTATGGCACGACGTGGTGCCCGGACTGCATCCGCGCGCGAAGGCTGCTGGAGGCAAGGGGGGTGCGCTACCGCTGGGTCGACATCGACGAAGACCGTGAGGGACGGCGCTTCGTGGAGCAGGTGAACGGCGGCAAGCGCTCGGTGCCGACGATCGTGTTCCCCGAAGGCGACATCCTGGTCGAGCCGTCGAACGCGACTCTGGCTGCCCGGCTGAATCCGGATGCGGCGGGGGCGTAGCCCGCGGCCGTTCTTCGAGCCGGGGTCCATCTCGGACGGCCGCATCCGATTGGCCGTTGGGTCGCCGCTGTGACGCGATTGGGCGGGGGACCGTGGACCGCGCGGTAGGAGACGAGATGTCTTGCCAAACCCGGCATGCCGACCTGATAATAGCGAAGACATGAGACCGTCCCGAGTCTGGCCCGCTGCCTTGCCGATCGATTGGATCGGGCTGAGCGTCCGATGGATCCTGCTTGTGGCGCTGCCCGTGGCTGCTGGCGTGCTCGGGCGCATGACGGCCGCGCTGGCGGTGGTCCTGTCTGGGTGGGGGCTGCTCTCACTTTCGCTTGGGCTGCTGTGGGCTTCAGGCTGGCGGCCTCGCTGGCAGGCGTGGTTGGTGGCGGCCGCCGACGTGGTCTTCGCGCTGGCTGCGATTTCCGCCTCCGGCGGGGTGTCGAGCCCGCTGTGGTGGAGCCTGATCGTCGGTGTGGTGACGGCGGGCCTGGCGTACGGGATGACCGCGGCCCTGATCGTCACCGGCGCGGCGGTCCTCATCGCGACGGGGCTGATGGTGGCGGCCGCTCCCCCGGGTCCGGCCATCCTGCTGCCGATCGGCGCCTATGCGGTGGTCGTGAGCCTGGCGGGCGCGGCCCTGGGCTGGCTGGCGGAACAGACGCGGGGCGTGGCGCGAGAGGTCCTCGGAGGGCTCGCCGGGGAGGCCGACGCACCGCTGCCGCGAGTCCAGGACAGCGACCGCTTCCGCACCGTCTTCCGCCTGGCATCGGAACTCAACGCCACGCTGAACTACGAACGCGTTCTGGAGATGGCGCTCGACTTGAGCGGCACGGCCCTGGCCGACGGCTCCGGCGACGAGGAACGGCTGGTGAGCGCGCTGCTCCTGGTGGACGGCGATGTGCTGCGGGTGGCCTCCGCCCGGCGCCTGCCTCACAGCGATCTGCGGGTCACGCTGCCGGGCGAGAGCGGCATCCTCGGCCAGGCCTTGACCAGCGGCGATCCCGCCCTGACGCAGTCCCCCTCGCGCGACCCCGAGCTGCAGCGGTTGGTCGCCTTCCATGGCTGCGCTGCCGCGCTGTGCATTCCTCTGGCAGCCGGGCTGGAAGCCTACGGCGCACTGCTCTTCGGCCATCCGAAGGCCGGGTACTTCACGATCGAGCGCAGCGGACTGCTCGAGGCCATCGGCCATCAGGCCACCGTCGCTCTGCAGAACGCCCGCCTGTACCATGACCTGGAGCAGGAAAAGGAGCGGATCACCGAGATCCAGGAGGAAGCGCGCAAGAAGCTGGCGCGGGACCTGCACGACGGCCCGACGCAGTCCATCGCGGCCATCGCCATGCGGGTGAACTTCGCCCGGAGGCTGATGGAAAGGGACCCGAAGGCGGCTTCCGACGAACTGTACAAAGTGGAAGACCTGGCTCGCCGCACCACCAAGGAGATCCGCCACATGCTCTTCACCCTGCGCCCGCTGATCCTGGAGTCGCAGGGGTTGGTGGCTGCGCTCAACCAGCTGGCGGAGAAGATGCGCGAGACGCACGGCCAGAACGTGATCGTCGAGGCCCAGCCCGGCGCGGCCGAGCAGCTGGAGATCGGCAAGCAGGGGGTGGTCTTCTACATCGCCGAGGAAGCGGTCAACAACGCCCGCAAGCACGCCCAGGCGCGCCACATCTGGGTTCGGCTTCGCTCTCGCGACGACCTGTTCTTCCTGGAGATCGAGGACGACGGCGTGGGGTTCAACGTCGGCGCCGTCGATGCCAATTACGAACAGCGGGGAAGCCTGGGGATGGTCAACATGCGCGAGCGGACCGAGCTCGTCAACGGCCTGCTGCGCATCGACTCGACGGAGGGGGTGGGGACGCGCATCCAGGTGGTCGTTCCCCTCACGGATGAGAGCGCCGAGCGGCTTCAGCGGACGGGCTATCCGCTGTAGGGCGCCGCGAGGCAGCCGCGCATGATCTGGGAAGCAGCCCTGTGGTGCGGGCTGGCGTTGGCCGGGGCCACCGGGATTCCGAGGCTGACGCGCTGGCTGGGGCAGCGGCTCGGCGGCGGCGCGGATGAGGCCGCGCTGCCCCTTGCCTGGCTGCACCTCGTGCCTCTGTACCTGGCCCTGATCACGGGCGCCGTCTCGGGGCGCGATGCCGGGCTGTATGGCCAGGAGGCAGTCCGCTGGGTGAGCGGCGGACTTGCCTGCGCTTTAGCCTTCGGCCTGGCCGCGGCGCTGCTGTGGTGGCGCGCGCCGACAACCGTCTGGCCTCCGGTGTGGACCGCCCTGAGCGACGAAGCCCGCTGGGCGCTGTATCGCGCCGCCGGCGCGCTGTGGACGGGCCACGTCCTGGGCGGTGCCGGCGTGGGGTGCCTCCTGGCTTGCCTGGAGTGGTGGGTGCAGGCGGAGCCGTGGGGGCGCCCGCGGCGCTCGATCGCGTGGCTCGATCTGAGTCGACCGCTTGCCTCCAGCCTGCTCTTCGCCCTGACGGCCAACGCCTGGTTGACCGCGGCAGCTCACCTAGCCCTGCTCGCGCTGTCCCGCCGCCTGGCCCGCAGCGAAGCCGCATGAGAAAACCGCGGCGGAGGGGGTAGAATCCGTTCTGGTCGAGGAGGAGCGATGGACGAAGCGACGGCGGCGCTGCTGTACCTCTGCCCCCGCTGCCTGCTGCCTGGGGAGGAGCCCGGCCCCTGCCCGCGCTGCGGCGAGGAGCGACTCGGCTGCCGTCCGGGCGACCCCGACGACCCGTGCCGGCGTCCTCTGATGGATTCCGCAGGGCAGGTGCGGACGCGCGCGCCGCTGTGGTGGCTGCGCAAGACCGTGCCGGCGTTGGCGCGCCATTGGGAACGGCGCTGACGAGACATCCACCGGCGGGAGGTGGGAATGCAGAAGGAGAAACTGATCATCCTGGGCTCCGGCCCTGCCGGGCTGACGGCGGCTCTGTACACGGCCCGCGCCAGCCTCGAGCCGCTGGTCATCTCCGGCAGCCAGCTGGGCGGCCAGGTCTCGATCACTTACGAAGTGGAGAACTACCCCGGATTCCCCGAGGGGTGCACCGGGCCCGAGCTGGTGGAGAAGATGCAGAAGCAGGCTGAGCGCTTCGGCGCACGGCTCTTGATCGACGAAGTCGTCGAAGTCGATTTCCACGGGCCGCCCTTCCACCTGAAGACGCACGGCGGCGACTTCGAGGCGTCCGCCGTGGTGGTGGCGACCGGCGCCTCGCCCCGCAAGCTCGGCGTTCCCGGCGAAGAAGCGCTGATCGGCCGCGGCGTCTCCTTCTGTGCCACGTGCGATGGCTTCTTCTTCCGCGGTAAGGTGGTGGTGGTGGTGGGTGGAGGCGACAGCGCCCTGGAAGAAGGCCTGTTCCTCACCCGCTTCGCTCGCGCGGTGCGAGTGGTGCATCGGCGCAGCCAGCTGCGCGCCGGCGAGGCCCTCAAGAAGAGGGCGATGGCCAACGAGAAGATGAGCTTCCTCTGGGACAGCGTGGTGGAGGAGATACGCGGTGACGGCAAAGTGCAGACCGTCCTGCTGCGCAACGTGAAGACGGGCGAGAGGACTGAGCTGCCCACCGACGGGGTGTTCATCTACATCGGACACATCCCCAACTCCGATCTGTTCCGCGGCCAGCTGGAGATGGACGAGCGCGGCTACCTGATCACCAACAGCCAAATGATGACGAGCGTGCCCGGGGTCTTCGCTGCGGGTGAGATCCAGGACCCGATCTACCGTCAGGTGGCAACCTCGGTGGGACAGGGAGCGGCGGCGGGGATGATGGTGGAACGCTGGCTGGCCAGCCGCGAGGCATGATGGGCGGGCTGGCGGCAGGGCTGGCGTACGAGGTCCACGGCGAACGCCTCACCGGGGAGCGTCCGCCGCTGGTCCTGATCCACGGTGCCGGCGGCAGCCGACTCTTTTGGCCGCCGGAACTGCGCCGACTGCAGGGGACCAGGGTCCTTGCGCTGGACCTGCCGGGGCACGGACGCTCTCCTGGGATGGGCCGCGACCGAATCGAGGCCTACGCGGAAGACCTGCTGGCATGGATGGAGGCGCTGCACCTGCCGGCATGTGTGCTCGCCGGCCACTCGATGGGGTCGGCCGTGGCGCTGATGACCGCGCTGGTCAGGCCGCAAGTCACGGCAGGGCTGGTGCTCGTCGGGGGGGGCGGACGGCTGCGCGTCCATCCCCTGATCCTGGAGAAAGTCAGCCAGAGTGCGACCTTCGCCGAGGCGGTGGACCTGATCGTGGGGGCGGCCTACGGCCCGCAGGCGCAGAAGCGGTTGATCGAAGCAGGCCGGCGCAGGATGCTCGAGGTCAGGCCGGAGGTGCTGGCAGGGGACCTGCGGGCCTGTGATGCCTTCGACGTGCTGGAGCGGCTGGGCGAGATCTCCGTCCCCACCCTGGCGGTGTGTGGGGCGCAGGACGCGCTGACGCCGGAGAAGTACAGCCGCCGCCTGGCGCAGGCCATGCCGCAGGCGGAGGTCGAGGTCATCCCGGGCGCCGGGCACATGGTGATGCTGGAGCAGCCCAGGGCGGTGGCGGAGGCCGTCGTTCGCTTCATCCAGGAGAGAATCCCCTGAAGCCGAAGGTCTCCGGGGAGCGTTCCTGGCGGTGCCGAAGCGGAGCTGAGCGCAGCCCCCGCCGAGGGATCAGCCCAGCCCGAGGCGCTGGCGCAGCGTAGGGAGGAGCGCCTGCACGGCGCGGGCGCGGTGGCTGAGTCGATTTTTCTCGGCCAGGGGGAGCTCGGCCATGGTGCGTCCCAGGCCGGCCACAAGGAAGATGGGGTCGTAGCCGAAGCCGTGCTCGCCGCGTTCCTCGGGGATGACCTCCCCTGCGCAGAACCCTTCGGCGAGGTCGACCTCGCCTGCAGGCGAGGCCAGAGCGACGGCGCAACGGAAGCGGGCGGTCCAGGGCCGCGGGTGAGGCTGGAGGAGGCGGAGGAGGGCCTGGCGTCGTTCGGCATCGGTTCGGCCGGGGCCGAGCAGGCGGGCCGAGTGCAGGCCCGGAGCGCCGCCAAGCGCCTCGACCTCGAGGCCGGTGTCGTCGGCCAGCGTCCACAGCCCGCTGGCCTGCGCATAGGTCAAGGCTTTCTGCCGGGCGTTGGCGGAGTAGTCCGCTCCGGTCTCCTGGGCGGCGGACTGGATGCCCACAGCCGCCAGGTCGAGGAGGCGCAGGCCGATGCCTTGCAGCAGGTCTTCCATCTCCCGGCGTTTGCCCGGGTTGTGGGTTGCGAGCAGGAGGGTTGGCGGCTGTTGACCTGGCATTGACTATTCGAACGGTACCGCAGCGGAAGTCGTCGGGGTGACCCCGCCTAGGATCGGCATATGTGCCGTCATCGGGGATGTCACACCATTATTATGTCGATAATCGTCCGATTGGCTTGACGCTGGATTCTATCTATGTTATAATCCGGTCGATTTTCTGGAACTCTGATTGCCAGGCGGCGGTGTGGACCTGAACAATCGTCATCCGCTGCGGTTGAACGTCGGTTTTCTGCTCCACCAAGGCGTCGGTACCTACCGCAGTTTCGAATTCGATCACGCGCACGTCCGCTTGGCGGCCGACCTTGTCGTCTCGGACCTGAAAGGCTCCCTGCGCATGAGCCGGACGGCCCAAGGATTATACGCCGACGGCCGCCTGCGCGCCCACACCACCCTCGAATGCGTTCGCTGCCTGGAGCCGTTCGAGCAGGACCTCGAGATCGAGGTCCACGATCTGTTCATCTACCCGCCCAGCCAAGGGGCCGACCCCCTGCTCACCATCCCCGAGACCGGCATCCTCGATCTGAATCCGCTGCTGCGGGAGTACCTGCTGCTCGACGTGCCCCTGCGCCCTCTCTGTCGGCCCGACTGCCGGGGTCTGTGCCCGATCTGCGGCAGGGATCTGAATTCGGGTTCGTGCGATCATCCGGCAGCCGAGATCGATCCTCGGCTGTCGGCCCTCAGGACGCTGCTCACCGGGCCGGACGACGGCGATCGTCCGGCCTGACGGCCATGCCGCGCCGCGGGAGCGCCCCGCGGTGCCGCCAGGAGCGTGTGGATGAGTGTTTCGAAGGAGCGCTGGCAGCGACGCGAGGCCTTCGCCGCCCTGGTCGAGAAGGGCGACTACCAGGGCTACGTCCTCACCGATGACATCCTGAGCGTCTTCCCCGAGGCCGAGGAATCCGACGACCGGCTGGAGCGGCTGCGCGAGTTCTTCCGCGGCGCCGGCATCGAGGTCTACGACGACGTGTCGCAGGTGCCGGCTCACCTGCGCCCGGAAGCCCCGCCGCAGGACGGCGAGGCCTTCGACCTGAGCGCCATCTCCAGCGACGACACGGTCGGCCTGTACCTCAAGGAAATGGCCCGCGTGCCGCTGCTGACCACCGAGGAGGAAGTTGACCTGGCGACGCGGATCGAGCGCGGGCGCGCCTCGGAGGCCCGCCTGGCCCGCATGAACGGCAATCTGTCGCCCAAGAAGCGGGCGCAGCTCTTGGGCTACATCCAGGACATGCGCGCCGCGCGCGATCACCTGATCAAGGCCAACACCCGCCTGGTGGTCAGCATCGCCAAAAAGTACATGGGCCGCGGCGTGCCCTTCCTCGACCTGATCCAGGAGGGCAACCTGGGGCTGATGAAAGCGGTGGAGAAGTTCGACTACCACCGCGGCTACCGCTTCAGCACCTACGCCACGTGGTGGATCCGCCAGACCATCACCCGCGCCATCGCCGACCAGGGCCGCACCATCCGTGTGCCGGTGCACATGTCCGACCGCATCCGGCGGCTGTACAAGGTCGCCCGCGAGCTGGAGCAGGACATGGGGCGCAAGCCGACGCCGGAGGAGATCGCCCGCGTCCTGGACGTCGACTCGCGCAAGGTGCAGTGGATGATGCGGGTGTCGTGGCGCCCGCTTTCGCTCGAGACCCCCGTCGGCGAGGAGGAGGACTCGGAGCTGGGCGCCTTCGTCGAGGACGACACCACCCCCACCCCCACCCAGAGCGCCTACCAGAATCTGCTGCGGGAGAAGGTCGAGGAAGTGCTGTCGACCCTGAGCCCGCGCGAGGCCCGCATCCTGCGCCTGCGCTTCGGCCTGCACAACGGCCGCTCCTACACGCTGGAGGAAGTCGGCCAGAAGTTCGGCCTGACGCGCGAGCGCATCCGCCAG
>FWPV01015609.1_pt1 | contig 10876 bp, 9 predicted proteins | sample 2228371 | NCBI WGS metagenome assembly FWPV01 (sample SAMEA103939776, study PRJEB20133) | metagenome | reverse complement strand
GCCAGATTTCCGGATCAGGGTTTTCAAAATCAACTGTCCCGTTGTGATGGAAAATATTGTCAGGGTCTTTTGAATATGTAGCAATAAATTTCCCGTTATTTAACAGTTCACCATCACATCCCTTTCCTATTGGGCTTGTATGGTTTAGCACAAAATCAAGATAAATTCGGATGCCTCTATTATGGCATTTTTCTACAAGTTCTTTGAATTTTTCTAATTCTTTAGTAAGAATAGATTTAGGGAGTCTAAATTCGGGAATGCCTACCGCTAACATACCACCAACTTGAGGCAGGGCTTCAAATATTTCAGTTTGGTATCCAAATTCCCTCAGTTTATAAGCACACATAAGACCAGCGGGACCGCTTCCCACTATAGCGATTTTCTCTGGTCTCTCAACTTCTGGTTTTTTAAATGAATAACCACCGTGGGCATTTACCCAATCGATAGCGGCGCGTTTTAACCCTGGGAGATTTAGCGGTTCACCAACCTCACCACGCGAGCAGGCAATCGTGCAAGGATGGGTGCATACACGCCCACAGATAGAGGGTAGCGGATTGTCGCGCAATATAACATCCACCGCTTCCTTAAATTTACCCTGTGCTATTAAAGTTACATAGCCTTGGGCGTTTTGATGCAATTCGCATTGCGCTTGGCAAGGTGGCATTCCAAGTCTTGAAATTGTATAAACATTCGGCACGGCTTGCGGGAAAGGTCTAAAAATTGCCTTGCGTTTGCTCATACCCTCATCAAATTCCGAAGGATGTTCGACCGGGCATATCTTTTCACACTCACCACAACCATTACATAAATCTTCTTTAACAAACCTACGCTTACGCTTTATGGTGGCTTTAAAATTGCCAACATAACCTTCCAATGCTGTTACCTCACTATAGGTAAGCATCTCAATATTTGGATGTGCTCTAACTTGGGTCATCTTAGGGGTTAAAATACAAGCAGCACAATCGAGGGTGGGGAAGGTCTTATCGAACTTTGCCATATGTCCACCAATCGTGGGTTCTCGCTCCACTAGATATACCTTGCGACCGGACTCGGCAATGGTCAGCGCTGCATGTATACCCGCTATCCCACCACCGACGACTAACACATTCGGATTAACCGGAAAACGGCTTTTCTCCAAAGCGGTGTGATGGGCAACTCGGTGAACCGCTCCCGCCACTAAGGCTTTCGCCTTCACGGTCGCATCCTCTTTTTCCGAGGTTACCCAACTGACATGTTCGCGGATATTGGACATCTGGAAATAGAACGGATTTAGTCCTGCACTACCCAGTGCATTACGGAAGGTCATTTCATGCATCAAGGGTGAGCAGGATGCGACAACCACCCGATTTACCAGCCCGTCTTCTATATCCTTTCGGATGAGTTCTTGACCGGGGTCTGAACACATAAATTTATATTCTCGGGCGACGGTTACATTGGGCAATTTAGATGCAAACTCAACTACTACCGGCACATCTACCTTGGATACAATGTTAATCCCGCAATCACAAACATACACCCCTACCTTGGGTGTCTCATTGAGGTCTTTATGTCCATTATTTTTACTCATATTTTCACCTCCACCGAAGATACGAGTTTGGGTCGATATTTAAGTGGAACAAAAAGGCGATGCATTCCCAATTTTTTATCCGGTATACCAAATGCAAGTCCGACTAATTGGGTAAAGAATAATGCTGGTAAATCCATAAGACCTCCGCGCGCTTTTCTTTTTATTCGCTGCTGGAAGCATTCAAGATTGGTTTGACAGAAAGGACATGCCGTAGCCACAACATCAGCCCCACGCCTTTGGGCTTCGTTTAGAATAATATAAGATAATCTTAAACCAACTTCCTCAACAGTTCCAGTCATCGAACCTCCACAACAACGAGTTTTTAAAGGCCAATCAACTGGCTCAGCCCCTAAGGCTTCCATTAATAAGTCCATCGTCTGAGGATTATGAATAGAATCAAACTCGCCGTATGGACGAACTAACAAACAACCGTAATAACTGGCAACTTTAAGTCCTCGTAAAGGTGCCTTAGTATGCTGGCGTATAGTGTTCAGTCCGATGTCATTAACTAAAATGTCAAGCGGGTGCCGAACCTTTGTTCGACCCGAATAATCGAGACCGGATTTCTTAAGCGAGGCTTTAATTAGATTTCCAACCTCGGGATTCTCCTTGATGATGTTTTTAGTCTTGTTCATCACCACATAACAAGCGCTACAAGGCGCTAAAATTTCAGGTTTTTCGGCTTCTTGTTGTTCAGCAAGCGCGAGGTTACGGGCACTCATCCCTAAGGCTTGCATCTGGTCTATCGCCATATATAATGTCGCACCACAGCAGTTCCAATCTTTCAAATCCTCATACGGGATTTTTAATTCATTGAATACCGCTAGGAGCGATTCCTCATAAGCCTTTCCGTTCGCTTTCATTGAACAACAACAACCGGGATAATAGAGGTATTTCATAGTGCCTAAATTTTATTTTTATTGTTTATTTTGTAATAACTTATTATTTAAACTCGAGAGGATTTTTTGAAATTGGGCATTGTCTACAATTTTATCCTGAATAAAATCCATCCGCCCGCGCAGGTAAAGTTTGATGCCCATAATTAGATTGCGAATCGGCATAATAGGATTAGTCCTGAAATACATCTTCATCATAACCTTTCCCTCATTATTGCGTCCAAACCGCTTCACTATTTTATGGAATTCGTGGACCAAGACTGGGATAGGTAATTTTTGAGGATGCATCTTTTCTTGAATCGCCAGTTGTTTAAGCGCATACATAACTTCGGTAATTTTTATATTTTTAGGGCATTCAACCGTGCAGGAATAGCAAGACGCACAAAGCCAAGTCGCATAACTTGACAATACTTCCCCCTTAAACCCCGCGCGTATCATACCGATAATTTTTCGCGGTGGATACTCCATAAAAGGGCTTAAAGGGCAAGTCCCGCTACAAGTCCCACACTGTATACAATCAAAGATGTTTGAACACCCCGGCATTGCCGCCACTTTGTCGGCAAAATTCGGGTCAAGTTCCTCTTCATACTTGACCTTCTTCCAACCCCTCCAAAGTTTTTGAACAAATTTAGGGTCAAGTTTACCGACATAAGTTATTTGTTTTGGTGCTGTGTTTTCAGCCATTAATTTATCCTTATGGTTATTTGTGAATATTTTTATATTTGATATAATTAATTTGTGAAAGTTAGTTCAATATTGATTAAAAAAATTATTCTCTATAGAAGCAGTCTAAATCTTTGTTTAATCTTTACATAATTAAAATGTAGAAAAAAGCACAATAATCCGTTAATAAACTCAAAAAAACCTTTACGAACAGAATAATAAGCGAGTATAAGTTGAAATTTGATTGAAGTCTTATGTGGTTGATTTATTGAGATATAATGTGAATTTCTTAACAAATATGAGGGGCTTGATTTAGAAAGGTCTATATCCGAATTTTGCGGGGATTCAGGCAATAGTGCAAGTATATTTAGGGGTGGTGAGTGTATAGTGCAAATCATTTCCATTAGATTTTTCATCTTTTCTCTAACGGAAATAACAAAACGGTGCATAGAATTTATCGTTTTTTTAATAAAAATATTCACAAACTAGATAGTAGTGCAAGCCGTTTACTTAGTAAAATATAGCAACTTCAAAGAGCAACAAAATTAATTTCAATCCTTAATAATTGTGTCAATCCTTACATACTAAGTATAATTATAATAGATGAAAAATACTTTGTCAAGTGAAAAAATATATTGTGAAATTTTTTATAAAAAAAATTATCATAATAAAATTTTAACATAACATACAAAGTTTTTAAATTATTCTATTTTATAATGATATAAACACTTGATAAGAGTTCTTTGAAATATTCCTTTTTAAACCTTTGTCTAATTATAATCAACTTACGGATGTCTTGCGGAGAGGGCGGGATTCGAACCCGCGGTAGAGTTGTAGCCCTACACACGCTTTCCAAGCGTGCTCCTTCGGCCGCTCGGACACCTCTCCTATCTTTTACCCCTCCTATATTAAGATCCTGCTACATAGTTAAAACCTTATAGTAGAGGTAATTTCGTATCTAAATTGCCTTTTCTGCTTAAAGCCGGCTAGGACATTCTCAAATATGATAATCCGGGGCTGAATTTCAACCCCCCATATGAGTCTTGAGCAATAAAAATGCCAAGCGGTGCGCTTTATTTCATAACCATCGTATATTCCAAATTTATAAAGTTGTTTTCCATACTGATATCGTGCGGATGGTTTGAAACCAAATAGATTTACGCTGAGTAATATATCGGTGTATGTGTTAGTATAGATACTGTCTCGCCAGTTATAGCCGTATCCAATTGATAATTGTATGAAATCAAAGGACGTCTTTAAATTGGCTCCCCAAAGTTTTTCTTTGGCATAACTTGAGTCTATATCGGTTAAATCTGCTGCCCGATAGGGGAAGCCATAATCGAAACTGATTGTGTAATAATTGAAAATATCCTTGCCCACTCCATCACTTAATAAGCGGGAAACATCAAGTTCACAACCTAAAAGAAAGACATAGCGGTCAGGGTTGCGGATTTCAGGGCGGCTAGCCGCGGTGTCTTCGTTTTTCCACCTATAACCACCTGTAAAATCGGTATGATAGATACCGTGCAAAGTTAACATCTCTATAGGTATGCTGATGCGCGCTCCGTTTAGCGAAGCCATACGGTCGTTAAAGATACCGTCTCGAGGGTCATCCATCCTAAAATCGGTTTGTAAAGTTGCGGCGTAAAGGTCCCACAGGGCATTTCCTTCTTGAGGTATCTTGCCTAGTTCAAATTTTGCATAGGGGGTTTTCCAATCTATGAAAGCCTCCTGAACTGCGGGTATAAGACCTTCTCGGCTGGTAATGTCTTGAATCATCACTTGAGCCGCACCGTAAAGACCTGAGCGAAAGGTAAGCCCAAAGGTGATGTTTTCTTTCGGTTTAAATCTTAAACCCAATTGATAACCCACTCTGGTGGTGGTGTTATCTATAGTATAATTCAGTATCCCCGGACCTCGGTTGAACCACAAGTCGGTGTATTCTTTAGTAGTTTCGTGACGAACACGGAACGCTGCAATTGCCCACCAATCGATGCTCACAGCACCTATTGACGGCAGGGTGTATAAAAGGCAAATTAATGCTATTATAAATTTCTTTGATTTCTTCATTTTCCTATGTTAGTTTAAGTTAGGGAAATTAGTTCCTTCTTTTTTGGCTATATACATCGCTACGGTGATATCGCCTACCACATTTAAAACGGTTCTACACATATCTAAGATACGGTCGACCCCGAAGATAACTCCGATAGCCTCCCCTGGAACGCCCACCGATTGCAAGACTAATACTATAACCGGTAGCGACCCGCCGGGAACCCCCGCCGTTCCTATACCGGCTAAAACTGAGGCTAATACCACCGTTATTTGTTGAGTAATATCAAGTTGAACCCCGAAGAATTGGGCTAAAAACAGCACTACCACGCCTTCGTAGAGAGCGGTTCCGTTTTGGTTAGCCGTTGAACCTAAGGTCAAAACAAAATTAGTTATATGTCGAGGGACTTTAAGATTATGTTCGGTAACGCGCAGGGACACGGGTAGAGTTACATTACTGGAACTGGTGGAAAAGGCGGTGATAATGACCTCTTGTATGTTCTTTATAAATTTTATTGGGCTTACCCCAACTGTATACTTCAATACAATAGAATACACTATCACCATATGGGTTAAGAGTCCAACCAAAACCACTAAGACGAATTTACCTAACAGCACAATAATGTTCAATCCCAGCCGTGCTGCAACTACCATAACCAAAGCGGCTACTCCATAAGGCGCCATTTTCATAGCGATACCTATAATTTTCATCACGATATCGTAAAGTCCTTGGAGGCATTGTTCGAATACTTCCGTGCGTTTACTGCGCGCTAAAGATAGGGCAATTCCAACGAATAGCGAGAAGAACATAAGCGATAAAATCCCGCCACCAGTATAATTTTCGTCGAAGGCATGGGTGGCATCCGATAAAGGATTTTTAGGAATAATATCAAGAATCGTTTGAATGATACTCTTGGCTTTAGCCGCCTTTTCGACAGTGGCTTTAGCAGAAACCGTTATAGTGCTTATCAGTTCGTCTCTTTCAGGACCCTCTAACCCCACACCGGGTTTAACTATATTAACTAAGGTAATGCCGATTATAACCGATAGTGTAGTTAATATAATTGTAAATGTTAAGGTTCGAAAACCTATGCGACCTAATTGGCGTATATCCCCTAGTTCAGCCACACCTAAGGCTAACGCCGTGAAAATAAGAGGAATAACCGCCATAAAAATCAGTCGCATAAAGATTTGACCAAAAGGTGCGATAACATTTCGCAGTAATTGGTCAAACCAAGGCGCATCACTAAAAGCAAAATTACATAGCAAGCCGACTATGATGCCGACCGCTAACCCGATTAGTATTTTGGTATGTTGAGGGAAGGATTGTTTAGTATTAGAAGCAGGTTGCAAATCGGTCATTAATTATCTTTTCTGTTTTTGTGGGAAGGTTATATATCTAAATTTATAATTTTTAGAATGATAAATTAAATTTAGGTGTATAATTTCTTAAAACTATCAAAGTCTAAAAATGTTAAAGTGTCGTGTTCGACCTTTATATGACCTTCATCTTCAAATCGACTTAAAACCCTTGAAATGGTTTCCCGCGAAGTTCCGGCGATGGAAGCCAAGTCTCGTTGAAGGGGCAACTCTTCGATGGTCATTTTACCGCCTTTTACAACTCCAATATCTTCGGCTAATCTAATCAAAGTCGTAGCCACTCTACCTTTAGCATCCAGCAAGGAAAGGCTTCTTATGTGACTATCCGATTTGCGAATGCGTCCAGCGAGTTCCTTAAGTAGTGAAATGGCTATTTTGGGGATCCTTTCCAGCAAATCAAGAAAGTCCGCCCTTCTTAGCATCAGTAATTCGACATCGTCAATGGATATAACTGAGGCTGAGCGTCCTAAACCATCGATCACCGATAACTCACCGAAGAAATCACCCGCCCCAAGTATTGCCAGAATTGCTTCGGAGCCGTCCCTTGCTGTTCGGGATATTTTTACGCGACCGCTCTTTATCACAAAAAGAGAGTTCCCCACATCGTCCTCAAAGATTATGAGATTGTTTTTGCGAAATTTACGCAAAACCATCGCGCTGCTAACGAGTTCCAACTCCTTAGAATTAAGGTCGCTAAATAAGGGGTATGTGCGCAGCAATTCCGGGTCCATTTTTCTCCTTTGATATTATTTTTACTTCAAAATTTGTAATTTTCAACCTCCGCCCGAACAGCGGGTTTTATATAAATCTGCTCGTGATTATAACGGGCAATTTCACTTGCCAGAGCCGCTATTTTTTCGTTTATAGGTTGTCGGTTATTTATTATTAAAACAGATTTATTTTTTATTTTACATACTGCGGTTTGAAAATTACCCGCTTCATAACGGATATCATCGAAGATACGAGACGCAACCGTTTCTAACTCTTCAAGTAGGGTTTCTGGTTTAAGACTTTTTCTCACAAATACCGTTCTTTGCCTTCAATTTTCATTTTCTCAACTAATTGTTTAACATCTTGGGCGCGGTTAAGCGGGCATATGAGCGTCGCTGTGGGGGTGTTCACGACAATTAGATTATCTAAACCGACCACCGCAGTCATCTTGGAGGGAGAATAGATGAGATTATCTTTACCATCAATTATGGTTGCCTCACCGAAAATCACATTATTATTAGATTGGCTGCGATGTAATCTATATAATTCGTCCCAACTCCCTATATCTGACCAGCCGAAATTGCCCTCCACCATATAGATAGGGCTGGTAGCAACTTCCATAACACCATAATCGATTGATATCGCTCTAATACGCGCCCATCGATTATAAAGAACGCGCTTATAACTCGGTTGCCCCCATGCACGACTAATCACCTCAAGTTGGTGATATTGCTCAGGTAAATGCTCTTCCATTTCCTTTAGAATACGCGAGACGCTCCAAATAAATATTCCGCTATTCCAATAGAACTCGCCAGATTCCACAAATCTTTTAGCAGTTTCCCAGTTAGGCTTTTCTGCGAAAGCCTTCACCCGGTGAACACTTGCAGGTAAATCGGCATCAGTAGGCTCAAATTGAATATATCCGTAACCGGTCTCAATCCGTGTGGGGGGAATCCCAAAAGTAACCAATCCATCGGTTTTCTTTGCTACTTCAACCGCAGTTCGCACTGCCTTTTGAAAGCCTTTAACATCCCTAACTAAATGGTCTGAAGGCATCACTATCATTATCGCCTCAGGGTCGATTCGCCTTAAAGTGAAGGCTACAAGTCCGATGCAAGGTGCGGTATTGCGCGGAGACGGTTCAAGAATCAATCGTTGTTCGTCAAACTCAGGAATCTGTTGTGCAATAACTCGCTTCTGGCGCGAGTGTGTAACTATATAAATATTTTCTTGCGGCACAACATCGGATATGCGCTTCACAGTATCTTGAAGTAGGCTATTAGGTCCAATTATGGATAATACCTGCTTTGGCGTTCTATTGCGAGATAGGGGCCAAAACCGCGTGCCGCTACCGCCCGCCATTATCACTGCATAAAGTGAATTCAAGAATTAAAGCCCGAGTTAGATTAAAAAATGTCTTTAATTAATAAATTCTTATATTGCTTAATAATTTAAATTAAAAATCTCTTTAACCATTTAACGATTAAAGGGATAAAGAGAATCATAAATAACCCTCCGACTAATCCCGGCAACATTGCTATACTGATATATTTATAAAGACTTAAACCATCCGTAGCGTTAGTTAACAGCGCTAACATTATGAATATCAACCTACCGGTTATTAGGGCGGTTGCGATTGCTAAGAAGCGATTCCAACCAATTTCGATAAGCCAACCCGTTAGAGCGCCATATATCACAAGTTCGCCGGTCATCGGAAGAATTTTAATGGGCAATGGATAGCCCGTCAAGATATAATTTGTCAAGGGTGCTAAAGCGCCCGCTATCAAGCCGCCTCGCCATCCGTAAAGCATACCCGCTAAAATTATCGTCCAGTGCATAGGTAATAGCCAGCGCACAGGAAGTCCTAAAAGATGACATAAAGCGGGCAGAGCGATGGCTCCTATGACAAAAATCCCTACTATAAGCAATGCTCTTAAATTGTCAAGCGAATACACCTGTTGGGTGGCTGAAATTCTTAAGGCATTTTTATCCATAATTATTTTCCATATTTTGGTTTAAAGTATAATTCTATACCCCCCGTTTCCCATCGGGGACGCACTGTAATGGTATCCTTTAAAACGGTGAACGGCTCAGCGTATTGAAATGGATTAAAATTACCAATATCATAAATTGAATTATAATTATTATCCTTCCAACTCCACAAGAGATAATCGCCCGGCATCAGATTAGAAATTAAAAAATCACCCCCTGATTTAACTTTAACCATGAACTCGTTTTCTTTGGCAATACTTTTCAAGCGCTTAGCAGATACGATTATATTTTCATCTATATTCCAGTCCAATATCTTACCTGATACACTTCCTAACTCCGCCGGGTCCACCGTATTGAAAAAACAACTCCAAATTGTATCCCCATAATTTCCCGCAAAATCGCATATTTTAGATAAATCTATGGTTAAACGATATTTAGTTGAACTCTTTAAATATTCAACAGGTTTCCAATTAATTAAATTAGCCTCTTCTAAAGTTAAATGGAGGTCAACTAAAGTTGAATCTTCGTCCCAGAGAGAGACCGCTGTAACGGGCGGTATCTCCGTTAAAGCATCATCAAATAGAATCCATCCTTGTATATTAGTCGGTATATTTCTCGCATTATCATAAGGATAGAACTTTACAATCTTTATCTTAGTGGTGTCATTTAACTTTGAACCTATAAAACTTAAACTATCGTCCCTTCCCCACCATTTTAGAACATATTGAGTATCAGGCATTTGAGGCTCGGTCAGCACAACTATAAGGGTCGAATCCTGCCCGTCTATCCAACACCTCCTCACATCTAACGAGCCATAGGCATATTGTATAGCAATACTATCAGGATGAATAAACGAACTTGGCTCAATAATTTTATTAAATCTTATTTGTAAATGGATATTATCTATCGCTCTAGCTAATATCGGTTTAGTCGGTTTAATATCCCTTTTTACAGGCACAAATGACATATAACCGATGCTATCATTAGTCAAATCAATATCTTGCCAAGGTATACCCAATCTATCGGTGTCGGGGGAAAACCTACGGTTTTTATCTTTATCATCCCAACAGAATACCCTAAATTTGCCCGCTGGTAGATGGCTTAAAGCGTAACCCCCCTCAACACCGGTTAAGGTTACAAATGGCGGTGCGACAAGCGAATCTATCGTTTCATGCGAATCAATTTGCCAAGCCCCTACTAGTAAGGTTTTAACCTCATCTGAACCGAATAATTGACCTTTGATACATCTATTGTTTAACACCAACCCAAAACTGAAGGCAAAGGAATAACTATCTTTCATTCCTATTCCGTGCAAATCCTTGACACCGCTGCCAATGGTAATCACCACAGTTTGTTCGCCAGCCGTAAATTTCAAATTATCAATTATTACCGCTTTACCATCGGCTTTAACTTTAGGTTTATCCCGCGGGGTTGGTGAAATAAACAAAACTTCCTGTAAACTCGCCAGATTTATGGGTTCACTAAAAACCAAGCGTATCTTTACATCTGATGGGATATTAATTTCACCTGATGCGGGTTCTGTATACAATATAAAAGGCGCGATTTCATCAACAGGACCGCCTCCCGGTGGTCCGACCGCTGCACAACCTAAAAATCC